>Ga0114925_10001660_pt1 | contig 11102 bp, 6 predicted proteins | sample SumtaG_2_FD_87287 | JGI IMG/M metagenome (GOLD analysis project Ga0114925, IMG submission 87287) | Deep subsurface microbial communities from Indian Ocean to uncover new lineages of life (NeLLi) - Sumatra_00607 metaG | ecosystem: Environmental > Aquatic > Marine > Oceanic > Sediment | place...
CCGTTTTCAAGCTTAGAGAGTATTTCCGTAAGGCAGGTGTGCATAAGAATCCCGATTACAATGATCTGGAGGAACACATTGCAGTACAGATGGAGTTCCTCCGTTACCTCCTTGAAAATGGGAATGAAGACCAATACAGAGATTTTTTCAAGAATAAATATACGAAGTGGGTGTCTTCATTTTGCGACCAGCTTGTAGGATCTACAAAGACCGATTTTTATCAGGGTCTGGCCCATTTTACCCGGGGAGCCATGATGTGTGAGAACATGAGGCTTGAGGGTTTTACAAGGGGCGAAGAGGTCACAAGAAAGATGGTTCCGGCCTGTGAAGCACTCAACCTTGATCCTGCTTACTTTACACTAATCGAAGGTGTGGTGGATCCGGAGCCGGAGAAAAAGGTTCCCAGCCACTGTTATACCTGCGGGGCACTTTGCGGCATGACGGCCAAGGTCAAGGACGGCATACTTATGGGGACCAGCGGTTTACAGGGAGATCCCAAAAGCGGCGGAAGACTTTGTCCCAAAGGTGCGGCAGCGGCCAAGCATGTCTATTCTGCGTACAGGCTGAAAGCGCCTCTCATTAAGGAGAATGGCCGTTTCCGCAAAGCCACGTGGGACGAGGCCCTGGACAAAGTGGCCGAAGCAATTAAAACAATAGAGCAGGGAAAACTCGGTTACATGAGGGGGAATGACTGGGCCAATTCGATTCACGAGGCCCTGTTTGACCATTTAGGTTGTCCCCAGACCACTCATAGGCCCATGTGCGATAATGCCAACCGCATGGCCAATGAGAAAAACCTGAATGATAAAAGACCATGGATAAACTATCAGGAATCTGATTATATCCTACATTTCGGTATGAATGAGCTGGCCAGTTCTTACAGCCAGCGCAAGACGGCCCAACTCCGTGCAGCCTTAAAACGGGGTGCCAAATTAGTGGCCTTTGACCCACGCCTCTCAGATACCGCGAAGGCGGGCACTGAATGGATTCCGATTAAACCTGATACAGATGCTGCAGTTGCTTTGGGTATGGCCTATGTAATCATGAAAGAAGAGCTTTATGACAAGGAGTTCGTCGACAACTGGACGCACGGATTCGAGGAATTTAAGAAAAGGGTTATGGGCGACGAGGACGGTTTGGCCCGTACTCCGGAGTGGGCAGGCAAGATATGTGGTGTGCCATCCGAGACCATCGAGCGCATAGCAAGGGAATTCGCCATGGCCAAGCATAAGGGTTGTATCTCCTGGACCGGTCTGGCACAGAGCCCCAACGGCATGTATGGTACTGCGGCCATACAGGCACTCAATGGTCTTTGTGGCACCTTCGACGCTCCAGGCGGGCCAGCCCTGCCTTTCAAGCGCAAACTGAAACCGGTCTGGGGTGAAGGTCAGGAGAAGCCTGCTGCAACTGATGCTCCCAAGCTGAATAAATTCGGTATCTGGTCTGGCTGGGCCCCGGCGTATCTGCTTGAGGACGTTGAGGCCGGAAAGCTTAAAGGTATGATCAATTATTTCGGTGATCCGGTGCTCTCTTGGGGAAACCAGGAGGCCATAACCAAGGCCATTGAAATGATGGACTTCAAGGCTTCTATTGAGGCATATATGTGCAACACAGCGGTGCTTTGCGACGTGATACTGCCCGATGCCACCTGGCTGGAGCAGAGCCAGGTAAAGGCTGACTGGCTCTATGAGGCCTTCATTGCCTACTATGCTGAGGTGGTAAAGCCCATGTATGATTCAAAGCCCATGTGGTTGATAACAAAGGAACTGGCCAACAAGCTCGGTCTTGGCAAGCACTTCCCCTGGGACAACATTGAGGAAGCGGAGCGCAATCAACTGGCCGGCACTCCCTGGTCTTACGACGAACTCAAGGAGAAAGGATTCATCATTACCGATGAATCTGAGTACTACAAGTACAAGAAGTGGGGATCTTTTAATGTGCCTGACGGCTACGGGTCTTCAGGCAAGACCACCACGGGGAAGTACAATTTTTTGAATACTGTAGCCGAGGAGAAAGGTATAGACCCGCTTCCCGACTATAAGGAGCCTGATCTTGATTTGGCACCGGATGATGAGTACCCTTTTATATTCGGGAATTTTCGGATTTTCGAACATGAGCACTCCTCCACCTTTAGCAACGTCCAGCTTATGAAGATACACGGCACCAATCCATTGTGGATCAATATGCTGGATGCCCAGGAACTGGGAATAGAAGAGGATGACAAGGTGCGACTTAGGTCCCCCTGGGGAGAGGTGGAGATAAAAGCCAAACCCACCTGGGGTATCATGCGGGGAGTCCTTGCTTCGGGCGGTGGTTTTGGGCACATCCGCGGTCTGGAAGGCGATCCCAAATTTCCGCAGTTCGGCGGGGTGAATACACCTGGGATCATGAAACCCAATTGCACCGAGAATGTTGGTGGAACACCGTTGTTCAAGTATATTAAGACAAGGGTTGAAAAGATTTAGCAGGTAGATTGTTTTAGCAAAGCCTCTCTGCCCATTGGGTAGGGAGGCTTTTTTTATTCTTTCTTGACACATGAGCCTGATCGGGCAGTGTAATTGACGATTGACGATTGACGATTGATTATTTAAACTTAAATAGTTTTGTAAAATAGACAATATTCAATAACAAATCTTCAATCCCAGGAGGATATGCCAATGAGACGGAAAAACCAAATGATTATAAGAGGTTTGTTAGGTGTTTTGCTTACCGTATTCGTGGTGTCCTGCGCTTCGATCCCTGAGTTAAAAGTCCTGTATAAGCTTCCAGCACCATCGAACGAATTAAAGGGCAAAAAAGTCTTTCTGGCGGTTGAAGATGTTAGGAAGACAAAGGAGCTTTTTGGTGAAGGAGCGAAACAGGAATTTGGAAATTACGTTGGAAATATCTCTTTGAGTGTGGCCCGGTATAATGAAACGGGCTTTAAGATCGGCCCTTTCCAACTTCCGGCAATGGTGAAGGAAGGGTTTAAAAAAAGGCTGGAGAACGCAGGGATAGAGGTCCTTTCAGAACGATCCCATGGAGAACCGCAACTGTTAATTGTCATTAACAGGTTCATTCTTGATCTTGTGGATCGGACCTGGATAGCCAAAATGAGCTATGAGGCTAAACTAATGAAAGATGGGGCAATCCTTGCAGCACAGATTATTGAAGGCGAGGCTGAACGCGTCAAAGTGATTGGTCGTAAGGAGGCCGACACTGTAACAGGAGAAATCTTCACGGATATGGTCAACAGGCTGGATTTATTAAGATTGTTCCAGCAGGCCAAGTTATGAAATCAAGGGAAAGCGTATTTTTAATAAGTCTTGGGTGTGCCAAGAATCTGGTAGACAGTGAAAACATGCTTGGTATGCTCAAATCCAGGGGTTTTGACCTTGCTTCGAGCATTGATGAGGCTGAAGTAGCTGTGATTAACACCTGCGGGTTTATCCGGCCTGCTGTGGAAGAGGCCATTGACACAATCCTTGAGTTTGTAAACCTCAAGAAGCAGGGGTCGCTGAAGAAGGTGGTAGTGGCCGGGTGTTTTGTGCAGCGTTATGGGTATGAACTGCGAAGAGAGATTCCGGAAGTGGACGGGTGGTTAGGCACGGGCGAGATTCATCGGGTGGCAGATCTTATGGCCAATGGCAGGTCAAGTGCCTCTGTACCTTTTTATATCAAGAGGCCCATTTATCTTGCAGACCATTCTGTCCCGAGGATTCCCACAGCGCCTTTTTACAGTGATTACCTGAAAATTGCAGAAGGGTGCTCCCATAGATGTTCTTACTGTATCATACCCAGTCTAAGGGGACCTTTTCGAAGCCGAAGGCCTGAGTCCTTGATCATCGAAGCAAAGGAGATGATAGGCAGAGGTGTAAAAGAGATTAACCTGGTTGCCCAGGATACTACCATGTATGGCAAGGACCTTGAAGGAGGCGTTTGCCTGGAAAACCTGTTGGAGCGACTGGTCAAATTGGATGGGATTCGGTGGATTCGTCTACTATATTGTCATCCCAATTGGATATCAAACAGGCTTCTTGAAATTATGGATTCCGAGGAAGTCATTTGCCCTTATCTTGATCTGCCCCAGCAACATGTTAATGAAAAGATCCTGAAGGCCATGGGCAGAAATCCTGGCAGGGAGACGCCATGGGAATTGATTGAAAGGATAAGATCTAAAAAATGCAGGATCAGTCTCAGAATGACCCTGATGGTCGGTTTCCCGGGGGAAACCGAGGAAATGTCTAATGAGCTTCTGGCTTTTGTGAGGATGGCACAGGTTGACCACCTTGGGGTATTTGTCTTTAGCGGGGAAAAGGGGGCACCTGCAGCCCGACTTGAACAAACCGTAGTACATGAAGACGCTGAGCAAAGACGAGATGCGATCATGGCTCTCCAGGCGGATATCTCAAAAAAAATACATCAACGTTTGGTAGGGCAAACAGTGCCGGTCCTGATTGAAGGCCCAAGCTATGAGACGGATTTGTTGCTAAAAGGGAGGACCGAAACCATGGCGCCTGACGTGGATGCTCAGGTATTAATAAACAAAGGCAAGGGCGTGCCTGGAGAAATTATGCCGGTACTCATAAGCCAGGCCCATGCTTATGATCTTGTGGGGGAAATTAAGGGTTAAGATGGATTCGGGTAGTGAGATTTTAGATAAGTATACAGAACATATTACAAGAATTAACAAGGAGTTGAAAGAAACCCTCAGTTCTCGGGTAGCCCTTGTTGAAGATATTGGAAACCATACCCTATTAGGACACGGCAAAAGGCTTAGGCCTCTCTTTTTTCTGCTTTCCTGCCAACTCTGCGACTATCAGGGGAAAGACGCATATCGTCTTTCGACCATCTTTGAATACCTCCATGCAGCCTCCTTACTCCATGATGACGTTGTGGATAATGCCGAGAACAGACGAAATAGACCTTCGGCCAATCATGTCTGGGGAAATCATGCGGCGGTGTTAGAAGGGGATTTCTTGTATTCAAATGCATCTTTAATCGCAGTGGGCTCCAATAACTTGCTATTTCTGAAGCGACTTACAGAAACCGCCAAGCAGATGGCAGAGGGACAAATTATGGAATTAGTCCATACGGATGACTGGGAAACCAGCAGGGAAGACTACATGGAGATTATCACTGCCAAGACAGCTGTTCTCATGTCTGCTGCGTGTGCCTGTGGAGCGATAATAACTGGAGCTGAAAAGAATGCCGAGCAGTCTCTTGGGAAATTTGGGCTTAACATGGGAATCGCTTTTCAGATCATGGATGATCTGCTGGATTATACTTCATCGGAAGATGTGTTTGGAAAGCCGGTTGGTAAGGATCTAAAAGAAGGTAAGATCACCCTGCCCTTGATATACACCCTGCCAAAAATTGAGGCGTCTGAGAGGAATAGACTTGAGAATTTGTTTAAGAACCACCAGGCCACTGAAGAAGATTACCGGCAACTGATTGGTCTTGTGAGGAGCAAGGGGGCTCTCGATCAGATTAAGGATGAGGCAAGGTCTTATGTTGACAGGGCGGCAGGGTGCTTGAGCAGGTTCCCGGATTCGCCCGCCAAGAGAGGTCTCCTGGAACTGAACCGGTTTATCGTGGAAAGAAAGTATTGAACAGCAATCCTTCCATTATCTGAACCGTCTTGAAACGGAAATATTCACAATCGCCAATCGAAGATAGTCAATTGGTCCTATTTTCCAAAAGGACATACGGGGTAATGACATTTCTCGCAATTCAGGCATAAACCCCCATGGGCCAGTGCCGCAAGATCCTTCCTTGTGATAATTTCGCCTGCCAGGACGCGCGGGAGCAAAATGTCTAATACCGTGGCTTTATAGAAAAGAACGCATGCCGGTACCCCCAGAACGGGGACGTCACCGATGTGTCCATACAGAAACATGGCTCCCGGTAGAACAGAAGTCCCATACACCACGTCTTCCGCACCAGCTTCTGCAATTGCCACACGACTTATATCATCCGGGTCAACACTCATACCCCCTGCCACCATTATGAATTCTGCCCCCCTTTTGAGCAACTCGTCGATGCATTTGACAATCATAGCCTTGTCATCGGGTGTAAATAAAGGTTCTTTGATCTGGCAACCAAAAGATTCCAGTTTTTTTCTGAGTATGGGCGCGAATTTATCATTGATAAGGCCACTGAAGACCTCGTTTCCTGTGATAACGATCCCTGTTTTAGGCTGTAAAAGCGGCTTAACAGAAAAAATTCCGCCCGCAGCCTCTGCGATATGTACGGCTGCACTCAGCGTCATCTCATCAATAATCAAGGGAATTGCCCTCGTGGCACAGACTATTTCTCCTTTTTCCACGACTGCATTTGTGTGCCGTGAGGCACAGCAGATTGCGGGAATGAGGCACAGTTCGGTCAAGGCCTGGACATTCACCTTTAGAAGACCCTTATGTGCCGCCTTCAGATTGATTTTACCTTCCGAAGGCTGGCCATCGAAAACCACCCCTTGACCTGTTAGGGCCTTAGCAAGTCTGATGGCGGCCTCGTCCTCATGGATCTCTCCGGGCCCGATGTGCAGGACAAACAGATGTTCTTTTCCCAGACGCCTGAGGTGTGGAATATCTTCTTCCCGTACAATGTGGCCTTTTCTAAATGCAACTCCCTTGAACTGACCAGGCCTGATTTCTGTAATATCATGGGAAAGGACTTTTCCAACGGCCTGGTCAACGGGGATGGTGCTTGCTGAAGATTTGAATTTGTTAGCCACGGATTTCCTCCGCAATATAAAAGTTGACGCCCATGTAAAAAGTCACTCATGCAGTCATTGCGAGCATAGCGAAGCAATCTAATGGAATGTAAATGCTCGAAATCAGGAGATTGCTTAGTCTCTTTGTTCCTCGCAATGACGAGTGAAAAGACTTTTTACGTGACCGTCAAAGTTGGATTCCAGTTTTCGCTTTTTTTCTACGCTTATGATTTTCGATTGCCAATAGTCAATATTGCAGGGTTTTAGGCAAAGCATTAAACACGGATACGAAGCAGATCGCTGCCCAATATTAGCTCACCCCCGAATGTCCTACGGCATTGTGCTGCAATGTCGGTTGCCAGGCATTCGGGGTAAAAATGGGTCAGAAGCAGCCGTTTTGCCCCGGCCAGGCTGGCAATGCGGCCTGCCTGAGAAGGCGTAAGGTGCCCTTCTACTTCTTTTCCATCCGGAAAAGAACACTCCAGAATCAGAAGATCCGCTCCCATGGCCAGATCCACAATCTCATTACAAAAGCCGGTATCCCCCGAATATACAACGCTTTTCCCTGACCTGTCATTGATACGGTAGGCAATACTTTCGGACGTGTGTTTAGTGGATTGCACTGTGAGCTTAAACCTGTGGTAGTCTCTTTCCGGGTTAATCCCGACATCAATCTCCTCAATAGTCATGATCTCGGGAGGAAGAGAGATCCAATCAGCATAGGCCTCCTGGAGACGTTGGATAAATTCCTTTATCCCACGGGGGCCGGTTATAACAAAGGGCTTTCTTCTTTTGAGGATGGCCGGGTTTCTGGTAACAAACAGAAGATGGATCAGATCTGCTGTATGATCGGGGTGAAAATGAGTGATGAATATCCGTCTGATCCCCTCGTGCCTAATACCGGCCCTTGTCAACTGCCGTAATGTTCCTGGTCCCATGTCAAAGAGAATTGGATCAGCGTCGATATTTATAAGGGCCAATGAAGGTGAGGCCCTGTAATTGAGTGGAATGCCGGTTCCAGAACCTAAAAGAATCATTTCCATTGTTGTATTTCCCGAATTTGTTGAATTTTGGCCGCAATGTGCGAGCAAGTGTTTTATATGTTGAGGGAATCTCTTTAGTCAACATTTTACTTCTGATTTCCTCCCAAAACATACCAGCCAGGAGAAGTCTGCTCCATCTTTCTGCCACAAAAAACACGAATTGCATTTTTGTGGGATTAATGTATATAGTATCAACCCATAAATGTCTATTTAGTGCCCGACCGAAAACTGTTATTTTTCCTCCCGCCAGCGGCGGGACGTCAGGCTCAAATTATAATCCTCGAAATACTCACTGTATTCCTGTGGTTATAATTTTCGCCTTCCTTGATCTTGGAAAAAATTCCTAGTTTTCGTTCAGACACTAATTTCCGCAATCCCTGCACCTGCCCAGTGGAATGCGAAGCTTATTCCTCTATCAAGTTTCTCGTAATTTAGGAGTAATCATGGTAAAGGTTTTGATCATTGACGGCAATCAGGATGACCTGAATTCCATATCAGTGTCGCTAAGGAAATTCATTCCCGGTTGCGTTGTGTCAAGTGCCCAGTCGGGAGCTGAAGGTATTAGAAAGGCACAGACACAATTACCAGACCTTGTCCTGCTTGATATTGTATTAGCAGAGATGGATGACTTTGAACTTTACAAGCTTTTAAAGGCTGAGGCTGTAACGAAAAACACTCCGGTTATTGTGCTTACAAACCCTGAAACCGGTCATATGCGCCAGGCAAAGGCCTTAGATGCCGGCGTTTCCGGTTTCCTGACCAAGCCTGTTGATGAGGCCGAATTAATAGCTCAGATCAATGCTGCGTATAGAAAAAAGAGGGCAGATGATATCCAGCGCAAAAAGAGGGAGTTGCTTAAAACTGTCGCACAGGAAAGGACAAGGGCTTTACAGAAGAGAACCCATGATCTTACCCAACGGATCAAGGAGCTGAACTGCCTGTATGGTATTTCTGCCCTTCGCGAAAAGCCAGGCACAACATTGGAGGAGATTCTTCAAGGGGTCGCTGACCTCATTCCTCCCTCATGGCAGTATCCAGAGATCACCTGCGCACGTGTCATAATGGGGTATCAGGAATTCAGGACGAAAAATTTCAGTGAAACCCCATGGAAGCAGACCTGTGACATCATTGTGCATGGCGAGTGGGCAGGAACCCTGGAGGTCTATTACCTTGAAAGGCCGGAAGGTGTTGAGGAGCTTTTTCCGGAGGAAGAGAGACACTTGCTGAATGCCATTGCCGAGCGGTTGGGCAGGATTGCCGAGCGGGTACAGGCTGATGATGCATTGCGTCTTGAAAGTGAAAATATTGTAAACATCCTGAAATCTATGGAAGACTGGATATATATAGTAAATGAGCAATACGAAATTGAATATATAAATCCGGCGCTTAGAAAAGAACTTGGCCCTGCTGAGGGAAGAAAATGTTACGATTATTTTGGCAATGGAGAAGACATCTGCCCATGGTGTGCAGATCAGGGTATTTTTGCAGGAAAAACTGTTCATTGGGAATGGGATCTTTCCAGGAACAATAAAACCTATGATGTTGTTAGCACGCCCACGCGAAATCCCGATGGCAGCGTATCAAGGTTATCAATATTACGCGACTTGACTGCTCTCAAGAAGGCGCAAAAGGCGCTTGAGGAAAGAGAAGTGCTTTACCGCAGTCTCACTGAATCCGTCGCGGATGGGGTTGTACTGGTACAAGACGGGATCATCCTGTTTGTAAACAATGCCTTTGTTGATATGTTTGATTTTACGGGCCCTGAAGAAGTTGCTGGAATGGAAGTCGTCCAGCTCTTTGACAGTGAGTTCAGGGAGCTTTTTCGGAAGGTATTTGACCCGCAGGAACGGGACGCAGACATTGGTAATCTGCTTTGGGGTATGTGCGTTACCAAAGAGGGGAAGACAATATGGGTATCAACGAACAGAAGCGTTATAAGGCTGAAGTCCAGGCCCGCTATCCTTGCTACCATGAGGGACATCACAGAACAGGTGCTCTGGGAAAAGTCCATGCAGGAGGAGACCGAATATCTTCGAAAGGAAAACATAAAACTCAGGTCCTGTATAAAAGAACGCTATAAGTTCGGCAATATCATTGGGAAAAGCCTTCCTATGCAAAATGTCTATGAACTTATCCTAAAGGCTGCCGGCTCCGATGCCAATGTTATAATCCTTGGTGAATCCGGCACTGGTAAAGAGCTGGTTGCAAGGGCAATCCATAAAATGAGCCCAAGGGCTGACAAGGCATTTGTCCCTGTTAATTGCGGGGCCATCCCTGAGAACCTTGTTGAAAGTGAATTTTTTGGACACCGCAGGGGAGCTTTTACAGGGGCTCATATAGACAAGACGGGTTATTTACATACTGCTGATGAAGGAACACTTTTTCTGGACGAAGTGGGTGAGCTTGGATTGAATACTCAAGTCAAATTCCTCCGGGCACTTGAAAGCGGTGAGTACATCCCGGTGGGAGATACCCAGGCTCGCAACTCCAACTTTCGTGTTGTCGCTGCCACCAACAGGGACTTTTCGGAAATGGTCAACAAAGGACAGGTGCGCGAGGATTTTTATTACCGGATAAGCGTCATTCCCATTGTCCTGCCACCCTTAAGAGAAAAAAAGGAGGACATCCCTTTGCTCATCGAGCATTTCATGAGGCTGTACAGCAAGGGCAAGCAAGTGCCTATCATACCCGGGAGAATTATGGAGATCTTATACAATCATAACTGGCCGGGGAACGTGCGTGAGTTGCAAAGTGTGCTTCAAAGGTATCTTGCAGTAGGAAATTTTGACTTTCTGACCATGAATGATAAATCAAAAAAAATGGAAACTCAGATCAATGAAGAGATCGGTGATGATGTAGTGAATCTTCGCTCAGCAATGGAAGTTTTCGAGAAGCGTTTTATCCTTAATGCATTGAACCAGAACCAATGGCGCAGGGGAAAAGTGGCGGGTATGCTTGGTATAGACCCAAAAACACTCTATTCAAAGATGAAAAAATCGGGTTTTATTAACCGTAAATCAGGCGATATAGCCCGATACAGGTAAATAAATATAGTTTCAACTACTTAGCCGAGAAATTCGCATATTTATTCGGGCGGTTTCACCCGATTTCTATTTCCCCCTTTCAAGGCATCTCTTTTTTTCAAAGCAAGGTATCCCATTAATTCAATAGGTTAAGAGAAACAGCTTTTGTGTGGCATATTTATTGCGGTTAATTAAAATAGGAAGAGTAAAAATCCAACCCTGAGACCGAAAGAGAAGTTATCATATGGATGTCCTGGTCACAGAAAATGATGTTTCTGCCCTCTCTCATATTACTGAGTTGATTCAACGCCTGGGACACGGTGCAGAGAAGTCAGAAACGGC
>Ga0114925_10001661_pt1 | contig 11100 bp, 10 predicted proteins | sample SumtaG_2_FD_87287 | JGI IMG/M metagenome (GOLD analysis project Ga0114925, IMG submission 87287) | Deep subsurface microbial communities from Indian Ocean to uncover new lineages of life (NeLLi) - Sumatra_00607 metaG | ecosystem: Environmental > Aquatic > Marine > Oceanic > Sediment | place...
ATATTCAAGAACTTTACACTGAAATTAATAGCTGTTTTGTAGAAAATTATCTTGAAATGTCTACAAATGCATTTTTAGGGCACCTTCAAAAAAGTAGTATATTCCAAGGCCTTCGTTCTTATCCTATTGAATACTTTTCCTATAATAGTGTGCTGCGATCTCATAAGGCTACTTATTATGCATTGGATTCATTGAGTCGGATGTTTAAATTAGATGATTTTCTCTCGGAAATTGATGGCGATGAATTAATTTCAGACATCGTTGCTACTCAGTTTTTAAACGATTCCTATTATGATAATTATGGAGCCTTTACGCCCCTATGGCCATATAATTCTTATTATAAATCTTCTTTCTTGAATTCAAAGATTTTTTTCGAGTATTCATATTATGCGATCAGATGCCTTGAACTCCTTGCAGAGCAATTAGACCTTGGAAACTTGACCAGCTTAGGAGTGGATACAATGGCTTTATATAGTCATATCGACAGAAATATTGCTGAAACATCAACAGAACTCTATTATGATCCCTCTTATACAAGTAATATCGAAAAGATTCTAGAGAATACATATTATATGATATACATACTAAAAGCTCTCAATATGTATGAAAAAGACACTCAAAAAATCAGGAATTTTGTTATTGCCAATTTAGATTACACCAACATTGAAAATATTTACTTTAGCTACAAAATCTTAGAAATCTTGGATTTAGGCATGGAATTTGATACTGACCTTACATATGAATTAGTGAAGAATATATATACTGAAGTTCTTCATGAATTTTATTTAACAGCAGAAAAATTAGTAATAGATCAAGAAATTTTTCTCTGGATCTGCGAAATGGCACGAAATAGTAAAATTACAATTGAAGCTAACTATCCAAGCGTAGTTCAATTAGGTGGAAATACTATTATAACAGCAATCCTTTCAAATCTTCTATTACGAGATTTTGGGACATATATCACATTTAAATTTACAAATGATTTGTTAGGGACGCATGTGTTAAATAAAACTAATGATTATGTGTATTTGATGGAGATTCCGATTCCAGTAAGTCCTAAATATTTTCCAAAAGTGGATGGTGAATTATCAGCGTATGAAGGAATACTAAAGAAAGCAGAGCTAAATATCTCATTTTCCACAACGTATTCAGTGAATTATACTCTTTCAGCGTATAGAGAAAATAAAACTTTGTCTATTGAAGTAAACACATCAATTTATACTAATGGAAATAGTTATCCTATTATAAATGGTAATGTAACTACTCATATCTATAAAGACGGAACCTTTATAGAAGAGAAGTATTTTTCACATCAAGATTTTATAGATTATAGTAAATTCCTCCTTAATTATACTCTGCCTATGAAAAGAATTTATGGTTTTAGGGTTTATCTTGAAGATGGATTCCAAGAATCTGCTATTTCTATTGGAAATATGACATTTAATGAAGAAATTGATGATGGACCTGATAATCCAGAAGATGATCCAGAAGATGATCCAAATGATACGTTAAATAAGGCATTCAAAGAAGAAATTGAAATTGCAATCCCATTAATGATCACCTTTATAGTAGCTCCAGGATCTTTAATCGTAATCTCTTCTAAACAGCTTAAAAAGTCCAAAAAAACATTACGATATAACTAATCTTTTTTTTCAAAATTTTTTCTTTTTATTTCAGTGATATAAAAGTAATTAATGACTTTATCTTCAGATAATAATCATTATAATAAGACACAGTTTCGGAAAGTTCTCCATATTATTAACCGGATTATTGACGTAATAGGTGGATTTGGAGATAATTATGATAAAAAACTTAATTTCAGCAAGTTAGCAAGTCTTCTAAAAATCTCTCCTTCTGAAATTGATGATATTATTTACTTACTATTAAATTTCCAAGAGAAATATGATATAACATTCAGAAATTATCATTTAAAGAAAAAAAGAGAAAATAATCAAGTATATTTAATTGTAGAAAGGAACCAAGCTCATAACCTAAATGATCTACATATTCCTAATGTCATTGAGATTGGAGCTTTTCAGCTTAAATTATTTAACGATATAATATATACATTTAAATTTATAAAGAGAGGTAAGGGATTTGATATCGTTAAAAATGGTACTGGTCTTTCAACTAATTTAAAAACTCTATTGATTAAACATCCCTACCTCTTTGAACTAAAGGAAAATGGGCTAATCTATCCTTCTCATTTTGGACAAAAATTAGGAGATATTATTCTTTCCTATAATAAGGGGAATAAAGAATTTAAAGAAATTAAAGTTGAGAATCATATAATTTCGGTGGTAAAGGATGGGGGAGATAGAAAAGAGTAACACCAAACTTGAAGCGTCATTAGATTATCATGGGCTCGAGGTAAGAGAATATCAAATAAAAATCGCACATGAATGTGCTACCAAGAATTCTTTAGTTGTATTACCTACTGGGCTTGGAAAGACAATTATAGCAGTTTTAGTAACAAATGAAATACTAAAATCTTTTCCCCCTAATAGTAAAATAATAGTACTTGCGCCTACACGCCCTTTAATTAATCAACACTTTGAAACTTTTTTAAAATTTCTGAATATTTCTAAAGAAAAGTTTGCGATTTTAACGGGCAAAATTCTTCCTGAACATCGAATAGGAATTTTCAATGAAAACCAAATTTTATTCTACACACCCCAAACTTTAAGGAATGATTTAGTGAATAAAAAATATAGTTTAAAAAATGCTGCATTACTCATTTTCGATGAGGCTCATCATGCGTCAGGCGATTACGCTTATACAATGATTTCTGATGAGTTTATCGATCATAATCCTGACGGAATTATTCTAGGGCTTACTGCTTCACCAGGATCCTCAAAACAGAAAATTAGTGAGTTATGCAAAAATCTTCATATCCCAGTAAAAAATATCCATATTAGAACAAGAAGAGATGAGGATGTAAAATTATACCTAAAACCGATGGATATTTACAAAATTGGAGTTGATTTAACAAGTTTAATGGAAGATATATACCAATTGATAACGCACGTTTTAGAAGATCGATTACATTATCTCTCTCAACTAAACTTTTTAGAAGTAAAAGGAGAGCGATTACATACTAAAATTATACGAAAAGATTTACTTAAATTAAATGGAGAGTTAGTAGGGCTATTACAGAATAATGGTGATAAAACAAGAATATATAGCGCCCTCTCTATTAATGCTCAAGCATTAATTCTGTATCATATGCTTGAATTAGTAGAACAGCAGGGACTAGATGTATTGTTAGATTATTTTAACAAACTTAACAGAGATTCAAAGAAGAAAAATAGCTCTAAAGCAACTAAAATATTAGCTTCAGATGGGCGATTACAAAGAATTTATGTAGAATTAAAAAAAAATATTGAATTTTCTCCTGAAAATCTTATCCATCCAAAATATTATGTGTTAATCAAGATTATTAGGGAAGAATTACAAAATAATCCTTCTTCTAGGATATTAGTATTTATAAAACTGAGAAATTCAGTAAAAAATATTACAAAAAATCTAAAGGGGGATAAATTAATACGACCAATACGTTTTGTAGGTCAAGCGACAAGATCTCAAGATGATAAAGGGTTATCTCAAGATCGCCAAATAGAGATTTTAGATCAGTTTAAAAAAGGAATATATAATGTTCTGGTATCTACGAATGTAGGTGAAGAAGGATTGGATATCACTGAATGTGATTTAGTGATATTTTATGATGTGGTCACCTCAGAGATCAGATATATTCAACGTAAGGGGAGGACTGGACGACATCGTGAGGGTAGAGTCGTTATTCTATACAGTAAAGGAACACGTGATGAGATTTACCTTAGAATTGCTCTAAATAAACTTAACCGAATGAATGTTAACTTGAAAAATCCTCGCCAGCTAAAACAGTCATATGTTAATCAATCAAAGGTTTTTGAAGAAGATCCATTAAAACCTCAAACAAAGAAAGAAATTAAAGACACACAACTAAGAAAGACATCATATAAAATTGCATCACGTAATTATCAATCGAAATTATCTGCTTTTTTGAACGAACCAGTGAAGCTTGAGGTACCTATCAAAATCAGTAAATTCTTCCCTATGAAATTTGGATTAAGGAAAAATTTACAGCGAGATAATGTTAGATTTGAAATTGTAGAGTCTGATCTTCATATTGTCATCTATAATAAAGTCTTAGTCCAAATTTATGATCCAAAAAAAACTCAAATTGAACATCTAACAAGTCAAATAGAAGATTTCTCACAAATCTCTTCACTTGTTATCATTATCTTCGATTTCATTGATTTCGAGGAAGAAATTGAAGGGGAGAAGAGACTCATAAAAAGAAAATTGCAGAATTTGAGTAAGAAACATAACTTTCAAGCAATAACGCTTGACAATGAAGAGGAATTATATTTTATTGTTAAAAATATTTTAAAAACATCACAATAGGTAAATGAAGGAGAAAAATGGAAGATTTAGGATGGAAGAGGGATGAAACGCCCTATATTGTTTTTACATGTAAGAAATGTAGCCAATTTATGTATGTAAAAGAAAAACAAAAATCAAAAAAATGTTTGCGGTGTGGTCGATCTCATAAAGTTTCAGATATAAAAAATAGTGGCGAAATTGTAAATGGAATGACAAATGCAGTTAAAACTGTAAAAGAAAAACAAAATGATTTGGCATTAAAAGAATTGGGTACTCTTCCTGAATTTAAATCATTAAACGATTTTCGAATAACAAAAAACATGAAGAGTATAAGTAAGACTATTGATAATTGTATAGTTGAAAATGATTACTTATATAAATTCAAAAAAATGCTTATAGAGCTTTCAGAAATGTATAACGAATTCCCTTTTTATATTATTGAAATGATGGCTGAAGATTATGGCATTCCTGAGTCAGAAGTAAAGTTAATGACGACTATGTTTGTAAAACAAGGGATTTTAGTACGGTTAAATAATATTTCCTACAAAATAATAATAAAATGAACTTTGAAGTAATTCATTTTCTCAATTTACTCTGAAATTTGTTTAATGCTTTAGCAAATTCATTCCTTAGTATAATTTGATAAACTGGATGCCGTTCGTTAAAAGGAATCTTTTCAAATCCAAGATATATGTATTTCTCTGATCTACCAAATTTAGAGAAGGGGATAACAAATTCTTTTAAATTAACTGGTTGTTTTACAATATCTTCTTCAATATTATCTTCAAATTTTTTATCTAATGTCTTAGAACTCATTCTTTTCTCACATTTACACCTTTTAATATAGAATAAAATTAAAAATATTTAAAGAAAAATTATGACTCGTTAGCAATTTAATGATTTTTTCTGATATTTTTCAAGAATTATCTGATGATTCACTAATTTGCTCAATAAATTCATTCAATAAAATTTTTTTAAATATAGGGTGTCTTTCTTTGAATGGAATTTCTTCCAATCCATTATATAAATATGAAGGTTTTTTGGAATTTCCAAACTCGGAGAACGGTATTATTATATTATTGAAATTAACAGACTCCTCCTCAGAGGATTCATTAATATGAACAAAATGAAACTTTTTTTCTGCTGATTGTGAACTCATGATAAAAAACCTTTCATAAAATTGTAGTTATATCTATAATTAAATCCTAATTTTTGAAATATAAATTCAATTGGTATAAAATTGAAGTTTTTCAACTCTTTTTCTAATAATCTATATATAAAAAGTTAAAGATTGTTATTATTATCCTTTAATTTCTTTAAATACAACTTCATAAAATACCGCTCACTTTCACAAAACTCTAATTTCTGTTCTTTGGAAAGATTTGAACAATTTAATAAAATAGCGTGGATTTTTTGGAGGGTAGTAAGATTCTCATCACAAAAGTTTTCAATTTCCATGGCTTCAAATTTAATTTTAACTTTCTCCAAGTCACTTGAATTTTTTCTTGAAGATTCTGGTTCTTGAGTTTCAATTCTATTATTCTTTTCAGTTTTTAAATCCATTATCTATTTTTCTTTTCTTATTATTTTCTTACATAAATTTATTCCTAATCCTGTTTTTTGATTAAGAACATAAGGCTTTTCTTTTTTCACCTGGCTTGCAGTATGGTATCCTGCATTATAGAGAATTCGTGCCCTTACACGAGCAACATCATTTAATCTAAGGACTAAATCAAATAATTCTTCCCGGATCCCATAATGCAATCGAATCTTTAACGTTTCTGCCATCTCAGCAATTCTTACTAATTTATCTTGTAAATCGATCCCATGAGTGCTTAAATTGCTAGCGATAATTCCAATAAATATAACAACTCGTTCTAAATTGTCTCTCACTGAAAATAGATCTCCAGTCATGATGTTATAGTTTTCCAATATTTCTTCAATGGGTTCTTCGTCAGCCCATTCTAAAATTGGTTGAAGCATCTTATTATCTTTTACGCGAAATTCTGCCTTCAGAACATCATATGCTTCATTAATTAAGGTTTGGAAGCTGTTTATTTCGACATTTTCTAACTTGTATCTGATAATTACACCAGATACAGGATAAAGATATAATCTAATAATTAATTTACCAAATTGAGAGCATTTTATTGTTCCATCCTCATTTTTAATAATTAAACCCTTTTCAAATAGGTAATTTAATATGTATTGATTCTTTACAGATTTGGGTATAATAGAATCGACATATTTTTGAAAATTCACATCAGGATATTGTATTAAATAAAGTAAAAATGCGGTAATATGATCGCAAAACTCAAATGAAAATTCATTATTTGCAAAATTATCAGAGATACCGTTTTCAAATCCACAAGAACATTGGATTCCAGATGTGATATCAAATTGGCACATATATACTCCAAATTGAGTTTTTACATATCCTGAGATGTTCTCATCATTGAATTTCGTAAGTTTAGATTCAAATATTCCATTCATTAGCGAATCTACTTTCTTAGCATTGGAATGAAGTTTTAATATATTTATTGGAGTAATCTCTTTAATCATTAGTATCTGTTCAATGGGAATATTCTGTTCTTTCATTTTATGTTTGATTCCATACCAGAAATACGTCTTTTCAAAAAATATTTTTAACTGCTCTAAGGTTATTTTTTTCTCCTCATAAATCCTTAAGAGAACCTGTTCTTTGAGAGTATTGATTTTATTTAGTCCAGATGTTAAATCATTATATCGAGGAATTAAAGAATTTTGTAAAGGTTGATTTTGAAAGAATTCCTCTTCAACCCACACTTTTTCGTCAATATTTTTAGTTAAAATGATTCCATACCCAACTGAATCAAGTCCGGGTCTCCCAGCTCGACCTAAAATTTGAAATACTTCATTTGCAGAAAAAGATTTGAAATAGGAGAATCCATCTCCGTTCTCGTGAAATCCAGAAAAATTTTTGATGTTATGTCCTGAGGTAACATATTTTTTAAAATCCTTTAATATAACAACCCTCGCAGGGGTGTTTACTCCCGCGGATAAAGTTGTAGTACAACAAATAACTTTAATAATTCTCTTTCTAAAATTATCCTCTATGATTTTTCTTTCTTTAGGTAGCAATCCCGCATGGTGGAAAGCAACCCCTGACTTAATTACTCCTCTTAAATCTCTATGACCTCCCCTAATTGAAGTTAATCGTTTTTCTAATGCTTTACAAATATTTAACTCATTTTCTTCTAAAAACTTTTTTACAATATGTTTAATGTTTTCTGCTGATTGTTGGGTTCCCTTTCTTTTATTTAAGAAGATCAGTACCTGCCCATTTTTCTCTAATGTGTTTTTTACAATTCGTTTTATTGTAGAATCTTTATTTTGAGTAATTTCAATCTTATAATGAAGAGGTACAGGACGATCGTCGGATTTTATTAATGTTGTTTTATTACCGAGTGAAGATAACCATGAGTTAAAAAATTCTGCGTTTGCTATAGTTGCTGAAAGGCCAATAATCTGTGGATTATGCAAAAATTCATTCAATCTAACTATAAGTGATTCTAATCGTGGTCCACGATCACTTTCACTAATAATATGAATCTCATCAATAATAATTGTGGAAATGTCAAAAATCCATTCTTTATCATAAAAATTTCTCAAGATAGAATCCATCTTTTCATAGGTAGTAACGATAATATCGGCTTTTTGTAATTTTGAATCATCAACATCATAATCTCCTATTGAAAGTTCAATTTTCATCCCAAAACGTTCATAATTTTTCTTAAAATGATAATATTTTTCTGTAGCAAGGGCTTTATATGGAACCAAATAGATAGATTTTCCAAAATCTTGAAAAACATTATGAATCGCACACAATTCTCCAATTAATGTTTTACCGCTTCCTGAAGGAGTGCAGACCAAAAATGATTTTCTGAAAAATAAACCCTTTTTAATCGCTTCTTTTTGAATGTCCCGTAGTTGAAATATTTTCCCTTCAAAAAGTACACGTAAAATACGTTTGTCAGAAATAAACTTGAAAATCTCTTTAGAGAAGCTATCTTTTACTTGCTCCTCCTCATTTTTATCAGTAAAATCCGTTATTGTGATTATAAATCACCCGTCAGTATGGATTTGTCCATTTTTTCATAAGCTGTCCAAATGTTTCTGAATCTCTCGAAATTTCTATACTCTTGATAACTCCTACATTTCTTACCTTTAATTCTGAATTTATAAAGCAATTCAAAGCATGAAGTGGATTACCATGAAGATGAATATGAGGAAAATAAATAGGCGAATCTCCTTGCCTTATAATACTCAATTCTATTCCAAGCTCTATATTCTCTTGGCACATAGGACAGATAACTTTCTGAGCTCTTTTTTTAACGTTCTTTACATCTTTAATTTTTCCAAAAACGATGACGATTATATATCACTTTCTACTTATTATGAAGATAAAGTAAATTGCTTTAATTTAAAGAAAAAAAGCAAAATACATAAAAATGGATCTCATCTTTAAAAGATGAGGGTTAAGCTATTATTATATTGGATTCATAATGATTTTTCATTTTGATATCTAATATAAGCAAATAATATGAAAAAATATGGTATTTCTAAAAGGAAGATCCACTCCCGCCCCATTAACGCAAGTACGCGTCAAAATAAATTAGGAGGAGGGCGAAATCAGAGTGTAGAAAACTACACTACCAAAAGACAAAAATCCAGGGTATGGGGTGGGAGTAAATCATAGTTTAAATTAATTTTTTTGATATGAAAATTCTTACCGTTGTATTTATAGGGAACCCAATATGACATTTATAACTATTGTTTATAAATAAAAAATGATACGCCATAGTTCTCAGATTTTTTCTTTATAAAGATTAAATTTATTCTTATTCGATACGCATGACGGGTACACAACAAAATCTTACACAAAAAAAACCAGATTTAAAATTTTACTACAAATTGGCTGAAGAAGCTGCTCAAGCATATGACATAGATCAAGCCCTTAAGATATCCCAAGATGGTCTTAAATTTGCTCAATCACAAAATCAAGCAGACTGGGTTGAAAAATTTGATAATCTAAATTCTCAGCTTTCTCAACCCTCAACAGACCATAGTACACTTACTCCGAGTATTGTAAAAGAAGACTTTACAATAATTAAAGGAGTTGGGCCTGCAGTTGCTAAAAAATTAAAGGAGGGAAATATCAAGTCAATAGAAGTGTTAGCGAAGATTCCACCAAAGACGTTAGCATCTTCAATCGCAGGAATTGGCGTAGCTACAGCTCAAAAAATTGTAAATGGTGCAAAAGAACATTTATCTCTAAAGAAATTAAATGATTTTTCTCAATGTGTTGAGGATCATAATGATCAACAAATTCTAGAAAACCTTAAGGAAAATCTGAAAGGGGAGGATAATTCTTTGGAAAACGAAGGAAATTTGGAACTTAAAGGTGAAAATAGTATATCAAATAATATTGATCCTTGGTTTGAAGAAAAGTTCAAGTATTCAAGATTAGGAAGAAGTTACGATATGAGGAGAAAAGAAATAAATTTACAGGAGTATGAAGAAGATGAAGATACGGAAATAGATGATTTAAACGAAATTGATAGCGAAATAAATAATAAAGTAGATTTAATAAGTCTGAATAATCTTGGAATTACACATGTTCGAGAATTTATAGATTCAAAAGAAGTCGTTGAGAGTAAACCGAATATAATAGAAAAACAAAATCAAAAATTAGATGTAACAGATACTTTATACTTGATTCAAGATGATAATGAAACCCATAAGGAAAGTTTAAGTTATCAAGATTTAAATAAATTGACAGATGATATATTTGGTGAAGTCAAATCATGTGATTTTGATATTATAAATAAGCATCCAGATTTAAGGGCGATCCATGATGGAATTGATATGGTTGCAATTAAATCCATACAAGTCCATGAGTTCCTAGATTTGTTTTTACTAATACCTATAAAAATATGTACTTTAAAAGGCTCTCTTATCGTCTCTGAAGATAAAATTGACTATAAACCAAAAGAACATGATAAAAATAATTTTCACATTGATAGAATACCCCTCTCTTATATAAAGGCATTAGATAAAGTAAGGACTATAATTTATGATGATATTGTGAATAGAGGTAAATTTTCTGAGCACCTATCTGACCATCTGAAAATTAATATTAGTGTTAAAAAGACGATTACTCACAAAGTCTTATTTCTTCACTCAGGGCAACGCCAATATAAATTATTAATTGAGCCGCTGATTGTTTGTCAGAATACTGTTGGATTCACAGAAAAAGTACTTCCCTTTGCGTATCAAAAGTCTAATAATTCTCATATAGTTTCGATGTCTCAATTGACTGACTTTTTAGAATATATTGATCAAAAATACGTGCTTTCTGAAGAATATAATGAGCAAAAACCTGCTCTTAGGGTATACTCTCATGCTGAAGATAGATTTTGGGAAGATCTCAGGAAAATTGGGTTTCCTTTTCTTTTATATTCATTGGGATTTATAGTTGTATTTATATTTCAGCAATATTCCGCCTTATCACTTCTTATCAATTTAGGTTTTGGATTAATAGGACTTTTGTTGATAATTATAGGTTATATATATCTAAAATTTTATAAAGTATTTGAAGACAGTTATTATTAGCGATTCAATAAATTGTTAAAT
>Ga0114925_10001663_pt1 | contig 11097 bp, 18 predicted proteins | sample SumtaG_2_FD_87287 | JGI IMG/M metagenome (GOLD analysis project Ga0114925, IMG submission 87287) | Deep subsurface microbial communities from Indian Ocean to uncover new lineages of life (NeLLi) - Sumatra_00607 metaG | ecosystem: Environmental > Aquatic > Marine > Oceanic > Sediment | place...
CCCTTTGATCTGTAAGCAAAGCCTCATAGATCCATCAGCATCAGCAACCAAGTTTATTGGGTATCCGCACTTCCATTGTTGCTTAATTCCATACTGCGACCAACTCCGCAAAAAATTATCAGTGTTGTGTATTAAATAACCCTCCTTCTTCATCCGAACTACTTCCATCATTATTGCATCAATTCTTCCCTTATCCTCCTCAGTAAACAATCTGCTTCTTAAATCCTCATAGCTACTAGTATAATCGTACTCGGTACTTTTACCAAAGAGCATTGGAGTAACCTCACTATAGGTGTTCTGGCTAGTCAGAAACTTAATTATCTTAGGTAGTTCTTCCAAATTTGTCTTATCTACCGTAATCGTACAGTGCAAATCTTTGAATCCAAGTCTGTTCAATCGAGGAAGTAACATTATTGTCCCGAGACTCTTCATTCTTTCATGCCTATCTTCTCTACTATTCATAGTATCCAGACTAACCGAGACAGAATCCAATCCATTCTTCTTTAGTTTCTTCAAAAATTCATTTGTCAGTAGTAATCCATTAGTAGTGAACCCTGAGGGAATACCAGTCTCTGACATGGCAGCTACAAATTTTACTAAATCCTCTCCCCAGGTTGTGATGTCTCCTCCCAAAAGAACAGTAAAACATAAACTATCAAACTGTTCATTTAGTTTCTTGAGATGAGATACCCATTGTTCCCAGTTCAGTTCATTAGGGAAATTTTGATTCCTAATTTTACAGTAGGAACATCTTAAGTTACATTTCCTTGTAGGTAGTATTGTTGCGACGAGTGGTTTCATAGTTCCTCCACTTTAATAGGATCAACAATGTAATCTGTACCATCTGGATTTACATATCGAGCTCCACCTGTATATTCTGTAGGTTCTTCTAAATCACATGTATAAAGTGCATAAGTAAGAACCACGATAGGAGTAATAGGAACAGGTATTGTTCCAACTCCTGGTGTAAGAAACTGGTAAACTCCACTGCAACCACTTCCACTAACAAACAACATTCCTACTATAATTAATATCAATAACATTTGCTTCTTCATACTCTCACTCTTTCAATACTCTTCTAGCTACTGTGGCAAGTTTTTCTAAATCTATCTCAGGGAAACACTCACTGATATTCTCCATAGCTGCAAAAATTTGGGGTCCCTTATCGGAATCAAACCAATCAATTTTACATTTAATCTTCTCCTTAAGAAAATTAGAAATAAGAAGACGAACCTGAGTAGGAGATCTAGGATTCTGATCTATAAAACAACTGGTCTTACTTTTAATAGCCTCTATAATAGCATCTATAAGAAAATCGAAATGATGATACGGATGATCAAATTCCCGATTAACCTCCGTATTACACTTTCTATCAATGTAAACTTGGCGAATACTTGTCTCACGTAAATATTTGATTATATCCTCTTCCTCTTCAGATGAAAATTTCTTAACGAGCCACTTATTAACCCGAGTATTCCATAACGCCATTGCTTCTTGCACTTTCCCCGCAACTTCAATATTCATATCACTGTCCCAAGTCAACACACATTTTGCCGACAAGTCCTTAATACAAAAAATAACAAAAGCTATCTCTTGATCATCAGTCATTCCTTGCATCGCCTTTCTTACCTTTTCCCTAACCTCCTTACTTATTTCACCGAGGAATAAGTTTTTTAGCTTATATGTAGCCATGCGTGCTACCCGGCCTAATAATTCATCAACCTGCTCAGCCACAACTGCTAAATAATAAATGGCCTTTGCTACATTCAAAATATCGTTAACTTCATCTTGGGAAAGTAAGACAGGTTGACAACGTGCATAATCCCGAATAGCTTCCTCAATCTGACCAGCGGCACTACTCCGAGAATTCCTATGACTATTCTTCTTAATAATATCGCTCGTTAACTGTATAATAGTATCATAAAATTCTTTCTCTTCTATAGATAAATCACTATAACTTTTCATTTTCTTCTCCTTTCAAATCCAATCATTATTTTTTTAGGTTTAATTTTTCAAATTCTTTCCTTAACTGTCGGATATAGCCCATCAATTCTTCATCCACTTCTTTAATGCGTTTTTCTATTCTTTTAATCGCGGCATTTGTTCCTCGTGAATAGCCGTAAACGATAGCTAAAGCACAAAAGACCGACCAAAGTAAATAAAATATGTTCATCATACACCTTACCTTTCTTCTCTCATTCTTATCTCTTAAACGTAGTATTTACCATTTCAAGATCTGGTCGATTTATTGTTTTACCATCCAGCAATTCTTTCACTGTAATAACTTGCAACTTTGGATGCTTCTTCCAATAGGAACTATAAAATCCTGCACTTGCTGCTTCTCTCTTCATATCCTTCGTAGGCTTCTGCACACAAATTAGTACACCAATCTGGGCACCTTCTCGCTCTATCACACCCCTCAGATCCCGGATATGGGATACACCAGTATGGCCAGCTTTTACACTGAATATAATCTGCTTGGTCTTCCTTTTCTTCCCACCAGGCTCATCATGAAAATATAGTCTACCATCTATTCCTTTATCAGCACCCTTCTTCTGCTCGGTTGGGCGAGCTCCTACTAAACCTAATGACCACCATTGAAACTGATACGGATCAGTTTTAGCTAATTCTTTTGCATCTGGCAGTGAAACAGGCTCACCTATAACTTTGTACTTTACTTCGCTTCCAAACTTGCTACTTAACCTATGCTTCATCAAGGAAATAGCTAAGTGTGTAACATCAATTCCTATCCATTTTCTATCGAGTCTTTCAGCAACCGCAATAGTAGTTCCACAACCACAGAAAGGATCAAGAACAACATCACCTTCATTTGAAGAAGCTTTGATAATGCGTTCAAGTAAAGCTTCCGGTTTCTGGGTAGGATAGCCAAGGCGTTCCCTTTCATTGCGCTGCAGTGCGGGCATGTTCATCCACCAATCTTCACAAGCTTTTCCTCTATCTAAATACTTCTGTGCATCTATATATTTACCTGCCCAACTAGTCTTCCCACCTACTACTAGACCTTTATATGGTATCCTCTGTATATTAAAAATATGTTGATTGCTCTTGGTGTAAAATAAAATTGTATCATGTTTTCTAGGATAATGACTACTAACATTTGATGGCCCACTATAACACCACACTATTTCATTTCTAAAATTCTCTGCTCCGAACACCTTATCCATTAGTAACTTCAAATAGTGAGATGCTGTCGGATCACAATGGAGATAAATACTTCCAGTGGACTTAAGTACTCTACGAAGTTCAACAAGTCTCGGAGCCATCATTGCCAAGTACGCGAGCATATTACTCTCACCAACATAGATATGGAAAGCCTGCATCGCTTCGGATACCTTCCCACCGGCCTCAACTATTTCTTCGTAAGCCAGAGCTGAGGTTTCATCCCAGCGCCAAGTATCCTCAAATGCCTTAATTTGAGCAGCCGCTCGTTTGCCTGATTGCTCAGCAAATAAAACATTATAATCTCGGTTACTATTAAATGGTGGATCAAGATAGACTAAGTCTACTGACTCATCCTTAACATAGCGTCGGAGTATATCAAGATTGTCACCATAGTAAAGTTTGTTTGGTATTTTCATACTCATTATTCCCCTATCCCTTAGAATTTAATCGTTTTAAATATTCCTTCCAAACATCTATAGGAATATGGCACCAATTTTGATACCCATCTTCTTCATTTTCACCTCCTCAAAAATCCAAACTTGTAAACACCTTATAACTCATTACTAATTTTATCCTCATTTGCTATTTGGTCAGCAATTCGCTCTACAAGGTTTGCAATTCCTTCGGGTGTCCAAAGGTCTGCTTCCATAATATCCTTGCGAGTAATATTACCTTCACAAAGATTCTCGGTAATTGCTTCTCCAACAGCGTTATGAAAAAGAGTGAATGCTTGTTGTTTTGTTTTCATTTTCATCCCCTTTCAATACTTGCCTAATATACACCTCTATTTCCTCATCCCTCTTACTCCTAACATAGGATTATTTCACCGTCTGGCATCATCTTCTTGAATTTCTTTATTGTATCCTCTGTCCCACCTGTTCGGTCTGGAGCAACACAAGCAACTACAACATCCCCATTTTGGGCAATAATTGTATTCCGTATAAAACCGGCACCTTTGCCATATCTATTCCATTCCGCCTTCCAAACTACCATCCAAATATTATACTTGGCAGATAAATCCTCTGCAAACTTATCACCACCGGTAGGACACCCGCCGCTTACAAGCAAATCACCTTCTTCATAGATTTTAAGAAGTTCTTGCTCAACCATTAAAAAATCCAGCCCATCATTTCTTCGACGACTGCCAATTATGATTATACGTTTCATTTCTTTTGGATTCACTGTAAACGGAGTTTTACACTCCAAACAAGTGACAAGTGTACCCCAATCGTAAATACTACCATCATTGTCTCTCAAAGTGCAGTGAAAGAAAGCTTTTTCACTTCCACATTCAGGACAAACAGCTTTTGGTTTTAAAATGTCATTCATTTTTTCAAACCCCTAAGTTTAGCCATTCTATATGCACACTCAGGAACCAAACCTTTTTCTACTTGTCTCCACCACCATTTCCAATAAGATAATTTCATCTACTCCACCTCAGATAACACTTTCTTCTTCGCCGCGTGTAGAACCCAGGAGGCCAACTGCTTCGCCTTTACCCACCTATGTCCTGCTTGAATATACTTATCAAAAAACACCCCTTCAATCTCCTCCTCCGTCCGGGTACCCTCAATAAGCATCTCCACACAAAGCTTCTCAGCACCCATTACTCTCTTTGGCCTAGTAAGACCAGGTATATCTACTTCCTGTTTTTTCATAGACTTCGCTGTGTTCGATATATTTGGTGCAGTAGATGTTACTCGATATGTGGTTACTCCTTCTAACTTCGGCTCCGTATAAATATGGTCATAGTAAGAAACTTTCAACAATCTCGCTAACGCCTTGGCTACTACTCTTGCTTCATCTGCTTCTTCAAAAGCAAGTAATAGGTACTTATGCTTCTGTTCGGTTACCCGGTAAATACCGTTTTCGTCCCCCTCGGTCACCCAGGTTTCAATTCTGGCTACACCCAGTATCATTCTTTTACCCTTTCAAAAAGTTAACATTTCTGAGAACACTTATTGTTCCTTATATATAAAATATAATATATTTTGAGGGAAATACAAATTAAAAATTAAGAACTTCCACTCATAAAGTAGGCAAAAGAGACAGGCAGGATTACTACGAAGTAGCCATACCTGCTAACCTATGACACTCATATTCTAAGAATATGCGTCTCAGTCCGAACACTCCTAATAGAACAAAATTGTTCTTTCAGATAGCTCTGCGTTTCACACACGCCGCCGTCTCAATGTCGGTGTTCACTAAAAACAAAATCCCATATTCTATAAGATTTAGTCTACTTCTTCCTCGCCCATTCCTTCTGGTCACCCTGCTCTGGAATTGGCATGGGAACCAACTTCTTCCCGTAAAAGTCCGTAAGATATTCAAATCTGGTATTGCTTCCGGCATAGGTGATAAACTGATGTACCCTACTATCCGTGTAGCCTGCCTTCCTTAATTTTCTTATAAAAGGTAATAGTTCTGCATCCACACCATTTTCAAGTAAACTTCCCAAATTGAATAGGTCCCTAATGTACTGAATGATCTCTCTATCATTTACCAAGTCGACTTCTGCGGGTCCCCTATCCCACTTCTCCTCACTGATTAGGTTCTCACAAGTGCAGTTCTTACAAGGAGCAGACTTGATTTTTGATCCTCCTCCAGTTACTTCTAAGATCTCCACCTTCTTACCGCAGTTTTTACATTTTGTTTTTTCAAGCTCTATTCTTAGTTTTTCCATCTTTTCCCCTTAAAGCTACATCCATCGCCCTAACACTTGGTTTAACATACCTAACACCTCCGCTCTTGGGAGATCTACTTACCTTTCTATAATGAGTACTACATCACTGACCTTCCCAAGAGGAGGAACTACCACAGTGTTTCCTTCTTTATCAACGGTTATTGATGTACACATTAAGATATTTGTCTCTAGAGTACATTTCTTGAATAGTTCAGGGTTACTTACTTTACATTCTCGGCATTTTACTCCAGACTCTCTAGTACTTGTTCGAACACCAAAATATTTGCAGACAATCATCTATAAGTCTCCCCTAAAAGCTATTTGTAACCTAGTGGCAGTTTGTTTGCCGACTCGCGAGGCATCACAATGTCTTTTGTAAAAATCACTACGAGCCATCACCTGACCAGTATGAGAAAACAAAAACCATTGATACCCAGCAACTTGTAACACCGTCTCCCATGCAGTGCTAACTTTGATATACATATGTTTATCCATCTGGTTTCCCTTTCAAAAATAATTGGTTCTTATATTTAAAATATAATATATTTTGAGGGAAATACAAATTAAAAATAGAAAATGTCAAGAAAAGTGAGATAATTCTTATCCTCCTATGTATACTTTCTTGGCCATAACTCTTGCCACTTCTCTTCTATCTCTTTTATCTCTGGCCTGTCTACTTCTACATCCCAATCTAATTTCTCATATCTTTTTACTAGTACATTAACTTTGTCTTTGAACTCCTTTGGACCAACAAGTATTTCTTGTGGTTCCACCACCCCAAGGTCACCTAAAACAAGAACAGTAGCTTTTGGGAAGTGTTGCTTAAACTGTTTTTTGGCTTCTGCAATCACTTTTTTCTTACTTAGAAGCCGCTCGCTTACTTCTCCTTTCTTATATCCTATAAAAGCATCATCCTCTGGATTCCCAGAAAACTTTAAGCTTCTATTAAAATCATCTGCCTCTCTTTGAGTTATCTCGTGTGTAACATCAAAACTTTCGCCACCTGTAAGAGCCCTTAGTCTTCCATAGTAATGCTTTGCGAATATGCCTGCATCTACCCAAGAAGTGATTGTCAAGAAAACTACGTTTTCTTCACGCACTTTCATTTGTTTACTTCATCCTCTAGGCAGTTATTAGGACACACAACAAGAACCATTCCATCATCTTGCTCAAGTTCCCAAAACTTAGAATTTGGATGACCTTCTCGTGGACATTCCACCATCTTATCCCCACATTTAGCACAGTCATTAATGTGATTCTTTGAAACCCACCAGCCAAGTATCTGGTCAGTTTTCTTCTCACTTTTCTTAGTCATTATTACCCTCATTCATTAGTTAATATTGGTTCTTATATTTAAAATATAATATATTTTTGGAGAAATACAAATGAAAAATGGCAAGAACAGATTATTTCACACACCTAAACTTTTCAACTGCTCTTCAATCCTGTTCTTCCCTTTCAATATTAGCAACAACTATTCCTTCATCAGTACCACGCATTATAACCAATTCATCATATGGGTGTTTCTTGTCATGGTCATCCATTGGAATTCGTCCAATTTGATATGTATCTTTAATGTTTGGGGCAAGTAATTTTAACTCAGCGAGCCACATCTTGACTCCTTCTTCTTTTGTACCAGTTTTGTCAATCTTAATCCATTCATCTAATTTAGGAAGAGCAGCGTTTGCCATTTTCAGTTCAGGAAACCATCTAAAGAGCCACGGTTTACACTCATCAGCAAATCTTCCTAATTGATGAGTGAAAGGTGAATCTCCAGTCATGTGACCTAATAACTGATACATATCCTCAATACCATTATCTGTTGGACCTTTTGATTTTGTCAATAATCGTCCTGTTGTTACTGACAGAATAGTTCTAAGAGTAAACGATTTTTTACTTTGTTGATTTTGTTCCATTTTTATATCCCTCATCTAACCCTAACCGAATCAATAACTGATTGAATCCCAACTCAACAAAAATGTCCCTCAACTTATCTTCATCATATCCATCCATCATGAAACTATAGTAATCAATCTCCACAGGAACTTTACAATCAATCGTCACCAACATTTTATTTACTTCAAGTCTGTGTATATGTTCTCGTAAAGCTTCTTGACGCTTCGGCTTCAACTCAGATATATGCTTAACAAGATTTGTAATAGAGCCATACTCATTTATCAACTTTGCAGCAGTTTTAGCTCCAATGCCAGGCACTCCAAGTATGTTATCTGCAGCATCACCTTGCAAGGCCAAACAATCGATAAACTTATCAGGACTCACTCCAACCTTCTCAATCACGTTAACTACATTCACATATTCATCAGTTTTTGCATAGAATACTTGAATACCATCATCAACCAACTGTAACATGTCTTTATCTTTTGAACAGATAACGACATCAATTCCATCTTCTCGTGCATACCTGGCCACTGTACCAATAATATCATCAGCCTCAAATCCAGCGACACGAAGCATTGGGATGTTCATAGCATCAAGAATCTCTTCTATTCTTTTCCTTTGAATTGTAAAATCGTCAGCAGGTATAGAACGATTTGCTTTATACTCACTACTCAAAGTATGACGAAATGTTTTACCCCCGCCCTCCATTGCCACACATAACAAATCTGGTTCTTGCTCACGAAGTAATCTAAGCAAAGACGTGATAAAAATATGGGTGGCGCCTGTAGGCTCACCGGCCTCGCTGGTTAGACCTGCTTGTACAGAAGCATGATAAGACCTGTGTATCCACAAATATCCATCCACGATAAAAAGTTTTAACATTTTAGGTATTCCTTAAACAATAAAAGGGAGAGAGTAAATTGGAGTCAGCTCCCATAATTGGAGTAACATTATCCTAGCTCATCTCCCTTCAATATTATCTTACGCAATTTCTCCCTCTAACTGCTTTCCTTTCTTCCACAACTCAATCAAAAATTCTGTCTGAACAAACTTCTTAGCATAAGCATCTACTTTTCCAGGTCTCCAATCAGGATGCTTCTTCTTATAGTATATTTTAGTATCATCATACATCTTCCGCCAGGGTTGGGTTCTATTTTTGATAATTCCTTCTGTAAAATTATAAAGAGCTTGTTTTAGATGTCGACTATAACCCGAATTACCTTTTTTCGTAATCATTCCGGCAAAGTGCCGAAGCGAATCTCTACTTGAAAATCTGGAAAATCTTCTAACACTCCCAATAATTCCTGCAGCTGTAATAGGACCAACTCCTTTAATGTCCTTCAAATAGTTAGTCCAAAAAAGATGTTTTTTCACCTGTTTGAAGAGCAGTCCATTCACTACTGTAATTTCTTTTTCGAGAGCTTTGATTGTATCTTTCCTCTTCTCTATCATCTTTTTGACAACTTTTTCTGAGGCGAGTAACTCCATTTTATTCTTAAATGCAAACAATTGGTTTTTCTTACGAGTACTATCCTTAACAAGTTTGGCATATTCTCGAGAAAGAAGACAAATTTTTACAGTTAACACATCATCTTCTTTGTATTCGTAAAATTCTTGAGGCTGTTCTTTTGCCAAAATACCGATGACCTTTGCATCACTTTCATCAGTTTTCTGTACTTCTAACTTCTCTCTAAGATCTTTTACTTTTTTACCAGAGGTAGTAAAGACTTTATGGCCATGTTTTAGTGCCAATAACTTAAAAGTGTCTCCTCCTCCTTCTTCAGTGTAGAAGGAATGTTTACCAGAGAGTTTGTCAAAAAACTTATCAAAGGCTTCTCTTGTAGGAGCAATGCTTTTAAGTTTTTCGGTACTGATATTGTAAATTTGGAATTTCTTTTTTATTGCCCAGTCTATTGAGTACATTACATGACCCCAAAACTACCTAAAGTTTAATTATCTAACAAAATTTCAATGGCTTTTTCCATAATCTCTTTTCTGTAATTACTGCAATCTTGCTCGCCCATTTTTGACCAATCAATATCCGGATGAGCAGCATCTACTTCTTGTTTTGCCAACTCCATAATTTGGTTTCGGAGTTCTTCTTTTGTAGCTCTTTTCTCCCGTTCTAAGTAGATATCTTCTATTTTATCTATATCCCATAATTCACGGAGAGCATCAGCTCCATCATGATCATCTAGTTCGCCTAACACAAAATCAACAATTTCTTGTTTAAGTTCAAGATTGCATTCGTTGGGTACAATCAGTTTAATAGGTTGACTACCATCCCAGGATGTTATATTGATTTCCGTGCAACCAATTAGTTTTATCATCTTTTTCACCCTTTCAATAAAATTATTTTCTTGACTTCATCTTCTACCTAATCTGACTTGTAACAACGTTAACTTTTGGATTATGCCAGCAATAAAACCTACATTTTTCGCAATCATCAGTACACGAAAAGAACTTTTTTGTTCCTTTAGTTCCTATTATGCTGGCCTGAGGATAATAGCCGTAGTGTTTTCTGGTACAGTCAGTTGATTCTCTCACCACTACATTCCTTGGAAATACTTCCTTCATGTATTCTAAAAAATCTATCCTCTTAGTGTTTGTTCTGAAAACAATCCAAGAACATTCATCAGCTATTGTCGCCCACTTATCAATATATTCTCGACTATAAAAATCACCTGTGATATGTATTCTAACGAATATCAAAGACTTCCGTGCTGTGATTTCATCTATTATTCTCTTTACAAAACCTATCTTCAAACTTTCCTTATACCTCCATTGATGTGCTTCCTTTGTACAACTCCATAAGAACCTTCCTTGTAAACCATAGCAATGTTTCTCACACCAACGTGAAGGAAGACATGTTAATGGTGCTGGTAGATTGAATATCCCAACATAGCGAGGCATTGTTGAATTCCCAGCTACTAATAGCTTTCTCATTCTTCTTCCTCCTGTATGGGTTCTATATCTGTTGATTGGCAAGTCGTACAGTACACCTTGAGATAGTTGTCTAATCTTACCACTCCTAAATCTTCTTCTAACCAGATACTGCCGCAGCTCCTGCATTGGTATACTTTTTCTTTTGTACCAGACAAGTTGTCTAAATGCATTACTTCATTCTCCTTCTTCTATCAGACTCTTCAACTGGAGCGAATAAACATTTTGTTTTTATCATTCTCCTTCCAAAATTTGTTTAGCTTTTATACACCACTCAACATTTTCATCATTTAGTAAATCTTTAAGCTTTTCATTCTCAACTTCAAGATTATCAATAATACTACACAGCCCGTCAATAATGATTGACATTGATTCATCTTTTGCTGAGG
>Ga0114925_10001664_pt1 | contig 11089 bp, 19 predicted proteins | sample SumtaG_2_FD_87287 | JGI IMG/M metagenome (GOLD analysis project Ga0114925, IMG submission 87287) | Deep subsurface microbial communities from Indian Ocean to uncover new lineages of life (NeLLi) - Sumatra_00607 metaG | ecosystem: Environmental > Aquatic > Marine > Oceanic > Sediment | place...
ATGAAAATAAGTTTATAAGAATAATCTCAAAGACTGTTATTTTTGATTATTTAAGAAAAGAAATTATAAATTCGCCTGAGATTTTAGATTGGAATTATCTTAAAAACGAAATAGAAAATAATTTGTCTTTTAGCGAAAAAACTACAGTAGCAGACAACTTATGTAGTATAATACTTTTAGTTTCATTAAAACTTTGTCCTATGAAAATAAATAACTAGCGAGGTAAATATGAATATAGAAGAATTAAAAAAAAGTATAGATAAAGAAGGTTTATCTAAGACTTTGATAAGTTTATCAATTTTATTGCATACTGCGGCCGAAGAGGCTAATAAACAAGAAAAAACTACACGATGTTTACGAAAATCTTTACAAAGCGGAAAGCTAGAAGGTAATTTAATTGTATTAGATTTCTCGGAAATTGATAACTTAACAAACGAAGAGATAGGCTGTCATGTTAAACGTGAGTTTTTAAAAAAAGTAGAGAATGAGCAGAAAAATGAAAGATAATCTTTCAACTTTTAATACTGTAAAAATCTTTATTCCGCATGTATTTACTACTTTAAACGAATACATTGACGCCGAAAGAACAAACAAATATCGAGCTGCCAATATAAAACAAAATGAAACAGAAGTTGCTTATATAAGTTTACTCCCTCATAAAAAATATATTCAACAATTAATACTACCTCTTACGCTAAATTTTATTTGGATTGAAAAAGATAAGCGCAAGGATTTAGACAACGTGGCTTTTGCTAAAAAATTTATTTGTGACGGTTTAGTACTCTCTAAATGTTTAAGAAATGATGGGCAGAAATATATCAATGCTACATCTGACAGAATTATGGTTAATAAAGATACCCAAGGTGTCTATGTTGAATTTTCAGAGAATTAGGAGAGATGAATGAAATACAAACAATTGATACGAGATGGTGTAGATTTGCTCGCAGATAAAAAGGCGGTTGAGTATTATGATTATAAGAAAGATGACGTCTATGCTTATAAAACTAGAGATAATTATATTCATCTTATTATTAACAAGAAAGATGTTTTTAAAAATAAAAAAGTGATAACAGGAATATATATAGAATATAACACATATTTTTATAGAAATAATAAAGGACATTGGTATTTAATGATGAATGACAAAAACAAAAAAATTATTGACTGTTGGCATGATACTGAAAAAAATGTCTATAAATATTTAACGAAAGATGGATGTGTGCATAAAATAGGGAGATAAAAAAATAGAAAAAAATATCATAAATCTTTTAATAATAAGAGACATTTTTACTCCCGATTCTGCAGCAGGTAAATTTTATATTAATCATGAATTTTTTTGTTACACCCTAGAAGATGCCGTACGAGCAGATAATATAAAGATTCCAGGCAAAACAGCTATACAAGCAGGTTTTTACAAGGTTATCGTTACTTACTCAAATAGATTTAAGAGATACCTTCCATTAATTCTAAATGTCCCAAATTTTACAGGTATTAGGATGCATGGAGGCAATACGATTGAAGATACGGCAGGCTGTCCCGTAGTTGGCTATAATCGTATAAATGATAAAACTATTCAAGGGTCTGATGCCGCTTCCGACCTAGTAGATTATTTAAGAGATTGTGACGAAGAAATATATCTTAATATTGTAAATCAACAAAAAATGTAAATATAAAATTTATTATTTACTTTTTAGACAAGAAATGTAAATATAAAGCCTTATTTTTAATTTAATTATAGGAGATAGGAAATGTCAATCAAAGAGAAAATAGTTGAAGAAAATGCTGAGCATCTTTTTACTAAAGATGAGATGCTAAATATGTCAAAGGTTTTGACTGACAAACTCATAAACCGCAAATCTTTACAAGAGACAAGAAGTATACTTATGAAACAGTATACAAACGATATTAATATATTAACTTGTGAGATAGACAACATAACAAATAAATTAAACTCTGGAAAAGAATATAGAATAATGGAATGTAAAGCTCATTATGATTTTGCAAAAAATAATAAGATTATTTACCATCCTGAAACAACAGAAATAATAAAAGAATCAACTATCTCTTCCGAAGAAAGACAAGAAAAAATGTCTTTTATAAAAGAATTTGCCTAAATCATAACGTGTTTACATCTTAAATACTTTTATTTTGAAAGTAATTCTTTAACTGCAACAGGAATATCTTTTGCTTCTTTAAAAATAACATCAATCTCATCTTTGGTTAATTTCTTATCAGAAAATGCAATCACAATAGCATTTAGCAAATCATTGATTTCTTTTAATACTTTCAAAGATTTTGTAAGTATCAACCAGACTGCAGTAATTCCTACAACAGATGTAATAAGTTGTAGTATGTTTCCTGAGATGTAATTTAATAAAATTTCCATTATTTGACTCCTTTTCTAATCTAAATTATTAAACTTTTCTTTTAATTTGTTATACTTGTTTTTTAACTTCAAAAATTCTTTATCTTCATTCAATTTTTCATTATCGACGATATCTAATACTTGATCGAAAATTACAAATATATCTTCAGCAATATTTATAGCTTTTTTAATACGTTTAACTCTTTTTAATAAATATCTTTTTTGTTGTTCAGATGAATCATTTAAATTACTTAAAAATCCGAAGACTTCTTTTATTGCTTGCGCAACAGTTTTAAGCATCTTATTTAACCTTGTTTAACCTTTTTAAGATATTTTTTTTAATATATAAAATGAGAACCCTATTAGTGCTGTTAAATATATAGTTTGAACTGCTGATAATAGATTTACTTTAATAGCAAGCTCTTTAATTTTTGTAAATACATCTTTATCAAGTTTCTCAATCTTTGTAAACACACCTTGATGAGGCGAATATAAATCGCTTCTTATTTCTTGAGTTTGAACTTCATTTGCAGTTAATCTTTGCAATACTAATGCGATATTTTGATTCATCAAAGCATTCTTAGATGCTAGATTATCTAACTTAATTTCAATTTGTGCTAAAGTTTTTCTGTCATCTTCCGTCATTTTTAGTCCTTTTCTTGATAAATTAATCTTTACAGATTAACCTTTTTCCAGGCATCTTCTATTTCTTCAAATGATATATCTACTAAATTATTTTCATCGTAATAGTTTAATCTTTCTGTTTTGGTCATATTTTTACATGAATTAATTAGTTCATCTCCCACAATCCCGCACCATTCATCTTGATTGATACGTTTATATATATATCGATATGTGAGCGTTTTCTTAGTTAAATTCGGATATTTTAATAAAGCATCAATTATAGTATTTTTTTGGATAGCGTTTGTTTCATTATTAAAAATCTGATATAAACTCATTTTAAAACCCCCATTTGTTGAAAAAATCAGCTAGCACCATTGTATCTTCTGATGCACTTAATGACCGATTAAAATGTACATATTCACCCATTTTTCCTATCGGATCTACACGAACAGGTACATTGCCAGAATTTAGAGAATCTGTAAGCGTTGTTGTAAAATTAAGTTGTTCTCCATTATTATACCACCTCACCTCTACATTATTGCCTGTACGTTTTACTTTTGTCACGTAATAGACAGTGTCCCTATCATCCGGTCGAGTATTACTTATAACGCGACCTGCTGTATTATTACCACATTGAATTAATGTTCTGTTCCCCAAATTATAAAAAGCCTGCGCAAATTTTTCTAGTCCACCCGCTGTTATCCATTCAAATATATGAGCACCACTCGAACCATTTGTATCTTCTTTCCATAAAAAGAATGTAGTAAAACTTTTTAAATCAGAATCAACTAATAAGTTTCTAGGTACATTTGAAACAGAATCAAAATATCGACCTGCCACATATCCTATATTAGATTTTCCGTTTAACTCTCCAGCTAAAAAATTAGGTTGGTTTGCAGCTGATGCTTGTGCTAAATCTAATTCTCTATAACCCGTCTTATTTATTAAATATGAAACATTTGACCCATTAAATGTCATTGAAGATGAATCCGTATCGTCCCACCAGATGGTATTACCTGGAATAGCCCGAAAATCTGGCAATATTTTACTGAACTTAAAAACTTTTTTTCTAAACATTCTAAATTTCCCTTATATTAAATTATCTCACTGTTATTCTCAGAAAAATATTTAAGGATGTCATATGGAGGAAACCAGCCATTATCTTCTAAATATTGTTTCTCTACCAACTTATCAGAATCATAGTAAACTGCTCTTTCCTCGGGCGTCATATGAGCACATTTATTTATTAACTTAGGACCTACTATTCCAGCATATAAATCCTGGTCTTTATGTTTAATTATATTACGATATTTAAAAGTCTTATTCTTTTGAGACGGATAAGTAAATAAACTATCTATAGCGTTATTCTTTATAATTAACGCTTCTTCTGTTGTAAATATTTCAAATTTATTCATTTTTACCTCATAATCCAAAATTATTTGCTAAATATCTTAATATTGTTGCATGAGAAGGTGCATCTGTTGACCAATTAAAAATTATCATTGCTCCCACATTTCCATATGGAGTTTGCTCTAATGTTGCACTCACACCACTTAAAGATGCTGAATTCATTGCATCTGTATCAGTCATTACTAATCCATCTCTATAATAATTAACTGTACCTGAATCATTCACACGTCTCAATTCAATAATATAGTAACCGCCATTTCTATCTGATGGAGAGCCAGAAATTACACCAGCAGCACTTGACATTCGATATAATATATCAGTGCCGTGATAAATGATTGCCACAGTATAGACAGCTCCGTTAATCCAGAAAAAAGGGGTTCTATTAGCTGTGCTTATAGGTTGTGTATAAACTAAATAAATGGTTTGATTCTTCCAATTAGAGCTATCAACCAAATTTGCACCAGGAATGCTTACAGCTGTGTCCATAACATCATCTACATCATACTCAATAACAGGTAATCCATTTATTGCATTTGTTAAATAGGTAGCTTGATTTGCTCCTGTTCCCTGTACAAGATGATATTGATTTTTTGATTTATCGCGCCATTCGCTAATATCGCCACCATTAAATGTCATAGTATTAGATTCTAATGAGATGTTAAAAAATTGACACCCAGGAACTGATAAAGGTGAATCACTTTTTAATATTCCAAAACCAGCATTAAACATCTATATCCTCCCAACGCACTCCAACGAAACCAACATCTGAAATGGTGCTGATATGCCAGATGGAGTCATTGCTATTTCATCACCAGATACAAAAGTATTATTTGCTGTAACGGATACTGTTGTTTTAACTGAACTCACATTAAGTGCAGCATGCGTCATTGGTGTAACATTAATGTCAAAAGCTAAAGAGACTGTCCCAGATTTTGTAATTCCCGTAGCGTTAATAACAGTCCCACTAAATAATGGATAACTAAGCACCATGCGCCCAGCTGTTGTGGTTTCAAAAACTTTTTCTATTGTGAATAAATAAAGTGAAGTGCCACCAAACACATCATAAGTGTTTGGAGATCCTTCTATCCTCTTTTCAATTTGACAGCCCGCCAATGATTGTACTAAAGTATTGCCAGTCAATATATCAGTGCCTTCTTTTACAATTGTAATATCTCCGCCACCAACATTGTAAATGTCCCAATTAGCCCCAACATCAATATCTTCTGTGGAAGTCTCCGGGACCGTTAGTGTTACAGCACTTATAGAATTAACTACAAATAGATATCCAATCTGAGAAGAAAAAAGTCTAAAACTTCCAGACTTAAATATAATATTCTGTCTAGCACCTTGCAATTTTTTATATAATTGGAATGTATCAGCAGTGACATCAAATATTTTTTCTAATGTCAAAGATCCTATCCCACTATAAAATGAAAACAATTGAGATGTTGTGATATTGTCAATTGCATATTGAGTAAATGGAAATACAGTGTAAATTTTAAAACCAGCATCCCATGTGGCACTTGCACTATATCTACCATTTGCATATACATTAGTTTTAGCAATACCCCAATCAAAAGAAGCTCCCGAAGTTAATCTCATGGTATGTGTCCCACTTACTAATATCGGAATAGTTAGATCAAATTTTATCCATCCTGTTGCAGTAATAGAAAGATTATTAGCTGTATAAAGTAAAGTACCGCCAGTTCCTTCTCCATCATAAATATTTAAATTAACTAAATTAGTGGATGGTAAAGATGCACAATTCCATTCAACTGCATTAATATACTTTGTACCGCCTGTACTAAATGATTGCCATGCATCACTTGTACTATCTGTGTCAGGTATTGAATTTTGTTCGACTTGAATTACTTCTGTTTGAATTTTATATTTTCGATCTTCTGCAAGAGCGATATTTTGCCAATCTTCTTTTGGTTTTATATCCGTGCCATCTAATTCAAATAAACTATCTCCTCCACCACCTCCTCCATTTCCTGATAACAAACCAATTAGTAAATCACTCACTATACATCTCCTCCTTTTTATAATGCTGCGAAATGACCTTCCGCCATTACTTTAAATGTGGTTAAGTCACTTAAATCGTCTTGAATTAAAATTTCTAAGGTATCATTTAAAGCACCATCTAACGCATAAATCACATCAAATAGTTTATTGCTAAATCTTCCAACAAGTCCATTTTGTCCCGCTGGTGCTTTACTGGTATAAGTTAAATCATAAAAAGTTCTGCGCATATCTTCATTTGTTTTCCAGTTTGTGATAGTATGAAAACCAACACTTTTATTTTCTCGCATAGTTAAGCCATTTGTTAATGCTGCAATTGAAACAAATTTACCGTCATCCATGGCCACAGCATCTGTAGCGGTAAGTAAAACTCTATCAATATGCCATTGGGACATATCTCCACTTGGGGGCGGTTTTAATTCATATAAAATAGGACTGCCTAAACTTCCGATAACATTCATATTATCTTCAACGATTTCGACATCGGCATTTGTTGTGTATGTATTATCGATAGGTCTATCTAAGGTTAATGTATTAGTTGCTATATTATTAATAACAAAAAAACCAGTTTCATAAGATGTACTTCCTCCATTTTCTGTTAGTTTTATCTTGTCACTGACAGAAAAAGCTGCACCATTCGTTACAATAATTGAAGTATCTTCTGCCGTCGCAGGTGCACTTAGTTTTTGAATCGTTCCAGAATAGAATAAAAAGGGTTCTATTAATGATACTCGATGATTATCTAAATCATGTATATTCATAGCTCCTTGCGGAGCTGAAGGCTCTAATGCTCTTATACCAACAGTTTTTCCCGTAATTTCATCTGTAACATATACTTTTCGAAGTACTGTCATTTTTCACCTCTTTTTAATATATAAATAAATTACTGCCATCCGAATAAATAGATATTGATTCGCCATTAGCGATTAATACAAAATCAACTTCACCTTCAATGGTTTCTGCACCTTCGGTTTCAATAGTAATATTGTTAGTACTAGCGTTTAGCCCACCATCTTTAACTACACAAATTCTACCTTCTTGGGCAATTAAAACAGATGGTATTATAATTGTTGCAGGAGCTATAAGAGTATATGTTACATGAATAATATAATCTGATGCTCTTAGAAGATATGGTGTTGAATTTATTTCTTCTATCTGAACTCGATTCGTCCCTCCTGCCAATAAACTTAACAGCAAATCACCCATTATATACCTCGAAATACTAATTGTATTTGTCTCTGTGCTCCTTCTGCACTTCCTGATACTATTTTTATGCGTTGAACGCCTGCTAAATCCGCTGGCAATAATCCTATATGTCTATCGGGTGCCATAGTAATTGTGATAAGGTTTCCGTCACTATTGTAATAATTTAAAAAAGTTGTTCCATCTATCGATATCTGCAATGTTAAAGTAGTCCCAGTCAATGCCGCAGGTGTTCTAACTCCTACTAAAATTCTTCCTTTAACATTTATTGCATCACTAGTTTGCTGTCCTAATGCAATAGTTGCAATATCTATAGCTTCCGCTTCTATTCTATTTTGAGTATAATCCGACATATTTCCTCCTTATTTTTTTAGTTTATGTTAAATTATTATATTCCGTTTCTATAGCAAAACTGTCTAAATCAGGTATAGATGATTTAGAATTTATATTTGATTTCAAAGTTTCTTGTTTAGATAAAATATCATTAATAAAATTTAACATTTCAGTTTTTTCAGTTTCATCAAATCCATCTATCGAAGCTAAAATATTAAACTGTTTCTCACGTGAGTATGTTGCATATATTTTACCTTGAATAAAAGTATTCATTTCTTCTAATTTAGTATTTTTTAACTCATCAATATCGATAGGATATTCATGTGTTGTGCATGTAGTTTTTAATGAATAAGCAAAACCAAATTTTGCATCTTCTTTAATATAGATACATCCACATTCTAATTCTATTTGTGCTGGTAAAGCATCGGTATCATATTGTTGTCCAAATAAAGTTATCTCTGCCATTTTTTTTCTCCTTAATTATGGTATTCTTGCAAATAATGATATTTCGGTTCCTGCATCATATAAAGTACCAGTTCCCGAAATTAAATCTAATGAAGTAAAAGTTGGTATTGAATATCTAAAATATAATATATTACCATCTATCGGCCCAACTCCAGTTTCGTAAATACAAGCCTGCCCAGTTATTTCGAGATAATTAACACCTCTAAATCCGATATCTATCGTTATATCATAAACTGAATTAATAGCAGCTACACTAGCAAAAACAGGGAAAAAAGTACCTGTCCCAAAATTAGTTGTAAGAACTCCTGTCCCTCCATCCATAAATACAGTACTAAAAGTGTAATTAACAGCAACATCGGAATTTATTCGAATGCCTAAATTGGTGCCTGCTGTAAAATTACTACCCTGAACTCTTAATTTAAAAAATTTATAAGTAGATGCATTCGGCACAGGTATTGCAACACTTGCTGTAGGAGCACCTACTGTTATATTAGAAATTTCAGAATACGTTCCACTAACAGTATTTGCTATTAGATTATTTACTTCTAATGTTCCTAAACTCATCAATCTAAAAACTGTACCATCGTATCTTAAAATACAATCATAAGCTGTGCTAATATCACCAGCACTCAGAGCTGTTGACCCATCTGCCCTTTTAATATCTTTAATACCGTGAGTAGAAACATTTATTGTACTAGCCCCTGTATTAGTATTTGTCGGTCTAAATTTTACCACCATTCCATTTCTATAAGCAGTTGTCGTTTTAAAAGATCCAATAACATTACAAACATAAACGTCAGCAGCTCCAGTATCTAAATAAAAATTAGCTGATCCCACATAATCTACTATGGACTTTGCTAATTGTTCTGTATCGCCATGTGTTAAAGCTTGACCTGAACTCGTAATCATATTTTGAACTTCAGCTACAAATTCGTTAAACTCAGGATCAGGTGGTAATGTACCACCGACTACTTGGGTAACTATTTGTTTCATATCTTCCTCCTATTATTGATATCTATAAATTATTAATATATTTGCAGGCTTTATTCTATTGAAAATACATCTCAAAAATCTTGTAATATCATCTCCCCATACATGAGGCCATGTCCAAGGCCATGTTCCTATATTTTTATCTGATACACCTTTTATTGTAACAACCATTATAAATCGATTCTCTTCAGCCGTTGCTCCCCATGCATGAGGCCATGTCCAAGGCCAAGCTGTAACATCAGTCATATGATCTATTTCTATTTCAAAACCCATTATATCAGCTAAATTTATCCAATCTTCTTTTGTCACAGCTCCTAATGCGCCTAAAGCACCTACTATTTGTGTTCTTCTTTCTTCAATAGACCCATTAGTATCTAAACAGCCATCTGGAATTCCTAATAATTCTTCCCATTCTTCTATAAATTCTGATGTTGTTGCAGGGTAAAATTCAAAAAATAATTCGTTCGTTTTTATATCTGCATCAATAAATATTAAAGCAAGTCCATATAATAACTTAGCAAAATTATTTTCTGATATAGATTTACTTATCCACATATCCCCTTCAGGCAAATGCTTTGCTAAACTCAAACCATATTCATTTTGATCTCGTATTATCATCAGTAAGTAATACTCCCTAATATTCCTAATTCGCCCGAGCTTATTGTTATATCACTTGTAGGATTAGTTAATGTAAAATTTTGTAATTTAGTACCTGAAGCATCTATCGTATTAATGATTGCTGATTCATATTCAATCTCTAATATATTCGTACTCAAAGTTACAACTTCTTGAAAAAATTGAATTAATGAGTTATTAATTGCAGTTTGCATTGCTGATGTATTTGGCGTAATACTACTAAAAACGAAATTAACAATGACAGGTGTTGGGGCAAGAACAAATAAATCATTATTATAATCAAAAGGAGCAGGCGAAATTGCTATAATATTATTCGTAGCCACAGTAATTGCACTAGCTCCTGGCAATATTGAAGTACCCGTCCCGTCATTATCTCTAACAAAATATACAGTTACCTGTCCTATAGCTGGCGTAATATCTTGTACCCAAACTCTCGTATTATCACGATCTAATTTCACGGCACGTTCTATATCTCCATTCGTAAAATTAGCACTAGGGTTTGCATATCTATCTAACCCTCGCTCTTTTACACTTTTAGCATCTTCTATATCTGCACCTCCAGACAAAGAAGGATATTGCACATAAACTGCATCATCTACGCCTGCAATAGGAGTGGTTAGAGTTAATTCTGCACCACCTTCTAAATTTTGTGATTCACCAAAATCTTGTGATTCTATACTAATATCAGCTTTTACTGCATCTGCATTAATTGTTCCAGTAGCAGGACTTGGGGCAGCAGGATTTATGTTATAACTAAAAGTATCTTTATCTATCACAATAATAGTAAAAGTCCCGTTATAATCTGTCTCATTAGCGCCTGAAATTGTGACCGATAATCCGCTAAAAAAACTATGATCTGCTAAAATAGCAGTAACAACTCCAGCCGTATGTGACAAGCTAGATACTAAAAGAATCACATTGTTAATAGTAGTCGCGGCTAAACTAATAAATGTATTACCTGTAGAATCTTGAAAGGTTGTATTTATAGGAATAGATGTAGTTAATACTCCTGAAGCTATTAAAATGCCTGATGATTTAGTA
>Ga0114925_10001665_pt1 | contig 11089 bp, 16 predicted proteins | sample SumtaG_2_FD_87287 | JGI IMG/M metagenome (GOLD analysis project Ga0114925, IMG submission 87287) | Deep subsurface microbial communities from Indian Ocean to uncover new lineages of life (NeLLi) - Sumatra_00607 metaG | ecosystem: Environmental > Aquatic > Marine > Oceanic > Sediment | place...
ACAAAATCACCTACACCGCTCATATATCACCTTTCTCTAACTTCATAACCCGTAAGTCTAAAGTTATGCCGTTTTTTTTCATTGCCTCTTTTTTTATACCAACATCTTTAAAATTGAACTTTGTAGCTAAATTAATGTTGTGTTGATGGTGTTCAGGGATTTCTACAAATAAACTATTCATATTAGTGTTATCAAAAAACCACTCTAAACCATTCTTTATAAACTCCCTTCCATAATCTTTTCTAAAAGGCTTTAGCAGCATAGGATGAAAAACCACGCCAGACGGTTTATGCACAAATAAATGTAATCCTATCACATTTTCTACAACTGCTTTAATAACCAGCATATTCCTACGCAAAACAGGCGAAAAATCCTCTTTTTTTATACCATCTACGCCTATCTTTTCCCACATCTCGGAATCAGTCATTACTTTTTTAATCAATCTCTGGTCAAATGTTTGCTCTATATTCATCGTCTTTCAATCCCTGAAGCGTAAAAAACCGTATTATTACCAACCGCTGCCTCTACCCATATCGAATCACCGGGCTTTACAATTTGATTAATTAAACACATCGGACAATCACCATCTAAGGTAGCTGTGCTAGTTAATATCAAAGTATCAAGATCAGCGACTGTTCCTATGTAGACGCTATAATCCGATGACCCCCCCGCAACAAATTGAGTGATAACAGTACCACGGCCTCCAGTATTTTTAGATGTAGGCGCTGTGTATACATTTACTGGAGATGTGCCGCTAGGACGCTCTCTAAATAAAAAAGCATTAGTCGTCATTTCTAATATCTCTTTGGTTAGCTCTTCTATAACCTCAGCAAATCGGTTAGTCGGCGTACCGTCTGAATTTAACCATCGCTCTGAGCGCTGTAAGTAATTAAGAGGCACTTGAACCGAAAACCTCCGCCTCTAGTACAAAAAAAGTAGTCTCTACAGGCTCATGTGTCTGAAACTTTAAAACTCTATTTCGAGCTATTCTGCCCATCCTGCGCCATACAATTCTTTTTCCATATTCACCCTTCTGCCCCATATCTCTCGCCAAGGTGGGAGTAAAATTAATGCCATTATCACTATAAGAATGATTTACAACAGGATTAGGGCTTTCCGAATTACCAACGCCTGAAGCCATAACCATCTCATAAGAATTAGCAAAAACTGGCGAACCATCAAAATTAAAAGGCTGAGTAGTAAATTCTCTATTTAAAACGTCTCCATACTCAGTATAAATAGTCGGATCAATTACGCCTATTTTACCCGTTCGCTCATCGCCTACAAAAATCCTATTATAAGCACGCACTACGGTATTAACCCGCCATCGAGTCCCATCTGTTGATCGTTCAAACCATATAGGTCTACCTATTCTTTGGGATGCGACGATCTGAAAAACAAATGTTCTATTAAAAAAAGTAAATCCAACATATTCTTCTCCCTCTGTTTGATAAGACCATGCAAATACTGAGCGTATTTCATCGTCACTCAATCCTTGCATAAAATGATCAATCGCAGGCGTAGAAACTTTTATAGCGTTATTTCCAACAAACCGCCATATAGAGACTTCTTGTTGATCACCACCGCCTATAAAAAAAAACGTATTATCCGCTTTTACAGCGCCATTCCTAGCCGCTAAACCCCTTTCTACTGTGCCTGTAGGAATAGTAGACAAAGGAAAGCCAGAGCCTCCTATGGTCTGGTAAGGCTGTATAGTCTCTGTGCCAAGCGAATAGTATTGACCATTGCTAACCATTCCTGCTTGAATCAAATCAGGATCAACTTCAGCCGTACCAAAATCAGTAGGCGTAAAAGTAATTCCATCTAAATTAGAGTTAAAAATTATCGAATCTGTATTAAAAAAGAAGAAACCGTCCTTAAACCAAACATCTAAAGCAGGACCCAAAAACCCCGGATCTAAATTTAAAGTCAAGTCGCCAGTGTTTAAATCGTAGTAATACGAATTGCCATTAGGCACAACTATCCATATATACTCACGACTAGCCGCCATTTTGACCAAACCAGTTCCAGTGATATTTACCGGACTAGGCAATTGTGAAGCGCTAATATTAAAAAACGTCCCATCTGAATTCAGCCTAATAAAAGCATTATCCTGAACAAAGTAAGCAATACCTTGAGACTCTATTGCGCCTCTACTAGTCTTTAAACCTGTATCTACAAATTCTCTAATACCATCCGTAGACCTCAAAGCTGTAGGACTGTAAGCAGGGGATTCCGGCACTACCGGCCTAAGATTTATACATTCCAAGTTCGCTAACTGCGGCGAAAAAGATTGATAAAAACCATTTGCAATATCTACTGCAACCCTAGCCATTATAATGCTCCGGTTGAATGTTCAGACTCGTTACCTCCTCATCCCATCCAAGAACCTCATCAAGCATCATTTCAGCCCTCGCATCAATGCTAGCAAGCTTGGCCAATGGAACTTGGTATTGATGCCCAATCCTAGACGCTAAACCATAAATAAGCGCATTACCCCACTCTATAGGAAAATCAGGGTTATCCGATGTGGTTATGAAATCCTCTATCGACCTTTGAAACGTAAACTTTAAAACCCTCCTAACACTATCTGAGGTTTGCCATATAAACAATTCACCATCAACCAGTTTAGGCGAGTAATAAAAGGCTGTAGGCGTGCCTTCAGAACCCTTGTTAGTTTGCGCAAAATACTCTTGCTTTGACCACTTATCCAATTCTACTTCGGTATTGTTTCCCAACAAATTACGCCTAGCTGATTCAACTCTCAAAGGCCTCTCTATCTGCGTTGTATAAAAGAAAACGCTATTATTTATTTCAGCAGAATCCGTTAAAGGGTCCGTGATAGTTACGCCTGTAGGAGAGTCAACGGTTAAAACCGTAGTCCATTGCCTTGTACCATCGTCTAACTCAATACCAATAAACCCACCCGCTACCATTCCACTCGTATCTAAAACAATTGTATTAGCACCAGCTAAAGCAGCAGTAGTAATATCCGTATTGATAAAGTCATCTAATAAACACGCTTCAGCGCCATTAGGCCCCAGTAAATACGACGTAACACCCGCATCTAAAAACAATATACCCTCATCCCTTTTCCAAAGATGTAGACCTTGCGCCTGCCATTCCTTAGCCATCAAGTTTAAATCTATAAGACCGTCGGATACTTCTGAATTAGTTAAAGGAATCTCCGCAGCCCTTTCAGCAACTAAAGACAAAGCTTTTGTAATAATAGTGTTAGCTGTTATGTTGAATGTAACGCTTCCGCTAGTTGCCATTAGATTTTACCGTTAAGTGAGTTTGGATCAACTTCTGTAACAAACTTAGGGGTAGGACGAACACGAGTAGGTTTAACACCTAATTTCTCAGATCTAGGCCTTAACGTAAGCTGAGGATGCTTTGGATCATAATCCTCTTCGCTTGTGATAAAGTTTTGCCATGTTTTCCTAGTCTTATCTGATCTAACCTTTCTTCCCGATATGTCACAAATTACGTTATGAGCGCCTTTCTTAGGATGCAATAAACCCGCTGTCATTTTTTCGCCCTCTTTTTGCCAGTTTTCAACGATTGCCCCGTTTTAGACTGACATATTCTAGCCGCCGACTTAACGCCTTTTTTCTTTTTAACGCTTTGAAAACATTTGTCTACCTTACTACCCTTCGGCATTATCACTCTCCGAAAGCTTCTCAATAATGCCATGCAAATGATTCATTAAGCACATATCAGAAACACCGATAGTCTTAGAGTACTCAATAATCAAGGTGATCACTGTCTGCTTTTCATTATCATCTAACATAACCTAAAACCCTAAAAATAATAGCCGTACATCTCACCAAAACAAAACCAACAGAAGAAAATACGCAAGCCCAAAAAAAACCTTTTTGCTTTTTTACAGCATCATAAACACCTACCGCAAAAAAAATATCATCTGCTGTATCTGGCCCATCGTCCCAGTCAACATCGTGCTTATGACACTCTTCCTCTAAATCTAAATCAAACCAGTCCAAAGTCTCGCTAATCATTTTAGAAAGCAAATTTGACAAAAAACCATCGCCAGCAGGACCACAAAAACTGTCTCTTTTATATGTCACAAATTTTCCTGTATAAACACATAATAATCATCTACTTTCAATTTGACACTATCATGAATGCCTTGAGTATAAGCCCCTTCAATAGTCAATTGATCAAGCTCATGCCTTGCCATAACCCAATTACCCGTCAATAGAAACGACTTAGCATCAATTAGCTTTTTTTCTATAAAATAAGCATCGGCCTCAGTCATTACACCAGTATTGAAAAGCGTAGCCAAGTCCACCCTTATATCATTATAAAGCTCAAGACCATGCTTAGCCCTTTCGTGGTATATTTTTTTATATTGAGATTTTATCTCATCAATATCAGTTATTTCTGTAAATCCAGCAGGCTGCGTACCTTCTTCAAGAAATTTTATATCAGGAATAGGCTCGTTATCTTCCTTGTAAAACTTTTTCACCATAATAAAACCTTTTAGTAATAAGTATAAGTAATCCACCTACTAGAAGAGTGTTTATAAATAAATTGAACACTGCCCCCTCTAGGTAAATCAAAGTTATTATTATCAGCTAGTAAAAGCCTATTAGCCGCAACGCTAGAATTATCATTATTCTCAAACTTTATTTTCCCATTTGTACCAGAATTGATAATTGTAACTATTCTATTGACACCCGCAGCAGGAGCAACCATACCGCTAAAAGGTCTATCGCTATTGCCGGGGTTTATGAAATGAACGTTGAAATTACCTATATTGTAATCATCAATGCTGCCACTAGTAATACCAACCTCATTTATTTGAGCGCTGGGCATCTGAGTAATTCCTGTAGCATCCGCATAGTTGCCGATCTCAATACTTGTTACATTTCCGCCCTGATCAACAACAGGAACCCCGCCGATAATGTCAATAACGTCCGTAAGAGTGCCAACTGTTACACCATCTTTCTTTACAACAATATTTGAGCCTGACCCCGGCTCGCCTCTATCTCCTTTTGTGCCCTTCATGAGAAGGCACCAGAAATAAGAACTACTACCCAATAACGTCGGATTGAATGAAGGCTGGGCAGTAGATGAATCGACCTCTATTTGTATCTCTACATATTGTCCTGCATTCAGTTTTAAAGGTCTAAATACAAAAGGAGCTGGCCATTGATCCGAAGAGGCACCCGAACTTCTAATATAACCAGTAGCTAAAGCTATGTTTTGAACAACCCCATCTATCAATAATTTTGGGGCAAATTGAACCCTCTGCGCACCTCCAGTCTCTTCACTGGTTAGCAACCCGCCAAACTGATACGTACCATCATTATCAACCTGAATTCTGCTAGGATTAGTAGTATTGCTGTGGGTAAATCCTGAATCTTTCTCTTGCTCAACATCCCAATCTATAACTAAAGGGGTAGAATCGCTGTAAGTGCTAGAGTTATCAGTACTTGTTAGGCTTATAAATGACATATCAGCAGGAATCGTAGCAGAGTTTAAATAGCTCAAACTTTCGGATTGACTCAAATCCACACCATCAACATTGAATATAATGTTCCCAGCGTTTATATAAGACTGAAGCTCTGCGTCTCCCTCAATCTCATTAACGCTGCAAAAATCGGTTAAATTCACCTGCCCCGAAGCTGGTATCTCATTATCAGGAACGGGCAAACTCATTAAAGGCAAATCGCTAGCGGTTTGGTTTTTTGCGATTACTATAGTCATTGAATCAAGCTCTCCATCTCAATGTAATCCAACCCATAACATTAGAGGTAGTGTTCCCTCCGCTTTGATTTCTTGCGCCTAAGATTTGATTCGCATTAAAATCATCATTCAAAGTAATATCTTTTCCAGATACAGCCGAACTGGCCAAAGTAGAAATAGCTGTGCCATCAGCCGTCACCTCAAAGGTCGCAGCATCCACATCCGCTCGCGTATAAGCTAAACTTACAACCGTACCATTAAACTCAGCTAACCGGCCTATAGTAGCTGTAAACGCTCGACGGTCTACCCCTCTATAAAAAGCGCCAGCACCTACATTACCAAACCGACCAAAGCCAATTTGAACACTGTCTTTAGAAAGGAATTTAGAGCGCGACCCGTCGTACTGCATCTCCATTTTTAAAACCGTGTTGTAATACGTATCACCATCACTAGGGGTAGGGGTAGTAGGATCAGTCGCAGAAGCTCCGTAATTTCTCAAACCGACATCTTGAACCAATTTACCAGTAGTGCCATCAAACGTAACAAGGCCTTTATCAATTGCGCTGGCAGGACCAACAACATCACCACCGCTAGTAGAACCATTACTGACCGATGTAAGCCTTCCTTTTGCATCAACCGTGACATCCGCGTTAGTATACGAACCCGCAGCAACACCTGTATTAGCCAAAGTCGGGTTAGGGTACGTGCCTGTTAAATCACCCCCAGCGGCCCCTGTGGGCGCTCTAGAATCGCTTAATCTTGAATCATTACCCTCGCAAGCTGTATTAGCCAACGATCCATAAACAACATCTAAAGGCGTAGTACTGCTATCGCCAGATAACGTAGACCCCGTAGAAACAGTTTGACTATCCGCTAACACGCCAGAAAGACCAGCGACATTTATTTGATCTGATCCACCATTTTCATGCGTTGATGCATGAGCGCTTACAGGTACAGATGAATAAGAACCTGACTCATTTAAGAAATTAGAAGTGGAACCCCCTGAAACAAGAGCAACTCCATTAAATTGCGTAGCATTTAAGCTAGTACCATCCCATGTAAGGCTAGATGATCCATTAAAACTGCCCGCATCGTTAAATTGTACTTGCGTGGTTGCGCCTCCCGGCGATGATGTTGGGGGCGTTGAATACGATCCGGTCTCATCGAGATAATTTGTGGCAGAACCCGATGAACTTAAGGCAACACCGTTAAATTGAGGCGCGTTTAGACTAGTTCCATCCCACGTTAAACTAGCGCTACCATCTAACAACCCGGCGTTATTAAATTGGACTTCCGTGTCGCTACCGCCTACAGCGGTTGGAGGAACTGAATAATTACCTGTCTGATCAAGATAATTCGTAGCCGCGCCGCCCGTAGTAAGGGCTACACCATTAAATTGTGTTGCATTTAATGTAGTACCGTTCCATGTCAAACTAGAAGACGCGCCAAACGCACCGGCATTATTGAACTGAATCTGCGTATTAGCCCCCGCTACTTCGCTAGCAATGGGAGAGTAATTACCTGATTCATTCAAATAATTAGAGGCGCTTCCGGTTGCCGTTAAACCTACACCATTAAATAGCGTAGCATTGACATTGCCGGTAACAGACAATACAGAACCGTTCCAAACAAGATTAGAAGACCCTGAAAACACACCATTATCATTGAACTGTATGGCAGTGTTAGGGCCTCCGGGGCTTGTCGAATTAACAGGCGAACCATTTACTAATAATCTATCAACCGATAAATTCGTATAGATTGTATAAGGCAAACCGTTGATTAACATTCCGCCACCTTAGTACTGATTTATTAGTAAGTCGTGAGGACCACCCGTAGAACTTGTACAATCTAATCTAATAGCGATAACAGATGCATCTATTTGGCCGTCAACCTGACCAGTAACAGCGCTGAATCCATTTAGATCAGAAACTATAATAGGCTGAGCGTTGCCTTTATTAGATGATCCGACAGCAGAACCTAATGTTACTGTAAAAACATCGTCATTAGTAACAGAGGCCACATCAAAAACCCCATTATAATCACCAGATTTAAAAGAAACCTGATCGCTAGTGCTAAGTCCATGATTTTCTAAACCGACCGTTAACGTTGTACCCGCCCTAGAAAATGTGCAAGAAGGGCCTAGGCGATTAACTCCGCTTTGAGTAAAATTTACGGTATAAGACCCCCCGGCACTGGCATGAGGATTAACCGTGACCCCTACATGATCCCTTGAGCGCCTATTTAACGGAACCCAATCACCTACATCACCATTAGCTACGGTTATTCTCTTAGGTATCATACGTTACCCCTTATACAGCGCCCCATGTAGAGCCGTTATAGAAATTTAATACATTAGTATCGCTATTATAAATAACCATTCCAGCTTGAGGATCAGGAATAAGATCCCTTGCAGCCTCGGTAATAGGTTTAAACCTGATAACAGCCCCCTCAATATCTGAGTTAGTTTCAGGAGCCGTAGAATAATCACCGCCTACGTATAATTTTGTGTACTGTGTTCGAGCCATTTTTTAACTCCAATTGAAAAAGAGGGGACATAAGCCCCCTCGTTAGGGTTATGATCCGGGCGTACCGTAACATCCTCGCGCATCGGTCCATCCAAAGCTATAACGCTCTGAAGACTTAAACGCCATGTTACTTGTGCCAAAATCCATATCTTGCTCGAATTTAGCTGCTCGTCTATTAAAATACTTCATACCGTTCATGACATTAGTTTTAACAAACCAAGCATCATTATCAGTCAGAAAGTTATTAACAGTGAAACCACCACCCAAAGACTGCATTGTTTTGATGGCGTTAACAGCGTTATTCCCTGTGTCATTTTGAAGAGTAGAACCAAGGATTCTTTCAGCTTCAAACATCAACGAAGGAGGCACAATCAAACGCATACCTTGCAAAGCAAATCTAAGGCCCCTGCTGTCAGTAGCCTCATTGATTTGGATTAGCATGTCCTCTAAAGAGCTTTCGGTTAAGTCCGAATCAACCGCTAGACGGTTACTGTAAGTAGCCGCGCTAGTAGGCCCATTAGGATGCGCCGTGTTGAATAAAGACAAACCATCACCGTCCTGCATGGTAAAAGCAGCGTCAAAGCCGTTATTTAGAACATTAGCCCCGACAACTTCTTTAGTTTGATTCATTGAAAACGCCAAAGAACCCGCCTTCTGGTTAAAAACACCATAAAGATTATCCTCTCTAGCTTCTTCAGTTACGATGAATCCCTTAGCATAGGTCAAATGAGGGTACTTAGGGGAGATACCTTCTGTCTGACTATCATAAGCAATAGAATCACCTTCAGGCTTGACAGGAGCTAAAGAAAACCCCTCCCATTGTTGATCCTGCTCAAAAGCCTTACGACTTCCATACGTATCAAATATTTTATCGTACTGCTTATCATGCTCTTCATATTTTTCACCCCAGACGGCATTCAAGCCCTCTTGGAGCATTCTGCTCTCATTACCTCTAGTAATTACGCCAGTCATATTATACTCCCACTACGCCTTTAACCGTAGACTCGTTGATTCGCACAATAGCTTTTTGCCCAATTGCACCAATAGTCCCGCCATCAGTAGGGGGAACTAGACCAACTATCCTCAACTGAGCTGTAGCACCAGCTGCCGCAACAGTAGAGCCGTCTAAAGTCATGTTTGAACGAACCAAATTGCCAGACGCAGTAGCCGCAGTAGCAGCTATGTCAGCATTTGAACCAACATCAGTAACGGCCAGATTACCCGCACTAATTTCAATCTCATAAAGAGCTTCAGGATCAACCTGAACTTTAACACCACCAGCAGTAGAAGCGGGTAGACCTTTTTGCTCAAGGTTTGAGTAGTCTGGATCTAACCCCACTATAACTCCAGTGATCAAACCACCAGCACTAGAGGCATCAACCTGAGCTACACCAGTAGCCGCTGTTGCTGTTCCAGTGATAGTGACAAAATCACCCTGAGCTAATAGGGAGGCATGGGAGGAAGCAACATCATAAGATGATACTTTTCCAGTGTAACCGCTCGCGCCTTGTGTTTTAATAAGTGAAGCACCACTCATAATAAACACTCCTATATAGTTAAAAAATTAAAGTAAAAAAATCACACGCCTATAAAAGCGCGTCCAATTCTCCCACCCTAAACAGTTTTCTAACTATTGGTGCGAAGGGTTTACACCCTAAAATATGCCAGTTTTCTAACTGGTTTACGAAAATCCATCTTTTTCTAGCACCGAATTTTGACCTTTAGGTATGTAATCGGGTACTACACTATTACTATCAATCCTGTTAGCTTGTTTTCTTGCCTCAGCAGTAGTATCTATTACTTTTTGTTTTTTGTCTAGCTGATCCTGTAAATAAATATCCATTGGAAGCTTCATATAATAACGAGTATGACCACCGGGTAAAGAAAGCTTTCTTTGATGCCCGTCCTCATCCGTAGTCATAATATATTCATATCCAGCATTCTCATATCTTTGCAGTTTCCCTTTACCGTAATCTGCACACAATCTAACATAAAAACCGTTCTCTTTAGCCTCCCTTACCTCCTTTGGCACTGACTGAGCTGCGCTTTGGTGCATAGGTATGCGTTTTGGCTTAGCTTTCCTAACAACAGGCTTCGATGTTTTCTTGGCGTTAGCATTCTTAGCTGATGCTTTTTTTGGACCTCTTTTACTAACATTAATATTGTTTTCTTCAATCATAAACCTATACCCCTTCTCTCATGTCTGCCACTGTCTGTAAAAATATCTTGTCTCCCTTCTCGTTATCAGGAAACGCATCCCTATATGAAAGCTCTTCAGGCGTTAGATCTTTCATAGTAAGCTTCCTTCCCTGCTTTTTTTTGCTCCCTACAACGGTAGAACTCGTAGTATCAGGAGGCAAGGCCCTATTCGGATTTCCTTTTCGCTGTGCTGGCATCTTAGATATTTGGTCATCAACATAAGAAAGCCTTTCAGACATAGGCAAACCTTTAGCAGTAGCAAGATTGAAAGCCGTATGAGCTGCCCTAGACCTAGGATCTGAACTATCGAAAATCCATTGATTGTTTAGCTCCCACTCTCCCTGCAATATAGCATCCGCATTAGGATCAGATTTTACGTCTAAGGTGTTTTTTTGCTGCGTTAGCTCCGCCTTTTCGGTTGAGAGCGCTAAAGCCTCCTCAGTATTGCCATCCTCTACAGCTGTTTTTATCCTTGATTCTACCTCTCTTATTTTCCTTTCTGTTTCAGCTTTATGAAGTATATTAAGATTAGATAGCCTTTCATCAAATTGCTTTTCCCTAGATTTCATTTGGCTTTTTAAACTGCCAATCTCACCTCTCATTTCACCCCATTCAACATACTGCTTAGCAGGCTTCCAGTTTTCCTCTGGCCC
>Ga0114925_10001666_pt1 | contig 11086 bp, 7 predicted proteins | sample SumtaG_2_FD_87287 | JGI IMG/M metagenome (GOLD analysis project Ga0114925, IMG submission 87287) | Deep subsurface microbial communities from Indian Ocean to uncover new lineages of life (NeLLi) - Sumatra_00607 metaG | ecosystem: Environmental > Aquatic > Marine > Oceanic > Sediment | place...
ATGGACGCCTCCTTTGTAATCGATGTTTAGGTGAGGATAGTTAGAGATGGGGAATTGTCAAGGGAGAAGATCTAGTGTTGGACAAAATGTGGAAATCTCATAAGCTTTTTCAAATCTCACTAGAGGCCACCCTGAGCGTTTTTAAGGCTATTTAACTTCAGAAGCATATAAACCTATGACTTCTTCGGGAAATCGTCAAATAGACCCCTCTACGTTGATCCTAGGGGTATTTTTAAGGTAGGGTTCGACCAGTTTTGAAGTTCAAGGTTCGTCTCACCGGAAAAGCTTCCCTCACTTGAACAATGCACCGGCATAATCTTAGAGTGGCAGGGAGGGAACTAAATATCAGCTTATCTGCTTAATGGTCACTGAAACAGTCAGTTCGATTTCTCGGAGTATTTCTCGAATCAACGGTCGGGCAAAGTTTCTTCCGGGATGGTTCGGCAAGGTGGTTGTTCTTCCGTCAGGATGGCGGTAAAACACATGGCTGCCCTTCTGTCTCACGCACTCAAACCCCAGGTTCATAAGCACCTTCTCCATTGTCCTTGAAGTTGACAACAGAGGCGCGTCATACCGAGACCTCAATCTGCTGAAGGCCTACAAACTGGGGAAGTTCGTCAACCGACCCCTTAAGCTCCTCGAGGCAAAGCTCCAGAACCTCTTTAAGGTTGCGCTGAAGCTCGTCTAGGCTTGCCCCCTGGGTGTGTGCGCCTGGGATGCCGGGGAATACCCCAACGTAGAGCTTCGTCCCAGCGTTCCATTCCACATAGGCGGTAAAGCTTTTCATCTCGTCCCTCCGGGGTATCTTTTGCATGGCTTTAGTATAGCGCATGAGAGAAGCGTGTCAACGTATCCAGCCCTTCATCCTTAAGGCTCCCAAAATTAGGGCATGATTAGGGCAAGAAGTTTGGTGCAAAAGTGGTGCAATTCTGGTGCAGTTTAACTCGACCGTTCAGGGCAAAATTAGGGCAAGGGGTTTGGTGAAAATTCGTGCTTCTTACGATTCGTCACCCATTCTTGAGCAACTTCTCAAAGGCTCGGCGAATGACTTGAGCCATCAGTTTGCGACGTTCTTCAAGGAAGCCTCGATAATCCATTTTCTCCCAGTTATGAGGAAGTGCGTGCCAGAAATACATCTTTCTTAACTCGTTGTTGTCAAAACGCTGGGTATACTTGGGTACGTATTCAGAAGGAGCCATATCCGAAATCTCTATATTGTCCGACCACTCGACTAATGCTTGGTTGGCAATCTGATTGATGTCGCGCGTCTCCTTGATACCTAGACGTTCAAGATATTTCTTGGGAAAGAGATGATGCCGCTCAAGTGCCGCCTTTTTGGCGTGAGAGATCGGGTCCATCAATTCGGCTACTTTCATCTTTGAAAACAGGACTTGAGCGTCGAGCAGGTTGAGGGCAGCGTAGTAGGTATACAATGCTGGATTTCTGGCAGAAGAAGTCGCAAGCTCATTAGGCAGGGTGATATTCCAGTAGTCATCAGTCAGTGTAGTTGAAATCGTCTGGTCAAGCCTCGCAACGAACCCCGATGCAGTTGACACATCTCGAAGATCGGCCAGGTCTTGCTCCATGCGGCTTTCCGGCGAATCAGTATAACGCCTCGTTAGTGAAACCATAAGAAACCACCGCGCAATCACATTGCGGAGACTGAATGCTTCAACCCCGAAGTCACGCTTGCCGATAAGATACAAAGCGTATGTGTAGAGTAGGGCGTTTTTCGATGAGATAAAATCACTACGCCTGAAACCTGCAAGGACCAACGCCTTGAAAAACTCGTGCCAGTGCTGTAAATCGAGGATGTAATCCTGGGATTCTTTGAGAACGGCGAACTGCTTTTCTCGCTCTTCGTCGGAGAATTGACCTGTTTGCAAATCCTTTCCTCGCAGGATGGAGCAGACGTGCTCAAGCCTGGCACGGCGAAACCCCAGGGCAACACTCACGCGCAGAAGCTGGTCGGGATCGGGCTGGATGAAAGGGTTGAAAGGAGAAGCCTTACCTGTAGAAGGTTTGTGGGCAGCGCGACAGAATGCCTCTAGTTCAGCGCGTCCTTCGTCCCAGAAAACAGACATAAGAGTCAGGATAAAGTCAGCCTGATTGAGTGGAGTACCTTGCTTGTTGATGCGTACAAATATATCGGCCGCATCCTTTTCCTCTACGCTTGAATACAACTCCAACACGATGAGCGGATAATTTTGAAGGGTGTAGAGCCCATCAATCTTTTCGGAAAGCTGATCTTCTTCATCTTCACGGATGTCTCTTTTCTCTCGCAGGTTCTTGATGACCCTTTTAATCACCTTAGTGTGGGTAGTTTCTTCCGACCACAGCTTGCTGATATCGGGTAACCACTCTGGGTCGCGGCAGATTGCCGTATTGGCAACCTCAAACTTCTTATCACGTGGGCGGAATGCTATTTTAATGCGTTCCTTTCGAAAGTTCTTGCGTATCACCTCGATTCCTTTAAGAACGGCATATAGCGATGTAAGCCGCTGCTGACCGTCTACAACCATGAGGCGCGGCACGTCCTGCTTTGAATCGGTTCCAATTTGGCGATGCGAGTCTTGACGTCCATTGACCCAAAAGAGCAGAGAGCCTATTGGGTAACCGCGATACATGGAGTCAAACAAATCTCGGACTTTTTTATTCGGCCACACGAAAGGTCTCTGGATTTCCGGCAGGCCTATTTCGCCCATCGCGATATCGTCGAGTAACGTTTTGAGGGGGTACTCGACTTTTTTAAACTGGGGACGATTCATGTTATTTCCTCCTTGCGCAAAAGAATACACCAAAAAACCATATTGTCAAGGTTTTAAGTTGCAGGTGATACTCCCCAGTGCAAAAGTGGTGCAATTTTGGTGCAGGGTCTTGGATATGGAAAGAGATTGACAAACCCCAAAAACCCCTTATGCTCAAAGTTGTGTTAAGATCATATCCCACGAGGAGAGGCTAATGATTGCTGAAGGGCTAATCAAAAGGCAAGTGCCATTAGTCACGAAAGGGATCAAGGAAGCCGCTGAAAAAGCGCTTTCTGAAGAAGACCTTCGTGTGGGCTTTATTGAATCACTTCGCGATTTCCAGAAGGCATTGGGTATTAAACTCGGAGGTCATCACAACCACACCATAGGCACAGGGCGTCCCGACTCCATTTACGACTGCGTTATCGTCGAATACAAGAATCCCAGCAGCCCACAAGACCGGTTAACTCAGCAGCCGGATTCTCCGGCCAATAACGCTGTGGTGGGTCAGCTAAAACAGCGCTTCATAGACTTCAATCGTGAGCATCACCAGAACTACGAAAGCCTGTTTGGTGTGGGAACGGACGGTCGCTTCTTCATCTTCGTTAAATACCGCAAGGGTAAGTGGCAGATTGGAAACCCTATGGCAACCGGGCAGTTTGCCGTCGAGAAGTTCCTGCGTGCTTTGCTTTCGTTAGGGCTAAAGAAGCAATCCTTTACCCCTGAGTTTCTGGCTCAGGACTTCGGGGCCGATTCCGACATCTCCCGCAACGCGGTGCGCGCTCTCTACAATGCCCTTACTAAGAAACCCCGCGAACGAACCCTCATGTTCTTCAACCAGTGGAAGATTCTTTTCGGCGAAGTGTGCGGCTATGACGTCAATACCCTCTCTAAGAAAATCTCCGAGTTAAGCGAATTCTACCTCATCGGCGAAACGCAGCCTAAACCCGCAGAACTCATGTTCTGCGTTCATACTTACTACGCAACCTTCATTAAGCTTTTGGCCTGTGAGATTGTAAGCTCTTTCAATGAGTTCATTCCTTCAACCATCCGCAAACTTGCTGACACCGCTACGCCGGATGAACTCCAACAGGAACTTGAGAACCTTATTCTACGTGGAGGGATGTTTAAGGAATTCAAGATCACCAACTTCCTTGAGGGTGACTTCTTTACTTGGTATCTTAACGAGTGGAACGAGAAGGTATCTGATTCATTCCACGCCCTTGTAGAAAGGCTCTCGCAATACGACCCCAGAAGCCTTTCAGTTGAGCCTACTGAGTCACGAGACTTGCTTAAGCATCTCTATCAGCAGCTTTTTCCGAAGACGGTCAGACACGACTTGGGAGAATACTACACCCCGGACTGGCTTGCAGAACATGTCTTAAATGAGGTAGGTTACGACGGCAATCCGAAGACACGTTTACTTGACCCAGCCTGCGGCTCCGGGACGTTTCTTGTCCTGGCACTGCAACGCGCCTTGGATTACTACAAGGAGCACAGAGAAGGGCTTATGTTGGGCGATGCTGACCTTCTGAAACGTTTCCAGAGCAACATTGTGGGGTTTGATTTGAATCCCTTGGCGGTGATGACTGCCCGAACCAACTACCTTCTTGCCGTGCGTTCGCTGATTGGGACAGTTGGGGCTTTCGAGATACCCGTCTACTTGTGCGACTCGGTAGTTACCCCTGCAATGTACTGGGATCTTTTTACCAAGAAGGTCGCCAAGGTCCCGTGTTCACCGTTGAAACCACCTCACCTGCCCGTGCCTCGTGAGATTGCAGTGGACCACGATACAGTCCGACGCTACGCCGATGTGCTTGAACGTGCGGTAAAGGACGGTTACTCGCCGGAGGTGTTCGTTCAGACATGCAAGGATAGAGGAATTCCAATCGAGCACGAAGAGCTTCACCATGAACTTCTCATCACACTCCAGACCCTCAAAAAGGACGATAAGAACGGTATCTGGGCAAGGATTATCAAAAACAACTTTGCTCCGCTATTCGAAGGGGAATTTGATCTTGTGGTTGGTAATCCGCCCTGGATCAACTGGGAAAGCTTGCCCAAGGACTATCGCAACTCCATGAAAGAGCTTTGGCGGGATTACGGGCTGTTCTCCCTTTCAGGTGCGGAGGGTCGTCTGGGTGGCGGCAAGAAGGATATCTCAATGCTCTTCGTCTACAACTGCGCAGATTACTACCTGCGCTCGGCAGGCAAGCTAGGGTTTGTCATAACACAAACCGTGTTTAAGACCAAGGGGGCAGGTGATGGTTTCCGCCGCTTCAAGTTTAACCCAAGAGACCCGAAGAAAAAGGAGATAGTTTATCTCAAGGTGCTAGGCGTGGACGATATGAGCGCTTTCCAGCCTTTTGAGCAAGCAGCCAACCGCACAGCGGTGTTGGTGTGTGAGAAGTCCAAAAGGCCTTTCAGCTATCCTGTACCTTACAGGGTTTGGAAAAAGAAGCGCAGGGCTTCTATAACAAGCAAGATAGATTCCAAGGTAGACTACGGCAAAACCCGCAGACTAATGACGTTCACTGCCGCCGACGACCTCAAAACGGTTCGCTCCAAGCTTAAGGTAGCGGAGCTTGCGGCTGCTCCGGTTTCGCCTAAAAGCCCCACCTCTCCCTGGCTCACTGCCCCCAAAGAGGCGCTTAACGGCATACAGAAAGTCATAGGTGAAAGTTATTACACTGCTCACGCGGGTGTTTGTACTTGGTTAAATGGGGTCTACTGGGTAGACGTTATTAGGAAAATAATCGACGAAGATGGAAAAGAGCTTCTATTAATAAAAAATCTCCACGATGTAGGCAGAATAAAAGTCAAGGAAGTTTCTATGAGCATTGAACCTGATCTTGTTTATCCTCTTCTCAGAGGTCGTGATGTTCACCGTTGGCGTTCTAAGCCTTCTGCGTCAATAATTCTTGCTCAAGACCCTGTGGTAAGGAAAGGTATACCTGTAACTGAAATGCAAATGAAATATCCTAGGACTTACTCATACTTAAAGCTATTTGAACCACCACTTCGCAGACGGGCAGGTTATCGCAAATACTATAAGTCAAGTGATCCATTCTACTCTATGTATGATGTAGGTTCATACACACTGAGTCCTTGGAAAGTGATATGGAAGCACACGGGAGTTCAGAGCCTTATGCGAACTTGTGTTTCAACTGGAGAGTGGATTGAGGATCAAAAGATCATTCTGGTCCCTTGCGAGACTGAAAAAGAATCCCACTACCTCTGTGCTCTTATGAATAGCATTGTTGTGTTTGCGGTTATCAAGAATTACATAGGACTAGATGCGTCACCTCACGTAATGGATTATGTTGCCATCCCCGGATTCAAATCAAGTGACGAGCTCCATAAGCGGCTTGCCGAGCTTTCCGAGCAGGCGCACCAGGCTGCTGCTGAGGGTGATAAGAAGAAAGTTGCCGAAATTGAAGCCAAGATAGACCAGGCAGCCGCACAGCTCTGGGGTATAACCAACCCCGAACTTGCGGCAATCCAAAAAGCCTTGAGACAAATGTAGGCTCCTTCACCCCGCAGTTGTGCCTAGGAATACACCACTAACCTGCAAGCGCGAGGCGGGGCTGGGCCGGGCGCGCAGGTTCTAAAAGTGGCACAATTCTGGTGCAATGACCTGAGTATGAGAAGGAGTGTATTTTACTTGAGAAATAATGCCAGAATAGCACAGATCAAAGCTACACCCGTCAATACAGAAGTGAATATTATCGTCAATAGCTTCCAATGTTTTGGGAACAGGATAATAAACTCATAACCTAATGCTATGAGAAAACCAGCCAATACCACAATAAACCACTCGATGACAAATCGAGGTGAGAAAATGATACAATCAAGCAAGGGGCAATAGTTAAAGCTGGTGAGTATTAAGTAAGCCGCAGAAGAAATAATTAGGGTTAAGAATACGACAAAGCCAAACGTAACCCCTTCCCATTTCTTAACGCGATCCTTTTTCTCGCCGCGTTTAATCAACCACTTTCTGAAGAATATTGTAGATATTTCCCAACGTCCATATCGTTCAATAATGAGACCAAGGTTAGATAGAAAGGTAAGCCGTTCGTCCATGTTGTCAGGTGGCAGGCCAATTTTTCGAGCGATTCTGTTTGTTGAATTCTTACTAGGAACAATGATTCGTAAAATATCCTGATTGACTTCATCTAGATTGCTAATATCTTTAACAAACTGATTTGAGACCATACTTGCTTTATTGACTGCTTTTATTGCTTTGGCCAGTTCTTTTGATAGGTAATACTCAAGACATAGTTTTTGAATGAAGTAAGGATGCCCACCGGAAAGTTCAATTATCTTCTCGTATATTTCCTTCGGGATCGGGGATTCTTTCCTTCGATTCTTTAACTGACAAAGCTTCTCCGCCTCTTTGTTGTTAAAACGTCCTATCGGGTGTCGTTCGAGTAAATCTATCAAATCACTTAATAACGGCTCTTTCGATGTGCATATCAATGGACTTGCCGCAGCAACCACTCTAACGTTGGTGTATTTCTCTGCTGCGATCCTTAACGTTCGGCCAATATATTTTCCTGCTTCTCCTAATTCGGTAACTTGCTCGATCTCATCACACAACAGGATTAAGGTCTTGTTTTTCGTCTTGGCTTTTGCCGCAATTTGCTTCAAAAATCTTTCCGGGTTTATATTTTCGGGTGATGGTCTAGAAATTCCCTTGAACCAATCCTTTATTGTTTGTTCTTCGAGAAACATCTCCCTGAATCCGTCTAAAATTTCAGTCACATCTCCAACCAGGTTCTGGAGATCTAGATTTACAACTACGTACTTGTTGGCTTTTTCAGGGTCATTCTCTATCATGTAGTTTATTTGCCTCAGAATAGATGTCTTTCCAATCCGTCTAACCCCTATTACAGCAATGCTTGAATCGTTAGAGTTTAGAAAAGCATTTATGATTTCTTGCCTATCGTAAAAATCGTCACCTTTCACTGGTCTGCTGACTATATACTCAGGTGGCGAAGAAGTCATCAATCTATCCTCATTTTCTTGTAAACCTTCTTGACCAGGTGTTTATTCACGTATACATCATCTTCATCCAAGGCGTCGTAAATATCTGAACATAGTTGTTGGACTACATGGGGGTAACCTAAGGTGTGATTCCAAATTCTCTTTAGAGCTCCTTTTCTATATTTGACTGCACCGCGAACGTAGCTTTGGACAAGATAATCTGTTTCATCGCGCGTAAGCGGGCCTAGTTCATAAATAATGAAGAAGTTATACCAAGGACTAGTTTTGTGTCTCCATTCTCCGGTGAATTCTCTTAAGGCCAAGACAATATTGAAGCTCTCAGCGTAACTGCTTTGGAATACGCCACGAAATTGCTTGTGGAAATCGGAGCCGTAGAAGGTCATTTCGTCACCTTCATCTATTATAAGAACAACTCTCACTTGTTGTTCAGTCGATTTCACTTGGAGGTGCTTGGCGACTTGCTCCATGAAATCCTCAAACTCGCTGTAATCGTATTTCCTTTTCAACACCTTTGAGTAATACCGTTTATCATAAACGGCTTTTGCTATAGCGTAAACAAGGTTTGTAAAGAAAAATTTAGGTGATCTTCTATACTTTTTTATTCCTGGAACTTTACCAAACTTCTCCAAATCGATCATTATTGGAATTATCTTATAATTTTCATCTTCCTCACTACGAATTCTGTGTCTGATTTGGTAGAGCAAACTTGTTTTTCCTACTCGTCTTTCACCATATATAAGCACACTATTGTTGTGCACTACACTCCATATCCTCTTTAAAAAATTCTCTCGGCCGACGAAATACTCAGGGTTAATTATTGGCGGGCCAACGATATATGGATTTCTACCTAGGAGATGTTTTCCTCTCTGAAGTTTTTCGGTTTCTAATTTCTTTCTGAGTTGCGAGAATAGAACGTATAGTCCTACGATAACTACTATTCCAATTATACCCCCAAAAATTATCTGGGAAATTAGTTTTTGCGAGGCTACGATTCCCAAAACCGGAATAATTATAAAGGAGAATGTGTCTTCATCAGCACCTACGTACTCAAGTGGTGCTTCTACCCTAACAGTAACTTGATGTTTGCCCCCTTTAAGTTTACCTAACGGCAATCCATAATCCTTCTCAATTCGTATCTCTTGGATTCTCGGAGATGGGAGTTCAAACCACTCTTCGCCATCAATCGAGCGTTGAGAAATGATACACGGATAAGCGTCGGCATTTTCAACCTTGAAGCGAATCCAATGACCATCTTCATAGTTATACACTTTTGTTATATTAACGACAAGAGTTGGCCGAGCCGGTTTAAATGATAATATCCCCTTTTCCGTTCCCAACAGAAGCTGTGCATCATCCAGCGCTATAAGGGTGTTGAGATGGGTTCCCTTCAAAGAATCCGGAAGATTGTGTTCATGGCTAACTGCTGCTTGAGGATAGATTTCAAATAGTCTACTACTGCTTATAGCCCACAATTGACCTGTGGAATCGAATGCGAAGGAATGAATGTTAGAAACAGGCAGAGGAATGGGTTGAAAAACCCCCTCTGAAGAATCAATGATTTTGAAAACCCTGTTAACTCCAGACACCCAAAAAACAGAATCAGACTCGACTTCAGAACAAACAGTAGTATGGGGGTATGGTGCCAAATCCTGAAGAGCTGTTCTGAGTACCTCTTGCTTACTGTCAAAAATGAAAAAACCATTGGGTGTCGAAAGTAAATACTCTCCCCGTTTATAATGCCTCACATGAAAGGTTTCATTAAATAAGTCATAACGGCCACCTGATACTTCAAAGAATTCTGAAGGACGTGTTTCAATTGTAAACGAATCCACAGAAGATGAGTCAGGGATTTCAACAGTATCTCTTCCGATAGGTTCTTTCGCATTAACTAGGTATATCAGACCCCTATTAGTGCCGACAAACAAATCCGTAATACCCATCTCCAAATCTGTCGCGCGACCACCGTTAAGCGTGTCAAGCGCAATCAATAGGCATTGGCTCCAGTAATCCTCCGTTAAGACATGGATTCGGCCATTAATAATACACCAAAGTCGTCCTATCTTGTCAAAGGTAATACTTTCCACTTCTCCCCTTGGAGCACCAGGGAGAGAAGAGACTTCCTCCCCTCGGATGACGTTTAAACCTTTTGTCGTACCAACATATATTGTGGAGTCAAGACCCCCAAGACACTTTATTGGACGCGATAGAAGCTTCTCTGTAGGAACAAAGCTAGACCACTCGTCTTGCCAATCGGCATAAGCTATCCCCAATAGGAGAACGTTTATCAAAAGGATAAACTTGTAGAGCTTACCCTGCATAACTTTAACTATACACCTGCTTATTTCTCTGTCAATGTACCTCCTTTCACACCGCAGTACCATGCTGGAATATGGCACTGGCAGGCAGGCGCAAGGCGTGGCTACCGCAGGGCGCGCAGTTTCGTTAGCCGACGCCCGCATCTTCAGGACGTTTTGCCAGAAATAATAGGGTTTATAAAACAAAACCCTGGCCATCGGGGGGGGCGGTAGGCTGAAATGATAACTGAACTGGTGGAATTGCGGAAGCCGCTAGCCAGCAGTCTTGCCCCTTTGTGAAGTCAGACGTATTCCCATCAAACTCAACCTTAACCATCCGAACCGTAATGACCCCTGATGAGTCTGATGCCGATGACAAACTGTCCCAGGAGATATGGACTAACGCTGTTGAAGAGGAACCAGGGGCTGATGATTTAATCTTCACCGTTAGCTCTATTAGCACTCCGCTCTGCGTTTCTTACACTCTGCCCCAGGGCGAGATCGGCACCTTGACTCTCTATAACGCCTCCGGTCAAAGAATCGCGAGAATAGAAGTTAGTGGAACCGGCAGCACCAGCTTTGGCTTTACCAACCCATCAGGTGTTTATTTTGTGCGGTTGGAAACCAAGCTCAGATCGGAACCCAAAAAAGCGATTGTGCTCAGGTGAAACCTGCTTCAACAGACCTTGAATTTCATCAATACAGAATATTGAACCCATCGAACTAGGCTGACCTGGGCTTGATAGATATTTCCTTTTTTATTCTGAGGTAACTTGAGATCTTCAGCATCATAATCATTATCGTGAAGGCCCCCCGATTAGGTTGCGAATGTCATTTCTATGGTCCAGGCCCTTCGGTCCCAGAACATATATTTTTCGGTTAATTTGAGGGGGGGTATATTGCATGGAAATCATCTAAGTGATTGTATTTCAATATGGTGGAGAGTTTGTAAGGTTTCTGAGAAACTCTTCACGGATATGTAAAAAGGGTCTGAAAAGGCCTTCAAGGGCAATTTTCGACTCAAAATCGTGCGATTTC
>Ga0114925_10001668_pt1 | contig 11085 bp, 8 predicted proteins | sample SumtaG_2_FD_87287 | JGI IMG/M metagenome (GOLD analysis project Ga0114925, IMG submission 87287) | Deep subsurface microbial communities from Indian Ocean to uncover new lineages of life (NeLLi) - Sumatra_00607 metaG | ecosystem: Environmental > Aquatic > Marine > Oceanic > Sediment | place...
AAGCTTAAGGACTTTCACTTTTATATTCGTTTCGTGAGGTACCCAGTGGATAATTGAATATTCTCTATTAAGTTCTAAGCTGTGATGATATGCTTTAATATGATTATTTTTTAAATCCACAGAAAGAATTTGGATATTAATTAAATCTTTTAATCGTATAATCTGTCCTGTTTTAATTTTATTAGCATCTAAATTTGAAATATATACCTTTAAATTTTTATCCTTAACAATACCTTTAATTTCTCTCTTCCCCTTTTCGGGTTTTGTTGGTAAAAGTAATGGCTCGGCAATATATTCTAAGAAAGGTACTTCTTCTACATTTATAAGTATAGGATCTTCGACAAAGAAATATCTATCAGATTGTTCGTCAATAATATCTTTGTTGTTTGAATATAGCCAATTCGCTGAGAAATTAATATCAGATAAAGACATTCCTAAAGCTAATAATGACTTTCTAAGTGCTTCGGGTTTAATACCTCGTTTTTTTAAAGATTGCAAACTCCAGGTTCGAGGATCTTCCCATCCTTCAAAAATACATTTTTGGATTTTATTCCTAGCTTCAGTTTTACTTAATTTCATATTGGGAAACTTTAATTTACCATAATGCATGAATTCAGCTTTTTTCCACTTAAAATGCTCCCATACAAAATCCTCGATAAAATCCTCCTTCATTAAATCTTTACCACGTAAAATATGAGTTATACCTATTAGATGATCGTCAATTGCCCATGAAAATTCTAACAAGGGCCAGATTTTGTATTTATTACCGACTCTAGGGTGTTTTGCTTCCGATATTCTCATTATAATTTGGTCTCTTAATGCGGGATCTTTCTGATCCATTCCTGTTTTTAACCTTACTACGACATCTCCTTCTTGATACTTTCCCTCAAGCATGGCATTCCATTCTTCTAAGTTTTTCTCAATTTTTTGGTCCCTATGGGGGCATTTCTTTTTTTGGGTTTTGAATTTTTCTCTGAATTCCCCTGCAGAACAAAAGCAAATATAAGCCATATGATCTTTAATTAATTTTTCGCAATACTCATAAAAAATTTCCAAACGATCGCTTTTATAGTATATATCAGAATATTTCACGCCTAACCATTCTAAACCTTCTTTAATTAAATTATAAGCATCTGGAAGTACAAATTTCGCTTTTGGGCTGTCCCGTAAAGATTTAGAGCTCCCAATAGTATCATCATAGAATAATATTAGTTTTCCTTTATGTTTTTTTATATATTCATCATTTAATATAATCATTCGTGCATTTCCAATATGTAATGCTCCGCTAGGATAAGGCGCTAAACGCATTACTACTTTTTTGTATTTATCAATGTTAGGTAAGGGAGGTAATTCTTTTTTTTCAATTACTTTTCCCTTTTTTTCTAAAGCGTGAGGATCTAATTCCAGCAATTTTTCTTTTTGCTGTGCTATATTCATATTTGATATTTCTTTAATAACTTGATCTAACAATGGATTTATAATTTTAGCTTTATCTCTTAAATCTGGTCTTTGTGCCATTAATTTTCCCATGACTGCTTTTTTATTAGGTTTTCCACCGAATTCTATAGCATTTTTTAAAGCAGCAATTAATAGAATTTTTCTTATCTCTTCTTCATCCATAATTAAAAATCATCTTGGCACTTAATTTAATATTTCTGGAATTATACAATAAAATTAATATTGGCTATCAAAAAAATTAAATCTTTAATATTGTTTAAATACACTAACAAATAAAACGAATTATAAAAGAAAATAAGAATATATTTAGGTGTCTTAAAAATTTATTATCGAGGATATATTTTAGTCAGACTAAAAATAATCGGTACAGAGTGGAAAGTTGTAGAGAAATTAAAGGGTTTAAAATCAAGTGAACCTGATGAAGATTGGATGGTTACTTATGCAACTCCCGTATATGGAGGATGGGATTTAATAATTGAATGCGCTTTTACCAAGCTTCAAGATTTAGATAAAATAGTAACCTTCTGTCGTGTAGATAGTGAATTATCTCAATGGATTGAAGAAACAACTACACTGGTATCGTCAAAACCAAACTATCCATTTGAATAATTGTTTGTTTTTTTTCATTTATTTGGGGGTGGACTTTAGGTTTTTTTTCGTAATCTGCGAATTTTCTTTTTGTCCTGCTTATTACTATAATAATATGCATTACGACTCATGAGACATGTATCCTTTTGGCCTAAATTTTTTACCAATTTTATCCTTAATTTAAGAGCTTCGATATTATCTTGTTCAGCTTGGATTAATACATCTAAAACTTGAAGTGCGAGCTGGGACTGGTTCTGAACAAAAAGTTCATTAACTCGATCCATAATTTTATTTGAATCTCCAATGAGGTCAAAAATCTCCTTTATCACTTCCTTTTCAGGCCTTGGGATGAGGTGAGCGGGATTATGATCGTAATAACCATGATACCAACGATACGTATTATAAACGAAAAACTCCGGTCTGGAGTATAATTGTTTAAGAAACCGGCTTTTCTTTAAATGCTCTGGTATTTTCACAGCATGAATCATTTCAGTAATATGCATATCTTCATTAATGTATTTTATGACTTGATTATGTAGAGAGTGAATTACTTCGATATTATCGTCTAAAGCCTTTAATGCTTTCTTACCTTTGAATAATATTGATGCCCCATTACAAAAAACATACTCTGGTTCGATTTCTCGAATTTTTTCTAATGATTTTGCCCAATCTAAAGCAAATCGAGTAGGTTTCCAAGGATTTCCAATATTTGGAAAATTAGTACCAATCATCAAATCTCCGATGAAAGCAGCATTCAATTCCGGCACAAAAATCCACACTGCATCATCAGTCTCTGCCCGGGTAGTGTGAAGTTCAAAAGTTTTATCTCCCAAAGAAATTGTCATGTCTCCTAAGAATGTTTTGGTTGGATATACAAAATCTACGGGTCTTTTAATTTTAGGTAAATTAAATTGCTCTGCGTTAATAATCGCCCGATGTTCCGATAACATTTTATATTTGTCAAATCTATCAGGTAAATATTTGCTTGCTATGATTTCGGGATTATCCTTAATAAATACTTTTGCTCCACCAACATGGTCCATATGCCCATGAGTATAAATGATGTATTTTATTGGCTTAGTGATTTTGTCAATTATTTTGCTTGCAGCATCAGTAGTGAGCAATGTATCAATCAATACCACTCCTTCATCAGTTTCTATCCATGCACATCCTGCGATAGGAAGATTGGCAGTATGAACCCCCTCTAAAGGATTATTAATTACAGGGTTAAATAAATCTGTTATAGCCATTAATGGAGCAATTTCTCTATCAGACATATTTCTTTCACGATGATGATAGTTTGCCTATTATATTTTCTGTTTCTTTCATTATACGATCAAATAATACCTTTATAGTAGGTATATCATCAATAAGTCCAACACCTTGACCAACAGAAACTATACCTCCTTCTAATTCGCCTTCTTCATACATGAGTTTTGATTTTGCTCCTGCTGCTGCTGAAAAAATTTCAGATTGGTCTGCTTTTGCTGCTTCTAATTCAAGAACTTTTTGAGCACCTTTATTTTTCCAGACTCTATGAGTTGCATTTAATGATTGCATTACTAGCGTAGTATCATAAATTGATGCCTTAAGAAGGGCTTGTTTCAGATTATTATGAATTGGGCACTCTTGTGTAAGTAAGAGCCGTGTACCCATAAGAGCCGCTCCGGCTCCACATGCTAATACTGACACTACGCCCCGTCCATCAACGATACCGCCTCCACCGATTACGGGAATATCTAGAGCATCAACGGTTGCTGATGTTAATACAAGCGTTCCAATATCAAAGCGTCCAGTTGCACCACCATTCTCCCAACCAACCACTTCCACAATATCGGCACCTAGTAATGCTGCTTTTAACGCATAGCGAACGCCAGCGCATTTATGCATCCATATTATATCATTTTCTTTAAAAAGAGGAATATATTTTTCGGGTGCTTGATGACCCGATGTTTCAATAATTTTTATGCCTTCTTCAATCATTACCTTTACCAAATCAATCTGCTTAACAGGCATGAGCATCGGGAATAAATTAACATTCACTGCGACTGGTTTATCTGTCAATGATAGAAGTTTGCGTATTGCTTCTCGTAATGGTTCTGGTTTTCGATACATAACAGACGCCATAATTCCAAGGCCAGACGCATTCGAAACAGCAGCAGCAAATTCAGGGTAACTAATATTCATCATCGTCCCCCCGATTAAAGGATATTGAATACCCAACATTTCAGTAATTTTTGTTTTTAACATAAAATAACCATTTAATTGCAATTCTTTTTTTAATAATAACTAAAATGTTAAATTATAAAAGAATACATCTCAAATTTTATAGTAAATATAACAGAAAAAACTCATTATGAAAGAAATTACAGCTAAAGAATATCACAATAAAGTGTTAGGTTCTTGGATTGGGCGTGTAGTTGGGGATTTTGTAGGCGGTCCCGTGGAATTTAGACCTTATTCTTTAATAAAAAGAAAATATGGTAATATAGCAGATTATCCAAAACCAGTCGATATCAACCACGTTAATGATGATGAAATGTATGAAATATGTGCGTTAGTGGCGTTAGAAAAGAAAGGAATTAATCTTAGTGCTAACGATATTGCTCAGGAATGGATAAACTTGCTTTATAGAAAGAATTTTACAGCTGAAAAAATTGCTTTAAAGAACTTGAGAAATGGTATTTGGCCACCAGAATCTGGAATCCATGAGAATTATTATTTCGATGCAATAGGCGCTCAAATGAGGGCAGATATATGGGGTCAAATAGCACCAGGTTGTCCTGAACTCGCGAAAAAATATGCTGAAATGGATGGTTCAATTTCGCATGCGAAAATAGGCATCGAAGGTGAAGTCTACATAGCTGTTATGCTCTCTAATGCATTCTTTGAGGATGATATTGTTAAAAATATTGATTATTCACTTAAGTATTTACCTTCTGCCGAAGAAAGCATTTACACTAAAATGGTTCAAAAAGCAAAAGAGGTATACAAATTATACCCAAAAAGTTTTAGAAAAGGAAGAAAAGAGCTAATAAATTATTGGTATAGCGTAAGAAAAATATTGAGAAAAGAAACGAAACCGTTTAGTGCAAGGCGTATAAAATTTTTAAATCAAGCAATTTCTGGAGTCCATGTGCTTCCGAATATTGGTATTATCATACTTTCTTTATTATATGGGGCACAAAACGAAGAAGACCCTCTTGGAAATTCTGTTTGTATTGCTGCAATGATGGGATTAGATACAGATTGTAATTGCGGTAATATCGGTGCGATTCTTGGAGCTCAACTAGGAGCAGAAAAAATCCCTTCTAAATGGAGTCAACCGCTTCAAGATACCTTTTCCACATTTGTAAAAGGTTATGAAAAATGGAAAATTACAGAATTAGCCCAAAGAATCGCTGAGGTTGGAAAAAAAGTTATTAAAGAGAAATGTAAAAATAGTATTAAATTAATTGAGTGATAAATCTGAGTTTAGATATTATTATTAGAAATGGTAAAATTATTGATGGAACAGGAAATTCAGGTTATCGTGCCGATATTGGAATTTCATACGGTAAAATAATGAGAATCAAACCCTACCTTTATTTAAAGGCAGAGAAGGAGATTGACGCTTCGAATCATATAGTTTGTCCTGGATTTATAGATATTCATTCGCATACAGATTTTATTCTTCCATTTTATAGTCGAATGGACTCTACGATACGGCAAGGTATAACCACAACAGTAACGGGGATGTGTGGTCAAGGTCTTGCACCCGTACCTGCTGAGAAGATGGATGAATTTAAAAGAATTTTCAGCGATTATATTCCGTTGGGAATGGATATTACAATCAACTGGCAGACTTTCGAGGAATATCTCGATAAAATGGAAAAACGGCGTTGCCCTGGCAATCTTGCTTTCTCAGTAGGATACAGTAACATACGAATTGCTGGAGGTCAAGGCTTTGAAAACAGACCGCCGACGGATAAAGAAGTAAAGAAAATGAAAGAATATTTAAGAGAAGCCATGGAAGCGGGAGCCTTTGGATTAAGTACGGGTCTGATTTATGCACCACAAGTGTTTGCATCAACGAAAGAAATTATCAAATTAGCCAAAGTAGTAGCAGAATATAATGGTCTTTATTTTTCTCATATTCGAAATGAAGGTGAGAATGTCGTAAATGCTGTAAAAGAATTTATCGAAATTGTTGAGAAATCTGGATGTGCTGGCGGTCAAATTGCGCATCATAAAGTTGCGGGAAAAATCTATTGGGGTGCAAGTAAGGAAACCTTAAGTTTAATTGAAGAAGCTAATGCTCGTGGTATAAGCATAACTTGCGATCAATATCCTTATAGGCGAGGTATGTCAACTCTTGTCACAGCGCTTCCCCCATGGATACATGAAGGAGGTACTGAAAAAATTTTAGAACGACTAAAGAATCCCAAGGATCGTAAGAAAATCAAGAAAGATATAGAAAATGGAATCGAAGGATGGGAGAACTGGATTAGAGACAATGGATTCGATCATATATATGTCTCGCTTACTAAAACCGATAAATGGAGAGATGTGAAAGGTAAGAATATCTCAGAAATTACCAAATTAAAAGGAATGGCTGATGATTGGGAGACGTTGTTTGAAATGCTTATAGATGAGAACACTGCTATACCAGTTACAATTGAAAGTCAAGGAGAAGATGATATTCGTAGAATAATGAAAAGTAAATATCAAATGTTTGGAACCGATGGAATGGGGATCCCAAGAATATCTGCACTTCCTGCCCTGCATCCGCGCTTTTATGGTGTTTATCCAAGAGCTATTGAAAAATATGTCAGAGAAGAAGGTATTCTAACCATGGAAGAAGCGATTCGAAAGATGACTTCATTCCCAGCTCAACGATTGGGTTTGAAGGATCGAGGAATTTTAGCCGAAGGGATGTGTGCTGACATTGTAGTCTTTAATCCAGAAATAATCAAAGATAATGCTACATATTTAGATACTCATCAGTATCCCGATGGTATTCCTTACGTAATCGTCAATGGAACGATTGTAGTTGATAATGGAAAACAACTTAGAAAGTATCCAGGAATAGTTTTACGTAGACTAAGCTCAAAGTAAACTATATGAACAATATTTAGAAGCTTACAATGACGACTTTGATTTTAATATCGATTGACTTCTAAGATATCCTTTCAATAATCGCTTTTATAACATCGTTAAAGATTGTAGTACCCATTTGTTTATAGCCTTCTACAGAAAAGTGCAATCCATCAATATAAGCATAGTTTTTTTTTAGATTTCCCTTCTCATCCAACATTCCAATGTATAAGTCTGCAAAGGGAATTCCATTATTATTAAAATACGACACCAGTATCTTATTTAATTTAATCTTTCTTTTATTATACGTACCAAAGGATTGCTCGGTTCTTACGGGAGGGATTGTTCCTCCTATAGAAAAAATTCCATTTTCCCTTGATATAGTGTGCAATTTTTTTATATTTTCAAATATTTTTTCATTTGATACGCCCCAGCCTAAATCATTTGTGCCACCAATAATTATAGAATAATCAGGTTTAGGTTTTACATCTAATAAATCAACGTGAATCCTAGCTAATAAATTGCTGGTTAATTCTCCAGGAATTCCTTTATTCATAAAGACTAATTCTTTAGAGATATTTTTATCAATTCCACTTGATTTATTTTCTATGTATTCTATACATAACTCTTTCAACCAATATTCATATTGAGACTCAAAATTGCCATGTCCATGTGAAATACCATCAGGTGCAGGATCATAGCCAGGATAACCCGCTGTCAATGAATTACCAAAGCATAAAAAAATCATATAGATGGAATAATAAATTATTTCTAATAAAAATACCAGTATTACTATCTATACATATCAGTACTCTTAATACTATTATTATGGAGAGCTATATTCGATTGGAAAATCAATATTAAATGGTGTCATGTAGAATTCTCCTGTTACCTCCTTGTTTAAAAGCATTTTATCTGCAAAATCAAGAAGAACTCTAAAATCATTTTTTGTAAAAGCATGAAAGCCCCATCGATAATGGATAGCATTATTTTTTTTCACACCAAGAAACTTAAATACTGGCAATGTTGCTTCAAAAATAGCTTGAGTTCCAATGGGATTTGCCCATAAATCTCCTAAGGCATCCATTGAGAGGATAATTCGCGGGGCAACCAATGCTCGTAAAAAATGTTGATCAAAAGATAATTCTTCCTCCTGTCCTCCATATTCCCCAAAATCTTCATGAAACCATGCCTTAAACAAATTTTTAGACGTGATAATTGCAATTGTTTCACACAAATACCCTTGAACAAGAAAACTTCCCGCACCACCACACCCACTACCATTAGGAACAACCATTGTGAAGCGCTCATCCATGGCTCCAGCTAAAAGAGCCGTTTTTCCCCGTCTTGAATGACCAGTAATGATTAATTTATCTGGATCAACATTTGGAATGCCGTCTGGAGCGAGTACCCATGGTTCACCTAATAAATAATCTGCAACTCGCATTGCACCCCATGCCCATACCGCCAGACTCCCCCAATCATAATCTTCATAAGCCTCTTGACATGGTCCAACTTCGTCGTAACCTTTTGTATCAGGATCCAGTTCAGTATGATCATAGCAAACGTATATATATCCACGTTCGACGATTTCATGATTCATTTCTTTCTGTGAACCCGTCCCATCAGGAGAAACCTTCACAATTGTTGGGAATGGTCCTTTTCCTTTCGGAAGATAAACCCAGATAGTAAAAGAGATTTTGTTTTTTGGTGTTGAGTTTAAGGGGATTATGGATAGTTCAACTATGTTTAAAACACTCTCATCATCTCTATCTTCTGATTCTATTATTTCGGCTTCAAGTGCATCGGGTCGTCCGGGCATATGACCATATTCTGTACTTAATAAAAGATCCTTTATTTCTTCCCTTCGTACATTCCAATCCTCTTGAGTTTTCACTCGAGTTCCATTATTAAAAAGGAATGGATCGGGAAAGGCTTTTATAATTTTAGGATGGTAATAACTATACCAAAAATATAATCCATATGATCCAAATCCAATGAGAATAACACTAAAAAAGATAACTGCTTTTTTTTTCTTTTCCATAATCCAACTATTAATAAAGTTTAGATAAAAATTATAGGATAAGATATATTAAAAAAATTACATATAAATAATATTTTACAGAGGCCTGGTAGTCCAGCCTGGATAGGGCGCTAGCTTGCGGAGCTAGATATCGAGGGTTCAAATTGTAGGGGATTACCCCCTCAAGAAAAAATCCCCCCCGGGCCATTTTTCTTTTTTTTTTATTTAAATACAAACAAGTTTTTATTTATTTAACAAGTTAATTGAGTTCCAGAATATGAAATTTAATCCGAGCTTTTCAAATATAAAAGAAAAGAAGATATCCAATGAGAAGATTCTCGACAAGCCTAATTTAAAAGAAAATTGTAAGTTCCAACCTGATCTAAAGATTAATTCTACTAAAAGTAATTTTAAACCTGACCTTAACTTTAAACCTTTGAAAAGTGATTTTAAACCAGACTTCAACTTTAAACCTATAAAAAATGATTTTAAACCTGGCGTTAACTTTAAACCTATCAAAAGAGATTTTACACCAGACCTTAATTTCAAACCATTGAAAAAGAATAAATCGCAAGTCTCTCAAGATTTAATACCTAATAAAATTATCAAAGATCATATGAAGATAAGCAAATATAATAATTTAAAAGAATTGAAGAATAAAATTTTTAATCAGAATATACAATTAAAGGAAAAACGAGAGAAATATTCTATAATAGATAAGGTCTTTAATGAGAATTCTATTTATGCGAAATCTACAGCGAAACAAGAAGAAATGGCTAAATTATTATTAAAACAGTTTAATCCAGAACAATTTAAAAGAAATCCGAACTTGAAATACAATTATTTTGAAAAAATAGATACAAAAGAAAAAGCTTATTGGTTAGGATTTATCTATGCTGATGGTAATATTAGTAAAAATCTTGACCGTTTTAAAATAAATTTAAGTAAAAAAGATGAAAATCATCTTAAAAAATTATGTGGAACTCTTAATTTAGATTTTCAAAATATTAGATTAGAAATATCAAAAGAGACGAATAAAAAATATTCAGTATTAAATGTTTATAATAAAAAGATCATAAGGGATCTTTTAAATCATAAGGTAGTACCCTCAAAAACCAAAATCCTTGAGTTTCCTGATATAAATGATAAAAAATTACAAAAAGGTTTTTTATTAGGTTTTTTTGATGGGGATGGGATTCAAGGGACATCTAGAATAAAAAGTGCTAGTAAAAAGTTTTTAGAACAAATAAAAGAAAAATTCTCAATCAAATATGAAATAAAAACAATTGAAAAACAATCAGAGATTAAGAATAAAGATGGAAATGCCCGAATTATTAAAGGAAAATGCTATGCACTATTTTTAGGTTCAAAATTATTTAATGAATTATTAGAGAATTACACAATTAGTTTAGAAAGAAAAAGAATTAGGTTTAAAACCAATGAAGAGAGAATTGAGAAAATTAAAATGAATGCTTGGCGAGGACATCATGATGTAAAGCTTAAAGCATCAAAAGAAGAAATCGAAGATTTAGTTTTTAAGATACCTAAAACATATATTGCACCAATCTATGGGGTTTCGGCAAAAACTATATCGAATTGGTGTAAAAGATGGAATATTAGGGCACCTTCAAGAGGAGATTGGGCAAAAATGTATTCCACAGGTATTCAACCAAAAACTAAACAAGATTGGATTGGACTCATCAACTTTGGAGATGATGATTAAAGAAATTACTTAGGTCATTCTTACTCTATATACTCCAAGATTTCTGAGATATTTTTTACTTTTATTATATTTGGAACAGTATACTCTTTCTCAAAGCAGTATCCAATTAAGTATTATTTTTTCAATGATTTTTAACTTTTTCTATGCCGACATTATTCTCACCTTTACGTTTTAGTAACTCTATTTTTTTCTAGGCTTCGAGAAAAGTTTCGACTAA
>Ga0114925_10001669_pt1 | contig 11085 bp, 10 predicted proteins | sample SumtaG_2_FD_87287 | JGI IMG/M metagenome (GOLD analysis project Ga0114925, IMG submission 87287) | Deep subsurface microbial communities from Indian Ocean to uncover new lineages of life (NeLLi) - Sumatra_00607 metaG | ecosystem: Environmental > Aquatic > Marine > Oceanic > Sediment | place...
AAAATTAAATTATATTTTATATTATATTTTTATCGAATCTACTAAAATTAGGTTATGAATAATTATAGTGTGGGGTTATTTTTTTGGATTTTAAAGAATTTCATAATGGGCTCTTATCTTTAGCATTGACTTTACTCATTTTCTCTGCGACATTAGTATTCGGTTCAATTATTTTGAAACCTTATATTAATATTAGTATCCAAGAGAGAAATTTTATTATTATCTTATGTTCCGGCAATTTTATTTTTGGTTTTTACTATTTATGGGAAGTTTCAATTTTAGAAAAAATATTCAAGTTAGAAAACAAGCACATTATCAAATTTGGTAAAAGAATTGGTATAATTACATTAATTTATCTCCCACATGCGGTCTTAATGATTTCACTTTTTTTTAGAGAACTCCATAACTTAGAAGTTTTATTAATTTTGCTAATCTTAATTATAGAAATGTTGATTATTGGACTAGTGTTTAAAGAATCTTATGATTTAGTTTTCTTGAAAGAAGCTCGTAGAGAATTTGAAATAGAAGAAAATCGTAAAAAATATTTTGAAAAGGTGTAAGATTTTTATTGGGAAAAGAAATTTATTTCTTTGCTAATTTCACAATGGCAGAATCAATCATCTCTAATTTAGTTGAGAACTTTTCCATGAGTTCAACGAACTTATCGACATCAACTTCGTTATTTTCTTTCAGCAGCTTTAATTCATTTATTGTTCGAACTACCCCAGCTTTCTGATCGATTAATTTTTCTTTCTTGCTATAGGGAATTTTTTCTTCTAACTTCTTTCTCTGGTATGACTTAAATCTCTTTATATTTAAATCTTTAGGCACGAATTTAGTTAAATAGATTATATTCTTGGGAACAAAGGGTGCTAAGTTTTCAGGAATAATGATTATAGGTTCTGGGTCTTGTATCTTTTTAATGTCTTCATATTCTAATGGTTCGACGTCGTTTTGATTAAGATTTTCATCTACAATAGATAAGTTCAGTTCGATGCTTTCTTTTTCTTCCATGGAAAGAGAAAGAGTTTTTAACATATCATCCCAAATATCTTTAGCTTTTACATAATACCATAAAGCTTTTTGGGTTAATTTTTTAACTTTTTCTTTGTTGATGTTTGTTATTGACGATTCAAGAGAGGCTTTGGCTTTTAAGTTGCAAGCTTTTCCCATATCATAATGAAATTGAGCTCGTATTTGTTGTTTCTTTTTTTCATCATGTTGCTTCAAATAAAACAATCTTTTTGATAATAAACTAAGTCCGGCATATAATTTAGAGGCAAAATATATGTTATTATTAGTTTCTTCACGTAAAGCGGCAATACTTTGGGCGAGAATCCTTGATTCTTCGGAATTTAGTTCTAAATTTTCCGAATAAAGTGTAGTCCCTAAATCTCTTTGATTAACAACAGCAGCACTGAAATATGCAGAAGTTTTGTACATTTTGCTACATTCTGTCATTGCAATTATGGCGTTTTCCCATTTTCCATCTTCTTCATATTTCTCAGAAAGTTGAGAATATGCTCTTGCCATAACCCAAAGAACACGAGCGCATTCAAACATTAAATCTTGAATTTCAATTTCTTTGTTTGCTACCGGATCTTGGAAGACACTAGTGATGTCTAATTCCTTTAAGATTTCTTTATGGCTTTTAGTTTGATAATTATTATTCAGAGCTTTTGTATATTCTAAAACTAGATTTAAATCATCAAGATTAAAATGTTCCTCATCTTTTTCTATGGCTTCTTCAATTTTTTTAATCTTGAAATGAAGATACCTAATTCTTTGCATTACTTCTTCATTAAAGTACATCAGAACCAGTGTTTTTTATTAGAGTTAAGTTAAATAACTATATTCAAAGTTAACTTTAAAACCTTTTGAATAGCACAGACCATCAATTTTAATTCTGTAAAACTTCTCAGCATGTAAAGGTAAAATGAATTATTTTCGATAGAAAATATTTATAGTCTTAATTACTAATGGAATTTAGAAAGAAGTTAGTAAAAAGAAGAACGTTTGAATTTTTGACACTTATTATGAGTAAGAGAATTTTTATTTTTGAATATGTTTCAGGCGGAGGGTTTAATAAAGATGAAATTCCAATTTCACTTTTTTGCGAAGGTTTTGGGATGTTAGTGGCTCTTATTAAAGATTTTAAATCGTTAGGATATGAAGTCTGCACCCTTATAGATTATAGAATTCACAATCTATCTACAATATTACCCATTGATAATAGAATTATTGTTAAAAAAGATGATAATTTTCTGAATCATTTTAAAATCCTTGTTAAAGATTCGGATTATAGTTTTATTATCGCTCCAGATTCCAGAAATATCCTTTGTAATTTAACTAGAATTGTTAAGAAATACAATAAAATTCTGCTAAGTATTGATTTAGAAGGAATTTATATAGGCTCATCTAAGATGAATACTTACGATTTTTTTAAAAAAAATAAATTAATAACACCTAAAACCTATTTAATACCTTTTAAGAAAAACAAATTGGATAGTAATTTTATAATTCAGAAGTTTGCTGATTTAAAAAAACCGATAATAATTAAGCCCGAAGATGGTGTTGGGGCAGAATCAATTTTTCTTTTTGAAACAAAAGATCAAATTGAGATTTTTTTTCAAGATTATTATTCTAAAATTGATACGAAAAGAAGTTATATTCTTCAAGAGTATATTGAGGGTAAGGATCTAAGCATCTCATTGATAGGCCTGCAAGAATCTTTAAATAATGAATCTAAAAGTCCCTTTATATTAACAGTTAACTCACAAAACGTTAACATTAAGAATCCAAAGTATGAATCTGAATATCTAGGGGGATACACCCCTATAAACAATTATCAACAAATTACACGTGAATTAACTGAAATTTTAGAAAAAGTTGATTTGTCATCGTTTTCAGGTTATTTTGGGATTGATTTAATTAGAAGTGAGGATTCCAAATATTATTTTATTGAAATTAATCCTAGGCTAACGACCTCGTATATAGGAATAAGAAATGTATTGAATCAAAATCCTTCAGAATTAATTTTAGAATCAAATTTTGGTCATTCAATGCCTAGGGATCTTAAAGTACAGTTTACTTCAATTTTTAGGAGGTTGGATTTGGAGTATTTGAAGTCTAATCTTGGTAAGGAATTGAAAGTGGATTTGATGAATCATTTAATAAGATTAATACCTGAATTAGTTACACCACCTATTTCATTGAATGAATCAAACCAATTCACCTGTTTCATTGCAACCAAAACAAAAGATTTAACTTCTTCTAACAAAAGAATGCAAAAAATATATCAAATATTACGGACTCTAAGTTTTGAGATTGTTAAATAAAGGTTAACAATATTAAGGTGAAGGGAAGCATATGTAACAATAGAGCTATTATAAATCCATTCTCAATTTTTAATCCTTTCTTTACATTTAGACTATAAGAAAGTAGCCATAATGACCATACTTGAAAGATAATCATCAAGACATTATCTGTAAAATTAAACACATTTATGGTAATAAGCTCAGTAAATTCAAAAATAGTGTGAATTATGAGATAAAATATCATTGGAAATTGAATTAACGCGAAGGAAATTAAAAATCCAGTTGTATTCTCGTTTTTCTTATATAATATTCGCATAATAGTTTCCACTATTATAAAGAAAGTAAAGAAATTTAAAATAAAGCTTATTTTACTTAATACTCGAAAGAATAATGGCAGGTTATTTTGATCAGTCTCAAGGAAAATTAATAAAAAGGAGCTAAGTCCATTTAAATTGCAGAAAATGGTACCTAGTATAATTATCGAAAGAGATATTAATATCGTATAGATTCTTTCTTCTTCTTTAAATAGAATAAATCGCTTTAAGGTTAAAACCATTGACTTCTTTAAAAATGAAGCTCTAAGATCTTTTTGTGGAGTTTTGATTGTTTCAATATTATTTTTCAAAGAATTGTAGGCATAAACACCCAATTCTTTTAAATAATATTTTTTATCTGCCTTTTGTTCAATTAATTCTGATAATGTTTCTAGATGGTGATATATCGTACCTGTGCTTACTCCTAACTCTTTTTTTAGATAAGTAAAGGAGGTAAATTTGTTATCCCCAATGATTTTAATGATATTTCTTCGTGATTCATGACCGAGAGCATAATAAAAACTTGATTCTACGTCTAAGTCATTACGATCTTTAGAATTTTCCTTGTTCTCTTCACTGATAGCTTATTAACCTCCTGAATGGTTTTCTATTGTAGTTAATACATAAATTAGATTAATCAAAATTAAAAGGAAGCCAAAAATCCCTAAATAGAGCCCAATACCCGCATCAGAGATAAATTCAATCTCTTGAGCTATATGATCAATAAAGAAGAGAAGTTGAAATCCTATTCCTATAAAAGATAAAATTATTGATTTGATCTTAAATTCTGAGTTATATATAACTAAACCATTTGCTATAAGGCAAATAACTCCGCTTATAATTGGAAAAAGAAATAGGAATGAATCTTCAATTTGTGAGTCAGTAATTATAACATATAATTCAATTAAATTATAATCTGAAAACCAAAAGAAAAACTCGGAAAATATTAGGAGAATTGGGCCGCTTAAACCCAGAAGCAATACGAGATATATGTTTTTAGGTTTCATTGAGAGCAAATTTTGTATTATTTATAATCTTTAAAAAACCATAATTGAAAAACTTTAAAAATTCAAAAAGAATAATATTAAAATAAATTTTGAAAATATTAATTTAACTTGGATATCTCATTATAAATTAATTAAATTCCCTAATCGTTATGACTTTACAAAAAGAAACGGATATAGAAACGGAATCACCTCCACTTTTCAATTATCTTAAGCAAGAAATTCCTCTTGAAGATTTAAAGGACTATGCTTCTCCTAGGCGTATTCAATCAATTGATTTTGTAAAAGGATTTGCAATTATTTTTATAATGCTTGCTCATACAGCTTCAGGCTGGCTAAACTCTGAATCAAGATACTTGTATGGGATTCTTTTTACTCTACTTGATATTCTTGGACCTTCATTATTTGTTTTCCTTTCAGCATTGAGCGTAATATTTAGTATAAAAAGGAAGGAAGGTATTTTACCGCAAAAAATAATCAGAAACCGTATTTTCACAAGAGGTATAGTCATGATTGTTATTGGGATGTTAACAAATATCGTTGCTCTCGAAGGAGAAGAGGTAAAGGTTGCAATTTGGGGATGGAACATCATCACGTTTCTCGGATTCTCTCAAATTTTTTCATATTATATTTTAAAATTAAAAAAAACTAATCGGATTATAATAGGATTAGTAATTATTATTTTATCCCCTCTGATTAGAGCCATTCTCTATGAAGGAAAAGAAGCAGGAGATATCTTATTGACCATTGTTCATTATTTTATAACATCTCCTACACCTCATTTGACTTTTTTCCCTTATATTTCGTATATTTTTATCTCAACAATTTTTGGTGAATATATTTACGACGCGATGAATAAGGGAACAAAAGATGCCTACATAGGATTATTCCGCATTTTCTTGGTGTGGGGGATATTTTTTGTAGCAATAGGAATTTTCTTCTATTTTCCAAACGGTCTTAGTTTAACTAGCTGGCAACCTGGTTGGGCACTACAAACCGCTGATTCTATGGTAGGGGGATTATCTGAATATCCACATCTAAGATTATTAGATACTGCAAATAATCAGGACTTTTTTACAATCCCAGGGGTACCACTTTTTTTAATAAGATGTACATCTGCAAACATGTTTTATAACCAAGGGTGTGCATTAATTATCATCGCAGTTTTCTTTTATTTTATTGATATTAAAAACAAATCAAATAGTTTTATCAATATGCTAATATATTATGGAAAAGTTTCATTGAGCTTATTCTTGCTTCATTTCTTATTTATCCCTATCTTTTTCAGTCAGTTTAATATAACATTTTTCCTAATAGTTGGCATTGCATATTTGGGATTTATGGGGATTTTCATGTATATTTGGAACGAATTTGGGCGTGGTGTTGGCTCTCCGGAATGGCTGATGGTCCAGATGGGTAGAATCGGTCAGAAATCTGGTGAAGCTGTGGTGAAAACAACTAAAATAGTCTACAATAAGATTAAAAAGGAAAGAGTAAAAAAAATGGAAGACTTCATGAAGAAATTATCGAAAGATGATGAAAAATAAAATAACTAATCTATCTTACTATTTTTTAATATCAAAAAATTATTTAGTATCTAATTATTAAAAATAGAATAATTTATGAATAAAACTCAAACGTTTCTATTTATAGCTATATTTACTAACACGATTTATCTGTTAATTACCTTTATTTTCTTCTACTTCTTGGATAATCCTGTAATGAGTTTTGAAAATAATGATTACAAAACCTTCCATGACGCGGGTTTAATAATCTTAGAGGATTTGCCTGATTTATATGATCCTTCACTTTATTTATTTCCATTCAGGTATTTTCCTCTTTCTGCTTATTTTTTTATACCTTTCTCTTTATTGGGGTTAAAAGTGGGGTATTTTGCCTTTCAAATTTTCAATTTTTTTTTAAATTTTATAAATATTTATTTAATTTTTAAAATAATTCAGATTTATAAAAATATAAATCCAAAGATAAATCTCCGTTATGAATTAAATTCCCCGAGACAAATCTTCAGTCATTCTGAAAATGAGTCAATACTTCATCAAAATGCAGTATACTTAATAATGGCAGCACAATTTATGAATTATTTCTTAGGACAGATAAATATTTTAGTAACTTTTTTCACTCTTGCTTCTGTTTTTTATTTTTTGAAAGGTGGAACTAAAAATGATTTGTTGGGGGGATTTTTTTTGGGATTTGGGATTCTATTTAAACCAACTTTAATTCTAATTCTGCCGTTTATAATCCCTTTAACTTATAACCGAAATAATAAGAAACTTCTTTTCGGTTTAAAACAAACAATTCTAAGGTTTTGTGGAACAATTGTCTTACTAGTAATCTCTGGAATATTTTTCCTAATCTATCCTAAGATGTTAACTGATTTTATAGAAGTTAATTTTGCGGGGAAATATACTTCTAATCTTGGGGATGAGGTAGGAATTAATCCCTCTTTTAGTTTAACAAGAATTGTTTTAACCTTCTTCGGTCTAATTGGGTTGAACTTTAGTAATTTTTTAGTGTTTATTGCAATAATGTTTCTATTTTTGCTTCCAATGTATTTTCTTTATATTTCCTCCTCAAACCAATCAAATAAGTTAATATATGGTTATTTTGCAGGAATTCTTATAATTTTAATAGTATATTTCGACACTTGGCCTCATCATCTCATAGTATTAACTCCATTTTTAATTCTCTTCATCATTTTAAATAAAGATTTTGAACATATTAAGGCTGTTAAATCTATACATTACCTACTTGTTACAATAATATTAGTATTCTGGGTATTATTTTATATAACCTATGATATTTTCCCATTCAATATAGGTGGGCTTGTACTGCTAATACTCCTTTACTATAATGTGTTACTATACTTTAGAAATAGACATCATTAAAAATGGTTTAAATAACAAAAATTCAAAAAAACTCCTTTCAATCTAAGAGAAACCAAATTAAATGTTAATATTTATTACGATTTATGTCCTAAATAAAAATATATAAATATTTAATTAGGAGATTAAATTTTTTTCTTTAATTTCAAAGTAGATAAAATTAAACCCCGGAAGAATTCAAATGTCAAATTCCAACCATAGTAAACAGGTCGCAGAGACTATTGAAAATTCTGCTGAAGAATTTAAAGATAATTCATCACCAAAAAGAATTGCGTCGATTGATTTTGTAAAAGGAATTGCAATGATATTTATTATTTTAGCACATGCAGCCCTTGCTTGGTTTGATGATGATTGGCGCTATATCTATGGACTTGTTTTTTCTTTCTTAGATATTTTAGGCCCTTCTTTATTTGTTTTTTTGTCAGCACTTAGTGTAATTTTTAGTATCAAACGAAAGAAAGAAAAAGTATCAGAAAAAATGATTAGGAACAAAATTTTTACTCGAGGTATCGTAATAATCATTATTGGAATCTTATTTAATCCAATGTCGTTATATACTTCAGGAGTAAGTGTTGGTTTTCCTCTTAACCTATGGGGTTGGAATTTTCTTGTATTTATCGGATTCTCCCAGATATTCTCCTATTTTGTCTTAAAAATCAAAAAAGTGCCACGTGTGATAATTGGGGTAGTTATAATTGTAATTTCACCTTTTATCCGGGATTTCCTTTTCATTAATAAGGATCTTAATCCCGGGATCTGGATTTTACATTTTCTCATAACTTCCCCTCTCCCTCAAGTACCCTTTCTCCCTTGGGCTGCTATTTGTTTTATTTCTACGATATTTGGTGAATACTTATATGAAGCAATGATTAAAGGCACCAAAGAAGCTTATTTTCGTCTATTTAAAATATTTGCCTATAGTGGAATTGCGCTTGTTCTAACAGGGCTTATATTAGGATGGGGTAGAGAGACAGCTGCTACATTGGAAGTATCAGAATACTTACACTTGGATTTACTTAGAATTGCAAATCTACAAGATTATTATCATTTTGATGGTATGCCAGTTTTCATGATTAGGAATACTATGGCAAATATGTTTTATAACCTCGGAGCGGGTTTACTTCTTATTGCTGTTAGTTTTTATTTTATTGATATAAAGGGAAAAGAGAATGATGTTATAAAGATGGTAATTTTTTATGGGAAAACTAGTTTATCGTTATTTTTGATTCAATACTTGTTTCTTCCTCTCTTTATTGGACAGTTCTCTATAATATTTTACCCTATTGTATGGGTTGGATATTGTGGTTTTCTAGGGCTATTAATGTATGTATGGTATAAGTTTTTCAATGGAGTAGGCAGTCCTGAGTGGTTAATGACTAAACTTGGAACAATGGGGCAAAAATCGAAATAACTTATTAATAAAATCTTACTTAGTTCCCCCATAGTTAAATCAGGTAAAATTAATCCTAGAATATTTGGTTTTCTTCAATGAATTCATAAATGGTGTCATAAGATTTTTACTTATTATAAATATATAAATATCTTAGAAGAATATTATGAAATAGAGAATAAGTGAATTTTTTATTACTAGGATTCATTATTTTCATATTGGATTAAATTATATGAAATTACAATTTTTAAGGACATATATTTAAAATTTATTTTTGATAAGGAGCTTAAGTATGTCAGGGAAAGAACAATATAAGTTCAAGATAACGTTATTCGGACCAGGCGGAGTAGGGAAAACTTCTCTGTTATTAAGGTATATTAAGGATTATTTTAGTGATGACTTAAAGAAAACCATTGGGAGCAATTTTTTAATAAAGGACGTTGATATTGATGGAAAAAATGTACGTCTTCTTCTCTGGGATATCGGAGGGCAACCACAATTTCACAAACTCCGAACTATTTATTTTAAGGGTAGTAATGGTGCTTTAGGTGTATTTGATATATCATCTAGTCAAACTCTTTTGAAAATCCCCGGATGGATTAGCTCTATCAAAAAAACTGTAAAAAAAGCCATCCCTATGATTCTATTAGGCAATAAATCCGATTTGGAGAGAGAAGTTGAGGTAGAAGAGGCTGAGGATTTAGCAAAAAGATTAAGTTGTGATTATTTAGAAACTTCAGCTAAAACCGGTGTAAATGTGGAAGAAGCATTTAAGATGATTGCTAGAGCATGTTTACAAGATGTAGGGGAATTGTAAACTAAAATTTTAGTCTTTTATTTTACATAACCTGCAATATCTTAAGTTCTTTTACAAGATCTTCTTTATCTAAAAATTTAATTCCAATAATTCCTAGTTCTCGAGCTATACGGATGTTGTTTATTCCATCATCAATAAATACAATCTCTTCAGGCTTACATCCCGCTTTTTCAATCGAATACTCAAATATCTTTTTTGAGGGTTTAGTCACATGTACTTCATGAGATAAGATAAATTCATCGAAATATTTTAGAAATCCCCATTTTCTGCTAATCAAAAATTCCCAATGGCTGGAATTTATATTTGATAAGCAAAGTAATTTGATTTTCTTATTTTGCTTTATCTCTTTTATTAATTTGACAATCTCCGGATTGAAATCAGCAATAATACTATTAAAAGCCTTAAAAAAACTTTTTTGATCTAATTCACAAACCTGAAGCACATCACAAGCCAAGTGATAAAACTCCTCATCTCCTATCAATCCTTGGTGGTAAATATCAGACTGACGGAAAAACTCTAATATTATTTCAGTTTGGGGTTTATTCAACGGAGATTGAGTTATAATACTATTATAAAAATTTGAAAAATCTAAGTCCACGATAACACCACCTAAATCGAAAATTATAGCTTTAACCGTCACTTTATAATCCCAATTAGTTTATTTTCGAAAGAAAATTCTTGTTGAAAACCTTCTGAAGGGTTTCGGTAATTTATATCGAGGAAAATTCCTTGTATCATCTTCAAGCATTTCAAATAATTTATCTAATTTCACATCGTTAATTTGTTTCGAAGTTTGCTTTTTTGGACCGTAAGGTTCACCGATTAATCTCTTTCTTACTGAAATCGTTTGATTATCTTGTTCTCTTTTACCAAGTATTATGGTATAAGGTATCCAATCAATTTCAGATTGTCTTATTTTTTTACCCACCGTTTCTTCCCGATTGTCGAAGTCTGCTCTATATTGCTCACCATTGATTACATCCAGAATTGACTCTGCATAATCATTTTGATCATCTGATACAGTTATAAGTCGCACTTGAATAGGAGATAACCAAGTTTTAAACCCTGGAACCATTGTATTCTTATTTCGGATAGCAGATTCTATAAGTCCCCATAAAACTCTTTCTATAGCACCTGTTGGAGAGTTATGCAGAATAATTGGATGTTTTATCTGACCATCTGTGTCTGTGAAAGAAATATTGTATTTCTGTCTTTCTACGCCATCGGTATCTCTCATATATTCTAGGGAACTTTCTATATCTATCTGATTAGTAGCTAATGTAGCACTTTTACCTTGAGCTGATAATACATTTCTCTCAAATTTCAGGACATAATAGTAA
>Ga0114925_10001670_pt1 | contig 11075 bp, 24 predicted proteins | sample SumtaG_2_FD_87287 | JGI IMG/M metagenome (GOLD analysis project Ga0114925, IMG submission 87287) | Deep subsurface microbial communities from Indian Ocean to uncover new lineages of life (NeLLi) - Sumatra_00607 metaG | ecosystem: Environmental > Aquatic > Marine > Oceanic > Sediment | place...
GAAGCTTGATCATAAGGCGCTCGTTGCAGATGTCGCCGTAGATAAACTTGAACCTGGGAGAGTTCCAAATCCCGGATGGGAAGTTCTCGAGGCAGCCCCTGTAGTTCAAGCTATCTATGACCCAGATTTCATCGCCTGTGGTATCGAAGAGATGACGAACGTAATTCGAGCCTATGAAGCCCGCACCACCTGTCACGAGAATTTTCATTCTTCCTCCAACTTGTGTCGCTCGATAAGATCGTTAAAATATTCAAAACACACGTACAGCCGGGAAATGGCTTTGGACATCATAGCGGGTTGATAACCATATCCGCCCCGTGATAGATTTATTAACTGTTTTATACTTGGATTGCGATCGTATATGAACTGGGATTCAAAAAATTTAAAAAGTTCATCGAGCTGAGAATCTTTGATTTGTTCGTCAGTGATTTCCTCTCTATAGTTCTTTGACATCTTACTAAAGTCTTTCCTAACCATTGGATTTTTGGTTTTACGTATCCTTCTAGCGCAAATATCTGGAATAAGCTCGTGCCCAACAATATCTTTAGCAATATCAATACACGGTTGCAGCTGATTTTTAGCTCCGACTGTACATTCCCCGCTTAAGACATTTGATCCAAAGAGAAAAGTAGAGAACTGATGACCTCCTAATATAAAGTGAATGTTGAATTGTGCGCGCAACTTCTGAAATTCAGCAATCACTTGTTGGTCACTCATGTTCTTCAGCCTACTCATTCTTCCTCCGGCTGTTCTATGTTCTTCCAGAGGGCAAGGATTGTCCGCGCGTCGGTCTTACCAACAAGCGGATACAGGACGGATTCCGAGAGGAATGGCGCGTCTTCTTCGCATCCTTCCGGTGTTACTTCGAGTTGGAATTCCGAGAATCTCTCCATAGCGTCCTTCTTGGTGAGCACCGGATCTAGTACAGAGAGATCTTCGCCAACCACTGCCTTCCACAGAGCGAGAAGTTCATCCGTGGATTTCTTGTTAATAAGTTCGCGCAGCACTCTTTCCGAAAAGAATGGCGCGTCCTCGCAGTTTTCCAGTTGAGGCTTGAGCCGAAATCTACTAAGTTTCTCGATGGCCTCTGTGGGCCTGTCACTCGGCGCAGGAAGGATATCGTCTGAGCCGGGCTTCTCATACCCAACGAAGACGAGCTCGTAGACATATTCTTCCGACGTGTGGCAGCTGACACAGGTGGCCGTTCGTGTGCACCATATGCCGCTATGGTTATGGGGCTCACTCGTTATGACATTCGGGCTCCCACACTTACGGCATATGCCCTGTTTCACACATTCCTGGCTCATGATGTCTCCTCAGTTTTCGAATCTCCGCGAAGGAATCGTTCCATCCTTCTCCTACTTTCACGCGTCGCCTCAACACCCGCTTCTTTCATTTCGGCTACTGCAGCCCGCACACGATCCCGGCGCTGTTTGGTAAGACCGCCGAGAAAGTCATAGCGATTGTTTTTAAGATCGTGTTTACTGACACGAAGATAGCCCATATCACAGAGATGTTGAATCGCCGTTTGTGTTGCACCCCAGGAGCTGATAGCGATGTTGTTCTTTATCTCTGTTACGCTCGTGAATACTTGATCAGTACCATCAGGATCCAGCGTTATGAAAAAGTTGGCAACTTTACACATATTGCTGTGCTCGATATCCGTCAATTTACGCAACGTATCATCGTAACTCATCATCTCTCCTCAGTTTCTGACTCTCCAGAAGCATTTTCGAGCTGCATTTCTATCAATTCCCTAAAGGGAGTCATTGGTATAGAATCGATTAGTCTCTTCGCCGCTTCTACCCCACCGTGATCGTAATCATAAAATATCGGCGTGTTCTCAACTCTGTGTATGTCAATTATGGGCTCGCCATATTCGAAGTCCAAGATTGTTAAGAAGTAGTCTCCCCTTACCATCTCCGTCGCCGTGCCTTGCCGCACCTCGCAATCGTCACCAAGATCCGAGTCGTCAAGAGTGAATGGCTGCTGCCCGACTTTGTCATAGGTCTTTGTAGGCCCCTCGGACAGTTCCACCAGTTTCTGTCTGGCCAAGGGGATCTTTTTAGGATCTCTGGAAGACCAAACCAGTTTGTCTTCGCTTTTTAGGATCTCAATCTCGATTCGATTCTCACCCCAATTGATTATATAGAGGTAATACGGGCCACGTCGGTACTCGACTACCTTTCCTGTCCTGGTTTTATGGACCACTTATCGTCTCTCCTTACTGCGCCGCAGCCGAATCTCACCCTCAGGGATTAGAACTGAGTTGCCTGGGATGTCTTTGAGTACTCTGCTGCCGGCTGCTATCACGCAGTTCTCGCCTATGCTTACTTTCGGAATCACTACCGAGCCGGCTCCAATCAGTGTGTTGTCTCCGACATGTACATTTCCACATAGCACAGCGCCGGGTGCGATGTGACAAAAGGCCCCAATCTGACAGTCGTGATCTACAGAGGCGTGATTGTTTATGATGCAACCCGCGCCTATGATTGTATCAGGACCCACATAGACATGATGGAGGATCTGTGCTCCAGAAATGATGAGAGACACATTGGCCACATGCGCAGTGGTGGCGGTGATCGCTGGCCAGTCGGCATCGGGATAGCGCTGAGTCTGGAGTTCCCTCCGGACCCGAAGATCACCTATGCCATGAAGAATAGGTACAGCTGGGAGGATAAGAGTTGGTGTACGGGCAGGTGGAACTGGATTATCATCCAGAAGAATAATTCCCCGCCCATCACAAAGATCTAGGAGAACATCAAGAATGACTTTGCTGTGACCACCGGCACCAAAAATTATCCACCGCGGCTCTCTCTGTTCCACCGATAACTCTCTCACGGCATTCGGGACCTTTAGTTAGATTTCTGGACTTTCATATGTAAGACGGCTCGTTTATCACGAGATAATTTGATGCTTTCATTATGCACTTTTTGGTGGCAAGCGTTGCAAAGGTCAAATACACACATGGGCTCAAAATAATCTGAATGGTGGAATATTAGATTGTTCTTCTCTTCATTGTGCACTTTTCCACAAACGATGCACTTTTCATGTATGAGAACTCCGGCCTCAAGCAGGGCTCTTACGACACGATGAGCGCTTATCTTTTCAGGATATCGCGCACCATAAACTCTTCCGGCTCGACGTCTACATCTTTGACCCACCGGGGTCTTCAAGAACTCGCGGCGTGTTTTCTTCCCTCTCGGACTCCGCCGATATGCTCGTTCGTTCGCACGTACACACCATTTACACCAAGAGGCCCGTCCATCTGCGCTCTTTCGATCGCGGTAGAATCCTTCGAGAGATTTGATGTCCTTACAATGAACACATATTTTCAATTTTGATTGATCCAAGGTGGCCCCTTCTACGGTCGCTATCGATCGTTCTCATATACTATCGACTTATTGCCGATAGAACTACAACTTTTTCAGATATTTTTTATTTTTTATTGGGGGACGGTCTCACATGCACCACACGTCTGGAAGTGCCGAGAGAGGATCTCGGCAATGGCGTTGGGGATAGAGCCTGCGCCGCCAATACCCAGAAGCTGGGAGACGATGGCATCCATGGGGACATCGGACCTAAGTGCAAGGGAGACAAGGCGCGCAATGGCCTCAGTCTCCGCTGCCACGGCAGGCTCGGCCTTCCCGATCTGACAGAAGATCTCGAAGGGCACGCAATCGTGGGTATTCAGCGTGACGTAGAGTTTGCCGGAGTTCGTGATGGCACTGTCTGTGAGACCAGAGACAACTGCAGGTCTAGGTCTTTTCTGATCAAGGACTTGCGAGGAACGAGAGCCGTCCCTGTACACGGTAACGCCTTTGCAGTCCCTGTTCCAGGCGAGGAGGAAACATTCGGAGACGTCTGATACTGTAGCTGTAGCGGGAAGATTAACCGTCTTGGAGACGGCGGAGTGGCAATAGCGTTGAAATGCAGCTTGGTGAGCGATGTGAATGGTCGGCGAGATATCTTCGGAAACAAGAAACACCCGGCGGATATCGTCAGGAATCTCCATGATGTCTTGAATCCCGTGCTGGCGGGTGAGCCTCTCTTTTATATCATCTACCGGAAGGCTTCTGGTTTGCAGGGCTTGCACAAAGTCGGCATTGGTGACCTGAAGCACGCCATCAAGGCACCTCTGGATATACGAGAGCGCAAACAGCGGCTCTATGCCCGAAGAACAGCCGGCTATGATAGAGATGCTGCCGGTGGGAGCGACGGTCGTGAGCAGCGCATTGCGCATGGGGCGCTCCCAGGTACTCTCTTTCCACATGGGAAAAGGACCCTTCTCGGCCGCAAGGGCTTCACTAGCTGTGATCGCAGCGTGCTCAATACAACCCATGACGGCCGCGGCAACCTCTAAGGCCACGGGGCTGTTATAGGGGATGCCGAGCCTGATGAGCATGTCCGCCCAGCCCATTACACCAATACCTATCTTTCTGTTTGATTTGGTCTTCTGCTCAATCTCAGGGAGGACGTAGGGATTCACGTCGATCAACGCATCCAAGAAGCGCACAGCTGTTTGCGTGACAGCCTCGAGACGGTCCCAGTCAATCTGGTCCATCCAGGGGAGCCCTCGGGTATCGGCGTGAGAGGGAACAAAGGCTGAGAGGATCAGGCTGCCAAGGCAGCAAGAGTCGTAAGCGGGGAGCGGGAGCTCGCCACATGGATTCGTAACCTCAATGATCTCATAGGCTTTCGTGCGGGAGCGCGACTGGATACAGTCTATAAAAAGAATCCCGGGTTCTCCACTCTCCCAGGCTGCTTTCACGATAGCGTCCCAGATCTCTTGGGCATTCTGGGGTGTCTCCGCGCCAGTGTGCGGATCCTTGAGGGTGAAGTCCGCACCCAGAGAGAGGGCAGCCATGAACTCGTCAGTAATGCCAACGGAGAGGTTAAAGTTCTTGAATGCCCCGGGATCGCTCTTGGCATGTATGAATTTCATGATATCCGGGTGGTCAACCCGCAGAGCGCCCATATTTGCACCGCGGCGCTTCCCTCCCTGCTTTATAGCCTCTGTGGCGGCATTGTACACCCTGAGGAAGCTGATGGGACCAGAGGACACGCCGTGCGTGGACGCAACCATGGAGCCCTTGGACCGGAGGTGGGCGAAAGAGAATCCACAGCCTCCGCCGCTCTTGTGAATCATAGCCGCGTTTGAAAGGGTGCCGAAGATGGACTGCATTGTATCTTCTATAGGAAGTACGTAGCATGCGAACAGAGCCCCGCCGGTCTCGGCGTTCATCAGACAGGGGGAATTCGGAAGGAACTGTAGGGTGGAGAAGATCTCGAAGAAAGCCTCCTCGGCCTCTGAGTCACCCTGGGCAGCAACACGGGCAGACCGCCGGAACAGCTCTTCCGGCGTTTCACAGATGAGCCCCTCTGCGTCCCTGAGGAGGTAACGGGTCTGTAGGAGTTGGATAGCGTTTTCTGATAGGTTCATGGTTGTCCTTTGGGGTGTTTCTGGTTACAAGTGGTTGTGCATCTGTTGGCGGAATCCCGCCAAAAAGCTCGCCAAAATGGCCGGATATGAGCCGCGTCTGAGCGGCTAGTGAACGTCTCGCCAGACAATATCGATCTTCGAGCTGGGGCATACAAACAAAAGACCCGGAGGGTCCGGAAAATATACGGGGTCGTACTCGAGCCCCTGGTTGTGTCTGGGCCAGAACGGCTTGGCTCGGCAGAGCACTGGGACAGCCCAGCAGAGAGCTTTACCATGTGCCCCCAGCAAGGCTCAGCAAAGAGTCGGTCTGAGACACAAACCACTTAGAGGCTCACAAGTGAGACACAAGGGCACGGCAAAGCACTGGGACATTCCGGGGACCGGCGCGACGGCCGGACACGGCCTGTAAAGGGGGCTGAAAAGTGACAAGATTTTTGAGGGTCCTAGTACAAATTAGATAATGAATGGTGTATTGTGTTTCATGCCCGACGTCAAAACAAGAAGGAGGATTGAAATGACAATCAACATCAGTTCTAAGTCGTTGACCTGGCTAGGTATAGCCGGTCTAGGTAGCTTCTTCTGCTACCATTTGCTCAAGTACGTTGTAGCTTTCAATGCATTAGTCAACTAAGGAGGTAGAGCATGTTCGTGGTCATTCTGCTCGCAGCACTCGCCATAGGTGCAATCTGCATAGGTTGTTACCTCAGAGGCGAGGGCAAGCTTGGTAAGTATGCTCTCAGAGGCATCGTAGGGTTCGTGCTTCTCATGAATCCCATCACAGGTCCAGTCTGCTGGACCATTGCTGTTATCGCAGCCCTCATCTTCATATGGCATCACATTGGTGATGGTGCTACGGAGATGTTCGCAGGGCGCGATGGAGACAGACTTTAAACCCCACTAGGAGGTTGTGTAATGTGTGCATTCATGTTTCAAGAGCACCCCAAGTGCAGTAGGTGCGGGAAAGTACTCGAAGGGCGCACAGGATACGTGCTTCCTGGCATGTATCTTTGCGCACCGTGTAAAGCACACTGTGTCAAGCAGGGTGAACGTCTCATGAAGAGGTTCTGCAAGTCTGGTGAAAAGAGGAGGTCTCAGATGAATACCCTCAAGGTCCAGCAGCGCGGAGACATACCGGCATACGCCGGTGTGTGCTCGTGGTGCAGCTGTGTGTACGACACTCTTGGTCGTAGAACCCGCTGTCTGACTGAGGAACAGATGGCGATACTCAAGGCCAAGGGCCTTAAGTCGAGAGGCATGTGCGGTACGTGCAGGACTGTCGCACTGAAGGCTGCTGCCGTGAAGAATCAGAGACTGGACGAGAGAACCAAGGACTTCGGTGCAAAGGGCGACTTCGAGGAGCCCGGCTTTGAAGAAGGAGGTGTACGATGATGACCATCTTGGACTCTCTTAGGCGCTTCGTGCTGAAGCGACACGTCTGTGGCTGGTGTAGGCGCGAATACGGCGCTGATAATCAGCCCGTGAGGCGACTCTCTCCCAAGGCATTTGCTCGGGTGAAGTCTCACGGAGTTTGTCAGCTGTGCAGTGACGAAGTTGCGGCGACACAGGCCCAACTATCGAAAGGAGGACGTAGTGTCTGAGTACGACTCGGCATACGCCGCGTGTGAACGGGCTTATGCCAAAGCTGTGGCACACTGTGAAGGGTGCCATAGCTGCTGTCGTGTGACGTACGGACCGGAAGGTCAAGTTAACGAGCTCTGTCTCGCCGGGAGGGCTTTGGCCCACCACTGGGTCGAGGCAGAACTCTCGTTTCGTAAACGCTTTATCGTCGGAGGATGCAGCAGATGTTGAATCAAATCAACCTCGTAGGCCGTGTCGTGGAGGAGTTCTCTTGTGAATACACTCCCAATGACAAGGCCATTGCGACGTTCAAAGTCGCAACAAACGGTCGTAAGAACGAGCCCACGCAGTTTCATAACGTCAAGGCCTTCGGTGATCTGGCCAAGGCGTGCGCCAAGTATCTGGCTACCGGACAGCTGGTTGCCATCACCGGACGCATGGTCTATGACAAGTGGGTCGACAGCCGCTATCGGGACAAAGACGAGAAGCCTCTTCGTCGAGTCCGGGCGGTTGTTATAGCCAACAGCGTCCAGTTCGGTGCGAAGGCGAAGCAACAAGAGAGCAAGTAACACGTACCTGTTTCTTCCGGTGTCAGTCAGCTCATGCTGGCTGGCACTGGTGAAAGGAGTAAGTAGTGACTCTATCACAGTTCAACGGTCTGTTCCTCGTTGTTGGAGGAGTGGGCATGGCGTGGGTTGCGATCGGTGGTTTCGAGCCATATCCGGCTCCGATCATAGAGACGTGCCCCATGATATGCCAGCCGAGGACTCCAGAGCCTCCGGTCTTCGAAGACATGGAGTCCGGCGTCTTTGTGGCCACGGGATATGCCATTGGACCTCCGTATGCTAGCATCGTGAGGTCCGGGCAACCCGTTGTGAACAGAGGCTTTATGTCTGTTGGAGACATCGAGCTGTTCACAGTGGCCGTGGATCCAAAGGTCATACCTCTAGGCTCTGTCCTCTGGATAGAGGGCTTGGGCCTTGGTATGGCCTCAGATACTGGCCGGCTTATCAAAGGCCGGCGCATTGACATCTGTTTCACAACCATGAGAGAAGCATGGTACTTTGGCAAGAAATCTGTCGAAGTCGTCATGCTAAGGAGTGGCAGGTGATTACCAACGTAACTTCGTTCCCTGATGGCACTGCGTACACGCGCTATCAGGATGGCAGCGTGACGATTACCTATTACGATGGCAGGGCGACTGGCATAACCGCCGATGGCGAGTGTTATGTCGCCGATGCTGATGGTACTCGGCACATGGTGGAAGATGACGGCTATCTGCATGATCTTGGATGTAAACCGGTGGACTGGTTCATGGAAGGAAGAGGTCGTCGATAGCCTAATAAAAGCCCAGAAAGGAGTAATATGCTTCACAAACTGCTTTATAGCTCGCAGAAGAGACATAAGTTGATCTGCGAGTTGGTGTTGGCTGGAATTCTCTTTCTGGCCTGGAAATCTAGTATCGGGCTGGCTTGGCTCTGCCGGGACAGCCAACAGGTGACCTTTATGCTCTGGGCTGCTGTCCTGTGGGCAGCATTCTATGCATTCGGGATCACCTGGATGAAACGAACGAAAGGAGTTGCGTGATGGCTGTGAGTAGGGATGTGATAGAGGCTCGGTCGAGGTTTAAATATCTCCTGAGCCGTGTTGATCATACGGTGATGCTGTGGGGTCACCAGTGTAAACAATGGGAGGATGTCGAGACGAGGGCGGAGGAAATGGCTCCGTTGTTAGTCTCGGCATTCAAACTGCTTAAGAGTCTCGTCGGCGACGAGGCGTTCAGGACTTTCACCGAAGGAGGTGCGAAGTGAACCAGGCAGTATGTGACTGGTGTGAGCACACCAATGTCGGCCCACTCACTCGGATGTGGGATGACATGGTCTGCGCGGGCTGTGAAGCCCGCTTTGTGGAGGAAATGGCGCCGGAGGAGTTCTTGAGTCCTCCGGTTGCCAACTGTACGATCCTGAAGTCGTTGTTGGAGCCCAAGGCCGAATACTCCATCGGGGAGGATGTCGCCGGTGGGTACGTCTTCGTGTGGGGATACGATTCCCCATCCAACTCGTACTTCGTACGTTGTCATGTGTGCCGGAATCCAGGACCATCGGCACCCAGTATAGCCGAGGCTAAGGCCGAGGCATTGAAGGAGGAGTTCGTGGTTTTTAACGGTGAGCTGGTGTGTAGGATCTGTCATGTAGGTGGTACAACGTGTTAACCCTTGTACCTCATCAGCTTATCTCCTACACCCAGGTGGGAAGGTGCCACCCGGCCCTTCCCCACCCCAGAGAACCCCGCACCCTGCCCTGCATCCCATCACACCCAAAAACCCCAGAAGGGAGGTGCTATGCTACGTCCTGACCCGAAGGGTCCTCGTGTCTGTACCAAGTGCGGGACCCTTAAGGTTCTGGGAGAGTTCTATCGCAGGTCCGCGGCTTGCAGGTCCTGCCTGAACACCCAGAGGCGTAAGGAGAACCGAGAGCGCGCTGTGCGCCGCGGTTACATCTGGACGGAGTGGAAGCAGCTCTATGAAGGCGCGGGCCAGTGAGCCCTTGTATCCCAGAGCCCATACGTGTGCCCAGAGGGCACTATGGGACGTGTCCATGTCACAGACATGTTGGAAGAACGTGTCGACGGGACGCGGTAAGTTGTTAGTAAATAGAGAGTTGCAGGGAGAGGCGCAGGGCCGAGTCAGCCCTCAGGGCCCGTTGTCCTGTCGTCTCTCCCGTACGCTCTCTCCGCTCCCATCCTATATACGTACCCCATGGGTACAGAAAAGGAGATCTCCAGTGACTGTCAGAGAACGAAGAGTCCAGCTAGCACTGGCGGTAATGCGTTTTCACGGTGATACCGAGAGTGCTCGCCACGTTGTTTCACTGATTACACCTGAGCCCATCGACGAGTCAGAGTGGGCAGAGGCGTCCGCCCGGTTCGTAGGAGGAACAGATGGGCCAAGTCCATGGCCGCCATGCCGTTAAGATCTGACGTACCCTATGGGTACAGAAAGGAGTCATTATGTCCGATCGTGGTACCAAAACACTCTGTTGCATGTCTCCTACAGACATGCGAGGTCTCCTCGCACTGGCCGTTATCGGCCTCAAGATGATTGAGTGGGAGGTCCGCCTCAAGGCTGCTAAGGCGGGTCCGGGTGTCGAGAGCGAACTCGACGCCATTCTGCTTCAGAGAAAGGAGTTGCTGTGAAAACAATGTCCGTCTCTCAGTTCCGGAAGCGGTACAAGCCGTTTCTCCGGTGTCTGCACGAGTTTCATTGGGGCTCTCCCCATCTCCATGTTTGGAGGGGTTATCTGCTCGCTCACTACACACAGGCCGACTGGACGCTTCACGTAAAGATCTTCAAGCGTCACGGAAGAGGCTTGGCTCTGGTCAAGACTGTGCGTGACCTCCCCGAGGCCAGGAAGCACATCAATCAGCTCTCGTAGAAAGGAGTCGTTGTGAACAAGGATCTGTCTCGGCGGCGATTGGAAGAACTCAACAGTCTTACCATCCGTCTGCATGAAAAGCTGGGTGTATCCTGTCTCTTCGTAGCTGATGATAAGATTATTGGGTGTAATATATCACCCAAACTGTTTTGTGACTCGCAGGGGAGACGCGAGCTGCTCCGCAAGCTTAAGAAGCCCACTAGAAAGGAGTCGCATGAAACAAATACGCATTAAGAACATTCAGGAAGAGCTCTTTCTCCTTCATTCGAAGTGGCTCGACCCTCCCGTGTTCCACGTCTGGAGGGGCTATACGCTCGTGCAGTACACGGTGTCCGGTGTGACACTTCACATCATAATCCTTAAGCGTGTCGGCCCGGGCGAGGTCCTGATCGAGAGCGTGCGCACTCTTTCTGAAGCTAGAGAATGCGTGGACCGCGTCCTGCAGGACATTAGCTGCGATGCCAACAAGCTCAATTTGTCGTCGTAACCCCTCTAGAAAGGAGTTGCCATGAACTTCCCCCAACGGACCAGTGTCCTCCTAAAGGACCTCGCTGACCGGGCCGGATGGCTTTGCGCGGGGTTTGATGTAACAGGCGCGCATTCTGGTGATAATGCCCAGC
>Ga0114925_10001671_pt1 | contig 11074 bp, 12 predicted proteins | sample SumtaG_2_FD_87287 | JGI IMG/M metagenome (GOLD analysis project Ga0114925, IMG submission 87287) | Deep subsurface microbial communities from Indian Ocean to uncover new lineages of life (NeLLi) - Sumatra_00607 metaG | ecosystem: Environmental > Aquatic > Marine > Oceanic > Sediment | place...
AATTCTTACTTCATGGTTCATGACGACCTGACTCACCCGTTTACGAAGGAGAAAGGATCGCCGCGCATTTTCATATTCGAAGATTGCACAAGCTTGATAAGCAACATCGAGGGCTTGGTCCATAAAGACTCGGCTATTAATCAGAATGAGAACGAGGATGTTCGAAAGCATGAGGATCACGCTTATGATGCGATGAAGTACTTGCTCGCTACTGACCCCCAATACCTTGGCGATAACTACATGGACCCTTACGATGAATTTCAAGAACAGCGCGATAACCGTGGAAGTTCGTTTACCGGTTATTGATATTCTCAAAAATGAGAAAATAAGATTGAAAGGATATTCTCATGAATGATAACATTGCAACTGAAGTGGGCTATTACGGCGATACGAGCATCAAGGTGTTTGGCCATAACGTTTACTTCAGGAAAGAGTACACGCCCGATATTGAGGTGAAGGACGATTTCGACGAGGTAGTAGGGACGATAGCGTTGCCCGATCATTTGAGGGACATTTCGCAGACCGTCCAAGTGTTAGCAGTAGGCGATGAATGCGGTACGGTTAATGAAGACCGCGTGAAGACTAAATTGCATAACTGGCTCCCCGGAATTGTGAACCCTATCAAGCCTGACGACAGGCTCCTCTTGCCCGGCACGTGTAATACGCTCACCCACCCTTATGGGATTAGGGATGAGGGGCTCATTAACGAGCAAGATGTTATAGCGATCATATACGATGATCAACAGCAAGAGGATTGATTATGTCAGAACCGTTCTTTCCGGACGAAAAAGCCGCACCTAAACCGAAGAAGCAACCCAAGTACCGTCGAAGTGAAGAAAACTGGGCGGACAATGAAGAGCTTGTCAAAAAGGCAATGCAGTTTGCTTCTAATTGCTACAACGTTTACCAGTCACAGCCCGAGCGATCACACTTTGTTGACGAGACCGCTAAGAAGGCTGACCGCATGGCTCGGTGTTCACAGCGACGTGACACAGCCGATCGCCAATACCAAGACACTCAGAGCAATGTTTCCTCTACGATGGTGATCCGCCGACTGAACGTGCTGACCTCAATCGAGAATGACTTGTACTTTCCGCAGAATGGCGATATGCCGATGGGTTACTCGCCGTACAATGGCAGTGACGAGTACACAGAAGAGGAGGGTCGCGCTATTGCCGATTCTCACAACCTCTTGCTCGAGTACTATTTCGAAGTCGATGACATGCAAAAGAAGCTTGAGGATTCCGTTTTCTTTCTCAACAAGTACGGCCAGCAAGCTTATGCGATGGAGTGGGATTATCGCAGTGAAATGCGCCGGAAGCGCGAGCCTGCCAGCAGGGAGGAGCCCGACTTCAACCTTGATACCGGCGAGGAAATCCCCGGAAAACCCAAAAACTTTCGCATAACAGAGCGCGAGTTTGTCATTGCGAACAACCCTACTCTCAGAACCATTGACACGGACAACTTCTATTTCGATGCCAGAATTGATGATATGCAGATGCAGTCAGCTATTCTTGAGCGCTCGTTTGATACGCTGTCAGACGCCGCCGCAATGCAACGCAACGGTGCTTACATGAACGTTGGCAAGCTCATGTCCAATCAGTTGTACACTGGCGATCGCGAGAATGATCAGATGGTCAACCGTCAGGACAACGCCGACGAAGACTCGAGTGAGGACGATCAGAGCACATTGCTTGAGCGCTGGGACTGCTGGCTCCGCTTGCCGATCAATGAAGATGGTGAGTGGGACGAAGAGGGCACCTACCCGACTTGGCATTGGGCGACTTTCTACGGCAACTTGTCAGGCACTTCTGTTTGCACTCGCCTTATCCGTAACCCTTATTTTCACAATAAAAACCCGTACAATTGGGTTCATTCTCATCGTGATGACAAGGGTGCATTCCATATGTGCATTGCAGACATTGTCGAATCTCTTTACGAAGAGCACACAACTTGTATTAATCAATACTTTGATAACAAGACTCTTATCAACAAGACTCCGTTCTTAGTCCGCAAAGGCAACGCTTATAGCACTGACATGACCGCTGGCAAGAACAAGGTCATCTACGTAAAGGATATGGATGGAATCAAGGAAATGCCCGTTAAGGACACGACACAGACAACATCCGTGGCGATCGACAGGATTGAGCGCGAACTTGATAAGGCTCTCGGGACTGAGGCGTCGATCCTCGGTCAAGCGTTTGGTTCTCGGACCTCGGCATCGGAAGCGCAAACGGCAAATGCCAATGCGTTGAAGCCATTGCTCGATAAGGCTCGTTATCAGGGCAACCAGCTATTCCCTTGGATTGCCGAAATGTGCATGGAGTTGTCACGCCAATACAGTGATCCGAATATGACGATCAGTGTTCTACGTGGAACAGAGCCGGTTGAGATCAAGCCCGCTGAGTTGTGGGGATCGCTCAAGACCAAGCTTACCGCTATTGATAAGTTCGAGGACGATGTCACTCGCCGTGCTGAGCAGAACAACTTCTTCCAAGTATGGTTGCCGATCCTTCAGGGTATTGTCGGTCAGAAAGGACTTGCCCAGCTTGCCCGCGATGTAATGAAAGATCGCAAGATCACTGACGATGTTGACTCCATTTTCCCCGCCAATAACACTTTTGAGGCCGAGCGATTGGCTCACCGCGAAAACGAGGCGATGGTTTGGAATGGCGAAGAGGACGCTCCGCAACCGGGCGAAGATCATGAGACGCACCTGATGTCGCACAAGGCGTACATGGAGCTCTTGAAGACGTTGCCAGAAGTACAGCGCGATCCTGAGGGCGAAGCTAGACTACAACGTCACATCGTTGAAACTGAGGCCTTGATGTCACAAGAGCAACAGCCGGGTCGTCAATTGACTCCAGCAGTTCAGCCGACACAGCAACCTCAAGTCCCGGGAGCTGGAGAGCAAGCAACCTTGAGCGGTGAAGTAAGTGGAGATGCACTTGCCGGTCTTCAAGGCGGATTTTAATAAAACAAAGGAGTAGGTAATGGAGAAAACAGAAAGTATTCTCGGTGTGCCCTTGCATGAAGATGAGTTCAAATTCATCAAGGGCATGTTCGAGACCGATGAGTGGGATATGTTTGTTAAGCGTGTTGTTAAGCCAAGCATGATTAGCTTCTCGGAGATGGCAATGACAAATGCAAGTCCCAACTATGATGCGCTTCGTGGTAGCTACGCTATCCTGTCTGACATCGAGGATTGCAAAGCGTTGGCCCGACAAGATTCTCAAAAACGAGAAAAATGATTTGACTCTTTTCTCAAAAATGAGATAATCTTTCATTATGGCAAACAAGAAAAACCGAATCGGAAATCAGAAGCCCAAGCACCCCCGAGTTGTACACGAAGGTAAGAGCTATAAAAAGTCTTCTAAATCCAAAAAATAATTTACACCGTTTTCGACGCAGAGGACACACCAACATATCGTTGGCCCCGAACCGTCATAAACAGGAGAAGAAACATGTCTGATGGCGTGAACAACCCCACAGGGGCTCCCGCTGGGACTGACACCAAAATCCTCGAGCAAGGGGATGCTGGTGATACGACTGCGAAGGACACCAATGGTGCCGATGGACAGTCTTACTTGCTCGACTATGCGACTAGGGAAGACGCTGAGAAAGGGATCAAAGAGTCACAAGCCTTTGGTACCAAGAAAGCACAGGAAGCCGCTGAGTATAAGCGTGAACTTGAGGACCTCCGTAGAGATATGGAGCTCGAGAAACTGAACGCATCGGTTGGTGAAATGGCTGGGTATCATGAGCAAATGGCTAAGAAATCCCAAGAGGAGGCTCAACAGGCCCAACTCCAAGCTCTTATTAATAGAGCCGAAGACGAGGGTGTTGGTGTTGTTATCAACGAAATGAACGCCGCTTTCTACGACAGAGATAAACGCCTGTCCGAAAGAGAGAAGGCTATTGATGATCGCATCAAGGAACTCGAGAGCAAGTTTACAGGTAGGCTTGATAAGACTGCCCGCGAGCTATCCCCTGAGTACCAGAGTCTAAAACCTATGATTGATGCTCTAAAGGCCAAGCCCGCTTACGAGGGTTGGACCGAGGACCAAATAATGACCGTTGCCCGAGAATTGAAGGCGAGTGAGCCACAAGACGATCCAGCTTCCGTACCTCCGGGTATGGGTGGTGCGAGAGTCGGTGCCGTTGCTCCCGAGGAAAAGAAGGGCCTCACTGACGACGAGAAGTACAGGTTGAAGCACATTGCCGGTTGGAATGATGAAGAGATCGACCGAATGGACAGACGTAAACGCGGAGAGAAGGTTTAATTATGCCAGCATCTAAATCAAAAACAGGCGCAGAAGCCGTTGAAAAGGCACTTGGTACAACCGATGTCAAGCTTACTGCCCAGCAGAAGAAAGATATCGAGCGTGCTAACAAGGCCGCTGAACGGAAGAGACAGGCCGCAAGTAAGGTTGAGGCCACCGGAAATTGGAGTGATCCTCGCAAAAAGTTGAGACAACTTTATTGCCCGGATTCAATTCCTGAATACGAAGATACTCGTTGCCCGTACACGGGTGCGCGTCAGAAGCGAATGGTCGGAAAACCGAAGAAGTATGTCTTCTTCACTGACGACAGCGTTCAAACTCATAACGCTAAAATCGCTGAAGGTGCTCGCCCTGTACTGTTCGACGGAGAGCCGGTTCGTGATGGTCGGGACATCATGTGGGAAATGGATTATGACCTATATGAAATGGACCAGTCCGGATACGAAGAGCGCTCCAAGAAGTTGATCACTCAGCAAAGTGCTGAGCAGGAGACCGAAAAGAACGAGGCAGTCGAGATTGAAGAAGTAACTGTTGAAAAGGGCATGGGACTGGCCGACTGAGTGGTTTGCCGTCGAGTGCCCGTTTAACTAATGGAGACTGAAAATGGCTACTATTGCTAAACAGAATCCCAAGTTCGCTAAAGGCGAAGCTATTGACATCGTTCGTCGTGGCTCTGCCGCTGTGACTTGGAAAGCTGGTCAGCTTCTTAAGACTGCATCTGGAAATGTGACTCCTTGTGTAACGGGTGATACCGAGATCAAGTACATCGCTCTTTCAGATCAGGATGTCGCACCTTCTGCCGGTACTCTGGTAAAGGTTGGCGTACTTAAGGCTGGTACCGAGCTTGAGATTAACGAGCTCGACGGCACACTTGCCGCCGCTAACGTTGGTGAGAACTACGGAATTAACGTAGCTTCTAATATCGTGACCTTGGATGTTGCTGATACAACAAACTTGGCAGTTAAAATCACTCAGCTTGCCGCTGATTACAATTCCGAGAAATACGACAGCACTGATGTTCAGGCTCGTTGCCGTGTCCGGATCTTGTCTTCAGTACTTGACGCTTAAGGAGTAAACTAAAATGGCCGCTATTGATTACGTCCAAACAGGTACTCTTAATGAGCATTCATATGCGGATCTGTTGGAGCCCTCATTCGATGAGATCAAGGCTTCAATGGACATGGTTAAGCTTCAGCTTGCTGAATACTTTGCCACTCGTCGCGCGAATCGCTTAGAGTACAAACACAGTACGGTTGGTTCTATCCTCGATCTTCCAGTTAAGTCTGAAGACGAAGATTCCATTCCATTCGTTCAGCCTTCACCGGGCTATGACACCACCTTTACGCTGGTGAACTACCGCTCCGGTATCAAGGTTACTCGCACGCTTATGGAGACTTCACAGTTCCCTGTCGTCAAAGACATGATGAAGGGTCTGTTCAACTCCTACCAGCGTCACCGCATCTATCAGATGGCTAACGTGTTTAACGGCTCGTTCAGTGATCTGGGTGCTGACGGTGTTGCCCTGTTCTCAGACAGCCACACCCACGCAGATGCTCTTGCAGGAACTTGGGACAACTTGAACACAGCTTCAGACATTACGCCTGATGGTTACTTCAACATGCGTCTCAACATGCAGAACCGCACAGATGAAAAAGGCAACCCTAACCCATTGGTTATGACTCGCCTTCTGACTGTAGCCGCTAAAGAGCGTCGTGCTCGTGAAGTGGTTGGTTCTCCTCATACTGCTGACGTTGAGCTCAACAACATCAACCCATTCAAAGATGAAGTGACTCTTGACATTGTCAACTGGCTCACTTCTACCACTGCATGGTGGGGATGCGACCAGAATCGTTCTGATAACGAGAAGGGTCTGTTTGAGATCGAGCGTGTTGCACCAAACATTGCTGATGCTTCTCAGGAAGTTGGCGTTGATACTATCTTCGCTAAGCGCCTGCGCTACAGCAACGCTTACGGTGCTACTATCCCATATGCTTGGGACGGTAACGCAGGAGCCTAATTCAAGTCGGGGGTATGGTTCGCCCTGCCCCCTTCTTTTTTCACTTTCACTGGAGGCGTTATGGCCGTTGATTTGAATAGAATATTTGACCAGAAGGTCCGAGAGTTTCGACACAGGAACGCTCCAGAGAGGTTGACACTTGATTTTATTGACGCCGCAAACAAGACGGTCAAGGAGTTGTCTTTACACTCCCACCCACAGGCCGAGATTGCGGACATTTCTGCTGTTGATACCATCATTGATATTGATAGCAATTTTTATTATGTGGTTGGTGACGGCATATCTTACTACTTGGCGAAAATGGGGCAAACCCCGCAGAACGGAGTAACCCTTCAGGCGCTTAAAGCTGAATGGGACAACGCTCTTGGTAGCTATATCATGGATATTGTCAACACAAAGCAGGATGACCCGACCAATGATATAATCGGACTTGGTGCCGTTGGTACTAATAAGACATACTAAGGGAGGTCCGCATGAATGGTACTGACGGTCGCTGGCTTACGCTGGCAACAGACTTCCCAGCTACACTTAACAAAGAGGCTCGCGAAACTGAACTCGAGCCGAACGAATCACCAGAAGCTTGGGGTATGGATTTAGACACTCCGGGCCTTTTAGCCGCTATTGGTACTGAGCCTACTGGAACCTTTCGGATTGAGAACCTTCAGCCCGTAACAGCGCCTCAGGGCGAAACGATAAGCGGATCAATGACTTGGTTGTACAATCGTCTTTGGAGGATTGATGACACTAATAGTAATCACCTTCGCTTTAGTGCTCCTGATTATCGGAGTACTTATTTTGCTCAACGCACTGGGCTTATAACTTTCACTGAATCCGTTACTGATATTATCAAGTTTGTGGAGTGTGGAAGGGGTGGCCTCGTAGTATGCAAGTCGGATGGCTCTTGGTTTGTACCGAACGCTACGGATCAATCCGGCAACTTTACTAAGACGCAGATCAACCAAGCCTTCACTCTCGCAAATAGTGGTAGCATCACCACTCATGAAGGGGTGGCGTATTTGGTCAACTCTAATGGCGTATTCTCTTTTGATGGCGATTCTGTGAATGAGCTCACTGTCAACGTTCGCAATGATCTTGAACCCTTCAATGATGATGACCCGAACACCGACGGTTTGCTCACTATTGATCACGAAAAGAAGTGGCTGATCGGCGGATTTCCTGACACTACTTGGGCGATCGACCTCAATAATGGCAAGCTGTTCGACTACTCGCAAACCGGATTCCGGTGGACATCCCGTGCATTGCGCGGAGAGGACCATGAACCCCTGAGCATTGACAAAGTTTCGCTTATGGTTGATCACAGCACTACGGATGGTGGGCAGATCACTTACCAAGTAAAAGTCGAGGAGCGCGATTGGACTGACGCTGTCACACTCGATATCGATTACACTGACGATGAGTACAGCCGGTTTGATTTTCACTTGGAACAAGAGGCAATCCAGATGTGCCGCAAATGGCAAATCCGATTTACAAGCTTAAGCTCGAACGTGCGGATCAAGGAAGTTCAAGTTCACAGCACCATCGTCGAAGCCCAAGATTACAGCAGTTAAGGTGAGTTATGCCAGATAATTTATTTACAACTACAAGCGAGGCCCAAGCTAGACTTGTCGGATTTCAGGGCGAAGAGGCAACTCCGGGTTACGTGATTACTCGCAAGTGGGAGTTCATTGACGCTACCGTTGCGGATACACTTGTCGTTGCTCTTGAGGCTGTGAGTCAGTACACCAACCCTCAGGCTGACGGGCAAACTTATACTGGCACTTTTGCGAATAGTGTCGTTGAGTCTTCCGCTGACGACAAACGCCAAGTCACAATTACACAGCAATTGACATTGGTAGCGGTGATCGGAACGACTGATGCGATCGATGACATGCCCGAACCACTTGTCACTCGATACACGGACGAGGATATCAACGACCTTGAGTTCAGCGACTGGGAAGTTCCGCGCCAGAGATTGCGATTAACTTGGGCGAACATTGATCCTGAGTCTATCGATAACGTTGTCGATCAGGATAATATCAGCAAGGCCGACTGGGAAGCTGAGGCCGCTACATACGTGAGCTCGGGCTTGAGCGAGGATGTTCCTTCTGAGTGGGAATACTCGGCGCTTAATTGGTCGCACGAGCGGAACGGTACGGCCACTGTAGTTGTCGATTACGTTGATAATGATTTCAATGAAGACGGCACTGAGAACGCCAAGCAGATTACCACCGTCCGTAACGAGGGCGGTTGGGGTGAGACTCAGGTAGACCGCATTAAGGGTAAAGCCCAGAGCGATGCTGTAAATACTTTCACAGCGATGTCGGCTGACACAGACAAGGTCATTACCAGCAAGAGCTGGCGTGACGGCCAACCCGGTGAGGCCATCATCGACAAGGTCCAGCAGGTCAGTGAAGATTACGGCGGGGCGGTTACTCCGACACCAACGATCACGGCCCCGAAGGTTATCCTCAAGCAACTCGCTACAGGAAACCTACCTGCTACCTATGTGGCGACTTGGTTCCGCACTGATCCGGCTTATGTGGATCATGTTGAACAGCAAGGCTTGACCGATAGCAATTGGGTGACTTGGTTCGGAACAGGCATAACCTCCGCTAATGGCTTTGTCTACAAGAAGACTGACCTTAGGCAGAATCCTGACGGCACTGTTGATGTGACCATGACTATTTGGGTGCCGAGGACAAGGAGTTACACCGCTCCGAGCACTACCAATACGTATGACCTCAGGCGTTCTTGGATTGAGAAGGTTGGTAAAAATCCTGAACCGGGCTCTCTAAGTGATGAGCCCGCCGAGGGTTTCTGGTGGAGGTTGTGCTCGGAAGAGAAGAAGTGCAAGTGGACCGCATCGGATACTAATGCTGAGGACTTTGCTGACAAGGGTCTAAATGGAAGTTTCTCTAGTTATGATAAGGCGAGTGGTCTGTTTTACGCCGAGCAAGTCACTGCTCGAACAATTGGAGCTTGGAATGCTGGTGCACTGGCGGATGAAGACGCCGCTGTTGGCACGGCGGGCGCTAACGCAGGATGGGTTCCATCATGACGGACATGAACCTACAGATAGAAATGGACGAACTCAAAGCCGAGCTTATTCGTATGCAAGCTCGCATTGACATGCTCGAGGAGGAGATTGATTCTGGCGATGACATGACCGCTGGCACCTCCGAGATGTCACCTGAGCCAGTGCAATATGTCGAGATTGGCTCAAACCTTGCTGGCGAGAAGAAGGGCAACACATTAGTCATCAGTGGTTATGAGCCTGAAGATACGACCGATGAAGTTTACAACTTTTACGTAAACGCCGAAGAGGGCACTGCTACTGGGGCGATAACCATTCGCCACGGCAGTTGGACTCGCATGGGGCTGACGAAAGACGGAATCTCAAACTCTACAGTATCGCTCTCCGGTTCTGTTGGCGATGACGTTGCAATTGATGATGACTCTGCTTTTAGTGGTGGCGATGGTAGCTACTACATAATAGTCAAGCTAGCACCCGACTTACCGCTATCATCTGGTGAGAGAGATCCAAACCTCCAGCCAACAGGTCTGTCATCATTAGTCAAGTCGGTATCTGATTGGAACTCAGACCTAGACGAGACAGCTTACGGCCTCAACTATCATCGAGTTATTGCACAAGTTGTTGTTACTGGTGGCCTCGTCACGTCAAAACAACAGATCCAGTGCGGTGACATTGACGATACGCTTGCACTTCCCGATACAAATACAAACGCTTTCAGCAACTCCGACCCGATCGATGACTCAGTCGCTCAGTCGCTCGAATTTAATAGTCGAGGCGAAATTCAGCTTAGGGGCGTTAACGATCCTGCGACCAATACGGTTACCAGCGAAGCCGAATGGCTTGTATGTATCGAGGCTGATGGTGGAACAACCAATGATAAGCCTGTAGTTAAGTACATAGATCCAGATACACTAAACGATGGAGTTGATTGGTGCGACCTCGTAGGAGATACATCTAACCCTTGTTTTGACACAATCGTAACCGAAATCGTAACCGAAATAGAGAGTGGTGAACTGCTCAGTCATACTGATCTCGACTTCTCTAACGGTGCAAACGATTCTACTGACAAGGCTGACAACGAGGACCATGATGCACGTTACCCAGCGGTAGGCTCACCTAATAGCGGCGACTCTGCGAATACTAAAGTTCTCCAGATGAACGGCGGCGGTTACTTCTCTATCGATGATAATGCGACCAACCGTGGGTATCAGCATGTAAGCGGAGGTGTTGATCGTGATGGAGCTACTGACGCTGACAATGGTATCAGCGGTGGAATCGTCTTCGACACTTCACTTCTATTCGGGAGTGGAGAATTTATAAAACTAACATGGGCTTACGGAGTTTAATATGCCAAGCGGATTAACTAAAACAGAGATATCAGGAGCGCAAACTAATCAAGAAGTTCAAGCGGCGCCTGCTTCTGGATTTGTTTACAGGCAATCAGCCGGTCAGTTTTCTATTAAGAATAATGACACGGGATCAGCTGTTAATGTCGATATAAAACTTGATGACGGAACTTCGAGTAATTGGATCACATGGAGAGTCAGGAGAGGGGCAACAAGATTCAACACAAATGAAGATCAGTGGGACATAATGCTGGCCAACGGTCAATCTGTCAATGTGGATACCCCCGCAGGCGCTGATATAACTGTTTTTTCATTTGTAATGGAAGGCGCTGGATAATGAGTGAAATAATAAACGGCGAAGGCTCTATAAATACATTTGTCTCAACAGACTACG
>Ga0114925_10001673_pt1 | contig 11073 bp, 9 predicted proteins | sample SumtaG_2_FD_87287 | JGI IMG/M metagenome (GOLD analysis project Ga0114925, IMG submission 87287) | Deep subsurface microbial communities from Indian Ocean to uncover new lineages of life (NeLLi) - Sumatra_00607 metaG | ecosystem: Environmental > Aquatic > Marine > Oceanic > Sediment | place...
CGAACGCATGCTGGATGTAACGGCGTTAAAACGTAGCTAAATAGGTTGAGTGGCGTGTCTTTATACGTAGAAAAAAGATCAGGTTTAATCATTTCGTATTTGGCATGGAAAGCTAGCAACGTCTTTGTGTCATAAGCAATTCTGAGACAGCAAATCCTTGAAATTCTAAGCATTTTCAACAATGTAAAAATTATTTGTGAGCAGAGCAGGCCATGCATTATCCCTTGTCTTATTGCACGAACGTCCATCCTTGTCGATCACGCAATGATCTTGAGAGGATTATTGTTCAAGAAGCTCGTTGTGTTCGGGACCAATGCGGCTTCGACCTTGGGGTTGGCCTTTGGTTGCCAGAAGCTGTTATTTCTAATCTGATTTATGATGCAACTTTCACGACAAGCGTTGCCAGCCTTCTTGCCGATCAAGGGATGCGTTGCTTTTCATTGAATGCCTTTCCTTTTGGAGATTTTCATTCTGAACGCGTAAAGGAAAATGTGTATCTCCCGGACTGGTCAGATGTTCGCCGTCTCGAGTACACCCAGCGGTGCAGTCAGTTTCTCGCTGGAATATTAAATGGAAATGACGAAGGTAGTATTTCAACACTGCCACTTGCGTATAAGCAAGCAGAGCAATCTTCTGACTTTTCTAAAAGGGTTATTGATCAACTTTTGCAACTAGCTCGTTATCTTGACACATTGCATAACGAGACGGGAAAGATTATTCGTTTGGCTATTGAGCCTGAACCGTTTTGTGTTTTAGAGACGACCCTTGAGACTATTCAGTTTTTTGAGAGGCTATGGGATGCGGCTGATAAAGTGGCGTTGGGAGGGGTAGTTCGTCAGCACATAGGTGTCTGCTACGACGTCTGTCATCAGGCTGTCGAGTTTGAGAATCCGAGCACTGCCATTCGTGAATTGACTGAAGCTGATATTCGTATCAACAAGGTGCAAATAAGTTGTGCGATCGAGCTAGACAACCCAACAAGCGAAAAAGCCCGTCAGGCGTTAGCTACTTTTGCTGAACAACGCTATCTTCATCAGACTTTTGCACAGCATTCGGATGGCCGGGTGATCAGTCATACAGACCTGTCTCAGGAACTTGCACTTGATCCACCTGCTGAATGGTCGCAGGCAGAGAGATGGCGGGTACATTTTCATGTTCCAGTCGATGCAGATCGTCTTGGACCATTAGGGACAACAAGACCAGAACTTATTCAAGCACTTCACGCTTTAGGGCAACTGTCTTACGAGCCCCACCTTGAAGTAGAGACCTATACATGGCCTGTATTGCCGGGGGTCAAAAGTGGAGATGTTACTGCAGGTATGGCCCGTGAACTCATTGCGACAAGAGAACTTATTACCAGCGAATCGTAAGGATTTTAAAAAGCATTGAGAGTAGTTTTGAGGCGGATCAATAAAAATATATGAAGAACAAAAAGCTATTGAATGGTACTCAGTGTAGTTGCAAGAGAATGTTCCCGAACCATCGGCAGGTGCAGTATTTACTATCTCGAAGCGTGGTGGTTCTGGCGTTGTTGGGAAGCAACGTGAATGGTCTCTGCGAGGAGACGGATTCTGGGTTTTCTGGTCAATCGAAATTGCCCGCGTGTGTCGCAACTGACTATACGGTCGTGTGGCGTGATGAGTTTGAAGGAAAAGTGCTCAAAACAGAGAACTGGACAATGCCCTCGTACAAGACACGAGATGCGGCATCATTGAATTCCGAGGGAACAATCAGTGTCGCTGATGGGCTTCTACACCTTCGGACTCTTTGGCGAGATGACGCAGTGCACGCCAGTTACATCCAAACACGTGGCCGTCATAGCTGGAAACATGGCTATTTTGAGTGTCGACTGAAGTTTCAAAAGCATCAAGGGCATCATGGTGCATTCTGGGTACAGACGCCAGATTTTCAGAGTTTTGTTGATCAACCAGGTAAGAGTGGCACCGAGATGGATATTATCGAATGGTTCGGTGCAGGTCGCCGTCGTGGTTGGGCCGGTATGAATATTTATTATTGGGGGACAACAAATGACGGCATGCCAGGGAAAGTTAGGAGTCCATCAATTCCAGATTTCCCAAAAATGGGTGGGCCAGTTGAGGACCAGCCGGAGAGTCCAATGGGTGATCTTAGTGACGACTTCCATGTCTATGGTCTTCTCTGGACAGAGGAGGAGTGTGTTTTTTTCTGGGACGGTACTGAAATCATGCGAGATACCCGAGCAATTTCCCAGGTGCCACAGTACGTGGTCCTGAGTCTTCTCTGTTCACATTGGGAACGACCGCGGCTTGATGTAACAAAACTTCCTGATGGAATGCAGATTGATTATGTTCGGGTGTATCAGAAGCAGTAACCTTTTTGTTCAGAAATAGAGTAAATCTTCGGGCACTTCAACCGGCCCTCTATCTGGAAAGCATCCTGTTTTATGAAACCATGGATTTATCTTGCATTCGCCATTTTTGCTGAGGTAGTTGGCACTACTTTCCTTAAGGCATCACAGGGTTTTACGAAGCCAATACCTTCACTGGTTGTTGTAGTTGGATATGGTCTTGCGTTCTACTTGTTGTCTTTGACACTTGACACAATTCCGGTAGGAATTGGCTATGCCGTTTGGTCGGGAGTTGGCCTCGTTCTCATTACACTCATCGGATGGATCATGTATGGTCAGACGCTTGATATACCAGCGTTTTTTGGGATGGGGTGCATTGTTATTGGCGTTGTCATACTCAACTTATTTTCAAAGGCCGCTGTTCATTAAGAATTTGTTCAGGCTTTCTGTCGCAGTCCTCTTTACTATTAGAGATCGTTTCTAAAGTTCCTGCGAAATGGATATGGAACATACCCCCTTTTTTCATACGGAATCATTTTCATGCGGAAATTCTTATCAATCATATTTTTTATTAGTAGCACTGCGGTATTCGGAAATCCTGTTCTGGCAGAAGAATCACGATTACCGAATATCGTTGTCATACTCGCTGATGATGCTGGCTGGGGTGACTTCTCCTGCGTAGGAAATAAAACAATTTCAACACCAGCGGTTGACTCTCTTGCTCGTGACGGCGCTTTGCTCGAACAATTTTTTGTACAGCCTGTCTGTGCTCCAACGCGGGCTGAGTTTTTAACAGGACGGTACCATGATCGAAGTGGAGTCCGTGGTGTCACCCGAGGGGAAGAAAGGATGTCTTCTGAAGAGCAGACTATCGCTAATATTTTTAAGGAGTCGGGGTATGTTACAGGGTGTTTTGGAAAATGGCACAATGGCACACAGTGGCCTTACCATCCTTTGGCACGCGGTTTCGACACTTTTTATGGTTTTACAGAAGGGCATTGGGGTGATTATTTCAATCCGCCCATGCAGCACAACACAACCTTTGAGGAAGGTGAGGGGTATATCACGGATGACATCACAACAAAAGCAATCAAATTTTTTAGAAACCACATAAACAGCACGGCCTCCAAGCCAGTGCTATGCTACGTCGCCTTCAATACACCCCATTCGCCTATGTGCGTTCCTGATGCTGACTGGAGCCGATTTGCAGGGCGACCACTCCAGCAAAGGGGGCCAGACATTAATAAAGAAAACCCTGTCTTTACACGGGCTGCGCTGGCAATGGTTGAAAATCTTGACAAAAACGTTGGTCGAATTCTGACAGCAATTGATGGAGCTGGGGTATCACGTGAAACAATAGTTGTCTTCTTTTCAGATAATGGTCCAAATAGTGCGCGCTGGTGTGGTGGCATGCGTGGCAAAAAAGGGTCGACAGACGATGGCGGCACACGAAGCGTTTGCTGCGTTCGATACCCCGGTCAGATTCCATCCGGTGTACGGATTCCTCAGATTACCGGAGCTATTGATTTGTTACCAACACTTGCGGGTCTTGCCGGAGTACAACTGCAATCCCCGAAGCCACTTGATGGAATCGATTTAACGGCAAAACTGAAAAGTGATACAGGAGAGAAGGCGGATCAGCAACAACTTAGCTCACGGCTTGCTAAAAGACATATTATTGCTTCTCAGCGTGGTCGGGTAAGCATACGAAGTCAGCGATTTCGCCTTGACGATAAAGGTGGCCTCTACGACATGCTCACTGACATTGGTCAGAAACGAGACATCTCAAAAGAGTATCCTGAGGAAAAGAAACGTTTGGAGGAGATTGCAAATGATTGGAAGAAAAATATTCTTGATCGTATGCCTCGGCCAGATGTCGAACGTTTTTCTGTAGGGTATACGGGAGCACCTCTTACTGAACTTCCAGCACGAGACGGGTATGGAGAGGGAGGTGTTGCTCACAGTGGACGTGCACCCAATTGCTCATTTTTTACGAATTGGAAGAATACAGAGGACTCGCTTGTATGGGATGTAGATGTCCTCAATGCGGGTGTGTATGCTGCAAAAATCTGGTACACATGCCCTGCAGAAGATGCGGGGTCGACCATTCAACTGTCCTGTGGAGAAAACCAGATTACAACCAGCGTGACTCCATCCTGGGATCCGCCGCTGAATACTGGTGAAGACCGCGTTGACCGCGGCGGTGAGAGTTATGTAAAGCCGTTTCGTGTGCTTTCGTTGGGTGATATAAAGCTTGAGGTAGGTAAGGCTCAGCTTCGGCTTACGGCTCTTCATGTGCCAGGAACATCTGTTGCTGATGTCCGCAGGATCGTTCTGTATCCTGTTGTTAAATAGTGTGTGTAGAGTTGGCGGTTTGGGCTTGTCACCCTGTTTTTCTTGTCACCCTGTTTCGATATAAACCTGTTTGGGCATGTAACCCAGAACCGGCTTATTGACTAGTGACCGACTCAAGCTGCCCGTGCATGTGGACTAATCTTTCATAACGACTGAATACGCCGTTGAGTATCTCTACAGATTGGTGATGGGGTAGAAATCGGCTTGGTGTCCCTGTTTTTTGGGTTTCGAGGAACTGCTTCCAGTCGGTTGCGCGATCCGCAAGTGCTTCGAATCTAAATTTTGCCATTAAAGCTGCGCCCCATGCAGTCCCCTCGTCACCTCCTTCAAAGATCGTTACGGGAGTGTTGAATGCATCAGCGACGAGTTGTCCCAATTCAGGTGTTTTTACAAGTCCGCCAGACAGAATGATCTCTGTCCGTGGGTATCCTTGTATATCAAGCTGGTTGCTGCCGATTCGTAAATTAAAAATTGTTGCAAGAAGCATGGCCTTCACCGCGTTGCCAGGTGTAGCAGTCTCATTGTTGAGTCCCAATATCATGGCAGTACCACCTCGGGAAATACCTAGGCCTGGTTCATCGTCCATGAATGGCAGTGCCAGGAGACCACCGCAGTCAGCGTCGGCAGAGAGAACTTGTGACATAATCTCGGAAAAGTCACCTCCGAAAAGCTTGACTGCCATATTCATGGCCGTTGTGCCATTGCGAAGCCAGACCATGTTGATTGGGCGTCCATCAGGTGCACAGAAGTGATCGATGGGAGTCGAAATTCCTTCAAACGCTCGGTCACCGACTGAATTTGCAACAACACTCGTCCCAAAACTCATTGACACCTGACCAGGAGTTGCAATCAATGAGCCAGCGAGTGCTGCCGGTTGATCTCCCTCGGCGGGTGCTACCGGAATACCTTCTGTAAGGCCAAGCAGAGTCGCTCCGTGTGCATTTAATGAGCCACCATCTTCACCAGCTTTTTTTACACATGGAAGAAGATCGCCCAGTTTTGAAAGGGTGATCTCTGGTCGAGATTTTCCCGCTGATTCAGTTGCGATTGAATCAAAATCGGCAAGCATTTCGGCGTTGTATGTCAGAGACTGCTGATCAATCGGGAACATGCCAGCGGCGTCACCAATTCCCAGGTGCCAACTGCCTGTTAGTCGGTATGCGATCCAGCCGGCAGGTGTTGTTATGTGGCTGATACGTGCAGCTTTCTCGGGTTGGTTGCGAATTGTCCAAAGCCACCGAACTGCGGTCATACGTTTTGGGCATTTTGTTCCAAAATGCTCTGTTAGTTCATTGCCTTCGGCTTCATTTCTGCCATCACACCACAGCCGAGCTGGACCAACTGGTTCCCCGTCGTTTCCGGTAAGAACTTCGCCGTGCATTTGGCCCGATATTCCAATTGCTAACACCTCCATGTCAATTTGCATTGAGGCCAATTTTTTTCGAAGCTCAGTCATCCCGTTTTTCAGCGCATCTTCCCAATCACCGGGCTGCTGTTCATAGCAATCAGTGTCAAGGCCAGGCACCATGTCATAGCTGCCCTCACCACTCTCAAGAATTTTCAGTTCAGTGTCTGTGAAGATGACAGAGAGGCCTTGAGTGCCGATGTCGATACCGAGGAAACCATTGGTTTTCATTTTGGGAACTACTTTTTGAAACTAAGTGAAAAAGATGGTGTGGTTTGAATATCTAGTTCAATATTGGATTCGTGATCATCTGTTGGATCAATAGTCTTATCTTTTCGGTAGCAACTGTCAGTATCTGGGCCTGTTGCTCGGTTAGTGGCTGTCTTCCCTTCCCAAAGTCAAAGCCACGTTGGTTTATTGCACTGCGGAACCCTTCTGGAAAATCAGCAGCACAAAATGTGGTATCGAAGAGCTCAAGCAGTTGTTTCTGCAGTGATAACGCTTTATCAAAGTCGCTCTTCTTCGTAAGGTCGTATATCGCTCGTGTAATTTCAGGAACGATTCCACTTGTAGCATGTGTGCCACCTTGGCAGCCAGCCATGAGCATGGGGACAAGTACTGCATCCCATCCTGTCATGAATAGAAAATCTGGACGATGCGGACGGATAGACCGAATCATTCTGGTCATACTGGCAAGATCACCAGATGAATCTTTAATGCCAATAATGCGATCAAACTCTGCCAATCGGCAGAGTGTTTCATTATCGATTGGGCTAGCAAAGAGAGGAATATTATACAGCGTTACATCTATCGGACTGTTGATCGCTATTTCTCTAAAGTACGCAAAGACACTTTCTGGTGAAAGCTTATAGTAGAACGGGGAAACAATAGCGACTGCCCGGGCACCAAAGTCATGGTACGCACTACACGCATCGAGGGTCTCGCGAATATTTGCCTCGGCTGCACCGGCAAGAACCGGAACCCTGTTGGCTGTTTGGTCGCAGACAATCTTTATGATTCGGCGTCGTTCTTCTGCACTAAAGCGAGTGAACTCACCAGTTGAGCCATTTGGATAAAGTCCATGCACTCCTTTATCGATCAGCCAATCAATGTAACGACGTAGTTCTTCCTCATTAATGTCTCCATTTGGAGAAAGAGGAACCATAAGAGGGGTCAAGATGCCAGAGATAGACGTCGCTGAACTCATCAAATAGCCAGTTGTTTGTCAGAGGGGTTCATGTGTAGATTGCTATCGGGTTCGAGACACAGTCGGGTTGATAACAATTATTTCGGTATGGTATTCAGTATTTCATCATGGAGCCAGTCAAGCATGCGATCAGGCCAGTGTTGAATACTCCGTCGCTGGGACCGTTCTCCCATTCCAAATCCATGCCCTCCGCGGGTGAAGATATGAGCTTCGTAGTCGACGTCAAGTTCACGGAAGTGATGCATTAAGTTCAGAAGAACACTTGTATGTGCATCATCCGCCGCAATAACCATAAAGGCTGGTGGCGTATCGTTTGGTAATCTTGAAGGGATACCGACTGGTCCAGGGTAAACCAGCATTTGAAAGTTGGGTTTTGCAAATTCACGATCAATTGGGTCAGCTGCATTGGGCGATCCTTCACCCGGTTTATAGCAAGTGATTGAAACGACCTCACCACCAGCAGAAAATCCGAGCATGCCGATTTTTTCTGGGTCGAGATGGAATTCAGCAGCCCGATGGCGAACAAGACGAATTGCGCGTTGGCCATCTGCTAGGACGTGTTCTTCAAACTTGTATGGTTGGCCGGGCTGCCTTGAGAGTCGATACTTCAAGACAAATGAAGTAAAGCCATGCTTAGCAAGGAACTGAGCTGGTTCTTCACCACCACCACGCATCCCCAATTTCCTGAGACCACCTCCTGGGGCAATAACAATCCCTACTCCATTAGCCTTTTCTTTTTCAGGAAGAAACACAGTAAGCGAAGGGTTGTGTACATTCGTCACACTTCCCTTCTCGACGACTTCTGCTTCGTCTCGCCTGCTTTCAAAGCCGGGCGCACCGTTTTCCCAAAGTGGCAAAACCGTGTTTTCCACTGCATATAAAGACGCAGCTATACATGAAAGAGAGACAATAGCAAGGGTTCTCAGAGGAATCAAAAGAATGTCGTGTCGCATAGAGTAAGATTTCTAAAGAGGAACATTTTTCTATAGAGAAAAAATCATACCAAGTGTTTGGGGCAGGAAGATGAGTCAGAGGAGAAAAACAATGAATCACGTTACCGTTACTATGTATTGGGCATTTAGGTATGTACTTTTTCTTACGAGTATTTTGACATGTAGTGTCCTTCCAGCAGCACAGCACAAGCAAGGCGAGCAACCAAACATTCTGTTTCTGTTTGCAGATGATCTGACGTACGAAGCGATTAGAGCATTTGGCCACACGGACATTGATACACCAAATATCGATAGGCTTGTAGGTAGTGGCACGACATTTAGCCATGCATACAACATGGGTTCTTGGAGTGGTGCAGTGTGTGTTGCAAGCCGCACCATGTTGATTACCGGCCGAAGTGTCTGGGATGCAAATGGCGTCTATAAGACGACTGATAAAGAGCGGGAGGCAGGTGTGCTTTGGCCACAGCTTCTGAGTCAGGCTGGCTACCGAACGTTCATGACAGGTAAATGGCATATCAGAACAGATGCAGAGAAGTGTTTTGATGTTGCCCGGCACGTAAGACCAGGTATGCCGAACAGCGTTGAAAGTGCCTACAACAGACCTCCAGCACAAGGGAAAGACCCTTGGAGTCCAACAGACACAAGTCTCGGTGGATTTTGGGAAGGTGGTCGTCACTGGAGTGCAGTTACAGCAGACGATGCAATTGAATTCCTTGGAGTAGCCAAGAATGAAGAACGCCCAGCTTTTTTTTATGTGGCATTTAATGCTCCGCACGATCCACGCCAGTCGCCTCAGGAATTTCTTGACCGTTACCCACTCGAAAGAATTGCGATCCCCCAACCGTTTCTGCCTGAGTATCCATATGCAGAGGAAATTGGAGCGGGAAAACGATTGCGAGATGAAAGGCTTGCGCCCTTCCCGCGGACGGAGCAGGCTGTTGCGGTTCACCGGCGAGAATATTACGCCATCATGACGCATCTCGATGCCCAGATTGGTCGTATTCTTCAAGCACTTGATGCATCAGGTAAAGCAGACAACACATGGATTTTCTTTACTGCCGACCATGGACTCTCAGTTGGCCATCACGGTCTTGTTGGGAAACAAAATCAGTACGACCATTCGATTCGTGTGCCTTTTGTTGTTGTTGGCCCTGGTGTACCCAAGGGTGTGACCGACACAGCACCTATCTATCTTCAAGATGTGATGCCAACAACGCTTGAACTTGCTGGTGCACGCAAGCCAGAACATGTCTTCTTTAAAAGCTTGCTTTCTCGTTTGGGCCAAACGAAACCAGATGCATCTTCAAAGCCTTATGCGTCTATTTACGGAAGTTATCTCGAACTCCAACGGTCAATAACGCATGATGGGTGGAAGCTAATTATCTATCCAGACGCCAAAGTGCTTCGGCTGTATCACGTACAGGACGATCCTCATGAAACGGTTGATCTAGCTGGTCAGCCAGAGTACGCCGATCAGATGATTGAACTATTTGATCGTTTTGTTGCCCTTCAGCAGGATCTGCAGGACCCCGTTGATGTGACATCGTTGAGACCCTCAAAATAAATCGGCATGCCTTATGCATACGAACCTCACAGGAGACTGAAGTCGCATGATGCCCAGAATAGTAGTGCGAATAGGCCTTTCGGTTGTACTAGTTTTAACGAGCGGAAGCACCGCTCAATTAGCTAAGGCCCAAGGTAAGAAAAAACAGAAATCGAAAACGGCCTTTGCCTGGGTGAACCAGCCATCAAAAGCTTACGCAGACTTGCCGGTGGAGCATAAGACTTTTTATAGCCAATCAATGGGGACTGAAGTCGGGTACTGTATTTATCTGCCTCCTGGGTACGAAGAATCAGAGCGTAAAAAAAACAGATACCCAGTTGTCTACTACCTTCATGGTGGACGGCCCGGCAGTGAGCTAAAATCTGTAGGTCTTTCAGTATTTATTGAGAAGGCGATCCAATCCAATCGAATACCACCGATGATTTATGTTTTCATCAATGGTGGTCCGATGAGTCACTATGATTACCCTCAGATAAAAAATGGTCAGGGTGAATCTGTTTTTATTGAAGAGTTAATTCCTCACATAGATTCAAACTATCGAACAATTGCTTCACGAGAGGGTCGCGGTATTGAGGGGTTTAGCCAAGGTGGTCGAGGAACAACCCGGATAATGTTTCGGCACCCGGAGCTTTTCTGTTCAGCCGCTCCCGGTGGTGGTGGATTTGCGACCGAAAAAAAGATAAGTGAGAATAACGGGCACGAAAACGATCGTGTGGTGTTTGCAGAGGGTTACAACGCGTACGACACAGCTCGCCTCTATGCCAGTAGTAAGAAGCAGAAGCAATACCCACTTCGTATTCTTGTTCATGTCGGAACAAAGGGCTTTAACTACGACAATAATCTGGCATATATGCAATTTCTTAACCAGCTTGGCATCGAATTTGAAAAACTTATTGTTCAAGATGCACCTCATAGCGCACGAATTATTTATGAGCAGCAGGGAGATGCTCTGATGAAATTCCATGCGCACAATTTTTCAGGTGCTTTGCAGTAGCTGCTCGTGTGTATTCAGTATCACGAATTAAAGGCGGGTGGCTCGGTACTTTGCCAGCATGGTCTGCTGGTAGAGGTAGCAGCAACTATATGGGTCACGTGCCCAATTACGGGTGCATGCTTGACGAACGTGCTTCTGCTAGTACGTGGAAATGGAATCGGGTGATAAAGAGATGTTTTTAAGTGCTTATGCTTGCTAGTCAATTGAGACTTGGGGTTTGTTACAAGAAGGAGATTATGCAACACGGCTGCGCGCAATAGCTGGAACAA
>Ga0114925_10001674_pt1 | contig 11069 bp, 10 predicted proteins | sample SumtaG_2_FD_87287 | JGI IMG/M metagenome (GOLD analysis project Ga0114925, IMG submission 87287) | Deep subsurface microbial communities from Indian Ocean to uncover new lineages of life (NeLLi) - Sumatra_00607 metaG | ecosystem: Environmental > Aquatic > Marine > Oceanic > Sediment | place...
AATAACAATTATTCTCCCAAAACGGAAATTGAACTACCATCCCTAAAAGGGCCTTTTTGTCTCACACAGAGTTCGCAGAGTGCACAGAACTATTGGGTCCTGCAAGGCTGCAAAAGGGAATCTTCGGAAAGTCTTATGGTTGATCAAGATTGGTATTTAAAGAACTAATGAGTAATGACTTGCGCACCTTTCCTACGGAAGTACGAGGAAAATCCTCGCAAAAGGTCACATTCTTCGGCCATTTATAGCGCGCCAGTTTCCCATCACAATAAGAAATTATATCTTTGGCACAAATGTCTGGCCACTTCTTCTTAATAATATATGCATGTCCTACCTCGCCCCAGGTTTCATCCGGGACTCCAACCACGGCCACATCTTCAATTCCAGTATATTCTCTCAAAACCCGCTCAACCTCTGCCGGGTAGACATTTTCACCGCCTGAGATATAGACGTCCTTTGCCCGGTCTACCAGATAAAAGTACCCCTCCTCGTCCATACGTGCCAGGTCTCCGGTGTGAAGCCATCCGTTCTTGATGGTCTCCTCGGTTCTAACCGGATCCCGCCAGTATTCCTTCATCATGATTGACCCCTGGACCACGATTTCACCCACTTCACCAATATCTACTGGCTGGCCATTCTGTCCAACAAGACCAACCTCCGCATGAAACACGGGCCGACCAACTGCGCCCGGTTTACGAAGTGAATCTTCTTCTGATGCCCACAAAAGGATGGATGTCTCGGTCTGGCCCATAATCTGACGAACTGTGAACCCAGCCTCTTTACACCTGCCTAATAGTTCTATTGTCACTTTTTCTCCCCCAATGGCGCATACCTTTAAAGAAGACAGGTCTCCTCTTTTTCCCGGTTCAACCTTGAGAAGTGCTCTATACACAGTCGGCACACCTAAAAACTTGGTAACTCTAAAACATTCAATATCCTTATATGCCTTGGATGGATCAAATTCCGGATGGATGATCATGGTAGCCCCTTTATAAATAACGGGCGAGGCCTGGATAAAGAGCCCTCCAGAATGGAAGAGGGGAAGAATAACGAGCATGATGTCATCAAAGTGGAGCTTGAAGAAAATGTCTGCATTCAGGCAATTAAAAAAGGTTTTTCGGTGAGAGAGGACTGCACCTTTTGGTTCCCCAGTGGTCCCTGAAGTATACATAATAACATGAGGTTCTTCAGGATCAGCCGGTCCTGAAGATTTTGTGAGGATAGGTTTTTGTTCTTCAAATGCTGCTGTCTCAGATGAATAGTCTAATATCTCACGAGAACCTGAATGATTACCAACGCTGATTAATATTATTGGAGACCCAGATATATTAGGGCTAAGTGCGTCTATTTTCTCGGCATAGCCGTCTCCGAACACCAAGATCCTTGGTTGTGAATTATTGAGGATGTGATCAAGTTCCGGTACTGCCAAGCGGAAGCTAATTGGAACAAAAATTGCTCCCAAACGCGAGCATGCTAAATAAAGTTCAATAAACTCAGGGCAATTGTTCAATATGGCAGCCACCCTGTCTCCCTTTTTGATACCCAAGGACTGGAGCCAACAGCCGGTTTGATTGGACCTCTTGTGTAGTTCTAAATATGTAATCTGCCTCCCCTCATAAAGGATGGCATTTTTCTGAGGGTGGAGCTCGCTCCAACGCTGAACCCACCGTGATATGTTCATTGAGCTGATCATTGTTGGGGATTAAAGGAAACTTACTACCATCTTATAAGTGTGCTTCCCCAGGTCAGACCACCCCCGAAAACAGGAAGGCAGACCAGGTCATTCTTCTTGATGCTTCCGTCCCGCACAGCTTCGTCGAGGGCAATGGCGCAGGATGCTGAAGAGATGTTGCCGTATTTGTGAAGGGTCACATAAAATTTTTCAAAGGGAATCTTTAAGGTCTTGGCCATGGATTGGAACATCCGCAGGTTGGCCTGGTGAGGAATAAACCAGTTGATATTTTCAACTGCGATATTGTTAAACTGGGCAGCCTCTTTAATAGATTCGATAAAATGTCTGACCGCCACCCTGAAGCTTGCATTGGCCTCGATCATGTTGAGGGTATGAAGGCCTTTATCCACGCTTTCATGGGAAATAGGCGTGGTTTTGGACCCGCCGCCTGGCATTAAGAGATCCTGGCCATTTTCACCATCAGAGTGGATGTGTGTAGAAAGAATTTCAGGGCCATCTGTCCCCATGGCCAAGACCGCAGCGCCGGCCCCATCACCCCACAGGATACAGGTGTTTCGGTCTTTCCAATTGACGGTCCGGGTCATAACCTCGGAGGCTACAACAAGAACATTTTTATAAGTCCCTGTTTTGAGATACTGTTCTGCAACATTAAACCCAAATATAAAACCTGAACATGCTGCAGCTACGTCAAAACTCACGGCTTGTGGCGCATCCAATTTCGCCTCAAGCCAGTTCGCACCGGACGGACAACAGGTATCCGGTGTGATTGTAGCTAAGATAATAAGACCCACATCTTTAGCAGTCATTCCAGCCATGTCAAGAGCCCTAAGCGAGGCTTCGCAGCCCAGGTCTGCTGTAGTGACTTCCGGCTCTGCTATCCTTCTCTCACTCACGCCTGTACGTTGAACAACCCATTCATCCGTTGTATCCAGGCCCATTTCCTGTAAATCATAGTTGGTCAAAACCTTTGGCGGAACATAAGAACCTGTGCCTAAAATTCTGACGGATTCCATATCTTACTATTTCTCCACTGTAATACCTAATTCTTTTTCCTTTTCCGCAATTGCCAATTTTGTCTTTATTACCGTATCAGGAATTAGGCTTATTGAGTCAATACCACATTCTACAAGGAAGGTTGCAAATTCTGGAAAATCACTGGGGGCCTGACCACAGATTCCTATTTTCTTTCCCCTCTTTCGTGCAACCTCGATAACCTTTCTTACCATGTCCTTTACCGCATCATTGCGTTCATCAAAGATGTGGGATACCAGGTCACTGTCTCTGTCAAGGCCCAGGGTTAACTGGGTGAGATCATTTGAGCCAATGGAGAACCCATCAAAGATATCTGCAAAGCTCTCTGCTGAAATAACATTGCTGGGGATCTCACACATCACATAGACTTCGAGCCCGTTTTCTCCCTGCACGAGGCCAAAATCTGCCATGGTGGAGATCACCTTCTTGCCTTCCTCAGGTGTCCTGCAAAAAGGAACCATTACCTTGATATTTGTGAGGCCCATCTCACCTCTTGCCTTGATAAGTGCCTTGCACTCAAGGCCAAAGGCCTCTCTAAATTTTTCATCATAATATCTGGAAGCCCCTCTCCATCCTATCATAGGGTTGCTTTCTACTGGTTCATAGAGGTGCCCTCCAATTAGGTTGCTGTACTCATTGGTCTTGAAATCAGAGAGACGAACTATAACATCATTAGGGTAAAAGGCTGCCCCGATTCTGGCAATACCCATGGCAAGCTTATTGATAAAGAATTCTTCCTTGCCTCCCTTATAAGCAGCTGTCATCTTATCAATCTTTTTAACAATCTCTCGTGTCTCAGGATCATCCTTTTCCTTGAGTTCCTCGTAGTGGATCAAAGCAAGGGGATGGATTCCGATGTGGGAGTTGATGATAAACTCCTCCCGTGCGAGTCCAACCCCATCATTGGGGATCTGGGCATCCTTAAAGGCATTTTCAGGTATCCCAACATTCATCATAATCTTTGTCTTGGTCTGAGGGATATTTTCAAGGTCGACCCGTTCAATATCGAATTTCAAAAGTCCCTCGTAGATACTGCCAATATCACCTTGAGCACAGGACACAGTAATAGGTTGTCCTGTGGAGATCGTTTCAGTTGCATGATCTGTTCCAATAATACAGGTGATTCCCATTTCCCGGGAAATGATAGCAGCATGACAGGTACGGCCTCCCTTGTTTGTGACTATAGCAGAGGCGATCTTCATGATGGGTTCCCAGTCTGGATCGGTCATAGTAGTTACCAGCACCTCACCTTTCTTAAACTCACCAATATGGGCGCTATCCTCTATGATACGGGCATTTCCCTGGCCGATCCTGGTTCCGACTGCCTGGCCAGTAATGATAACAGTGCCAGTGTCTTTGAGCACATAGGTTTCAATAATATTACCTTTTTCCTGGGAGTGCACCGTCTCTGGCCGTGCCTGCACAATGAATAGTTCCCCGTCTTCCCCATCCTTTGCCCATTCAATGTCCATTGGTTTTTGGTAATGGTCTTCAATGATACAGGTCCATCGTGCGAGGGTAAGAATATCATCATCGTTAAGAACAAAGCTGTCTCTCTCCTCTTCTGTGGTTTCAATATCCTTGGTAGGCTCTTTAGGGTCATCGGTATAGATCATCTTTATGTGTTTTCCACCAAGTCTTTTCTCTACAATAGGCCGTTTTCCATCCAATAAAGTTGGTTTAAATACATAGTATTCGTCGGGGTTCACCGCACCTTTTACCACGTTTTCTCCCAGCCCATAGGAGGCTGTGATAAAGACTACATCTTCAAAGCCTGTTTCAGTATCAATGGAAAATATAACACCTGCACTGGCCTTATCGCTCCTGACCATCTTTTGAACAGCAATCGATAGATATACATCAAATTGACCAAAGTCCTTATCATGTCTGTAGGAGATGGCCCTGTCGGTAAAAAGGCTCGCAAAACAGCGCTTGCAGGCATCAATGAGGGTTTCCTCTCCCCTGATGTTGAGAAAGGTCTCCTGTTGTCCTGCAAAGGAGGCATCAGGTAAATCCTCAGCCGTTGCAGATGATCGAACAGCCACATCAACCCCTTTCCCATAGCGTTCCTCCATCTTTCTATAAGCACCTAATATGGCCTCGGTGAGAGCGGGGGGAAATTCGCTATTTCTGATGATAGAGCGGGCCTTCTTTCCCCGCTCCTGTAAGTTTTTCATATCGTGAGTATCAAGTCCGGCTAAGGCATCTTTTATAGCCTCTTCTATGTTAGCCTCTTTGATAAGGTAGCGGTAGGCATAGGCGGTGATGGCAAAGCCTCCTGGGATATTGATTCCCTGGCTGGTGAGCTTCTGGTACATCTCTCCTAAAGATGCATTTTTGCCTCCCACCAAGGGAACGTCTCCTATACTGATTTCATCAAACCAAAGGATGAGTTTTTTTTCATTATCTTCTGTCATCTGCCCCCCCTTTCCCAATAATTAAGGGTACTTAAGGTTGATCATTTCTTCTTTTTAATATTCTATTATCTCTGCGATTTCAATGATTCCAGTGGGACATATCAATAATTAAATATCATCAACGTAATTTGTTGTCAATTGGCAAAATTTGTTTTAAAAGCGGAATACGTGTTAAATATTTAAAGTTCTCAGTGACATACAAATCCTCAGATCATAACTTATAATGGATTTTATTTAATGACAGAAAACAATCCTGACACCTTGATCTACCTGGATCACAATGCAACTACCCCTGTAGCCCAAGAGGTCATAGCGGCGATGATGCCTTATTTACAGGAGGAATTCGGCAACCCTTCCAGGGGTTGTTGGTTAGGGACAAAGGCCAAAGAGGGAGTTGAACAGGCCAGAAGAGAAATCGCTTCGCTTCTTGGGTGTCAAAACCATGAAGTGATCTTCACATCGGGTGGAAGCGAATCTAACAATATGGTCCTGAAAGGCCTTATTGATTTCAAGAATCCAGAAAAATTTCATATTATTACGTCTGCTGTAGAGCACCCTGCCATCCTCAATCCAGCCCTTTTTCTTATGGAAATCGGGGTTAAAATAACAATCCTTCCTGTGAACCGTTTTGGCCAAGTAGATCCAGAAGATATCCAAAAGGCTATTTTACCCAATACCACATTGATCACCATCATGCTGGCCAATAACGAAACAGGGACACTCCAACCAATAAAAGAGATTTCAAAGATAGCGCGGGAATATGATATTCCGGTTCACACCGACGCAGCCCAGGCAGTTGGGAAAATAGAGGTGGATGTGAATGAACTGGGGGTCAACTTCCTGACAGTAGCTGGGCATAAACTTTATGGCCCAAAAGGAGTAGGTGCCCTATTCATTCGTGAAGGCCAATACATCACCCCTCTTATCCACGGTGCAGGGCAGGAGAGTGGAAAGCGGGCTGGCACAGAAAATGTCACCCTGGCCACAGGTCTTGGTGCAGCGTGCAGGATTGCCAAGGAAAGACTTAAAGATAATTATAAGAAGATGGACATGTTGAGGAATCGCTTGCAAGATCTCATGTTTGAAGGTCTTGATGGCCTGGTTCTAAACGGCCATCCAAAAGAACGACTTCCCAATACGTTAAATGTAGCCATCCCTGGTCTTGATGGAGGTCAGATCCTTGAAGGCCTACCCTCCATTATGGCATCTACAGGTGCCGCCTGCCACGATAAAACAGTGAAGCTCTCCCACGTTCTTGCAGCCATGTCTGTCCCTCCTAAAACCGGGATGGGGGCCCTTAGACTCACTGTCGGAAGAGACAATACAATGGAACAAATGGATGGAGCCGCACGATTAATTATCAATCAAGTAAATCGGATGAGAGATGGAAAATCAAAATAGCGTAATCAGTATATTCAGGAGGGAGGGTTGGCCAATTGTTAAGAATCGCCACATCTACTGAGCTTCTTAAAGAACTAACGAGGAAAAAATAAAAAAACGTGAACAAGGGAACCTCACATTTTAATGCCCTGATGCGACTCTTCCGCGATGCTCTCAGAGTGAGTTTTGACCTGTTTAAGATTATGGTGCCGGTAATCATCGTGGTCAAGATCCTGCAGGAACTTGACCTTATCAGATACCTGGCCATACCTCTCGGTCCAGTCATGAACGTCGTCGGTCTGCCAGGTGAAATGGGACTTGTATGGGCCACTGCCATGCTAAGCAATATATACAGTTCCATCATCGTTCTTCTCTCACTTGTCAAAGATGTTCCGATTACAACGGCCCAGGCAACCATATTGGGCACAATGATACTCGTGGCCCATAATCTGCCTATTGAACTAAAAATCGCCCAGAAATCCGGCACACGCCTTACTTTTCAGGCTATATCACGTTTGGGCTCGGCCTTCCTGCTTGGTTGGTTCCTCAAAATTGTCTATTCTTGGTTCGACCTTCTTCAGCAGCCCGCGAATATTCTCCTCACGTCCAAGCCCGAAAACGCTCTAAACAACGAATCCTTGGTATCTTGGGCCACAGGTGAAGTCCAAAAACTGTTCTTTATCTTCTTGATAATTCTTGGACTGTTTTTTCTTTTAAGAACGCTCGAAAAACTCAGGGTTGTCGATGTAATAAACAAGATACTCCGACCTATTTTAAAGCTTATGGGCATTGGCCCAAAGGCCTCGGCAATCACGGTTATCGGCAACACAATGGGAATCGCCTATGGCGGCGGACTCATAATCCATGAGGCAAGGTCAGGACATATCGACAAAAAGGACGTGTTCTACTCTCTTACCCTGATGGGTCTCTCCCACAGCCTGATCGAAGACACTCTGCTCATGGTAATGATCGGAGGACATCTCTCAGGCCTGCTTTGTGCGAGAGTCGGCTATTCAATCTTAGTTGTAACCCTTCTTGTCAAAGTTACAAAGCATCTGCCAACAGCCTTCTGCGACAAATTTCTGTGGGGAGAACCGAAGTAAGAAAGGAGAGGCAGGGTGTCAATCTTGGGCAACTATGTTTCAATTTACATAAAGTATTTTATTGTGTAGTAAATAAGCTTCTGATACTCGATTATTAACTCCTTAATGCCCTTGTTTGTTTTCCACCAATCATCCGGCCTGAATCCCGAATAATGGGAAGGCATCATTATAATCTTCACACCATCCTTCTCGAACAACTTCTTGAAGGTCAACCAGGTGCGCCTGGTATGGTATGGAGATGTTACAATAATCAAGGACCGATAACCTTGCCCTCGGACATAGTCCCTTACCATCTTGGCCTCCTCAAAGGTGCTGCCCACAAAGTGGTCACTTGTTAGACAGGCAGACCTGGGCACACCCAAACCCTGGAGCATCATGATCAGGAGATCCCTTGTCTCAGGATAGTGGATTTTTCTTTCCTTCAGATCCTCGTACCCGTCAGGGAGCTCTTTTCTCGCTATAAAAACACGTGGAGCCAAACCATTTTTATAAAGCTCTGCAGCGGCAAGCCCTCTTGCAACAGGCTCACCCGCCATACATACAATAAGATCGGCATTTTCGAGGGGTTGTTTAACAATCAGGTAATTTCCGATATAGGTTAGGATCGGGGCGCGATAGTGAGAAAGGAGTATTAGGGCAATAACAAGGAGGAAGACAATCCATTTAGAAATACGCGGCCAATTAGATTTTTTAGCTTCCGGCTCTATTGGTCTGTTGTTTACATAAGGATCTTTTTGCATTTTTTCCGAGCCTTCCCCCTGGATTTCTTCAGTTGGAATCAACTCTTTCATCCATTTTGAAAAACCCGTAGGCTCCTGCTGATTTCCGGGATCCATCATTGCCCTATTTCCTTAAGCCGGTTTTCCAGCGCCTCCAAAAAGAGAAAACAATAGTACAAGGATTAGCATTTGAATAATCCAACCGATTACGCAAACCCCAACAGCCCGTAATGTGCTCTTATAATCAAGAGCCTGTCTGACCGCGATCACCATTGCAACCAGCATCCAAATTGAGGCCAAAAAATAAATCACTGTTCCAAGGCCTGGGATGATACCTAATATCCGAATCAACCCGGGAGAACTTGAAAAACCAATAGTGCGCAACAACTCTCCATGATCTGCTTTTGTCTGTGGCTCGGGAAGAAGTTTTGTCCCAATAAGGTAAACAATATATGCCCAGACATACCATCCAATAAGGGCTATAATTGTCCCTATCAAAATCCCTCCAAACCCCCCTTTTGAAATGCCTCCTATTCCGGCTGCTATGCTGGAAAGGACAACAATCCCCATGGCCTGACCAAGAGCGCCCTTGTCAGCCTCAACTTCTTCATATAGATTAGCATCTAACTTGGCAGCTCGAACAATACGATCCATAAAAATATTCATTGTGTCCTCCCTAAGAGATCCTTAATCCCAAAATGCATATGAATTATCCAAATTGATTGTTTCGTAAAAAGTCCCAAAGTTCGTCACTCCGGCGAAAGCCGGAGTCCAGAACCTATTGGAAAGACTGGATTCCGGCTTTCGCCGGAATGACGCCAAAAGGGAATTCTTGACTTTTTACGAGTTTGTCAATTGGAGAAAAACCGTATTGTATTTGGTGGCTGATAAAATTTAAAATAGGAGATTGAATAATTGTGAAAGAGAAAACACTATCAATTATTAAACCGGACGGTGTGTCAAGAAATCTAATAGGAGAGATTATTAGGCGATTGGAGGAGGCAGGCATAGAGATCGTGGCAATGAAAATGATAACGATGACCAAGGAAGAGGCTAAGGGGTTTTACAAAGTCCATGAAGGTAAGCCTTTTTATGAGAGTGTCACCGATTTTATGTCGTCAGGACCATGTGTGGCCATGGTTCTTGAGGGAAAAGATGTTATCAGTAGATATCGGAAGTTAATGGGTGCGACGAATTATGAAGAAGCTGAAGATGGGACTATCAGGCGAGAATTTGCCACTGATATAGAGAAAAATGTCGTCCATGGATCAGATTCAGAGGAAACCGCAAAGTTTGAAATCAATTATTTTTTTAATGCATTAGAAATTATGGGGAATTAAATATGAGACCTTTGAAAAACGCCCCTTTTTGCTCTCCGGGGCTTTCATTAATCTTGAACCCCAGTTAAATATAAAAACAGATTTAACAGGGCAGGCAAAATTGAACATTTTTCAAAGGTCTCAAGATAGAAACCATTTGATTTTAGCTTTCTTTTTTCCCTTTTGCTGCGGGTGTCTTTTTGGTTCCCTTCAGATCTTTGATTTCTTTTTTCAGAGTTTCAACTTCGTCTTTAAGATCGTTTTTCTCGTCAAAAGTTTCCGTGGTTTTTTTGTCTTTGATTTCTTCAAAGCCTAAATAGGCGGCTAAGGCCCCTCCTAAAATCAACATGACAGGGATACCACCCTTTAAAAGGGCAAAGAATTCTACACCCCAATAGATAATACCTATGATTCCCAAGACAAAAGCGGCTAATCCTCCAGCTAAAGCTGCCATTTTTCTACCTCCTAAAATATTTAATAGTTAGTATTTATAAACAATCTTTGTTTAATTTTTTTGTTGGTACCATAAAGAAAATGACTATTCAAGTATTAATTACATAGGTTTGAAAAAATATGTGTTAACAATCAATGGTCATCTTATTGCTTAAAAATAGTTGATTTTTTTAGGAGATGGTTTAAAATAGCAGGTATCAAAAAGGCCGTAATTTTGGAAAAGAAGAGGTAATTAAAAGAAAATAGGAGCTTTTTTATTAAAAATAACCTCTCATAAATATTAATTGCGATTTTTCAATTATAATTAAGATTGATATTAGGTTTGAATATAATTATATTAATTAGTTGCTCTTTTTCAATTCAAGTGCCAGCGTAGCTCAGATGGCAGAGCAACTGATTTGTAATCAGTGGGTCGGGGGTTCAATTCCCTTCGCTGGCTCCATCTGTGTTTCAAAATTTTAAAATGTAGAAATAACATTCCATTATTTGAAGGACCTCTTCGTGGAGAGGTTCCCGAGTGGTTAAAGGGAGCAGACTGTAAATCTGCCGGCTCAGCCTTCGGAGGTTCGAATCCCCCCCTCTCCACCACCAGAAAACTCCTCACTTTATTATGAAAAATTTTATATGAAAAGTTAAATGTTAAATAGGGGAAATGGAGAAAGCTTTTCTCAAAAATATCCCTGGTATGTATTTTTATGGAAACCAAAGGCGGGAATAGCTCAGTTGGCTAGAGCGTCAGCCTTCCAAGCTGAGGGTCGCGGGTTCGAATCCCGTTTCCCGCTCCATTTGAATTTGGCTTCTTGGCATTAAGAGACCTTTGAAAAATGCTAAATTTTGTTCAAGGTCAAGGAAGGCGAAAATTTTAACCACAGGAATACATTGAGTATTTCGAGGATTAATCAGCCTTAGGCTGATTAAAATTTGAGTCTGACGCAAAGATTGGGCAAAAGAGG
>Ga0114925_10001675_pt1 | contig 11066 bp, 15 predicted proteins | sample SumtaG_2_FD_87287 | JGI IMG/M metagenome (GOLD analysis project Ga0114925, IMG submission 87287) | Deep subsurface microbial communities from Indian Ocean to uncover new lineages of life (NeLLi) - Sumatra_00607 metaG | ecosystem: Environmental > Aquatic > Marine > Oceanic > Sediment | place...
AGATGAAGAACTTGGATGCTTTCGCTCATTTCGCTATGGTTCGGCTTAACAGCAGTGGCGATGTGCCCTGTTTGGTGGTGGCAAATGCTTGACAAGAACATCAGTTTGTGGTAGAATAAAAGCGTTGGATTTAACAATGAGTGCCCTCCCAAGGCCAATAATAGACAAGGGTAAGACCACAATTTTTGAGTGGGTCGGTTTGTCGTGCATGGTGTCCACCCTTGTCCGCCAGCCGACCGGGGCCGGCCTACTCAAAAGGGGTGGTCTTTTGTATGCCTACATTGAGAATGCATGGGGATGAAATAGATTCGACGGGTATCGGGGCAGCCAGTAGGTGAAAGTGCCTATACGGATACACTGGAAGCTGTCAGTAACTGACATTTCGGACGCGGGGGCAGTGCCCGCCATCTCCACTGGGCAGGCAACTTACAAATGAGTAGAATGTCAACATCACAAATAAAGGAGAAAAAGGTGGATGAGACTTTCACGATAAAAGTAGAGCCACGCGGGCGACACGCGCTGGTCACAGTATTTAACCGTGGTGGATTTGCGGGGACGTTGACTATTCTAGCTGACGATCTCGGTGAATTTGCTCGGCGCATCTCTGGATCGCTTTCCATAGAGCAAAGCGTCGAGACCATTGAGAGTGGAGCGAATGTCGTCGGGGTCAAGATTGACCGACTTGGTTGATACAAAGCGCGATGGCAGGCCACGCTATACAAGTTGTTGGCCGCCGTTGTAACAACTAGTCAGATAGCGAGTAAAGGTTCAAGCCGCCACAAGTCGCGTTGTGAACGGGGAACCGATGTAGGCGTAGTGACTGGTAGGGGTTAAACGCGGCACGTCTCCAGGTAGCCGCCGAAAGAAACTTGCGGCATGCTATCTGGCTAGTTGTTAGTTGGCCATTGCAGAGGCGGCATGGCGATGAACACGCTGAGGCCACATAAGCTAAGATAGTTCCTCTAATGACGAGCTTGTGGAAAGTCTGGGGAAGCGCGTCGGAACCAGGCCAACGTTAGCATAGCCAGGTGAAAGACTGGCCCGCCTCTGCAACTTAACAACTGACTGGGACATGCCTGTGATGCGTCCGCTGACCCATGCCAGCGCAAACAACGAGCCTGGGCTGTGTAGGAACTTGCTGACCCAAACGCGACGCTGTGGGCAGGCAACCGACCTAGAGCGGCGGTATAAAAGTAGATCCGTTCGGTCCCGTAGCGGAGGCAGGACACGGCATAGCCGACGAGCCAAAACGGGACAACTTAACAACTGGGGCACTGCCTGCGGATGTGTCTAGGGCTGAACAACTGTGACCTGGCTAGACCTATCTAGCAACTAAGTGACAACGGCACTTGAACATGGTAGCGAATCGCAGTCGCACCCCAAGCGGGGCACTGGGCAGGCAACTTAACTGTCAAAAGGAGTACGATGGAAACTCAGACGATTTTGACTGATGAACGCCAGATTTTAGAAATAACTTATCAAGATGGCTATTTCAAAGTTGGCGTTGGCATAACCAAAATTATGGCTTACGGAGAACTTGGGCAAGGCAACTATGTGCCGTGGTTTGCTTTGTTTGTTGGTGACCAGCTCGTGGCACGGGTAAACGGTATGTATGTCACTCTGGTGACGTACTTCACAACTTGACAACTTGGCGCGGGCGGCGTAGAGGTAAGCGCGAGTCTGTGATTGAGAGAAAGCAGGCGAACCGCTCTGCCACAGCCCGATCCACTGAGGAAAAGGAAACCTATGTACGCAAACAGCACAGCGCCACTGATGAAAAAAGGCATTGTTGTCTTAGTAGCATTGATGGGACTAGTTATGCTCAGTTTGCTTGGTTCTCAACCCACTAGAGACTTGGAACTGCCACGTCTAGTGCCAACCAGTGTACTTGGATTGAGGCCAGAACACCACGGCGAATTGAACAAATTAAATGTGTCATCTTCCAGGTTTGATGTACTCCGAGAGGAATATGCAGGAGATTCAAAAGCACAACAGCAAATAGATGTGTATGATCCTCTGACAGAATATCACGAAAAGATGGCAGAATATATCCAAGCAATAAAGGAAGGCAACGAGGAAAGAATGACTGAACTTGAGGATTGGTTTGGTGAACATTACCCCGATGTTTGACAGCACTTGGCGCGGGCGGTATCCGCGTGAGGTCAATCGCATTGGCCCTGCGCCACATGGCCTTTAGCAGAATGACAGACTGCAAAACGCGCGGATATTGTGTCATTAACCAGAGGCCCGCGACGTAGGAGAGACGATAACTAAACCATTGGCACAGGCAGCAAGTCGCTTCATCGGGATCAAGACCCGACTGTGCCACATGCCCAAAGGCGGAGTTCACGGCATTGCAGCCTAGCTGCTTCCGCGTGGTATCTACTATGGAGGAACGACGAGCATTTGCCACAAAAAAGACAAAGCTGGTGAGAGGCCAGCCAGCAGGGAGCATAGCCCTGTGCTTACAAAAATCAAGGAGGTAAACCGATGAAAAAAGATTCCCTGGCCTTCCAGATCACGAATGACTTGCTTTTTGCCGAAGTCATTTGCAAGGATGCCAATCCTACCGAAGTCCAATTACTGGTGCAAGCACGGCTGGATTTGGATTCGCGTCTTCGTAAGGAAGTTGTCCACTTTCGAGACAACAGACGTAAGTCTAGGCCAGTATGCCACCAGATAGGCAAGGTGCAAGTGACAGACGTTGCATCTAAGGTCACCTGCTTGCGTTGCCTAGAGATGCATCAAGTACACGGTACTTATGAAAGATGGTAAGGCCAGCTAGGTCAGGAGCATAGCCTGGTAACCTAAAAAGGAGTAAGTCCATGACAGACGAATGGTCTTTTGAGCGCAACCTAGAACGAAACCATTTGCCTACCGGTGAGCCATTAGAAGCGCTCTATGGCATTGGCCCGTGGACACCAGAACCAGAACAGGAACCTAGAATTGTGCAGTGTCATCGGTGCGGCGGGCAGGCTTACGAGCTTGATGAAGGAATTGACTGTGAGAATTGCGGTATTATACTGACGGAAGCATAGCCTGGCAACTTGGGACGGCGGCGTGATCGGTCGTGCACGGCTCATCACACTGGGAACGTGGCAGCCCGAATAGGGCGGCGTGCAGATTTGATTCCTGCCCGTCCCACTGCAATAAGATAGAAACACACATTAAAAACAAGGAGTATAACCATGCCTTCATCGCCTGTCCACAGTGGCATAGTTTTAGATGTAGAAACCACGGGCTTAAATCCTGCATCCTGCTCCCTACTCAGCATTGGGGCAGTTGATTTAGAAAACAATGAAACGTTCTATATTGAATGCAAACCCTGGGCTGCCGCCCACGTTGCGCAAAGAGCACTAGAGATAAATGGCTTTTTAGACGCAAATGCCCAATGCGTCACCACCGAAGGACAGGCCATTGCACAGTTTTTGACATGGCTCACCTCACGAAGCAACATTACCCCCATCGGGCAAAATGTGGCGTTTGATATGGGATTTATTGAGGAGGCATGCAAGCGAAGAAATCTAAAATATCCGCTTGGTCATCGCGGCGTTGATTTGCACTCGTTGACTTATGCTTGGCTTGCCCGCCAGGGGATAACGAAACTGAATCCCAAGAAAAGAAAGACTGACATTGCACTTGATGATGAACTTGTTCTCGTAGGAATTGAGTGCAGGAAAGGAATACATAACGCACTAGAAGATGCACTATTAGAAGCCGAACTCTATCGGCGCTTACAGGAGATTTAACATGCCTTCATCCCCCGCAGATTCAGACCTCGCCCGCCGGTACGTAGCTGGAAATTATGGCAACACCACCGCCTTCTTCCGAGGCCAGTGGCAAAGGTACGAAGATGGTTTATGGAAACCCCTACACCGATATGAGATTGGCGAAGAAGTCAGGAGAATCCTTGAAGCTGCCCAACAGGAAGGAGTCCGACCCACATCGTCAAAACTTGCCAGCGTTGAGTCCTTCCTCCGAACCCATCTCTTCGTGAGAGACGAACTCATAGACGCCAACCCCGACCTGGTGAATCTCCAGAACGGCGTCTATGACTTGGAGAATGATGGCGGCGCCAAGTCGCACAGCCCCAAGTTTTACATGACTACGCAATTGCCATTTGAGCTTGACCTCGATGCAAAGGCCCCGCTTTGGCAGATGTACCTCGAGAGTACCTTCGTAAAACCCAAAAGCACCGAGGCAGACCATGAGTTGATCCATTTCGTCCAAGAATGCGTGGGGTATTCACTGACCACGGACATTTCTCACCACGTGACTATGTGGGCCATAGGCTCAGGGGCAAACGGGAAAGGGGTACTTTTTCACATCCTGCTTAAACTGGCTGGTGATGCGGCCATTCCCCTCAATGTGGGGCTCTTACAGCGAGAGCAATATCAACTGGCCCAACTCGCAGGCAAACGTATTGCGCTCTGCTCCGAGACAAAAAGCAGAGGGAGTTTGCTTGAGGATGACCTGATAAAATCACTGGTAAGTGGTGACCCCATTACAGTGAGGCAAATCCGTCAAATTCCCTTTGTTTTGTACCCTGTCTGTAAACTTTGGCTGGCAGCAAATGTCTTGCCAATCATCACAGATACCAGTGAAGGACTATGGCGGCGCATCATGGTTATTCCATTTAACCGTGAATTTTACAATCGCCGTAAGAACATTGACACCCGAATACTAGACCTCAAAGAACGCTTGGAAGACGAACTTCCAGGCATTTTCCTTTGGGCAATGGAAGGACTGTCGCGCCTGCGACATCGGGGCAAATTTGAGATGCCCGCACAGGTGGCGGCGCTCACGGAGCAATATCGCTTTGAGAGCAACCCGATTGAACTGTTCATTGAGGACACATGCGATATAGACCACGCTGATCCTGTTCACAAGATAGCAAGCGCGTCACTGTATGCAAGTTACAAAGACTGGTGTATATTGAACACCTACAAGCCGCGTTCAAGCCGCAATTTCAAGCGGGAGATGGAGCGGCTAGGCTTCTATGCCAAGAGGGGCAAGGCAGGCGTGTTCTTCTGTGGACTGAAGGAAAAGCCGTTGAGTTGGGGGAGTGTGCCATGAGCATCACAATATCAACTGACGTTTTTTGTGATATTTGCAGTAAATGGATTCATGGTGGGACAGGTCGCAAGACAAACATACGCAGGGCGCGGCGGAAAGCAAAAGAAGCTGGTTGGCTCAGATGCGCCTCTCCTTTTAGTGGCAAGATGTCTGATGTTTGTCCGAGCTGCACAGGATTGTATAAGCTGAGAAAGGAAAAAGATGAGTGAGAGTAATTTGCCCACCTGGGCGCAAGAGGCGCTGGAGGCAGCAGAGCGTGTTGCAGAGCAACGCCGCGTAGAGCGCAACGCGGCGTTCGAGGCTGGCTTGACTCTTGAGGTAATGCTTGCAAAGGCAAGGTCGGCACTTGAATTCTATGCAGACAAAGACAATTGGTCTTCTTGTGGCATCGAATATTTTGAACTACTGGGGTTTCCAGATGCAGATGGTTGTACAGATGAAGGCCAGCGAGAGGTTGAATTTGGCATAGATATTGTCTGGTCGCAGGCCGACCCTGGATATGGATATGCGCAAGAAGTTCTTGCTGAACTTCGCTGCAATCCTCGGAATGTCAATGCTGTATTGCAAAGAAATCAAATTACAACTTGAGGAAGTCTTGGACGAAACACAAGGTGACTTAGATCGGGACATTATCATCACTGTCTGCCAGTCGGCACTTGTTGCATTGACAGAAATACAGAGCATTGAGCCGTAAGGGGATTGGGGACTTGCAGTTCATCAGGAGAGTAGACTGCCGACTTGGGGGAATGTGCCATAAGGTGCAGAGAGAACCGTGAAAATTCAGGCTTGGCAACTGCGGGCGCGACAAGCACAACCGCTAGAGATAAAGATCAGAATGTCCCTCCAACGAGTTCGCCAATGGTACACACATTGGCGTGGTGAAGTCTATGTATCATTCTCTGGTGGGATGGACAGTACTGTTTTGCTACACCTAGTACGGTCTATTTATCCTGATGTACCAGCCGTTTGTGTAGACGCATTGCTATATCCTGAAATCAGAGAACATGTGAAACGTACAAAGAATGTCACGATCTTGCGGCCTAAGAAATCATTCAAGCAAGTCATTGAGAAATATGGCTGGCCAATAATATCAAAGCGCCAATCACAGTATATAGGTGAAGTGCAGCGGGCAAAAGGTGAGACGGCTACAAAACGCCTTCGCCTGACAGGTTACACATCGGCGGGTAGATTTTCACCAAAGTCAAGAATTTCCAAATGCTGGCAATATCTATGTGATGCCCCTTTTTCTATCTCTGATCGTTGCTGCCATTGGCTAAAGGCAAAACCGCAGATTAAAGCCGAAAAGGTGTTTGGTCACCCTTTTGTGGGAATTCGGTAGATGAAAGCCAACCACGCAAAGATACATATCTACAACTGGGCTGCAACGCATTTGATACAAAACGACCCCGCTCTTGGCCACTAGCCTTCTGGTCTAATGAAAATGTTTGGGAGTACATCAGACAATTTGATGTTCCCTATTCCAGTATCTACGACATGGGCTATACCCGAACAGGCTGTTTTGCCTGTATGTTTGGCGTCCACCTAGAAAGAGAGCCCAACCGATTCCAGCGGATGAGGCAGACACATCCTAAACTCTGGCGGTATTGCGAGAGCATTGGAATACCAGAAGTGCTAGATTACATTAACGTGTCATATAGTAAACCAGTACAGCCCCCGCTTTTTGAATATTCAGCCAGCGGACATCTGTTAATGGAGGGAACTGATGTTAAACATCGCCCGCCAATGGGTTGAAGAACTAGGCGTCAGTGTAATTCCTATCAGAGCAAAGAGCAAGAAGCCAGCCCTTCGTTGGCGACCTTATATTGACCGATTGCCGCGCCCCGATGAGTTGCTGGCATGGTGGCCTGGAGTAAATGGTAATGGATATGGCATTGCCGTAATTGCAGGCCATGCTGACCTTGCCATTCTTGACTTTGACAACCTCTGGGCCTATTCCTGCTGGCTTGCCAATCTCAGACCCGCGCTCGCCAAAATCGCGCTTTTAACATACCGCGTCAGAACTTCACGCGGCGTACACATCTACGTATTCAGTGGCGAGTCTGCCGAAAGCCGAAGTTACAAAAATGAGGGTTTAGGATACGACATTAAGGGTAACGGCGGTTATTGCCTTGCGCCGCCAACTATTCATCCCAGCGGTACACCCTATATAGCCATTGGGCAACCTGCAAATATTCAGCACATAGATTCCATCTATGAGCTAGTACCAAGTGCCCTGAAGGTGAGAGAGGCAGCAGAAGCAATAAGCAATTCAGCAGAAGAAGAGCCTGACTTATGGGACTTGGCCATGCGTAGCAGCCTGGGTATTAGCATTGAGGAAATAAAGAAACACTTTACCATTGCAGGCTTGCTATCGAGGCCATCAAATGGAAACGGACGGAGATGGACAACGCTTTGTCCACTGCACACAGAAAACACGCCTAGTTTCACTGTTTTCCCTGACGGCCATTGCAAATGTTTTGGCTGCGGCTGGCGGGGTGATGTCGTGGACTTATTTGCGGCGCTTCATAATCTCAGCAACCGTGACGCCATCCGTGAAATGGCATCACAGATTTGAGTTAATCCTCGTTTTGTTCCAATTCTGCCAACATCTTCTCTAACGAGTCTATGCACTGCTCACTTCCATCTTCTCAATTGTCTTCTCCAATGTCTCCACCCGTCCCCTCAGGTTTTCCATCTCTGATACCAATTGAAGGTCATCATCCTCCAGTCCCAATGTTGGATCGTAACTCTCCACTCCCTCTTCTGGATCGTGCGCTGGCACTGCCCGCCCGTACCACTTTTTCACCACGATCTTGTCATTGGAGATGTCGCCTGGATCGGTGATCTGGCAGCACAATACTGTGCTGTCTGACCGCCGAATGATGAGCCAATACGTCATGATTCACCCCCCCCAGAAACTAAGAACTGTACATCGTAGCGAAATTGGCGTCCTGTGCTGAGCCAACGCCGCCTGGGTCTGGCGCGTAGTCTGCAACGTTGCCATTGTTGTTGGCAATGGTACTAGTAGCATAGATGTAGCTGGCGAGTTGTGACTCGTAACCGACATTTGCGCACTGTCTGGCTCCACATAGTCCTGCATTCACATACGAATACTGTCTTGCACGAAATCCCCTGCCACAGTGTGTTACAATGCATTGTTGTGTGTTAGCTATAGCAAAGTTATTTGAGTATACGCCATAGCTGCAATCTACAAGACATGCATACAACAGGAACGCTTGCGCCGCACTATTGGCAACAAATCCACGGCTTCCCCCCCACACACTCAGTGCGCCATCAGAGCTCAGTATGGTTGAGTACACACCGTTTGAGTACACACCATAGTCTTCAATGTTGCACGCCACGCCCTCCACGCTCACTACTGCGCCGTTGGCGGCGTATACTCCGTCACAGGTTGCGCCAGTGTGCGACTCTAAATAGAACCCATCGATGATCGCGCCTCTGACGCTATTGACGGTGATGCAGCGTCCTGCCGTCGTGCGGTCAATCTCGCGGTTTGGCATCAGGCAAATCGCGCTACCGTCACTCAGCGCCCCGCCCCCGCCTGGAAAAGCAGCGGCGTCCAGGGCAACTTTTAATTCAATGGTATTGTCCGCCCCGATTATGGCGTTCACCTCATGTTCATAGATAACTTCATCATCCCCGAATACCAAGATGTGATCCCCGTCTCCCCACATACCACTTGTTGCGTCGTCAAAATCTGGATCAACTGTGCCACCAGCAACCGTAATCTCATCACCAGCGGCATTGACTGTCAATGTACAGCGATTAGCATCATTGAACGTCCCGCCATTACTCAGCGCAGCCCGGTTAGCCATGCTGCCAACGACGTAGCTCAACCCCGCCAACACGCGCGTATCACCCTCCAGTGTTAGAGTGCTGCCAGGAACGATGAGAATGTCTTCAAATACAACCCCCTCGTCGTAGGCTGCTGCTTCAACCTCAATCTTGCAGTCTCCTAGAATGGCGCGACCTTTGAACCAATTAACGGCGGCCTGAATGGTGGTGAAATCACCGGCAGCGGCCTTGACGGTCTTGGTCACGCCATCTGCGATGATGAAGTCAGCTAAGAGAGTGTGTTGCGCAGATGTGAAGTGATAATATTCATCTGTAGTCCCACCTTGCAACTCTCCCAAGTCGTTGTGGTTCGCGGGGCTGCTCACAGGGAACAGTGTCTCGTAAGCGGAGACGACTGATTCAAAGTTAGCTTCATTGCGCTTGAAGATGATCTTAGCAGCGAGTGTGGCAAAACAACATACAGCATGTTCGGGGACATTAGGTGGCAAGATCGCAGCTTCCGCGTCTGCCAGCTTGTACTTACCGACTCCGTAGATGACTTGGAGGTCGCCGTCGTAGTGGATGTATACCCAATAGACACCGTACGGTTCATCCGCCGTCAGGTTGGCGAGCCCAGTACCGTAGTCATTATACTGGGTGTTCCCGAGCTGTTGCTGACCCGTGACCTCTTGCCACGCACCGTCATTGTACCAGTAAGAGAAACGTTCGGCACCGCTCGTGTCCTGCTGCGCCGTAGTATTTGGGTTTGCTCCGAGGTAGAACTTTCCCGCAGTTGCGAAAAGGTATCTCTCACCGGTCTCTGAGATCACACCACCAGACGCTCGTTCGAACCCCCGTACGTCAATGAGTCGTTGGTGTGCCCCCCAGACGTGGTTGTAGAGGTTCACTCCTGACTGCATGATGTGCAGGTCGTTGCCATCACGGTAAACACGACCGAGCGTGAACTCGGTCTGTCCGTCAATAGTGGTTCGGTCAGTTGTTGCCAACACAGTAACAACCGTTGTCCCCACATCATAGTCTACGTAGATATAGTTAACGTCTTTGTCTGCTAATGCAAGTGCAGCTACTGCGTCCCAGTCGAAGAACTTCGTTGCTCCGATGTGCGAGGCCGTAACCTTTATGAACCCCTCGCCCGCTGAGATGTCAAGCGTCCCATCAGCCGCAATGTTCGCAGTCAAGAGTCCGTCGGTGTCAACGAGCCTACCAGCAGACTGGGTTGTGTTGATCCAGTCTTGCAAATCCTCATAGCCTGCGCCCGCAATCAGATCAAGATTCACACGAGTCGAAGGTATGAGATCACTCGCAATCCACGCCGTCCCAGACCACGCATACTCACCGCCAGTATCGGTGTCCCAGAACCGAACACCGATGTTCTCAGTGTCCAGTGAACTGGCGAGCGTAGTTCGCTCTGCGGTTGTGCCGACGTAGAGACGCCTGGCGTGGTAATGTAACATTAGTTGCGTACTCCTGTTACTCTATACCGTCCGCGCCTTCACGATGAGTTGGACCAACATATCGTCAGCCGCAGCTTGAATTGCAGCCTTATCGTAGATTCTCACATCAAAGGTTGCTGGAAGTACCAATCCTGCTGGGAATGCAGTCGATAGATAGTCCGTATCGCGGAATGCCTCCAGCTCGACCACTCCGGGAGCGAATGTGTAGTAACGTGTGATACTTGCCGCTTGCACTATGCCAGCGCGCACCTGGAGCACGACGTCGTCGGCTCCGTCTTGAATCTCAACACACATTTGCCGGTTACCCGCGTCTGCCGTCGTGGTCAACTCTACCCAAATAGACAGAATCTCCCACTCAGTAGCTGCTGGAACGGTGAACTTTTTATCACTGTCATTTGCAGCTTCATCTGCCTGAAGGGAAGGCGACCAACCTTCGTTAGTCAGTATCCGCCCGTCAACATCCAGCGCAATTGCCCCAGCGTCGCCATCATCGAGATCGCGCGGCGTCGCGTCGTAGCGCCCGCCGATGAGTACTGGTTGTCCTGACACGGCGGCATCTTCTGCTGCGCCACCAGCTACGATGAGGTAGCCATCAGAGGTTACTGTCAACCAATAAGGTGTCCCAACTCCTGTTTTATCCGTATTCCCGTAGGCCATTTTTATCCTCCGTCCATCATGTGCTGAGTTGACCAGAAGTCACCCTCAGATTCAATGACGCTA
>Ga0114925_10001676_pt1 | contig 11063 bp, 10 predicted proteins | sample SumtaG_2_FD_87287 | JGI IMG/M metagenome (GOLD analysis project Ga0114925, IMG submission 87287) | Deep subsurface microbial communities from Indian Ocean to uncover new lineages of life (NeLLi) - Sumatra_00607 metaG | ecosystem: Environmental > Aquatic > Marine > Oceanic > Sediment | place...
GTGTGGAGAGGCGTAACATTTGGTTTTGATAGTAGAATTGAGGTCGAGGTTCGGGTTTTTTATTCTTTTACCTTAAATCTTAGTTGAGAGTAGTATTTATTTAGCAAGAATAATATTATTAGATATAATTTAAAGCACTTTCAAGAATATAGGGGATAATGAAAGCACCAGAAAGAGTCTTAAAAGCAATGAATCATGAAGAACCCGATCGGCTTCCTTCTTTTGAGATCGTTACTAACAATTCAATAATGAAACATTATGATATGCCTATCGGAAAGGGATATAGAGACGGATTAAAAGCACTCGCCAAGATGGGAGAACAAGGTAATGAACTTATTATAAGAGGTTATTCAAGTTATGATTATGTCAAGAGAATTTTAGAATCTTCTCATGAATTTTATCGACGTGCTCAGATAGATATTGCATTAACCTTAGCATCTATCTATCCAAGGAAAATTAACGAAGAAGGGGATGGCATCATTGACGAATACGGGAGAAACATGAAACCACAGGTGTATACTGCAAAAGATGGCATCGAAACAGTAGTTAATGAATACTTTGGGGGATATTTTAAAGATTTTGATGAATATGAATCGTGGGAACAACCAGATCCACATTGGGAAGCAAGATTAACAAATTTCAAAGCTGGTAAGGAATTACAGGAAGAAATGAACAATGAAATTTTCTCTATACCATCTTTAGGCTCTTTAATGGAATGTACCTGGGAAGGGTTTGGAATAGAGAATTTTTCAAGAATATTAGCAAAACCTAAGCAAGTTAAGAAGGTATTTGATGATAGAGGAAAATTTACACTAGAATTAGTGAAGATATTAGCTGAAAATGATGCTGAAGTTGTATTATTATGGGATGACTACGGATTCAAAAATGGTTTATTTATGAGCCCTATAAATTATCGTACTTATGTTTTCCCTTGGATAAAACGTATTTGTGCTACGGCTCACAAACTAAATTGTAAAGTAATTCTACATTCCGATGGAGACCTAACAGAAATTTTTGAGGATATAATAGACTGTGGTGTTGATGCCTTAAATCCAATTGACCCTACTACAGCGAATCCTGATTATGATATCTTTAAATTAAATGATAAATATGGGGATCAAATAACTTTCATTGGGAATGTTTCTCCTGTTTTATTAGTAACAGGAGAAATTTCTGAGATTGAGGCATATGCTAAGCGATTAATTCGCGAGTTAGCACCTGAGGGAGGATACATTTTTAGTTCTGGCCATAGCATCAATCCAGCTATTACGGTAGACCGGTTTGAAGCAATGCAAAATATTAAGAGGAAATTTGGTAGTTATCCAATAAATGTCCCAAACTAAAGTTAAGAAAAATCAATGAAAATAGAAAAATTGGTAATTTCATGACAGATACAAAATCTTTTGGTTCGGGTTATTTTGGCGAATGGATTGAGGATGAATTCGGATTACCCGCATATAAATACACATGCGATCAGATAAATGATCTGAAAGCAATCTCACCTGTAAACGAGGAATGGCAATTAAAAACTAACCATATGCATCAGGTTGGTAACGACCGCTTGGTAGCAGTTGCTTCAAATTACGGTTATATACAAGTTCGGCAGGATGAGGGCAGTCCGAAGTTTTTAAATGATTATGATCCCGAAAACGGACATTATGCAGGAGGATTCGGTTATTTAACTGACGGTAAAAATACCATTTCTACTTTTTATACTGATAAGGTAGAATCTTTCAAGCGCACTTTTGGAATAGGATATCTTAGAAAGGTTATAGAAGATGCGGGTTTAAAAGTAGATCAGTTTGTTTTTGCCCCTTTTGGAGATGATCCGATATTAATCTCTAAGGTTACAATCACCAATAATCAAAATAATTCATCAAATTTACGCTGGCTTGAATATTGGGGCTCATTATGCTATCAGTTTTCTATGAAATCCCTTTTTCTTGCGCGGATTACCCAAAGATCCGGAAAGAATGAGAGAAGGGAATTAAGTAAGCGATTTAAACATCAATTTTCAGAAATAGATGGAAAAGTAGGAATTTTGGACTCAAAGTCTTTTATGAGCTATACGGAATCCACTGAAAATATGTGGGAATTGGTCAATAAATTCCTTGAGGATCAGGGAAAAGCAATATCGGGCGGAGCTATAAAATCTCCGGTTAAGGAGGCAGTTTTGGAAGATACTTCACCCCCTCAGACGTTCATTGTTTCTTTGGATGCACCATTCGATAATTATTTTATCGGGGATGCCAAATTTTTTGGAAGCGGAGGTATTTCTTCTCCAAACGGCTTAAATCACGAGTTTTCGTCAAATACTGATGTTGATGAGAGTGAGACCGGAGTAATATTAGAACGTAAGTTGAGTTTGAATGCAGGAGAAAGTAAAACGATATATTTTGCCTACGGATACGTTCCAGAGGGTTTTGATATTGAAGGATTGATTGCCAAATATAAAAAGAATCTTACGAAATTACTGCCGGAATCAAGCGAAAAATGGAAAAAAAACAGAATATGTTTGAATTTGATGGATACTGACAATGATAATTCATGGGTTGATCGGGAATTAATCTGGCACAATTATTACCTGCGCGGTAATCTTACATATGATAGTTTTTTTAAAGAGCATATTCTCTCTCAAGGTCATGTTTACCAGTATTTAATCGGGTTTCAAGGTGCTGCCCGGGATCCACTTCAGCATGCCCTTCCTTTTATATTTACAGACGGAAATATTGTTAAAGAAGTTATCCGTTACACTCTCAAAGAAGTTGGTACCGATGGTGAAATTCCGTACGGAATAACGGGATCGGGACATATTATGCCCTCACCATTTATTCCCAGCGATCAGGAAATGTGGCTTTTGTGGTTAGCAAGCGAATACATTCTGGGAAATAGAGATCTCGAATTTTTAGAAGAAATAATACCGACTTATCCTGTTTACGGTCCGAATGCTGGTAGAGCATCGGTAAAAGATATGCTTGAAAGATGTTACAAACACTTTGTAGAGAATATCGGTCTGGGAAAACACCGTCTTCAGAGGATTTCAAACGGTGATTGGAATGATGTATCCGTTGTTGCTTTTATCGATACCGATAAGCGCGATAAGGTTAAAGAAGTTGGAGAAAGTGTCCTAAATGCTGCTATGGCTTCCTATACTTTAGATCTATACTCAAAAATGTTGGATTATGCGGGTGACAAGGAACAAGCAACAGATGCAAAGAACCGGGCGGAGAATCAGAGAAAAGCTGTTTCAGCTCAATGGACAGGAAATTGGTTCAAACGTGCTTGGTTGACGGAAGAACTCGGATGGATCGGTATTGATCACCTATGGCTTGAACCGCAACCCTGGGCAATTTTAGGAGGGGCTGCCGATGAAAAACAAATCGATAAATTAGTCGAGGTTATTAATGAAAAATTACGAAAACCGTCAAAAATTGGTGCAATGATACGGGACAATGTCGAAGACAAAATTCCCGGCTCTCCTGGTATGGGTACTAACGCCGGAATCTGGCCTAGTATAAATGGAACCGTAATTATGGCTTTAGTTTTGGTCAACGGAGAAATGGCGTGGGATGAGTGGAAAAAAAATTCGTTAGCAGTACATGCTGAAGTCCATCCCGAAGTGTGGTATGGAATTTGGAGCGGACCCGATACATATAATTCGGAGTTATCTGATTTTCCGGGCCAGACCATATTTATGGCGGAACCGGACCAGAAAAAGAGCACAGGCACATCTACTGGTGTGTGGTGGACCGATTTCCCGGTTATGAATATGCATGGACATGCCTGGCCGTTATATAATATAACAAGCTTGATTGGAATCAGATTTACGGGGGAAGGGGTTAATTTCAAACCAACCCTACCAAAAGAGAAATACAAATTTTCATCACCCCTGATAGATTTTGAAAAATTTTCTGAAGGATATACCGGAAAATATTCTCCAAAAAATGCCGGAACTTGGAAAATAACAATTGAACTCGATAGTGCCGAAATAAAACTTTACAATAAGATTGAAATCAACGGAAAAAAAGAGAAAGTCACTACCGACGGAAATAATATCATCTTTACAGGTGATAGTTCTACTGATGAACCACTTAAATGGATTTTAACAGAATAATTATTATTTTTAATTATAAAAGTGGAAGAGGAGGGATGATATACCAGCTTAAATTTTAGTAATTTCTAAATTCATTTGCAGCATCAAACATAGCAACAATATTTTGAGGAGGAACCTCTGCTGTAATGTTATGAATATTGGCTGCTACAAATCCCCCTCCCGGTTTGAAACACTCAAAATTTCTCTTTACTTCCATCCTGATTTTTTCAGGAGTACCAAAAGGAAGAGTATCTTGGGTGTTACAGATACCACCCCAAAAAGTGATTATCTTCCCAAATCGTTCTTTTAAGTTACAAGGCTCCATGTCATAAGCAGAAATCTGAACAGGATTCACAGCATCATACTTAATTTCTGCAAAATGAGGGATAAACTGTGGAATTGAACCACAACAATGATAATTGATTTTTATATCTGCTCGTTTATGCACTTTTTCGGAAAGTTTCTTCTCATAAGGTTTTATCACCCTTTCGTATGTTCGCAAATCCATTATTGGTCCTGCCTGTTCTGCGAGATCACCGTTAATACATAGAACATCAAGATATTCACCTACTTCATTTAAAAATGTTGTATTATAATCTGTCCAATATTTTAATAACCCTTCCATTGCGGCTTCAATCAATTCTGGTTTTTTTTTTAGGTGCCTAAGAGCTTTCATAAATCCAAACAGGAATGTAGTATATTCATAAATACATCCGGTAGGTGCTGAAACTAAGGCATAATCATTAGTTTCATACAGTTTTCTAGCATATTCCCTTAATCCTTCAAAAGAAGAATTATCTGTTCCATCAGGCCAGTCAAAATCCCGAATTTCTTGAACAGATTTAAAATTTTCAAATGGATGGATAACAGGATCATAAAATAAAATCTCATCTATATCTTTTTCAGCTTTGTCTCCCCAAAAACATCCAAATTGATCGTAAATTCCAACATACTTTCCTTCATATTCAAGCTCGAAATTGTCAATTTTAACCATACCTCCGAGGGGTCTAATGTATCTTGTATCGATATTAAATTGTTCTAATAGTTCTTCACAAGGTGCGGCTAGTTGTTGTATATAATCATAAGTATGAATTTCTTTATCTCCAATTCCCAGATATTCTATTAGTCTTTTATATGCTTTTATATGGATACCTGTTTGATTCCCTCCAAAATCTATTGGGACTTTATCTGGAATCTGATGGTTTAAAGTTTTATTAATTCTTTCTTTTGAAAACATTAGCGGTATCCTATTTTAGTAAATTCCTTCTTAAGAAATAACTCTAATTTATCATTACATGCAATAAATGGGAATTTTACATTTATAGATAAAGAATTATCTATTTTTTTTCCGTCAATCGAAAAAATTTTGCCGTCAGCTTCAGTTAGTATTAACATTCCTGCAGCAACATCTACTAATCTGTTACTATCTTTCAAATTAATGAAAGCTTCCATACTACCACTTGCGATTTGACACAGTGTTAAAGCACTACTTCCTAATATTCTCATTCTGTGAAATCGTCTTATTAAGGGATTTAATTTTTGCAACTGTTTCATAAAATTCTTCATTGGGAGATTAAGTTCAAAAAAGCACTGTTGAGAAATATCCAGATCGGAGACATGAATTTTTGAGTTGTTAAGATAAGCTCCTTTTCCTTTCTCTGCCCAATATATATCTTTTGTATTTAAATTAAGAATTACTCCTTTGGAAATATCATCCATGTGGGTTCCAACAGCATAGGCAATTGAGACTGAACAATAGGGCACACCCCTGACAGCATTATTCGATCCATCCAATGGATCTATTATTAATTTAACTTGGTTTGTTTTAGCTTTTTCCTCATCACCAATGTATTTTTCTCCTATTTCTTCGCTTATCAATAATAAATCAACCTTTTTTTTTTCTAATAATTCAATAATAGTTGTTTCTGCGATAGTATCAAGGTACATAGTTATATCTCCCCCTGCGCCTTTTTCAGATTTTTTAGCGGCTTCTTTTGTGCCTAGAAGAGGATTCACAGCGTTGTATACATTAAAAGCAATTTGTTTTAAGAAATCTATACCAAGCTCCATAAATAATCAAATCTTTAGTAAGTAGTGAAGAAAGAACGAGATTCTGTAATAATTTATCTTTCTTAGAAATTAAAGATTGTTTTTTTGACTTTATGTTAAGATTTTATGCTTGTCAATAATCCATTTATCTACTACAAATTTTTGTAAATCTTTACTCTTTAGATCATATTCATTATGTACAGTACTTTTAGGGATCCATACCTCATCCTCAGATTCCAGAGTAATCAGTAAAGCTTTAGGGCTTTCAACCTTAATTTGGGCATTTATTTCGACCGTTTCAATAGAAGTGCCATACTCAGTTGTTTCGACAATATGCAATCCATCCCTAGCAGTAATGTGTTCTGCAAAAACACTGTATTCTGAGTCATCATCAATAATTTGTTCCTTTTCCTTTGATTCAAATGTGCCACTGGTTGCAAACTCAATTTTTTCATTTAATATATGCTCAAGCATTAATGTGAGTAAATTCAGATTAGGAAATCTAATCTTTTTCTCATAATCCCCAATTTTTATCTTTAAAACTTGGCGACTTTCATCTTCCCACCCTACGTATATCTCTGTTTTGCGATCCTTGAATACATGATATCCTCTCCAATTGGCACTTCTTCTATATAACACCTCTAAAATACAAATTATTTCTTCAATTGAAAGTTTTACAGTTTTACCTTCACCTTTGCTAGTATTTTCCCATATCCCATCTTCTTTTCTATTAATGCAACTTAAGAAGATATAAGGAACCATTTTTGTAGGGCTACTTATCACTAAACTTGATTTCTGACCAAAAAAAGTCTTTGTATGAAAATCTGCCAAAAAATTCACTCTCAGATTGATATGTTAATAAGTTTTCAAAATATCTAATAAAATCATAACAAATCACCGATTTAAATCTAATTAGTAGGTAATCATTTTTTTTTAATTTAGGAAATAAGTAAAAGTTTTATTAAGTTTGATTTTATATAACTGTAAGTAAATCTTAACCAATGTGAACTTATATGGAAAAAAAAAGTAATGAATCTATTAAGGAAGAAGAAAAAAGAGCTATGATTAGTAGTGCAGGAGATTTAATGGAATTTGACGAGCATATCAGCGTTTCTGGGTCTGCTAAAATATCTGGAGGCAAATTAGATAAAACTATAAGGATATCCGGATCAGGGGGTATTAATGGAGATTTAGAATGTAATGGACTTACATCATCAGGTACTTTAAAAGGCTCTGGAAACTTAACTGTGCATGGGGATGTCAGTAGCTCTGGATCATTTAATATTGCTGGATTTTTATATGGGAATGGAAGTGTTGATTTTTCAGGTTCAACACAAATCGGGAATCTTATTAGAGTTCAAGGAGCTTTGGTTGCTTCAGGATCGTTCAAAGCAGGACACTTCGTTACTGTTGATGAAGGAATTGAGTTGTCAGGGTCATCAAATATAAATGGGAATCTTTCTGCTCAAAAAACCATTAAGATTGATGGTTCGACTAAAATTGAAGGCAACGCTGTTGGGGAAAATATACTGTTTGGTGCTTCAGAAGGTAGCAGAAAAAAACAACATTATCGAATTCATGGTAGTATTCTAGCTAAAAATACTGTAGATATTACTAGAACGCTTGTAGGAGGAGATATTAAAGGTAAAGATGTGACAATTGGTCGAGGATCAGAAATATATGGAAACGTATATTATGTTGATAAAATTGAAATTGATAAAAAAGCAAAATTAGCTATTGAACCAGTTCAAATCACATTAGAGGAGTTATAGGCAAATTAGAAATCAATTATTACATTAACTCAATTTCTACGAGCACTGATTCAGGAATCTGAATTTTCATAATGAGATGCATACTTCGCTCATTTGCGATAATTTCAAAAAGTCTTTTATGAATTCGCATCTCAAATTTTGCCCAAGTTGCTGTGCCCTGCCCACTTGGGGCTTTCATTACGGGTACTCGGAGCCTTTTTGTGGGGAGTGGGATTGGTCCATTCTTTCGGATGCCCTGCGATGAACATACCGCCGAAACTTGCTCACATACTGATTTTAATGCCTCTAATTGCGTAGATGACAACCGTATGCGTGCTTTTTGTATGTTTTGCTCACCACTAAAAAGTATTTAAAACTTTTGTTTATTCCTATATTCTACACTCGTATAATTATTCCTATTAAATAAATTTTATTATCTAAGTTATTGAAGTAGATATAAATTAACTTAAACCCAGCAAGAATTTGTTCCCTAAATTTACTTTCTTTAAATATTTTTGTGCTATTTCGAAACTTTTTAAAACCTGTTTCCTTGGAGTTATCCCTATATCTCTCATCTGATAATCTCCATGAAAAATCAGTAAGCTATAAGGAATTTCATCATTGATAGACTTGATATATTTTGCAATTAACTCAACTTCCTCAGGTGTTGTATATCCAGGAACCATTAATGTACAGGCACTCATTTCTGGCATGTCTTTCCCTCTAGTTCCAAAGTAATTATCAGCTAAATATTTGAAATTTTCAATAGTTCTTTTATTACTCACTCCGCACAAAGCAATATTCAACTTCTCATTAAATGTTTTTAGATCGAACTTGATATTCCCTCCCGACTTGATCGCAATTTGCATACACTGATCAATTAGATTTTGGTTCCCCGTTCCATTCCACTCCCAGCATACTCTAAATTTTTTATCCCCATTTTCTTGATTTTTTTTTTCAAGAATTATATTTGATAAATTAATAGAAAATGGAAGTTGGGCTTCTGGAGTTCCTCCGAAATAGCAGATACAGGTTATGTCCTTATTTTTAACAATTTGACTTGCGAGAGTATTAGCATCATATAAATGCCTCTTTGAAAAATACTTATGGGAGGAATTTTGGCAAAATAAGCAATCAAAAGTGCAACCGTACAAAAATGCAGCATAGCTATACGTACCATATTCAGCATCTTTAGAATTAGAATATTTCGGATACCCACTTGAAGTTCCAGCAGGGCAGAACCACGCATTACAGCAATTTGTTGGATTTGGATCTATATAACCATGAATATAACCTTTTGATTTTGTTGGAAGGGGTAAATCACCTGATTGATTTTTCTGTATATCTCTTAAACCGCAATAACTAATATCATTTTCAGAGAGGGAACATTCATTAATACAATAATTACATCTTAATTTAACATGTGGCTTTTTTGCTCTTGGGGGCGTTTCAGGTAAATTTGCAAGATTTCGAACCTGTTTATGAACCAATGATATTTGAGATTTGACAGCACTCCAATCCCTTTCTAAGATGCATTTTCGGCATACTTGAAGAATTTCTGAAATGGTTCTATCAACTTTTCCACAGAACTTACATGTCCCCATTTTTATATTCTCTTCTTTAATAGTAAAAAAGTTTGACCAGATTTTTGTTTTGGTTTATTTTTCACCATGAATCCATCAAACCCGTTATTAATAAAGGAATTTTTAAAAATCTTTAACTCACCATCATCTTTGGGATAAAATTCGATTATAATTCTTCCATTTTTCTTCAGTATATTGTTTAAATTTTCCGCAGTTTCTGTAAGCTGTTTTACTTGTTTGCCGTAGTTTTCTTTTCCATGGATAATAAAGTTATACGCCGAAATTGAAATAATGTGATCGATGCTATTTAACCTAACTGGTAAGTAGTTGATATCTGCCAATATCAATTCAAAAATTTTTGGTGATTTCAAGATATCTTTTTTTTCTTTTGCTTTCACAATCATGTCAGGTAAAATATCAACACCTATTACTTTAAAACCACTCTCAATCAAAATTTCAGAAGAAAATCCTGTTCCACAGCCTAAATCTAAGATTAAGAGATTACTACTATTTTTTATGTCACCTTCGTCTTGATCAACCAATTTTTCATCGTAGAGATATTGAATACTCAATAATGTAGATCGTTTTTGATTTCGTTCCATCCATTTTGAACTATCATATTCTTCGGCTTTTTCATTTAAATAATCGGACGGAAATTGGGGTAACTGATTTTTTCTTACCATGTTAATACTAATATGTGATTTTGTTGATGATGATGATGATCACAAATGTAAAAAATAAACTCATTTATATTAATGACTAAATTCAAATATATATAGAAAAGTTATTTTATACTTATTAAAGACAAATAATTAATTTAGGATTTAGACATGTCTGATAAAAATTTAAGTGAAAACGAGAGTAAAGGACAAAATAAAAGACATCTCATTCTAATTGTTGACGACGAGCCAGATATTCTTAATTTAACTGAGAAATTCCTGAAATTAGACCCTAATTTTGACACAATTACATGTGCGAACGCAAAAGAGGCAATGAGCGTTTTAGAAGAACGTTTTCATGATATTTCTCTGATGCTTTTAGACATAATGATGCCGGGCCGTTCAGGAATTGACGTCCTCCGAGAGATAAAGAGCGATGAGCGCTTTAACCATATTCTGGTTGTTCTCTTCACAGTTAAAAGTTTTGCCGAAGATATTCAAAAAGGAAATGCATTAGGGGCAGATGGCTATATTGTAAAACCTTTTTCTGGAAAGGATTTACTGAAATTTGTTCAAGATAAACTAGCCTAACAAAAATTATTCTATTTTTAATACTCATTTTCATTAAACTACTTTTAGGATTTCATAAAAGGTAAAAATTTTCAAAGGAGTCAAGGGAGAATCTTACAAGAAGAAAAAGAAATAATCTAAAACTCTTTCTTTTTTATTTTTTTTATTTAATTTTTATTTTCTCGAGCAAGCTCTGCTTTTTTATCCATAATTGTCATGTATGTTGCCAGAGTATTCCTTGGGGGGAGTACTTCTTCATCTTTTTTACGTAATTTAATAGCTTCAGATGTACACGTAGGCACACAAACTCCACAACCAATGCATTTTGTTAAATCTATTTTAGCAATAGCATCTTCTA
>Ga0114925_10001678_pt1 | contig 11059 bp, 11 predicted proteins | sample SumtaG_2_FD_87287 | JGI IMG/M metagenome (GOLD analysis project Ga0114925, IMG submission 87287) | Deep subsurface microbial communities from Indian Ocean to uncover new lineages of life (NeLLi) - Sumatra_00607 metaG | ecosystem: Environmental > Aquatic > Marine > Oceanic > Sediment | place...
GCCAAAAGGAAGCCACCTCCTTTGGAGGTGGTCTATAATATTTATAAAAAGATTAATTAAAAGGCTATGCCTTTAAAAGCCTTTTGGCTTGGAAACCACCACCTGCTTTGCAGGTGGCCTTTTACCATTCCCCCACCAATCCCATTAAGGAAGGGGAGAAAATGTTTAAGATTTCCTTGCAAAAAATATCCCCTCTCATTATATTAAATTTTAAGGATTTGAAATGAGAATACCTATTTGGATATGGATAATTTTAGGACTTTCCGCAATCAACTTGTTTATTCCTGACGGCATACCCTTGATCGATGAAATTGCACTTCCTGCTATTGCCGTGGGCAGCCTTCTGCTGCGTAGATATTTTATGAAAAATTTTTATCAAAAGCAGTATCAAAATTATCAATCGGTAGGAGGCAGGACTTCCCAGGGAAGCTTCAAGGGAACTTCACAGGGAAGTTCCCAGGGGACTGGTTCTTTTTATAACAGGTTCAAAGGGTGGGGATCCGGTTATCAACAGCCTGGGGTTTCCACTGAAAAGGATCCATACAATATATTGGGTGTAGGGAGAGGGGCTTCTATAAATGAGATAAAAAAGGCGTATAGAAATAAATTGAAAAAGTTCCATCCGGATATTGTTGAGAATCTTAAACTCGGACAGGAATACCGGGAAATGTTTGAGGATAAAACAAGAGAAATTCAAAATGCCTATGAAAAATTAGGTGGAAAGTAATGTCTCTCCCATTTCGAAAATCAAAAGATAACAAAAGTATTGATATTGATGCGGTTGTTAAAAAATTAAAATCTCTTTACGGCAGGTATGCAGAACAATATGGTCCAAAACTTTTTAACTTGAGAGGATTCGAAGATCGATACCGGGATGCACTGATTAATAAATTAAATTTAAACGCGTTTTTACATGCCGAAATCACCGTATTTGAAGAATTAAAGAAAAAGGTTGAAAATAATGGTAACAGCGGGCAGAGTCAGTCATACAGTGAAATCGCTGATAAGATAATAGAAGAAAACCTTGAACGGGTCCGAAAGTACCGGTGTATCGATTTTCATCCTGAAGCAGAAGAGGAAATAAAATATCTTATGGGGGCTGTAACGGATTTTTATTATGAAGTATGGAACAAGGGTGCAGGCCTTTTAAAACCTCTTGGTTTTTCAGATTTTCTCCAAAAGCTTGAAAATGATTTTTCATATTACGTTGTGCCTACCAGGGGATCATATTCCAGGGCCACCGAGGATTACATGCTCGTTTTATCCAGAAAAAACCCAAAGGATAATGAAAGGGCTTCGGTAAATTGTATAAAGTATGGAGGTATCCTTCTCAACAACTGTTTAAAAGCAATAAATGATGGCCTGAATGCCACTGGGAATTTGAGTTTAAATGAATTGAAGGGTTATAAAGATATTCTCGTACGCATTATAGATGATTTCCGTCTGATTGATATCCGGGGTTATTAGATGTTGACCTTTCCGGTTCAAATATTGCTTGAATTAAAATGAGAATATTATTATTCTCTTTTATAATTTATTTTACTGCGGCCGTCGTAAAGTGGTATTACCTCAGCCTTCCAAGCTGAAGTCGTGGGTTCGATTCCCATCGGCCGCTTATTTTTTTCCTTCTTTTCTTTCTGCCTTTTGTCAAATTTTTCTGAAATCAAAAATGTAAGTGCGATCCGTTGGGCCGCCCTGGCCTCCGTATTTACTATAACTGTACTGCATTTACTTTTGGGTTTTCCCTGGAAAAGACTTCTCTTGCAATGGAAAGGAGGGTTGCTTTTGAATTTTTTGATGGATCATCGAGTATTTCTTCGAGGAGTTTATTTAAGATTTTACCGATAATTGGGCCTGGTTTGAGGCTAAACTCTTTCATAATATCATACCCATTAACTGCGAGATCTTTTACAGTAATTGCATTTTCTTCTTCAATCACCTTATTGATCCTTTCTTTAAGTTTTCTTACAGAGTTTGATTCTCCTTGTTTCAGCCCATTTCCTATCCTGTCTGCTTTTCTGAGCTCAAAAAGTGCATCAATATTTTCAAAGCCGACTTTTCGAATAAACCTTCTGACAGCACCATCTGTCCACTGGTTCGTGTAATGAAACATGTGGTTTCTGATCAAATGTGTTATAAATTTAATATCATTATTGCTGAACTTCAGCTGCCTCATGATTTTTCTTGTAATAGCAGCCCCAATTATTTCATGGTTGTAGAATACAGATTTTTTACAGCTTTTACCGTGCTCAACTTCCTGTTTGGCATAATATTTTCCAATATCATGAAAGAGTGCGGCCAGCCTTATCTGGCAATCAGGTACTGCTGCGTTGCAGGAGTAAAGGTTATGGTAATAAATATCATACCTGTGATACTTATTCTGTTTTACGTTTAATCCTTCAAGCAGCTCCGGCAGGAAAATATTTAATAAACCACTTTCCCTCAAGAGCTCTATGCCTGTTGATGGTTTTTCAGATCGAATAATCTTTATAAACTCATCCCTGATCCTTTCTGCAGAGACCAGGGAAGCTGTATCAAGACATTCTGATATTGCTGAAAAAGTGTTTTCTTCTATTGAAAATCCAAGCTGAGACGCAAATCTGCAAGCACGGAACGGTCTTAATCCATCTTCTGAAAATCGTTCAACAGGATCCCCGATTGTACGGATTAACTTTGCATCAATATCTTCTCTCCCGTCATAGGGATCGATAAGTTCATCGTTGATTGGATTATAAGCAATCCCATTTATGGTAAAGTCTCGTCTTGATAAATCCTCCTGAATTGATGTAGAGTACCTGACAGAATCCGGTCTCCGTGCATCAGAGTATTTTCCATCACTCCGGAACGTTGTTACTTCAATATTGTTTTTATCTGTTAATACAGTAACGGTTCCATGTTTTATTCCTGTGGGAATAGTCCTTTTTACAATTGTAATCACCTTTTCTGGCCGGGCATCTGTTGCAATATCATAATCATAAGCGGTCTTTCCTATAAGAAGGTCACGAATAGAACCACCCACGATCCATGCTTGATATCCGTTTTTATGGAGTACTGTGGTAACTTTTCGTACATATAAAGGTATTTCCATATATAAAAAATAATTAAATTGATTTTTTCTGTCAATACATAATCAAATAAACATTCAACCTGTGATTAAAATAAAAAAAAGGCAGCCCTCAGGCTGCCTTTAGGGGGCAGATTACATACTTTAAGGTTTTTATCGTAATAACTGGAGAACCGATTGGGGTGTGGTATTTGCCTGTGCGAGCATTGCTGTTCCTGTCTGCAGGAGAATCTGGTTTTTCACGAAATTTACCATCTGTTCAGCCATATCCGTGTCACGTATAAGAGATTCAGCTGCCTGCAAGTTTTCATATCCTGTCAGGAGGCCCTTTGCTACATGTTCGAGCCGATTTTGATAAGCTCCAAGATCGGCACGCTGTTTTGTAACTTTCATAAGTGCCTGGTCTATCGCTCCGATTGCCCTGTTCGCTTTTGCAGGAGTACTGATGCTGATAAAGGTTGCGGCATGCGCCAGACCAGCAGGATTTTTTAATGCCAGCCCCTGTGATGTCATTGTGCCGATATAAACCTTTTCTTTCTGATCCATGTTAGCACCGATATGGAACCACATGCTTGCTGTTACAGTGTTTTCCCCTGTTTCTCTTGCAAATCGTCCTGTGAGGATATTCATCGCATTAAATTGTGCATGTGAGGCAATCCTGTCGATTTCATCAATGAGTTGAGAAATTTCAATCTGTATCATCATCCTGTCGTCGATTGAGTAAATCCCGTTAGCTGACTGAATTGCGAGTTCCCGCAGACGCTGTAAAATTGTGTGTGTTTCTTCAAGATAACCTTCAGTAGTCTGGATAAAGGAGATAGCATCTTCAGCATTCTTCTCTGCCCTTCTGAGCCCACTGATTTGTGAGCGCATCTTCTCTGATACGGCAAGACCCGAAGCATCATCTCCGGCTCTGTTTATTTTCATGCCGGATGAGAGTTTTTCGATATCTTTTTTTATTTCCCAGCCTGTAAACTTGAGATGCCTATTCGCAAAGATCGCACTCAGGTTGTGGTTGATAACCATTTCTATCCTCCTTGATACGTAGTATTCGGACTTCCCTGTCCTGCCTTTTGTTTCGGATGAATAAATTTTTTCTTTAGATATTTTTTAAAAAGGATTGAAAGCCGCAGAGTCACAGAGGCTCAGATTATTATTGTTTAAAAATATGTTTTTTATGGACTGGAATTTAGATTTTGATGTATTTTAATAGCACAATCATTTTTTGATTATTAATATCATCTGTCATTTAACTTTCCATGATTCTGGTATGCTCCGGGTGTATTAGTACCTTAATCTCGATAATCTTGAATGTGGCTTGTCCGCATTATGAAGCCTTTTTAAAAGTTTAAGGGATCAGCTATGAAAGTGTATATATTTCTCCATAGCGGTATTTCAAAAAGAGACTTTTACTATGAGCATTTTCAGCGAACAAGAAAAGAAGGAGATATCATCATTTGTGCTGACGGCGGTTATGCGGTTGCAGAGTCTCTTGGGTTGCGTCCGCAGTATGTCATTGGTGATATGGATTCGTTTGATGATGGTAAAGTATATAAAGGGACCGAAATAATAAAATTTCCCGATGAGAAGGACTATTCTGACTTTGAACTTGCAATGAAAAAGTCTGTTGAATTTCAACCCAGAAACATTACTGTATATGGTGCCCTTGGAGGGAGAAAAGATCATGAAATAACCAACATTCTGGTGCTCGCTTTTGCAAAGGCCCCCACAGTTTTTATCGAAGAGGAGGTCGAAATATTTAATGTTATTGGTTTTCTCAGTTTAATTGGAAAAAAAGGATTGACCTGTTCACTGCTGCCATTCGGCGGCTCCAGTTTTGTAACGGATATGAGAGGTTTTCGTTACATTTTGCAGAAAGAGGAATTAAAGCCTTCAAGCAGAGGTCTCTCTAATATAATCACTGATGATGAGGCATATATTCGTATCTCTAAAGGGAATCTTGTTGTGATTGTAAATATGAGGTAATGATGAACACCGGCTCTTTAGAAATCATCATTAATATCATTTATACCCGATTCTTTGAAATGATTTCTTCAGTTCTTTCAAAGTTTTTGCCGGGTCTTCGACGATTATTTTCGCCCCTCCTATAATATCTATACATCCAAGTTCATTTTGATACCGTGGTATTACATGCATATGGAGATGTTGTATACTTGCACCTGCAAAATCGCCCATATTATAACCGATATTGTATCCGGAAGGGGTATAAAGGGAATCAAGTATGGTCAGGCTCTTTCTTAAGATTTGATTTATTTCAGCTTCTTCATCTTTATTGAAATTTCTGTAATCAGTAATATGTCGTTTTGGAAAAAGAAGGATATGGCCAGGATTATAGGGAAACTTATTTACACATACCGCACTATATTTTCCCTGAGCCACGCGAAGTTTTCCTATATCCGGGTTGCCATTGACTATGGAGCAGAGAATGCAGCCTTTTTCAAATGATTTCTCTTTAATATATTTTAGTTTGTTTACTGAAAATAGATTATTAAAATTGAGCGGCATCGAAAGCTGCTCCTTTAGATTATACTATGAGCATCTTACCCATTTTCTTCTTTTTTAAAGAAGTTCCAGAACTTTAAAGATTCGTACCATTTATCTTTTACATCTTCTTCACTTGTTATTTCTTGTTCTTTTTCTTCGGCCAGTTCTTCGATATCTTCCTCGGGTTTTTCAGCAATATCCATTTCAGCATCTTCCGGAATAAAAGGTTTTCTTTTTCCCTCTATCTCATATTCAAGCATTCTGGGGAACCCTGTCTTGTCATCCTGAGGTATGACTATTACTTCGGCCTTCTCACCAAACTTCTCTATATAAAAATATTTTAATAATTCAGGGTATTGTGAAATAAGTTCACCGTACTTTTTCAACCGTTCGAATTCATAATCTTCATCCCTTTGCTTTTTCTTGTATTCTAATTCTTTTTTATAGTCTACTTCTTTCAAACTGTAAAGGTTTTCTAAATAGGAAAAATATTTTTTCAGGGCTTCGACGTATATCTCTATCTGAGGAATTTCAATGAAAATGATGGATAAAGATATATATTTTAAATTGTAAACCTTCGAATGTCGAACTATGTTATCTTCCAGCTCATCTTTCATGTTTTCAAGTACTATGTAATCGAATGTTCGTGTGCTGTATGCATACCTTGCCATACCTTCAATTATGAAGGTTGAGGTCGTCTCGTTTGCCAGTGAGATAATTTCATCTCTATAGATATTGTGGAAATTATTAAGCAGCCCTTCTTCAAATAAACCTTTTGCGGATTCGAAGTCTATCGTGTATTGTAATTTTACATTCATCTTGAGGTTGAACTCTCCGAAATCAATTAAATTTTCACTTCTTGGAAGGGATGTGCTTGTTTCAAATTCAATACTGTAAGGTTCCCGTTGTATTGTATAGATAAAAAAGGTTTTTGGGATTAGTTTCTGCCAGAACCAGTAAAGGTTTCCGGATTCCAGAGGAAAATCAACAGTTCCTGTAATGGTTGAGTGGGCCAACCCAAAGGTCTCGGGCTCAATTTTCACCCATCCAAAATAAAAACCAGTTCCTGCAGCGAGAACTGCTGCGATAAGAAGAAAAATAAAAAGAATAATTAACTTTTTCATTTACCTTTTCCTGACAAAAATAAATATATGTTTTTTTATGTTTGATACCTTAATCAAGAAAATCGTTATAATCTTGAATGCGGCTTATCCGCATCATTACCTTAATACTGATTTTTTTGCCTAACAGGCAAGAAAATCGTTATAATCTTGAATGCGGCTTATCCGCATCGTTACCTTAATCAAGAAAATCGTTATAATCTTGAATGCGGCTTGTCCGCATCATTACCTTAATCAAGAAAATCGTTATAATCTTGAATGCGGCTTATCCGCATCATTACCTTAATACTGATTTTCTTGCTCAACACGCAAGAAAATCGTTATAATCTTAAATGCGGCTTGTCCGCATCATTACCTTAATCAAGAAAATCGTTATAATCTTGAATGTGGCTTGTCCACATCGGGTTACACTATAGAGTATACTTATTTTATTTTAAAACAATTCTGTATAAATACAATAAAATTTTGCATTAGAAAAGAAAAAGGTTTTACTTTTTAAATAGAAGGTATTAATTAGTTGCCCAAAGTTGTACTACTTTTAGATAAATAAAAAAGGAGTTGATTTTGAATGATCTATACAGGCTCGTAGATGTTATGAAGAGATTGAGAGGGAAAAATGGCTGTCCCTGGGATATAGAACAGACACACGAAACGCTCAAACCTTATCTGCTCGAGGAAGCTTACGAAGTCCTGAATGCAATTGATATGAAAGATGATAAAGAATTGATGGAGGAACTTGGTGATTTGCTTTTGCAGATTGTTTTTCATGCTCAACTTGCTACAGAGGCGGGCAGGTTTACTATTGATGATGTAGCCCGGACCATTGTAAAAAAGCTGGAACGAAGGCATCCTCATGTTTTCGGTGCGGTGAAAGTAGAGGGTCCGGAGGAGGTACTAAAAAACTGGGAAAAGATTAAAAGGGATGAAGGCAAGAGATCTACTCTGGATGGAATTCCGAAGGATCTACCGGCGCTGCTTAAGGCAAGGAGAGTCCAGGAAAAAGTAAAAAGAGTGGGATTTGACTGGGATACTATTGATGGAGCTTTTGAAAAGCTCGTTGAAGAGATAAATGAGCTTAAGGATGCAGTAGAAAAAAGGAAAATGAATGATGTGGAAGAAGAGTTTGGAGACATACTATTTTCAATTGTGAATGTATCGCGATTTCTTGCAATCGATGCTGAAGATTCATTAAGGAAAACAATACATAAGTTTATAAAGAGATTTCAATACATCGAGGAAAAAATAAAAAGAAGCGGTAAAAAATTATTAGAGCACCATACACTGGAGGAGCTTGGTATTCTCTGGGAAGAGGTAAAAGATGAACGGGAAGAAATGTGATAAACCCATTGTCAATAAAAAGATGAAATTGAATGAGTCTTTTGAATACTACCTTCTTAAAAAAGTAGGAAAAACAATAAAAAAGTATGGAATGATTGAAGGAGGGGACAGAATTCTTGTAGGGGTTTCCGGCGGGAAGGACAGCCTTTCCCTTCTCAAAATCTTGAATGACAGGAGAGGATTTTATCCCAACAGTTATGAGCTTCTTGCCCTCCATATTGTTTCAAACCTGTCCTGTGAAGGATTGGGGGATCCGGCTGTTCTTGAAAAATATTTTATTGAGAATGGATACCCGCATAAAATTGTTGAAATGAATGTAAAAATGAATGAAAAAGGGATAAATCCTTACTGGTGTTCCAGAAACAGGAGGAGAATGCTCTTTGAAATGGCAAATCGATTGGGTTATAATAAAATTGCACTCGGACACCATCGAAATGATGTTATTGAAACGCTTCTATTAAATATGTTTTATCATGCTGAGCTGTCAACAATGCTACCGGTACTGAGACTTTTTGAGGGAAAGGCCACCATTATAAGGCCTTTATATAATATCCCTGAGTCGGACACGAAAAAGCTTGCCTTGATTTACAAGCTGCCTGTGACGCACTGCAGGTGCCCGCTTGAAATTAAAAAAGAGACAAAAAGGGAGATGTTTAAAAGAATGATAAAAGAAATAGAGAAAATTCATCCAAAAGCAGGTGTGAATGCTTTGAGATCATTTGAAAATGTTAAAGAAGAGTATCTCCCATCCAGTGTAATACAGAAAGAAATGGTTATATAGTAGGGACAGCCCCATGTGGCTGCCCTATGTCTGGAGATATCTTTTATTTTGTAGCCAAAAATATCACGCTATCTCTTCAAGAGCTTTTGCATACTCTTCTTCAGCAGAAGAATCAAATCCACAGAAAATAATTTCATCAAATACACCTGGACTCTGTTTTACAAAATCTGCGATCGAACTGACTGCTTCCCTTGAAGCATATTTTACAGGGTAACCATACACACCTGTACTAATTGATGGAAAGGCAATTGTCTTTATACTGTGATCTCGTGCAACTTTCAGGCTGTTTATGTAAGCGTTTTTAAGGAGTTCACTTTCATTTCTTTGCCCGCCATGCCATACGGGACCTACAGTGTGAATTACATATTTTGAAGGCATTTTTCCTGCAGTTGTAATTACCGCTTCACCTGTAGGGAGCCTGCCAATTTTTGCGGTGATTTTTTTACATTCTTGAAGAATCTCACCTCCTCCGGCCCTGTGTATCGCACCATCAACTCCACCGCCTCCCATAAGACTTGAATTCGCAGCATTGACAACTGCATCGACAGTCAGGGTGGTAATATCAGCGGTAATGGTTTTTAGTTTAGTGTTTTCGATGATGATTTCCATTATTTTTACCTCCGAACGTTCCGGAATCGCCTGTTTTTTTATTCATCTGTTGTTATTGCTTCGATGATCCTCACATTATAATTAAGGAACTCAAGCCATCCGTATTTATCTGCCTTATCACGTGTTATTATTAGATAAGGCATATATTTTGGTTCGACAGGTTTTTTTACAAGTGTGAAGCCGCATTCTGAAAGGAGTTTATTCCCCTTGCGGGCATTACATGTTTTGCATGCACAGACCTGATTTCCCCATGAATTTGGATTTTCCGGCCTTTTCTCAGGAGGGACCATAACCCATTTACTTAAAGGAATAACATGATCAACAGTGAGCTTATCCATTCCGAAACGATTCCCACAATATTGACACCTCATATCATCCCTGTAAATAATGTTAAGGCGTGAGTAGACTACCCGTTTTTTCGGAATCTTATGGAAATTAAAGAGCATGATCACACGGGGAAGAGGGATTGAGAGAAATTGTGACCGGATGGTATATTTTTCATCGACTTTTATGGCTTCAGCCTTATTGAGAACCTGAAGTATCACTGCTTCTTTTACGTTACATATGTGTATTGGTACCATTCCTGAATTGAGTGTGAGAACGGGTGCGTTTAACATAGATCAATAATAACATATTATTTTTTATTATTAAAGTATTTTATGCTATTCCTTATTCTATAGATAAACCCTATATTATATTAATATTGATGATTTTCCCGTTAAAACTAATTATTTTAAGTTAATGAGGAGAAACAGCCATACTTCTCATTGTAAAACTGAACTTTTCACAACGGAGTAAGTATTATGAAAAAAATTACAAAAATAATCTTTTGCCTTGAAACCCTTTTTATCATTCTTATTTGCCCGGGGTCTATTTTTGCAGATGAGGTCACAGAGGCCAGTTCAAGGATGTATAAACAGGCAAAAACCCTTAAACAAAAATATGAAATAATGCTTGATATTGTTGAGCTGGATAACAGGGATATGATCCCTGTCTTGATTGATGCGCTTGATGAGCTTATTCAGCAGAGCTTGTATATAAACATAAAAGAAAAAGTAATTCTGAACGATCTGAAAATTCTTGTGGTAAAGGAACTTGGGGATCTAAGAGCAAGCAAAGCTGCAGAATATCTATTTACAGTGGTAATAGAGGCAGATGATCCTCATTTGAAAGGGGCGGCATTAATTGCTCTTGGAAAAATAGGGGCGACTGAATATGCACGGGATATTGCCTTGATATTAAAGAAATTGACCCTTTATCGGGGGGAGGATTTGAAAGCAGATGAAACTATAGCCCATGCATGTATCTATGCATTGGAAAGAATAGCGGATCCGGTGGGGTATCTGCCTATATTTTTTGCTACAACGGCAGGTTTCTCATGGAAAATAAAAGAAACAGCTGAAAAGGCACTCGTGGTTATAGCAGACGATCCATCGGATATTCTGACAGGGCTGATTCTAAATGAAACTTCTTTTCAATTGAAACTCGAGGGATTAAGAGCTGAAAACCAGTCAAATGCTTCAGATAGTAAAAAGATCGAAGTTGCTGCGAAGGCTTTAAATGAAGGATTAATCAATAAGCCTGCGGATGTTGATGAAGAAACCTGCCTCAGGGAAATTCGAAGATTAGCATTAGAGATGA
>Ga0114925_10001681_pt1 | contig 11045 bp, 11 predicted proteins | sample SumtaG_2_FD_87287 | JGI IMG/M metagenome (GOLD analysis project Ga0114925, IMG submission 87287) | Deep subsurface microbial communities from Indian Ocean to uncover new lineages of life (NeLLi) - Sumatra_00607 metaG | ecosystem: Environmental > Aquatic > Marine > Oceanic > Sediment | place...
GACCCCTCCTGGGGAATCGGCGACTTGATGCAATATAAGGCCCTGCGCGAATGTTACCAGCATGCCAAGCGCATCAAGCCCGACGCGCTGGTGCGCCGCCAATCACCGGCGGAGCCCTGCTTCCAGCCTTATTACGACCAGGCTAATCTCTGTGAGCACTGGAAGCCACAGATGACCGACTGTTACAGGCGTGGTCGGATTGCCACCCGTCTGCTGCGGGACGTCTTCTTCACCACTGATGCCTGGTTCGTTACCCGCACAAAGGGCTACGAATACTATATGAATATGGCAGTGTGGAATGCGCCAGAAATCGAATCAGTAAACCACGCCATTCACCCCTATATGCATCACGTGCCCCTGACTGAAAAGGACTACCGCCGTCGCTACGCCGGCCTTCAGGTCTATATGAACGCGCCGGTCAACATTAGCGACCGCTGTCAGGTGGAATGGGAGTGCGGAGAGTTGCAGGCCTGCCGAAGATATACTCGCGGCCCGCTGGCCGGCTTCTATGCGGCTTTGGCCCTCAGTCCTCGTTGCCTTGTCACTTACAGCCCCGATCAGGCGCTCATCGCAGCGACCGAGGTGCGCCGGACGCAGGTGCCGTTGCCACCAAACGCACAGGTGACCAGTGTGCAGCAGGTACTGCATTCAGGCGAGGAGCGCCCGCATCAGTATGAGCTAGTGCCGACTGATGACGGCCAGCAACTCAAGACGCAAGTTCCTGACAGTGCCAGCGAGATTGCCTACTTGCGCATTCGTTACGAACTCAACTCGTAATCATCCAGCAAGGAGGTTCGACGACAATGTCCCAACAGCTAGCTATTCACGGAGGGACACCGGTAATCACTGAAAATATCTTCAAGCCCTGGCCGATTATCACCGAGGCTGACAAACAGGTAGTATGCGACGTCCTTGACGCCGCTGGTAAGGAGCGTCTGTGGGGTGGCACCGGCACCAGTACTACCAAATTGCAGGATGCCTGGTCGGAGCGAATCGGCCGCAAGCACACGCTGATGACCAACAGTGGCACGGCTGCCCTGCACACCGCAGTGGCTGCCGCCGGCATAGAGCCAGGTGACGAGGTCATCACCTCGGCGTTTACCTTTGTGGCCTCGGCCACCTGTATCCTGCACCACAACGCCATTCCTGTGTTTGCTGATGTCAAGCTGGACACCTTCAATATAGACCCGGCCAGCATTGAAGAGCATATCTCCGACCATACCCGCGCCATAATTGCGGTCTATATCCACGGTATGCCGGCAGATATGGACCGAATCAACGAAATCGCTCGCGCCAATGACCTGCTTGTCATTGAAGATGCCGCCCAGGCTCATGGTGCCACGTATCACGGCCGCCCGGCCGGAGCACTGGGCGATATGGCCTGCTTTAGCCTCAATGGCATCAAGCACCTGATAGGTCCCGAGGGGGGATTGTTCTGCTGTGATGATGAGGAGCAGTTCGGCCGAGCCAGGCTACTGCAGTCGTTCGGCGAGGTCAGCGATCCCAATGTTCCGCGCGAATATAATGCCCGTAGCCTGGGGTGGATGTATCGCAGCACCGAAATCAACGCCGCGCTGGCCTACAGCCAGCTTCAGCGCCTGGACGAGTACAATGCCCAGCGCCAGCGCAACGCGGCTTACCTGCACCAGCGCCTCAGCGAATTGCCCGGAGTTGTCCCAACGCCCCAGCCCGAAGGGGTGCAGTCGGCATACTGGCTGTTCGCCTACCGCGTTCCGCTATCGGAGGCGCTGGTGGACGACGTGCCACAGGTTACTTGGCGTGAAACACTGGCTAAGGCACTGAATGCCGAGGGAGTGCACACTCGCCAGTGGCAGACGATGGTCACGCCGGCTCAGTCTATGTTCCAGACCCATAATGCCTACGGCCGCGGCTGCCCCTGGCAATGCCCTCACGGCCGGCAGGTCTCCTACGACCTGACCCAGTATCCCAACGCCCAGCAGGTGATTGACCAATATCTGGTGCTGTGGCACCCGCAGATTGAATACTGGAACCTGGTAAGTCCGCCCAACGACCTGGAACAGATGGCGCTGCTCGCCGACGGCTTCGAGAAGGTCTTCACCAATCTCGAGCAATTAGTACCGCTGGCTCGTGATGCTGCCAGCGAGGCCAACTAGCCGGGAGCAGCGATTAGCTAACGGCAATACGCTGACCCGTCTCCGCCGACTTGTAGACAGCGTCGAGCACCTTGGTGCTCCACAGACCGTCGGTGCCCGGTATTGGCGGTTCGGTGTCATTTAACACAGCATCAGCGAAAGCCTCGAACTCTAGCTGATACATACTCTGCTCGTTGGACTCGATGCGCTGCTTTTCCTCAAAACCCTTAGCACCACGAGTTCTCACGCGCAGTGTCCCATCACTGGTCACTCCCATAATCCCCTGGGCGATCAGGACTCCGTCGGTCCCGTTTACCTCCACCAGATTTTGCGGCGAGCACGCAAAGTAGGTATCAACGCAGCCAAATGTGCCGTTAGCGAACTCGTAGAGCGCCAGGCAACTGTCCTCAACACCCTCATACTCGTAGACTACGTTGCCCGCCATCGCCATAACCGAAGCGACTTTGCTATCAATAACTCGCTCGACGAGGTCGGTGGCGTGACATCCTACATCCATAAACGCGCCGCCTGCGTGTAGTTCTTTGCTATGGCGAAACACGCCCTCCTCCTGGGGCGGGTAGATAAAGCCCATCTGTGCCCGAATTGAAACCACCTGCCCAATGGCGCCTTCGCGCACTAGCCGCTTCGCCTCCTGCGTCAAATGATGGAACGGCATCATAAAGGCAGTGCCGAACTTCACTCCGTGCTCGTTGGCGACAGCTACCATCTTCTCCGCCTCGTCGGCGTGGGGAGCCAGGGGCTTCTCGCAAAATACATGTACACCCGCCTCCGCGCAGGCCCTCACTTGCTCGAGGTGCACGTGAGGCGGCGTGCAGATATAGCAGGCATTTATCGGCGCCTCCGCCAGCATTGTGTCCACATCGGTATACCATTGCTGAGCGCCATGCTTCTCCGCTACCTGTTTAACATCGGCTTCTGTCCTGCTCATCACCGCGGTCAATTCACCGTTTCTGGATCGCTGAATCCCCTCGGGAATCGTCCGTAAATGAGCAAATCCGGTTGCTCCAATTACGCCCCATCTGATCTTGTCCATGTGTGTCACCACCTATCTGAGAATCTTGAAAGGTACTGTATTTCCTACGCCCCACCCCTGGCGTGCCCCCCCTCTCAGTGGGCACAGTCCTACCGATCATTCAAGTCGGTCCCTTTCCTGTTTGACCCGCCCGGCTACTGCCTCAGCAGCCTGCGACATCCATTGCTCCCCACTTTCTGGGCTGACCAATTCTGGCAGTCTCGGCTGCCAGCTCCACTCTTCGGCACTCATATGGCGATCAATATCATCGCTGCCTGCGGAGGAGGTGCCTTGCTTATAGGGTTCGCCATCCAGGTGCTCATACCTTGGTAGCCTGGTCGCCGTCGGGTCAAACCGACCCAAGTCCACTGCCTCCGCCGCTGCCGCTAGAGCCTGGGCCGTTTCATGTGGCCCGGCATGTCCGCCAGCCTCGGCAGGAATCTCCACCAGCGACTCCGGAGCGACAACCAGCACCCGCATCTGATTGGCCTGCTGGTAGATATCCGCCGCCTTCTCAAAGGCCTCCTGTTGAACGAGGCCTCCGTGGCCCAACACTATGACAGCCGTTTGAAAACCAATCTTCTCCAACTCCCGCAGCAGCTCCAGAGTGAAATCAGTTACCAGCTTGGCGCTGAAAACAATGGAACCGTGATATGCCGAAAAGCCCGCCGCCGCTACGTATATTGGCGGCAGAACGACCCCACCGGCCAATCGGGCGGCACGCAGGCAAATCTCGTGGCCCCGCAGGTAGTCCGAGCCCAGCGCCAGATGCTCCCCATGCCATTCCAAAGAGCCGGCTGGGATGTAGGCCACGGGCGTTCGAGCAATCGCTTCGTTGAGTTCACTTGGGAAAAACAGCTCATAACGCGTCTTTTCCAACTCATTCATAATATCTCTCCAGTTGCAGTATAGTGCTCAGAGACCAAACCAGCAATTGCTGTCCGGGGTAGCTTACTCTTTCAGTTGGAATGTGAACAGGTCAGCATCACTGATATAGAAATACAGCTTGAGCCAGCCAGCCGGCAACCGATTGTTGATTTTCCAGCTAACCATATGGCTGGTCTCATCACCAGTGAACGTCACGCACTCGTCCCGCCCGTAGCCGTCCAGGACTTCTCCATTTCCGCCCGCGACCTCCACCCGAACAAAGCCGCCTTCATTGCACTGAGCATTGATTGACAATTTTCCACCCTCAGTGTGGAAGGGTTTAGTCACCAGTACTCCTGGGCGCACGGCATTAGCTGACAGACTGACAAAGCGATCTGTTTTCATTCGAGCCAGCCCCAGGCAGTAGCTCACCTCGTCCATATTGTTGGCCTCAGGAACATCCAATTCCTCCTTAGCGCCAACAATCCACCAGTCATGGTGGTTTCTGGCTCCGCCGTGGTATATATACAGCTCGTCATCAACGGCCACCGGTCCCCCATAGGTGTTGACCATAAACTGATCCCAACTTCCCGGCTGACCCGTGGCCAGCCACGGCTGGCCCGGCTGGAGCCGATTGAACGCCCGTCCGTCCCGGGAATACAGCAGTTGAACGTCCATAGTATTATCCACTTGGTGAAAGACGTTTAGAAAGCCGACCCACATCCCGCCAAGATCATACTGGTTCATCCCGTAGAAATGATCATCTACGTTGTCCAAACCGTCGTCGGGCACGGCAATCGGCTCCGGCTCCGACCAGTTGATCAGGTCGGCGCTGCGGGCCTGGAATATGCGTCGCTTATTGTTTCGCCAGGGTTGGTCGGGGTAATAGGGCGCCGAGAAATGCTCGAACACGGGGCTGTTAGGCTCAATCCCCCCTCCTGCGCTAATGTAAGGTAGCTTTCGCACCAATCTCGCTAGATTTGCTGTCTGACAGGCTCAATATCATCACCATCCCTCATCATGGTATGCAAATCGCCAACATCGGACACTCGCGATCTGCTTTTTGGCTGCTCATATATTGTCGGCTTCGAGGCCGAATTCCTTCTCGTACTCACAACGTCCGGGCAACACTCAGGGATTTCCAGGCGCTTTACCCACTCTGGACATTGCCCCCTGTGCGCGTACCGGTCAGCAACTGCCCTGCTGACCTAGCGGTATTTCACCAGTATGTCAACGCTGTTGACCACAACTGGCTTCGCCGCAGAAGGCGCGCTTAGCAGAATAAGACCAATCTCGTTGCGGCCCTTGCGGCACAATTGCGGCTCAGGGTTGAAGGTGATGGTGCTGCCCTCAAACGATTTGGCCGGCAGTTCTTGCCCGTTCAGAGTTACTTCTATCTGATTCTCTTCCGCTGCTTCAGCCAGGATCACGCGCAGTCTGATCTCCTCCAGATTCCCTGCGCTTGCGGTCCTGCCGCCCCTTGCGATGTACCCGATTTGCCCATTTGGAATGTCCAGCCATCTGCTAATTCCTCCCAAAGTTTCCCGGTAACCTATTGCTACTAAGAACTGTTGAGAAAGTGTTTTTCAATCGCTGACGGGCTGTTACGTGCTCGAGACGGACCTGTAATGTGAACTGTTTTGCCTGCTGTATTCGCCTTGCATAAGCTGCCTCACCATTGTTACATAATAATGGTTCAACTACTACCTATGATTCTAGCACACTATCCTTTTGACAGCAAGGCCCGCCTTGTGCTAGACTGCCCGCGTGCCTTTTGTACCGGTCTCTGGATATAGCAGCGCAACTTGGTTAGCTAAATCATCCGCAGCAGGAGGAATTAGTGCAGGAAACACAGAATACTAAACGCAGTAACAACGCATAAGGGAAATCCCAGAGACAGCCAATATCGCGATGTCCAAACTGAGGAGGAATATCCGTGCAAAACCAGATAGGATGTTTCAATAGACCCTGGGCTCAGTGGGATTATGAGATTGCCCTAAAGGGCATGCAAGCCGCTGGCTATGAACATACGGGCCTACTACTAGGCCAGCGAAACGAGTTGCTGGTCGACACAGACTCAACGCCTGCGGAGATCCTTGAAATCAAGGGCCTCATTGAAAGCCATGAGTTGCGCCCCGCGGTTGTACTAGCTGGCCCGCCCCTTAATCTTCCCGTGCAACAAGCAGCGGAACAATTCTGCCGGCTCATAGATAATGTTCATTTGCTGGGCGCCAGTTATGTGCTCAGTTGTGGTACTATGAACGAGGAGCAATATGAAACGTATTATCAGGTAATGGCGCAGTGTTGTGACTATGCGGCCCAGCAGGAAGTCATGCTTACGCTGAAGCCTCACGGGGGGATAAGTGCTACGGCCCGCGAGTGTCTGACCGCAGTGGAGCGGATAGATCACCCCAACTTCGCCATTTATTATGACCCTGGAAATATCCACTATTATACTGGCCAAGACGCGGCCGAGGATGTCAAGCTGATAGCCGACTATGTAGTAGGCATCTGCGTGAAGGATTGCACCGGCCTGGAAGACGAGGTAATGATTACTCCTGGCGAAGGTCTGGTAGATTTTGAATCGGTTTTCGGTACGCTTAAAGATGCCGGGTTCACTGGCCTTGTGACGGTTGAGTGCCTCGGCGGCGAGACACCCGAACAGGTGAATGTCGCCGCCCAGCAGACGTATGAGTTTGTGGATAGTTTACTGTCATAGTGGCCTCGATTCAAACAATTGCAATTGACTATTGCCCACTGCATCACGGCTGGTGGAACGAGCAGATAGGGGCGTGAGGGTTCGCGATACACCAGTGCTGCAACTACTACGCGCTGGCAGTTGACACCCACCTGAGCTATGGTTATGATGGATATGGAAATCTGGGCTAATATCGCTCGCCTTCGAAGGAGGCCAGCCAATGCTGTCTCGCTATATCTACTTTGATTCTGTGGACACCCACTTTCAAACCGAAGAGCTTGGCCCCCCCGGTCCTAATGAGATCATCATCCGTTCAACTTGTTCTCTCATCAGCGTCGGCACGGAACGCGCTACGCTTCAAGGGATCATTCTCGGCCCAGGCCGCCTCGGTTACAGCCTCGTAGGCCGCGTTGAAGACGTAGGAGCTGAGATCCAAAGGTTCACAGTGGGCGACCGCGTCATTGCCGAATGTCATCATGCAGATTACGTAAAATGTACTGCTGAGCCCTGCCGTGTGCAGTCTATCCCTGCTGAAGTAAGCGATAAGGCCGCTGCTTTTACTGTTCTCGCCAGCGTCGCCGCCTACGCCATCGAGCGTGCCGAGCTACACATGGACGAGGGGGTGCTCATTGCCGGTGCTGGCATCGTTGGGATGCTTGCCACTCAACTGGCGCAAATTATGGGAGCTTACCCTGTCATTGTCACTGACATCCGTCCTGAACCTCTTGAGATGGCCCATCGCATCGGTGTCAAGAACGCCATCCACGCTGAATCTGATGAAGAGCTGCGTTCCGGTATTGAAGCAATCGCCCCCAACGAATCCATCTCCGTTCTCATCGAAGCCTGCGGGAGCCCGCAGGCGGTAAGCACTTTAGTGTCCCTCGCACCTTCGGGAGCCCGGGTGGTGGTGGCAGGTGCTCTCTCTGGCGAACTGCTTCTTCCTGACCCCTTCGACGCCTTTATAATGCGTGAAATCTCCATCATCGGTGCTTTTCAGCCCAACTGCCCCCCGGAGCGTCAGAGGTATTATCCCTGGTCCCAGAGCGACAACCGTGCCATGGCCTTGCGCCTGATGGCTGAAGATCGTCTGATTGTTGAGCCCCTGATAACCCACGTCGTGGCTGCCGAGGATCTGCCCTCCTTTTATGCCGACTTAAAGTCCGGCGCTGTACAACCTACCGGCGCCCTCATCAACTGGAGCGGCTGATGTGCCCGGCCCATAGCGCATGCGTTACCCGCGATCCACTGACAATTCTTACACACACCCAAGTACGAAAAAGGCTTGATAGCCACGTACAATTGCAGCATAATGTCTTTTGCGCCAAGATTTCAAGCCACATCGGTACCGAAAACGCTGGCTCAACCACAGCCAGCGCCATGCTCTGACGACCAAATTTGCACCTGCTGCCGCATCAGTCGCTGGGCTGCTCCCACAGCTCATCGGCAGCCGCCAGGGCCGCCGAATATACTGCCTTCACCGGTACATCGTGCTTGTGCGCAGCCGCCAGACAATCTTCGTATTCAGGCGCTACGGTGACTACTCGGCCGTCCAGGTAACCTACTTTCGCGGACAATTGTCCAAAACGAGTCGTGACCGTGACTGTCTCTCGATTCAGGCAGCGCCGCTGGCTGCGAGTCAGGCGCACACCGAAGGTCGTGCTTTCCCGCAGGATAGCACTGGCGACGGCCTCAGCGTCGGCGGCAGTGGCCAAAGCCGAGATTTTCACCGCCGGGCGCCCCTTTTTCATCTGTATTGGTGTCAACCACACATCCAAAGCACCGGCAGCAAAAACCTGACCGACTACATGCGGATGCAGCTCCGGATTCATGTCGTCAATATTGGCCTCAATAGTCACTACCTCATCAACAATCAATGACTTGTCGCCACCCGCCGACTGTCCAACCCACAGCCGTAGCACATTGGGACGTCCGGGAAAGTCTTTGCTGCCCGCACCGTAGCCGACTTGCACTACTGTCATCGGCGGAAAGGTGCCGACCTGCTCACAGAGAGTTGTCGCCAGCGCAGCGCCCGTGGGCGTTACCGTCTCTTCATTGATATCTACCGGAACCGTTGGATACCCTTTGAACAATTCAGCTACCGCCGGCGGTGGCACCGGCAGGCGGCCGTGGGCGGTGTCCACAAATCCGTGTGAGACCGGCAGAGCCGAACAGTACAGCTTCTCCACTCCCAACATGCGCAGCCCCATCACGCTTCCCACGATGTCAATAAGCGTGTCAATGCCCGCCAACTCGTGGAAGTGAACGTCCTCCAGCGCGACACCATGCACGCTGGCTTCTGCCTGGGCTATATTATCAAGCACTTCCAATGAGGAATTCACCACGTCTGGGGGCAGATCTGCAGCGGCGATCAGGTCACGCAGTTCGGTATAACTAGCATGTTGGTGGTGCACGTGGTGATCGGTTGCTCTATCCGAGGCTGTGGCGGTTACTGTGACTTTGGTGGCCTCAATTCCGGCCTTGGAGACCTTTTCGGCGGTGATCTCCCAGTCGGTCACGGGCAAGCCGCGCAACTGCTGGCGCAACCCCGACAACTCGACGCCGGCATCAACCAGTGCGCCCAGGGTCATATCGCCGCTTATCCCTACTGTAATATCCAGGTAACCGATTCGCATATTTCACCTGAAACTAGCCTGCGTTGGTTGGGTACGGAGGAATTCGTGTGAATAGCAGGAAGTCACATCCTGACAGCAATTGAGACAAGGGTAAACTGACATGGTTGAGTTGTCAAGCGATCGGTTCTTCAGAATTCTTTTTCGCAGGCATAGCCGCTGGGTGCTTGCCGTAGCCGTAGGTGTCTGGCTGGCTTGGCTGCTGACCGGACGCGGCTGGCCGTGGTGGGCCTGGCTGCCCGCTGCAATCCTGGCAGCGGAGGCTGGTTATGCCCTGCTATTGGTAGGTGTCTACGCATACCACAAGGCCACCTATCAGCGAAGAGCCGAGATGATGCGCCAGCAACTGCGAGAGGCCGACAAGCAGACCGACAATGAAGACCAGGCCCACCCCTCGTCACTGACCAACTAATAACCTGCGCAATATGTGCGTGATACGCCAGCTTATTGATTACGACATTAGCCTGCCATTGCCGAGTTAGACCGTTCCGCGGAGAATCACAAATATGCCACGCGAAAGCAACAAAGCCAGGCAACAACGCGCTGTGGAAATAAACAAGCGCCTCCAGGAACAGTACCCAGAGGCCAGTTCTGCTCTGAACTGGCGCAACGCCTTCGAGTTGCTGGTTGCGACGATTCTCTCGGCTCAGTCAACTGACGAGATCGTCAACCGCGTCATCAAAGACCTTTTCAAGAAGTATCCGACTGTTGAGGCACTGGCCGCCGCCGACCGCGAAGAGCTGGAGCAGGATATCTACTCCACGGGCTTCTACCGGCGCAAGGCCAAGAGCATACAGACCATGGCCCAGAAGCTAATGGACGAGTTTGACGGGCAGGTCCCGCAGAATATGGAAGAGATACTCGCTCTGCCGGGAGTAGCGCGCAAGACTGCTAACGTTGTGCTGAACGAGGCTGTCCATTCGCAGACCGGCAGCTACGAGGGGATCGCCGTTGATACCCACGTAAAGCGGGTGGCCTACCGCCTGGGTCTGACCGACCGGACTGACCCGAAGAAGGTAGAACAGGACTTGATGGAACTGCTGCCCCGGAAAAGCTGGCGGCAGGTGAGCAATGGGCTGATACTTCTGGGGCGACAGCATTGCACCGCCCGCAAGCCCAATCACGACGATTGCCCGCTGGAGGACCTGTGCCCCAAGCTGCCGGTGCCGTAGCTGATTTCAGAGGAATATTCTCACCGATGTCGAAATCCTAGTTGCAGGCAGATCAAGCGGACGGAAAGGGTGTTTGAAATGGGTAAGACCTGCCCCCACTGTGGTATGGAAAGCGATAATGAGCGAGTTTGTAGCTGGTGTGGCAAGCCGCTGATAGAGGCGACCGCCCCAACCGAGGGTCGTGAGCGCCCAACTCAGGAGGCGGCAGGTGCAGAAGCGACTTCCGCCAAGCCGCAGGTAGGAGCTGGCCGGGGGCGCCACAGAGGGGCGGCCGCGGACATGATGACAGCCGAAGCAGCCAAAGATCAGCGGGCCAAATGGCCCTACTACCTGGCAGTAGTGGCAAGTTTAGCTTTTGTGGTCCTGGGCTGGTCGGCAATAAGCCTGCGAGGCGCGCTCCAGGCTCCGCAGGAACCGGAAGAGTGGCAGTCCGCCAGCAGCGAAAACGACTACCTGCGCCTGCAGGTGCCCGGCAACTGGGATTTCACGACCGGCGGCTCACCGGCGAGCTTGGAGTACGTGCGAATAAGA
>Ga0114925_10001682_pt1 | contig 11044 bp, 13 predicted proteins | sample SumtaG_2_FD_87287 | JGI IMG/M metagenome (GOLD analysis project Ga0114925, IMG submission 87287) | Deep subsurface microbial communities from Indian Ocean to uncover new lineages of life (NeLLi) - Sumatra_00607 metaG | ecosystem: Environmental > Aquatic > Marine > Oceanic > Sediment | place...
GTATGTCGACCTTGACGTAAACTATCTTCAATAGAAGGATTCATTCTTTCAGGATGTCTTTCATCATATTCTATTTGTTCGTTTAGTGAACGAATTCTATTTTGTTCCTTTTTAAGTAATTGGTGTTCGCTAATTACTCTTTTGGTGATATCACCTAATTTTATTACTATTTTCTTTTTCATATCCCTATTAATTTATACTTTGTATTCCTACCCAAAATTCCCAAGCCTCTCTACCCATTTTTTCAAATACTCTTTGTACATGGTTATGTTCATGATTTCCAGTAGTGTTTTCTATTCTTTGTAGTGCTGCTCGTATTAGTACATCTCTAATATATCTTTTATTATCTAATAAATAATTTATATGTTTTAATTTTTCTTCTAACATGGAGATGTCACTATCATTTTCTCCATCTTCATTATCATATTCTTCCTCTTCAATTTGATTCTCAAGAGACTCAGGATCGTTTCTTTCCCCATATAAAAATCTATATAAGTCATCTCTAGTCCAATTTAAAATAGGATAGGAACCAAACATATTAACGATACCACTTTGTCTAAGAATTTCGAAATATTTCATTATATCTCTTCTTTCTTGACCAGTAATTTCATTTAATCTAGGAAAATCATATTGATCTCTTCTTTGTTCAGAAACAATAAACTTAGAATGGATGTATTCTTTTAAATCCTTTTTTTTCATTTTAGGGTTAGTATTTTTTTTAAGAGATTTCATTTCTTCTTCATCCATTTTTTTAAACCCATCAGTGGCATAATATAATTTTACTTGTTTATCAGTAAAAATCCTACCACTAGGGCTTATATTTTTATTTTTACCTATTTTTTTAAAAGGCATAATAAATGTTTATTTTCTCGCGTTACAGAAAGCATCTGCTAATCCTGCTCTATAATGAAGTTTTTTACTATTACTTCTTCGAGCTTTGTCTATACAACCTTGAGAGCAACCATTTTTAAATCCATTATCTATACAATAATCTCTAAATGTCCCTTCAGTTCCATCTCTTTCTATTTCGTCTGATACATCTTGCATCCAGTCTTCTTCTTCTTTTACTGTAATTGTAGTATCACTATCTTTAGGTAATCCTTTTTCTATTTCTAATGCTTGTGCAGCATCTTTAGCTTGAATAACTCCTTCATCTACCACTACTTCATCAGCAACTTCGATATCCATATCTGGAGTTGATAGGTTTTGTGAAATATAATCAAACATTTGTTGACCATACACATCATAAAGCCTCTCAATTATTCTTTTAGGATTTTTTCTCATATATCTTAATACTGCTGGTGGAATTTCTTCACCATACTGACCGAATACACCTTCTATTTCTGCTTCTTTAGGAGATTGACGGTATTTAGATTTACTGTAAGTATCCTTCATTTCATGCTGCTCAAATAGATTTTCCATTATACCTCTTCTTACAGCTCTTTTAATTTCTGATTCATAAATTTTAACCTTCTTTTTCATTTTTATACGTTTAATAATTCTTTATTATATTGTAATACCATATCTTTTTCATATAGTTTTGATTCTACTGACTCTATATCCTCCCCAAAAGAAAAGAATAATCTTTTATCAGGATATTCATCATACCCTTCCAAATTTTCCCATGCGAGTGCTACAATACCATCTACCGCATCCCACATTGCAAAAGAATCAGATTCTTGAACTATATCAAGTTTTAATTCTCCTACTAACACACCAGATTTTTTAACAAAATTTTCTGCTGGGGGTTCAGGGTTATTAGATGCAGGATAAGAGTCCCATCCTTCACCGTCTATATCTTCTAATATATCAGAAAAGAGAAATTCATAAATGAAGTTCCCTTTCCAATTTTGACCTACCTTATTTATGTAAACTAAATTCATTATTTATACATTCCGTTTCTTTTAATTATAGGTTTTTTTCTTTCCTTTAATGCTTTAGGTTTTGGGTTAACACTAGGTCTAGGAATTTTTTTCCATCTTGGTTTTTTAGGTTTTGTCCCTGGACGAGTAGTTGGTTCTTTTATTCCCGGTTCTTTTACGGGTGCATTACCAAACAAAGATTCAAAATCAATTTCAATGTAATCATTACTTGCGAAAGTATCTTGATCCACTTCACCATCCCCATCATTATCCATATCTAATCTATTAGGTATATCATCACCATCTCTATCTAAATCTCCAGTTGCTGCTAAAAAGTCTTGCCCTGTTGCGATAGCATCTACTACATTCATCTCTTGTTCACCAAATGGTTGAGGTGCGAATCCTACATCATCACCTGCTTCTAAAGCGGTAGTATTAGTAATATTTAAATCTTCATCTAAAGATGCCCATTCTTCATCTTCTTCACATGAACTACACCCTTTACCTAAACATTCCTCACAAATAGTGTGTTTTTCGGTTAAAACTTTTTTTAAGGCTAAATTAGCGTTTTTTTTTAAAAAAGATTCCATTAATTGTTTTTTTGAAAAAGTACGAGATTCATTTTTTTCTTCTTTCTCCTCAACTTCTTCATCTTGTTTAAGATCTTTTATTTCTTTTTTTAAATCAATAACTGCATCTTCATGTTGTTTAAGTGCAGTTTCTAAAGTTTTAATAGATTTTTCTTCTGCTTTTTCTTCTGATTCTGCCAATTCTTCTTCTTCCTCTACTTCTTCTTCATCAAAATCCACTTCTACAGTTTCTTCGTCATCACCTGCTAAGGCATCATCTTCTTCGTCTTCACCTTCAATTTTAGCGATAATGTCTTCAACATCTTCATCAGGAATCTCTTCCCAATCAATTGCTGCCACAATAGAATTGATTACGTATTTATCTAACTCTGCATCTGGCTCATCTTTGTCTCTTAACATTTGTGCTACCTTACCAGTTAGTTTTTGTATTTTCTTAGTATAAGAATCTCCTTCATCCTCATCTTCAGCATCTACTTCAATCTCCTCATCTTCTCCTTCAAATTCAACATCTGCCATATCACCACCCATATCTACTTCAACTTCATCTTCAACAGGTGCTTCAGCGGCTGGTGCATCTACTTTAATTACTTTTTTTTGATCTTCAATAACTTCAGGTTCTTTTACTTCTTCTTCCGGTAATACAAATCCAAATCCTGCACCACCACTAAAAGCAACACCATCAGTCTCAAATAAGTTAGTGTTTTTTTCAACACCAAATGATTCATTTAACATATCAAATTTTAAATTCAAATGTTTAAGTGCGTCAGCATAAGATTTATATTTTTCACTACTTTTATTTTGTAAACCACCTACATAGTTAAAATCTTCTGCGATAAATTCACCAGAAGTTTTTTCAGAAGTTTTAATAAAGTAATCTCTATTTTCTCTAACTATACCATAAACTACGCCATTTGCGCCCTTTTTAATTAATTCTACCTCTGAAGTTGAATCACTTTCGTTAATGGTATTCATTTTACCCATAAGGTCTTTAATTCTATTCAGTTTGTCTTGACCTTTGATTTTTTTCGGATTAGTTAAATTTCTCATTTTAATATCTTTTATAATTTTTATTTATTATGACCTATTAAATTTACCACTTTTAATATTTTGAAATTGGTAAGTGATATCAGTACTATTTACATTTGCAGAAACAGCACCTGAATAAGTATCTCCACTCGTACATATTCCCGCTGGTTTAGGGTTACCTAAAAATACTAAGTCCGCATCTAAAACAGTACCGGTTTCGCATATATTTAAAGGTACTACTCTACCATCCCAACCATTACTTACGTTAATAACTTCCCCATTAATAGTAAAAGGCCCTGCGGCGTTGTCATCAATAATAAAGGCACCGTAAGTATATAAATCAAAATTAGCATTAGTACTTACGTGCATTACTGTAAAAGTTCCTTGTATTGTTGGTTTTGCCATAATAAATTATTTTTCTTTTATCTTATTATTTATTAATAAATATTACATTTTACATAAAAAAACTAAAATACGATATATTTTAATTCTTTAAAAATCTAATAGATTCATCAAGGGTTAAAGATTTATCATAAGCTAAAGTTTCTAACTCACTTAACTTATCAAGGAATTCCATTCTTCGTAATACTTTAAATGCAATATTTTCAAAAGAATATTCCCCCTCTCTATCTAAACCTGCTTGTCTCATTTTTTTAATTTTTTCTTTTAAAGTTTTAATAGATCTTATAACTTTATCGTATTCCGCCGTTTTATATAGTTTAAATGAATGTTTTATACTATCAACCAAAGAGTTCACTTTTTGAGTTACTTTCTTTTCATCTATTTTTTTACTACCTTTTTCTGGTTTTACAACCCATCCATCCCACAATACTGAATAGACACCACTAGAAACATGTGGTTCGGTAGTATCTTGCACATATAATTCTACATCATAACCTTTTATGGTAATATTATGTTTTTCATTCCATAAATTCTTTTTTGAGTTAAAGTATTCTCTAACTAAATCTACATTTTCATCTACATCCTCAAACTTTAGTAAAATATGTAAATCTACATCTGAAAATCTAGACCAATTATAATTTGCTAAACTTCCTGTTAGAATAATATCATCAATATCAACCCACCCTATATCTAAAGTCTCAAAGAAATCGTCTGCAATCATTAACATTCTAGTTCTCACATCTCCATACATATGTTGTTCCGAATCAAAAATTTTAGGGTTTAATGTATTTCGTATTTTAAATGAAGAAAGATCAATTTCTTCTTTTTCTATAATATCATTAACATCTTGTTCTTTTAGTCTATTAATTTTCATAAGTATTTTTATAATAAATACTTAAGTAATTGATAAATTAAACAGCAATAGGTACATTTTTCCAATTAGGGTAAGATTCGTAATGTAAAATTTCGAAATCACTAAATTTATAATTGAAAATATTAAGTGGTTTTTTAAGTTTTAATGTAGGTGCAGATAATTTAGTACCTCTTCTACGTTGTTCTTCTACATAGGGTAAATGATTATCATAAATATGTGTATCCCCAAAACTACCTATAAGTTCATAAGGTACCATATTAACTTGTTGTGCGATCATATGTAATAATAAAGCGTAAGATGCAACATTAAAAGGTAAACCTAAAAAGGTATCTACTGATCTTTGATTCCACATTAGAGTAATTTTTCTCGTAGGCACTCTTAATGCATTTAATTTATTTGGTGTTAAATCAGTAACGTGGTGAGATAAAGGGTGTGTCTCTAAATAATAATTTAATCTTTCAGTAAAAGTTAATTCTTGAGTATAAACTTGAAACCCATAATGACAAGGAGGTAGTTTCATTAATTCTATTTCCCCTGCATTCCATGCAGATACCATCATTCTTCTACTATCAGGATTAGAATGTAAAGTATCTATTAAAATTTGTATTTGATTTACACTATTAATTGATATTTCTTTAGAGAGCCCTTTATTTACATATAAAACTTTTTTAGTAATAGGTGTTGACCAATTAACCCATTGTTTACCATAGACAGGTCCTAACTCACCATTATCATCTGCCCATTCATTCCATATACTTACACCATTATCTTGGAGATACTTAACATTTGTTTCTCCATTGAGGAACCATAATAATTCATGGATAATGGACTTGGTGTGTAATTTTTTTGTTGTAAGTAAGGGGAACCCATCTTCCATTTTAAATCGTATCTGTTTTCCGAATACTGAAGTCGTTCCCGTTCCTGTTCTATCTTTTTTATGGATACCCTCCTCCAAAATTTCTTTAAGTAATTGATTATATGTTTCATCTGCCTTCGCCATTTTATATACCCATTGATCCTACACTGTTTATAATATTATACTCTAATTTATCAATTATTTTCGATAAAAGATCTAGTTCCTCATACATTTGGTGTTCCGACAATAAAATTTCCAATGCATCTTGTAACTCATATAATTGAGATAATAATTTTTGATCAGCACTTACCATTATTTATTATTTTTTATTAATTGTATTTGTTCAATAATAGGTGTAGTGTCTACCATACCTTCTATTTTATCCGTTTTATAATTTTTAATATGAGAATTTAATACTTTACCTTGACTTTCTGCTTTCTCAAAAACATCATAATCATTTCTTTTAACGTCATGATAAAGATATTGCCTTCCCCCTTTAAAAATAATTGCTAATTTTTGACTAATAGTATTATAACGAGAAGCTAGTATATTACTAGATTCGTAAATACTTTCTATTGATTCTTTGTCGATGTGTCTATTTAGTAACATAATTTAATCGTTGAATAATTTATAACTATCTACATTATTTAATTGGTAAACTTTACCCATTACTGATGGGGGTTGGTCAATAACATTAGATCGATGATCTTCTGTGATAACCACATAATTACCAGTAATCATCATACCACAATCTTCGTGTTCAATTCTAATAGTAGAAGGAAAAGTAGAAGAATTTTTCTCCCATCCCTCTTCTTTTAAAATTAAAACAATTTTCTTAAATTTTGGTGCGGTATGCGTCATAACATTGTAAATATAAGTTTTTTTTCTGAAAAATCAAAATAAATTGCATAAAAAAACCACATTCGATTAAAAATGTGGTTTTACGTATAATAGTTTAGGTAGATTATGAAATCTCTATCTTTCTATTTTCTTTTTTATTTTTAGTTGGAGTTAATTTTGGTAAAAATAAAGTAGTGATACCGTTTTCCACTTTTGCATGAATTTCATCTGCTACTACATTTTCAGGTAATGGGAATGTACGATAAAATTTTGAAGAATGGAATTCTTTAGAGATGTATTCTCCGTTATCTTTGTGTTCAATCACTCTTTCCCCTTTAACTGTTAACATATTATTTTCTAATTCTACTGATAATTCTTTTTTAGTAAAACCAGGAGTGGCTAATTCATATTTATAAGACCACTCATCTTCAAATACATTAGTAGTAGGTAAATTTTGAGAATAATCTCTTTTAGTTACCGGTACTTTGTTATTTAATCCCCTTACAAATGGGTAGGTGGTTGAATTACTCCAAAAGAAATCCTCATTTAGGAAGTCTCTTAAAAAATCATTAAAATTGTTTTTCATTTTTAATTTTTTTATTAATATTATTATTATTTGATTTTTAATTAATCAAAATAAATGCCAGTAGGTTTTCTGTGACATTATGTCATTAAGGATTGTTAATATGTCTTCCTTTTACTTTGTAATAGTTAACATCTATTTCATATTCCTCTAATTTATTTTTAGGAATATAACATTCTCCTGTTGAAAGTAAATGTTGGATTCTTTTCTCCCCAAACTTAATATTAAACTCTACTAAATCAATACCAATAAATTTTCTATTGTGTTTAAGTGATGCAACTCCGGTGGTGGAGGATCCAGCAAATGGATCTAATATAGTGTCTCCTTCATCACTACCTATTTTAACAAACCATTCTGCCAATTCCACATGGAAAGGTGCTGGATGTAAAACACTAGGATTGGATTCTGCAGCAGTTATTACTACATTATGGGGTAATGCCCCTTTTTCATTTAAAGTAACGGTGGCGTGTTCGTATACCCCATCTCTAGAACCAATTGTTGGAACCGGTTTTTTCATTCTACGTTTAGTAACTTCGGAATGTGGTACTCTACAATTATCTGCCCTAAATTTAGGTTTATTAGTAGGTGAAAAATGAAATACATATTCATATCTATCAATAGCCCTATATTTACAATTAGTCGGCATCGATTGTTTTTTATACCATATATAAGGTTTAGCCACTAATTTCCATCCTTGAAGTCTCATCTTATATTTTAATTCATCAAGAACTGGGTGAACAACCCCATTATCAATCTTATCATTTATATTAAGAAAGAAACTACCATCTGGTTGAAGAACCTTTAAAAATTTTTCAGTAAATTCTAAAAACCAATCAACGTACTCATCCACATGAATTGATCCTACTTCCCCATCACTATTACCACTATAATTTTTTCTCATAGCATAATAGGGAGGAGAGGTAAATATCATATCTACTTTTTCTTTTTTCTCAATCATTGAGTCTAGCACGTTTTTTGTATTACCTAAGTGTAATTTATATTTACTTTCCATAGTTTCTTTCTTATATGTTAACAAAGGTAATGATATTTATTTAAAAAAACAAATTGGCAATGAAAAAAGTACAACCAAAAGTTAAGAAAATAATTAACAAATCAATTGATGAGGCAAAATTATATAATGATACTGAAATAAAAGTAGAACATGTGGTGACTGCCTTGATTAATGATTATGATAATGAAGCAGTGAAATTTTTAGTGGAATTAGACGTTGATGTTGATGATTTACACAAAAAAGTTGAAAAATATTTGGTTAATTCAGAAAATGATACTATATTTAACAAATCTTTAGTGCCGATGTCTGAATATACTAAAAAGATAATAAAAGACTCGGAATATGAGTGTGATAAATTAAAAGAAGATTTCTTAGATACTCCCCATATTATGCTATCGATTTTAAAAGAAAAAAATAATATTTCAAAAATATTAAATAAAATGGGTGTAGATTATGAAAATTATAGTAGTATGGTTAAAAAACATTTAATAGAAGGAAGTTTTGATTCCTTAGATGATGATTCAGGAGAATTGTTTAATAGACCTTCTAGAAGGAAAAATAAGAATAGTAGTACACCAATATTAGATAACTTTTCTATAGATGTTACTAAACGAGCATCAGAAGGGAAGATTGATCCTGTTATTGGTAGAGACGATGTTATTCAAAGAGTCGCACAAATACTTTCAAGGAAAAAGAAAAACAATCCAGTTTTAATTGGTGATCCTGGTGTAGGGAAAACTACGGTAGTGGAAGGGTTAGCACTTAAAATAAATGAAGGTGATGCACCACGAACATTATTAGATAAAAGAATAGTATCTTTAGATTTGACTGCAATGGTAGCAGGTACTAAATATAGAGGTCAGTTTGAGGAAAGAATTAAAGGGGTAGTAGATGAATTAATGGAAAATGATAATATTATTCTATTCATCGATGAATTACATACTTTAGTCGGTGCAGGAAATGCTAGTGGAGCAATGGATGCTGCCAATGTTTTTAAACCGGCACTTTCTAGGGGAGATATACAAATTATAGGTGCAACAACTTTAGACGAATTTAGAGAAAACATAGAAAAGGATGGGGCATTAACTAGAAGATTTCAACAAGTGGTTATTGAGCCACCTTCTATAGAAGAAACTATAGAGATATTAAATAAAATAAAAGGGTCTTATGAATCTTTCCATAAAGTCACATATCCGCAAGATACTATTGAACAATGTGTTAAGTTATCAGATAGATATGTTACCGATAGAGAATTTCCGGATAAAGCCATAGATATTATGGATGAAGTAGGGGCTAGATCACAAGTTAATGCTAAACCACCTGACGTTATTACTGAATTGGAACAAGAAATTGTTAAAATAAAAGATGATAAAAATAAGGTAGTTAAAAGTCAAAAATATGAAGAGGCAGCTAAACTTAGAGATAAGGAAAGAAAAGTTACTGAAAAATTAGAAACCGAAAAAGATAACTGGAAAAAGAAATTAAATAAGAAAAGAACGTTAATTACTCCGGAAGATGTTAGTGAAGTAGTCGCCACAATGACTGGGATACCTTTAAAACGACTTTCTAGTGATGAAGGTAAAAGATTATTGGATATGGAATCTGAGATGAAGGGAAGTGTTATTGGACAGGATGATGCAGTAATAAAAATTGCTAAGTCATTAAGAAGAAATAGAGTAGGTATTAGAAACCCTAAAAAACCTATAGGTACTTTTATGTTTTTAGGTCCAACAGGAACAGGAAAAACTCACTTAGCTAAAAGACTAGCCCAATATATGTTTGGTAATGAGGATTCTTTAATAAGAATTGATATGTCAGAATACCAAGAAAAACATGCAGTTTCTAGAATGATTGGTGCACCTCCAGGATATGTTGGGCATGAAGAAGGTGGTCAATTAACAGAAAAAGTAAGAAGAAAACCATATTCAATCATTTTGTTTGATGAAATTGAGAAAGCCAATAAAGATGTATATAATATCTTACTACAACTTTTAGATGATGGTCAATTAACTGATAGTTTAGGTAGAAAAGTAAACTTCAAAAACTGCATTGTAATTATGACTTCTAATATTGGAGTTAAGAGATTACAAGAATTTGGTACAGGTGTAGGTTTTAGTACTAAATCTTTAAGTGCTAGTAAAGATGCGAAGAAAAGTGAATTTCTAAGTAAAGAACTTAAAAAACATTTCCCACCTGAATTTTTAAATAGATTAGACGATGTGGTAATATTTAATTCTCTTAAAGAAACTGAAATCAAAGAAATTGTAGAGTTAGAACTTAAGAAATTAACTGTTAGAGTTAAAGAATTAGGATATACTGTAAAAGTTATGAAATCTATTAAAGACTTTTTGGCGGATGCAGGATATGATGAAGAATATGGTGCTAGACCTTTAAATAGGGCTATTCAGAAATTCATTGAAGATCCTATATCTGAAGAAATTCTTAAAGGAAATGTTAAAGAAGGTCAAATAATTGCAGTATCTTATAGTAAAGTTAAGGAAAAAGTAGAAATTAAATTACTATAATAACTTAGGTAATCGGAGAATTATCCGCATTTTTTAATAATTGAGTGATTAATTTATCATAATTGCTCAGATCCTTACTACTTTTAAGAGTATTAGATAATCTTATTAAAGGTTTCAGTCCATATGATTTTGTCTTTGGCCAGTAAAATAGTTTATCTGCTTTTTTCCAAAACTTTTCTAATTCTGGTCTAATATCCCCAAACATATCTCCTTCTTTTCCTTTTTTATTATAAAATATATCATGTCTTCTTTGGTGTTTTTTATAATCGTTTTTTAATATCGATTCTAAGTGGGCATAAATTGCTGGATTTAGATTTAATTCTTTAGAAGGTGCACCTAAAAAACTATTTTTAATTATATTTCTTATATTTTTACTAGGTAATCTTAATTTTTCCCACACAGATTCAATATTTGCAGTTTTCTCTTTTAAACTATTACCTTTTATCCCTTTTAATATTTTATATATTTCATTAA
>Ga0114925_10001683_pt1 | contig 11041 bp, 7 predicted proteins | sample SumtaG_2_FD_87287 | JGI IMG/M metagenome (GOLD analysis project Ga0114925, IMG submission 87287) | Deep subsurface microbial communities from Indian Ocean to uncover new lineages of life (NeLLi) - Sumatra_00607 metaG | ecosystem: Environmental > Aquatic > Marine > Oceanic > Sediment | place...
TTATTTTTTACTTGACAAATTGTAGGATATGTGTTATATTTAATTGAAATTGAAAATCAAAATCAATAATATGCACGAAATGGATTTAAAGAAATATCTCAAGAAGAAGGGGTTTAAGGTAACAACACAGAGGGAAAAGATAGTTGAACGTTTTCTAAAAAGAGATAGGCATTTCAGTGTTGAAGAACTATACAAAGAAATGAAGCGGACAATGCCAGGAATTGGTTTTGCAACGGTTTACCGGACCCTGCAATTACTTGTTGCTGCTGGTCTCGCAACAGAGAGGCGTTTCAAAGATAATATTACACGATTCGAGCCATCACACAAGAATAGACACCATGACCATATGATATGTCTCAACTGCGGGAGAATTATTGAGTTCGAAAATCATAAGATTGAAAAATTACAGAATGATGTTGCTGAAAAACGTAATTTTTATATAGTATCGCACAAATTAGAACTTTATGGCTACTGTGAAGAATGCAAGAAAAAGCGCTTAATAGGGAGAAAAAATGAAAGAGATGGATTTAACACAAATTGAAAGTCAAACGAAAGGTACTGTAGTAAAAATTCTTGGCGGTCATGGTATGATGAAAAAGGTGGAGACACTCGGGATAAGGGTTGGATGTGAGATAGAAAAGCTTTCTTCCCATATGATGCGTGGTCCTGTTATTGTAAGAATAGGTAATACAAGGGCAGCAATTGGGTATGGAATGGCAAAGAAGATTATTGTAAAGCAAGATTGAATGGGATGAACGATGTTAGATATGAGATAAAAAAAGAAAACAGACAACAGACAACAGGGATATCGTGATTGTTTAGATTAAAATTGGAATAATGAGATAATCCCAGGTAAATAATATCATATTGCAAATAACATAAGGATAATGGAAAAAGACTTAATTTATAAGTTAAATGCTATTAGTAATATGTAATGGAAGAATGAGATTGCTTCGCGTAAGCCAAGTAAGGAGGAAGCACTCGCAATGACGCAATTACGCTATGTACTATACACTTTGCACTGTGTTATTGGGGTAAAATCTGCGTCTCAAAAAGAGAGGAGAATAGGGTGAGGAAAATTCTTCTTATGGGTAATCCCAATGTAGGGAAAAGTGTTATATTTTCAAGATTGACAGGAGTTCAGGTTATTGCATCCAATTACCCGGGGACAACTGTTGAGTATACGAAAGGCTATATGAGATTGGAAGGGGAGAAGGTAGAGATAATAGATGTTCCGGGCACCTATTCACTTGAGCCTACATCAAGAGCAGAAGAGGTTGCAGTTGAAATGTTGAAGGATGGTGATATTGTCATAAATGTAGTAGATGCAACAAACCTTGAAAGAAATCTTAACCTCACATTACAACTACTAAAGGCAAAGAAACCGGTTATTATAGCATTGAATATATATGATGAAGCAAAGCATACGGGAATATCCATAGATGTGGAAAAACTTGAAGAGATACTCGGTGTGCCTGTTGTTCCCACCTGCGCAATAACAGGTGAAGGTATTTTAAAACTTGTTTCTAACATCAAGGATGCAAAGGAAGGGAAATACGAGTATGAAGAAGGGGAGAGATGGCACGAGATTGGAAACATTATAAGGAATGTTCAGAAGATTACCCATAGACACCACAGATTTATTGAAAGAATCGGGGACGCAACCATAAGACCAGGAACTGGGATACCTATTGCACTGATTCTAATGTTTGTTATCTTCTGGATCATAAGATTTATAGGTGAGAACCTGATTGCCTATGTTTTTGAACCTCTCTTTGATAAGTTGTGGTTGCCACTTATGATGAAACTCTCTCATTTTATGGGTTCTGGTGGCTTTCTCCATGATATTCTCATTGGTAAACTAATAGAGGGTGAAATAGATTTTATGGAATCCTTTGGTCTATTAACAACGGGTTTATTCGTTCCCTTTGCTGCTGTTCTTCCGTATATTTTTGCTTTCTATTTAGTCCTGAGTTTTCTTGAAGATTCCGGGTATCTTCCCCGTTTAGGTGTGCTCGTGGATAATGTAATGCATAGATTGGGACTTCATGGACTTTCTATTATTCCAATGATGCTCGGACTTGGCTGTAATGTTCCTGGGGCAATGGCTACAAGGATACTTGAAACAAGAAGGGAAAGATTTATAGGTATGACCCTTATGGCAATTGCAGTCCCTTGTGCAGCTCAACTTGCAATGATAGTAGGGCTGGTGGGAAAATCAGGGGTTAGTGGTCTTATGATTGTTTTTGGAACACTCTTTATTGTATGGCTTATGCTTGGAATAATAATGAACTTTATCTTAAAAGGAGAGAGCCCCGAAATATTTACAGAGATTCCTGCATACAGGGCTCCTTATATTGGAGCACTTCTAAAGAAATTGTGGATGAGGATCAAGGGGTTCCTAAAAGAGGCAGTCCCCTTTGTTATGCTTGGTGTTCTGGTAGTGAATATTCTTTATGTCCTTCATGTTATTGATTTTATTGCACGGTTTACTGCCCCTTTAGTTACAAAAGTTTTTGGACTTCCCAGTGAAGCAATTGCAGCACTTGTTGTTGGATTTTTAAGAAAGGATGTTGCAGTTGGCATGCTCGTTCCTCTTAATCTAACCTTAAAACAACTCGTGATTGCAAGCATTGTTCTTGCGATGTACTTTCCCTGTTTTGCTACCTTTGTTGTAATGCTAAGGGAGTTAGGAATAAAGGATATGCTAAAGTCCGTGGTCATAATGGTTATATCGACTGTGATCGTAGGCGGTATGCTGAACCTTATACTCAGGTGAAGACGTAAATTGAGAATTAAAAATTGGGCATTAGGAAATGGAAAAAAAGCTAAGATGGTGAGAAAACTGGGAATAAAATTGTAGAATCAAAACTTTTTACCAAAAAAAACAGGATATTATAATTAGCATAAAATAATAAATATTAAAAACGATGGAAAAATTAACACCAAGTCTTGAGGATTATTTAGAAGCTATTTGGATTGTTGGTCTTAGCGAGAAGGCAGTGAGAGTGAAGAATATTGCGAAGTTTTTAGGAGTAAGGACTGCATCAGTTGTAGGAGCAATGAAGATTCTGGCTGAGAACGACCTTGTTGTGCACGAAAGGTATGGTTATATTGAACTTACTCGAAAAGGTACTAAAAAAGCAAAAGAGATTTATGGAAAACATAAGATGCTCTCCAAATTTTTTAATGAAGTATTAGGAGTAGATAAACGAATAGCAGCGGAGGATGCCTGCAGATTTGAACACTATATAAGCAAAGAGAGCTTAGACAGGATTGTTAAATTTATAAAATTTATAGAGATGTGTTCAAAGGATGATCCACTCTGGCTCTCAGGTTTTAGATTTTTCGCCGAGCATGGCAAATGCATAGAACCAGATCCTAAAAGAAAGGGGAGAAAAAAGGATAAAAAATGAATAAATAAATTTTTTTTATTAAAAAGTTAGTCTACGCTATTATAGTTAGAACTATCTAACTTTAATAAGGTTATCGATAGTAAAAAAAAGGTGGATAAAATGATGCGAATGAAAAAATGATTACTCGGATTGAATATTAAGTAGAACCGTAGGAATAGGTTAAATAAAATGTTTAATATAATTCAAAAAAAGGAGGTGCAGTTTGTATTAAAATTTTCAAATTCTTTGTGCGCACCGAGATCGTAACATCTCGAACCCTCGAAGAGAAAGCAGGACACGTTCAGGTATTGATAGATGGACAGCCAATCTACTCAGGTCTGGCGGGAGTTTATGGATTGCAGCACAGGTTCCCGCAGGAAATATTGATAGGATAGAGATTGTAAAGGGCGCAGGGAGTGCACTCTAGGGCAGTTCCGCCATTGCAGGAGTTTCCCAGTTCATAGTATCAGTATCTTTGCAGGCACTAAAAACCTTCTCTACTACGTACAGCCTGAGAAGCACACGGATGACGCTGCTCGCTTTGGGTTCTGTTTTGGTCTGTTTCTTAGCATATGGGGATTGCATATGATTATGATAACACAATTTGAACTTTTAGGAAAGAACCATTGGGTCACTTTTCCCACGGCAATATTAATGGTTATTATCTTATTCTTTTCCTATATTAAAATTCGTAATGCTAAGTCTGTAAGTCAGAAGATGGTATGGGTATTGGTTTTATTGCTTTCTTCCTGGACCATATTGGAATATTTATGGGGCTGGCAAGTTATTCCAGGTCCTTATTCCATACCTAAAAACTTATGAGTTCAATCTTAGAGAAGTATCCGGATAGGGTATTAAAGTGGAAGCAATAATCGAGTTCTTCAGATTATTAAAAGAATTTCTGACAAGATCTTTGCAAATTAAATAAAATGAAGGAGGTGAAATTATGAACAATGCAGAAAAAAGAATGTGTAACATTATCAATCAAGGGAGGTTGAAGATGCATAAAATTAAAACTAAAAGGCAACAATTTGTTCTTTCTTTATTATTGCTAATGATCACCCCTGTTTCTGCTCAGTATTTGAGTCTGGCAAAGATACATACTACAGTAGCAGTACAGACAGAGTTTTATTTTGGTGAGGATGATACAATTCTGGGTTATCAGGTACCGGACAACAAATTCAGTGCTCGATATGCAGCAATTGAATTAGAGGGAAAATTAGGTAAATACGTTGAATACAATCTGGAAATGGGCACTGCGACCTGCCTTGGTCCTGGTGCAGCAGTTAATATGATGGAAGCAGGTATTTTTTTCAAGCCGATTAATTTCTTAAAGATGGGTATTATGCGGGGACACATTATGCGTGGATTTGAACTCTACGAGGAATGTATGGATGTTCTAACTGCTGAAAAACCCCGTTTTTTCAAGACATTCGCTCCTTGTCATCCAACAGGTGCGGTTATGGATTTAGACTATGACTTTACTGAAACTATGGGATTTTCTGCGCAGTTGTCTTATCTTAATGGTACCCAGAAAGGAACAATCACAGAAGAACATGATATGAATTTAGGCATTATTTTACGCATACCTGTTCCAGGGCTCTCCATAGGTGGTTTCTATACCGATATGCAGCAGGATTTCGAATTCGACGAAGAGCTCGATAAGGCATCAAGAAATGGATTTGGGCTCAATTATGATGCATTCAATGTGCATCTAAGGGGAGAATATTATCTTGGTAAAGGATTCTTCAGCATCTATCCGGATGTTCTCTCTGAGGATTTGGAAATGAGGGCTTTCTTTTTTGAGGGTGCTTACGAATGGGCAACAGGCAATACAGCAGTTTCTTATGTTCAACCGTATGTGATGTATCAATCATGGGATAAAGGATACAATGTGGAAGGCGACCAGAAATATACATACATTACAGCGGGATTAACCCTGGAGTTAGGTTCTCCAAACACGAAACTCAGGATAGATTATGAAATCCCGAGAGAATTTCCTGATGATACCTATGAGGAGGCAGCGCGTCTCATAATCAGGCTTCAGGTGGGATATTGACAACATTAAATGAGTAAAAAGGAGGAAAAATGAAAACACAGAGAATCATATATGCAATGGTAGTTATCATAGCTGGGTTTTTGATATTCCATGTAGATGCGCAAACGATAGAGCCGCTATACGATATGTATACAGACCCAGATCATAGTGGAACCCATCCTGTAACCGAGTTGTGGGTGGCGGATTATGACCCTATGAACAATCATCAACGCATAATGATAATGTTCGACCTCAGCCCCTATATAGGACAAACCGTGGATAGTGCTTTCTTAAATATTGATAGATTCTTCGGCTGTCCACAGAACCCAACCACACATACAAAAATGTATGAAATCACTGAGAACTGGAATGAATCATGGCCTGAGAATGTGCATATTTCACACGGTACTACAGTATGGACAAGTTATATTTTTAACTACAATGGCTGGCACAGGGTAGATATTACCTCTCTTGTAAATGCATGGCTTAATGGAACAGTAACAAATTATGGACTCGTAATTCGGGCTTTGGCGGGTAATAAATTCAGTAAATTCTACTCCCGAGAAGCATCCTCCAGTGTTCGCCCTTATCTGGAGTTGGTAGGTCTTAGCGGTATTGAAGAGGAGACTGACAACACAATAGTATCTCATACCTTAAATATTGTATTCTTTCCAAATCCTTTTTATTCTGTCTGCAATATGACTGTTCCAGAGGGGTCAACGGTGGAAATATTCGGAATGGATGGAAGAAGAATTTACAAGGTTCGCAGCAACGGAAGCAATCTGATATGGAAACCTTTGGAATCAGTTGGTAGTGGTATCTATTTCATCCGTGCCACTCTGGGCAAGCAAACTGCTACAAGAAAGATAACTTGTTTGAAAAACTAAAAAAATGAAATGAAAGAAGAATATAAAGAATACAAGAAGAAGGTTCCATGGAGGCTGATTCCAAAGTTGTTTTAATTGTCAATGTCGGAGTAAGAAGGGAAGGAAATAAGAAGTAAGGGGTAAGGAGAAAAATTCTTCTAAAATTGAAAAATTAACACTTAATATTGCAAATTGAAAAAAACAGAACAAAGTGTCATTGCGAGAAAACTTTCATATTCGCAAACGAAGCAATCTCTCTGTTGTTACTAAGGAATATTTTGTGAGTACAAACGATTTTTTTATATCGTTCTTCTCTTGATGGAGAGGATTTACCCCATTAGATAAGTTATCTATATAATAGTGTAAGGGTGAGGGTGATTTCTGGAGTGCAACAACGGTGTTGTTGCCAGTAATTTCGGGAGACATCATTGGTAAGTGTGAAGTATATATAAGCGAATTAAGTTTTCTATGCGCATATAGTCAATATGCAACTTGATTCAATCCAAAAAGGAACTAAGAAGATAAAATTTCCTTTACAAATTCTTTTTTTATGTTATAGTAAAATTGTTATGAGAAGGAGCATATTTAGAATCTCTGAAATGAACAGCACTGAGAAGACAATTTTTGTTGTATGCTTCGCTGGAATGTTTTTTGTTTTTTTGTTTGATTTTACAGGCTTTCTACAGAAAAACATCTCAAGAATCTTTTTTTCTGTCTTTCTTGGAGTTTTTATCTTAAACTGGATGGTTGTACTTATCCATCACAGGAAAAAATAAGCTACAGATGAACACAGATGAAATTTGTATCCTTTTACAAAGCAAAACGTTTAAATTCAACTTTCTGTTTTCCAAAATTAACTAGAAAAGCAACTTTCAAACCGGTTACTTTTTAAGTAAGAGATAACTTGTGCCTTATGTGATGGATGAAATTCTGCAGCAGCTTTTAATTCAATAATTACTTTATCGTCAACTATCAAATCAAGACGATGCTCTCCAATTTTCTCACTCCTATAAAATATCTCAACGATCCTCTCAGTTTTACAATTTAACCCAGTTTTCTCCAATTCTATAAGCAGAGCATTTTTGTAGATGGACTCGAGGTATCCAGAACCTAATATGTTATGGACTTCATAGATCGCTTTAATAATTTTTTCTGTTAATTTTTTATAAAGAAATATGATGATTATCTGTGTTCATTTGTGGCTGGTTTTGTTTTCATCCGTTTAAGGTGGATCATGAGAAGGGAGATGTCGGAGGTGCGGACACCTGAAATCCTCGATGCCTGACCAAGGGTAAGCGGTTTTATTTCATTGAGTTTTTCTGCTGCCTCTTTTGAGATTCCTTTTAATGTTGCGTAATCAATATTTATCGGTAGAGGCATATTCTCAAGTTCCTTCATTCTTTTGATCTGCAGTTCCTGCCTTTCTATATAGCCATCATACTTTGCAAATATCTCCACCCGTTTTGCAACCTCTGGAGCAAGTTTTCCTGTTATTTTTTCAATATCTGAAATAGAGACTTCGGGTCTCTTTATTATCTGAAACAGCGGTCTTGCCTCGCTTATCTCACTTGATTTCCTTTTTCTAAGGATTTCATTTATCTCTTTGGGAACAACAATGGTTTTTTTAAAGTTTTCAATTGTTTTCTTTATCTCTTTCTCTCTCTTCTTGAGCCTCGTCATCTCTTTCTTTTCGACAAGGCCAAATCTAACACCGTATTTAAGAAGACGAGTATCCGCATTGTCCTGTCGTAAAAGCAATCTGAACTCTGCAAGCGAGGTAAACATCCTGTACGGCTCTTTTACCTCCTTTGTAATCAAGTCGTCTATTAAAACTCCAATGTATGCTTCATTCCTTGAAAGAACAAATGGTTTCTCTCCCCTTATTTTCAATACTGCATTTATACCTGCCATAAACCCCTGCGCAGCAGCCTCTTCGTATCCTGAAGTTCCATTTATCTGACCTGCAAGAAAAAGACCTTTTATGTTTTTGGTTTCAAGTGTTGGAAATATCTGTGTTGGGTAGACAAAATCGTATTCTATTCCATAACCTGGTCTTATAATCATTACATTTTCAAGTCCTTTTACTGTTCTGAGCATTTTTCTTTGGACATCTTCCGGAAGTGATGTGGAAAGTCCATTGAGATAAAAGACATCTGTTGTTCTACCGTCAGGTTCAAGAAAAACCTGATGTGATTTCCTTTCCCTGAATCGAACTACCTTATCCTCGATGGATGGACAGTACTTTGGTCCTTTCCCTTTTATAATGCCTGTAAAAAGAGGAGACCTATCGAGGTTTTTTAGAATAATGCTGTGTGTTTGCTCGTTTGTAGATGTGATATAACATGGTAACTGTTCAGGATTGAAATATTCTGTTCTCATAGAAAAATGTTCTGGACGTTTATCTCCGAACTGTGATTGTAGAGTGGAAAAATCTATTGATTTTCCTGAAACCCTTGCAGATGTTCCTGTTTTCAGTCTTCCCAACGAAAGACCTATTTCCGATAAAGCATTCGATAGACCTTCAGAGGGAGGTTCGTCTGCTCTTCCAGCAGGGAAATGGTCTAATCCAATATGGATAAGCCCGTTGAGAAATGTCCCGGTTGCAAGGATTACAGTCTTTGCTCTGTATTCCATTCCCGTCGTGGTAGCAATACCAATCACCTTTCCTTTTTCAATAAGGATTTTTTCTGCAATGGCCTCCTTTACTGTAAGATTTTTTTCACTCTCAATTGTCTTCCTCATCTCTTCCCTGTAGGCAACCCTATCAACCTGTGCCCTTAACGACCAGACTGCAGCTCCTTTTGACGTATTGAGCATTCTGAACTGTGTTCCCGTTTTATCTGTATTGAAGCCAATTTCTCCACCGAGTGCATCAATTTCAAAAACGAGGTGACTTTTTGCAAGTCCTCCAACAGAAGGGTTACAGGACATCTGTCCAATCCTATCAGAATTTATCGTTATAAGAATGGTATTACATCCCATTCTCGCAGCAGCGAGTGCGGCTTCACAACCTGCATGCCCGCCACCTATTACAGCGCATTCATAATGTTCAGTTGTTCCACTCATGGCACTTTCCCTCTCCATGTCATTGCGAGCCCCGTTAAAAAGAGACTGTAAGGGAAGGGGTTCATTAATCTATAGGTAACATTATTTAACGGGACGAGGAGCGAAGCAACGTTAACCCAGCCCTCTAAGCAAGGATTTTAATATAAGAAAACATTTTTTAGTAGAGAGCATAGAGGGCTGGGAACGACGAACACATTCACTTCGTTCAGTGTAAACTTCGTGAAGGGTCAATCTTATATTGACAATGAGCGAATATGAGATTGCTTCGCAAAAGACTTGCAAGAAGATAAACTCGCAATGACGAATAAATCATTAACGAACTAAACATTCCAAACGCTCAAACGATTCAAACGAACCTGCACTTTTGAAGAAAGTGCGGGTAAACTACCATTCCCCTGTGGTAAGGTACTTGTCAATTGCAATGGATGCTCTCCATCCAAATCCCATTGCCTCTATTACCGTTGCTTCTCCAGTAACAATATCACCGCCTGCAAAAACACCTTTCATAGAAGTCTTACATGTCTCAATATCTGCAACTATATAACCCCATTTGTTAAGTTTTAAATCTTTCATAGTGCTTAATGCAAGAGGATTCGGTCCCTGACCGATTGCAATAACAACTGTATCACAATCGTAGACAAATTCGCTGCCCTCGATAGGGACAGGTCTCCTCCTTCCACTCTCATCGGGTTCACCAAGTTCCATTCGGATAAGTTTCATACCGCAAACTCTTCCCTCTTTATCTCCAAGGAATTCCACAGGGTTTACAAGAAAATCAAAGATTACACCCTCTGCTTCTGCATTCTCTATCTCCTCTTCTCTTGCCGGCATCTCCTTTCTCGACCTTCTGTAGATTATGTGTGTTTCCTTTGCACCAAGCCTTAATGCTGTTCTCACAGAATCCATTGCAACATTCCCTCCCCCTATCACTACTGCCTTTTTGCCAACCCTTAGGGGTGTATCGTATTCAGGGAAAAGGTATGCTTTCATCAGATTACTTCTTGTCAGGAATTCATTTGCTGAGTATATACCAACAAGATTTATACCTGGAAGGTTCAGAAACCAAGGGAGACCAGCTCCTAACCCAAGGAAAACAGCACCATAACCCTGGTCAAAGAAATCCTCGACTGTAGCTGTTCGTCCAACAACAAAATTTGTTTTTACCTCTACACCCAATTTCTCGACAAAATTTACCTCCCTTGCCACTATTGCCTTTGGAAGTCTGAATTCCGGGATGCCATATACAAGAACACCACCCGGTTTATGAAGTGCCTCAAAGATTGTTACTTCATACCCCATCTTTGCAAGTTCACCAGCAACGGTCAGCCCTGCGGGACCTGAGCCAACAACTGCCACCTTTTTCCCCTTCGGTTCAGACTTAGGAGGAATCTCTATCTCTCCAGCTGCTGCTTCATAATCAGCAACAAATCTTTCAAGCCTTCCAATTGCAACAGGTTTGTCTATTTTGCTGAGAACACATACGATTTCACATTGCGTCTCTTGTGGACAAACCCTTCCACAAATAGCAGGAAGGACGTTGGTCTCTTTTATCTTTTTTGATGCTTCTACAAACTTTTTTTCCTGCACAAGTTTTATAAATCCAGGGATATCAACGAAAACAGGACACCCATCAATGCATTCTGGCTTTGGACAACCAATACATCTGCTTGCTTCAA
>Ga0114925_10001684_pt1 | contig 11039 bp, 10 predicted proteins | sample SumtaG_2_FD_87287 | JGI IMG/M metagenome (GOLD analysis project Ga0114925, IMG submission 87287) | Deep subsurface microbial communities from Indian Ocean to uncover new lineages of life (NeLLi) - Sumatra_00607 metaG | ecosystem: Environmental > Aquatic > Marine > Oceanic > Sediment | place...
GCGCGATCTGCGGCCTCGGTCTGAATTGCGAGCATGTGCAGGGGCTGCGCAAGAATAATCGAGCAGAGAACTCACACCAACCGGTCAGGCGACGAGAGCACAAACTACAGCGCTTCAAATCGCCCGGCTCGGCGCAAAGGTTCCTCACGCTTCACGTTGCCGTCTATAACCTCTTCAACGTCCAACGCCATCTGATCTCCCGCCACACGCTCCGGCAGTTTCGCAACGAAGCCTTCGAACAATGGCGTCAGGCGACTGCAAGCGTGTGATCTGTTCCGCAGCTTGGCATCGATGTCACCTCCGCAAGTTAACGTGACAATGCCGATTTTCTGCATCCAAACATAATACCGAGTCTCAGATATCGTAGCCAATCAGTTAGTGTGACAACACCGTTTCTCTGGCTCAGACAACCAATTTTTCGCGCAGGCCATCGATGCTGGCCTGATCGTATCCGGCTTCTTTTAAAATTTCGTCGGTATGTTCACCCGCATCTGGGGCTGCCTTTGTGAAGGCCGCAGGCGTCCGTTCCAGGTTCAGGGGTTGGCCAACAACCTTATGATCGCCTCTCGAATTGTGTGGCACGGTTGGTGCCATGTCCACGTGCTTGACCTGCGGGTCCTCAAACATTTCATCGACCTTGTAAATCGGGCCTACCGGCACACCGTGTTTTTCGAGATGATCAAGCCAAAAGGCAGATGAGTGTTGCTTGAAGATGGGCTGCAGGAGAGCCCAGACCGCGGGCCGGTTCTCAAATCGACTGGGCACAGTCGCGTATTGTTCTACGTGCGCCAGATCGGGCCGTTCTATGGCATCGCACAGGCTGTGCCATTGGCCATCGCCTCCAACAGCGATGTTGATATAACCGTCTTTGGTTTCAATCACCCCCACAGGTGTTGAATAGGGATGGTCATTGCCTGTTTGCGCAGGCACATCGCCGTCAATGAGATAACGGGCAGCCTGGAAGTCCATAATGGCGATCTGTGCCTGCAGCAGCGAGGTGTGGAGCCACTGCCCCTTGCCGGAGCGTTCGCGCTCATGCAGGGCGATCATGATGCCCGTTGCAGCATAAAGACCGGCGGTAGAATCCGCTACGGCCGTCCCGGCCCGCATGGGGCCCCCGCCCGGATTGCCGGTGACCCACATCAGGCCGCCCATGCCCTGGGCAATCTGATCATACCCGGCGCGCTTTTCGTAGGGCCCACTCTGGCCAAAGCCCGAAATCGAGGCGAGGATGATCCCCGGGTTTTTGGCCGACAGGGCGTCATAGTCGATGCCCAGGCGGGTTTTGACATCGGGACGATAGTTTTCAACGACCACATCCGCTGTCTTCACTAGCGATTTGAAAACCTCCAGCCCTTCGGGCTTTTTCAGGTTCAGGGTAAGCGACCGCTTGTTGCGGTGCAGGTTGAGCATGTCGTAGCCATGGCGCGGACCGCTGATGCCTTCATTGGGATCGACGCCGGGCGGCGCTTCGATCTTGACGACATCCGCGCCGAAATCCGCCAGCACGCGGCAGCATGTGGGCCCAGCCCGCACGCGAGTGAGGTCCAGAACTCTGAGGTCCGAAAGGGCCATGGATCGCGCTGAGGAAGTCATGACAGAAGGTCTCCATAGATGTCCGCAACGGGCTGTAGTGTGGCCGGCAGCCGGCCATGCCAGTCCGTTGCAGTCTGAAATGTCGCGGCCGTTGAAAGCAAGTCCAGATCGGAGCCGCGCCGCCCGATCAGTTGAAGCGCGACGGGCATGCCCCGGTCATCGAAGCCCACGGGCAGGGCGATGGCAGGCAGACCGAGATAATTCACAAACCGGGAGTAGGTGCTGAAGGCATAAAGGGTGCGCGGCGCGAAGCCCGGCGACGTTGGATCTGTTTCGGAAAGAGGTGGGGTGCGGATCGGCATTACTGGAAGGGCGATCATGTTCGATACGCCGAATATCTCATCATGTGCCTTTTTCAACAAGTCTGCTCGGCGTTTGAGCGATGCCTCCAGTTTGGCACCTCTGATCTCAAAGCCTTTGCGCAGGCGGCGCACCAGTACAGTATCAAGGTTCGCATCATCCAGCCGCTGTTCGTGCGTCTTGGCGGCTTCTGCCTGCATGACCGTCAACGCCTCACTGCCCCCATTGTTGATGAGATCAAGGCCGGTTCTTGCTTCGAGCATGTGGCCAATCGTGCGCATCGCTTCCAACGCTGCCTCACAACAGGAGCGCACAGCTGGGTGCGATCCTTCCAAAGCGTCTGAGATGATTGCAATCGAAGCCGGGCGCAAATTGGGTTTTCTTTGACCGAGTTGCCCGCTCAAAATCGGCGCCACACTGAGAATGTCGCGCGCACTCCGAGCAAGTAGCCCGATCGTATCGAGACTTGGGGCAAGCGGCATTGCGCCCATATCAGAGACGAATCCATGGGTCGGTTTCCAAGCCGTGATACCGCAGCCTTGAGCGGGGATCCGGAGAGAGCCGCCGGTGTCCGATCCAAGCGCTACAAATGTCGCGCCGGAGGCAACGGCGACGGCAGAGCCTGATGAGGAAGCGCCGGGAGCGAAATCCCGGTTCCAGGGATTGCAGGCCGCCCCCTGCAGTGGATTGATGCCGGAGGGCTCGTAGGCCAACGTGGTCATGCGCGTGAAACCGACTCGACGGGCACCTGCCTTGTCGAGCCGGCATAGGACGTCTGCTTTTTTAGTTTCCGGCAAACTTCCAAGTGGCTCAGCAAGGCCCCAACTCGGCTTCCTGCCGGGAGAGAGGAACATGTCCTTGGCGGCATAAGGCAGGCCTGCGAGCGGGCCGGACATCTCTGTTTCGACCGCCTCAGATATCTGTACGAACGGTGAGACCTCTCCCTGGATCACTCTCGCAACATCACGGCAAAACTGGAGCATCTCCGGACGCCGGCCAGCGCCTATATCCGACCAGTCTTTCAAGCGGAGTTGTGCCACGGGACGCGCCACCTTCTTCGAGTATGGATCAGGCCGGAGATCCGTCGTTGAATGCTGCAACGTCCGCGCCGCCGGTTCCATCCGCCTGGACGAACCAATCACCCATCTGGCTGGACGTTACGAACACGGTGTCAGTCCGATTGACCAGCATATCCAGTGCCATTTCGAAGAAATAAGCGATATGGGGAACCCCAATGATGTGCGGGTGCAGACCGAATGTGAGGATGCGCGCCTGGTCCTCGGACTCGCGCTCATAGACCGCCAGCGTTGCTTCCAGCCGCTTCAGGATCTCGTCGCTGGAGCTGTTTTGAATGGCGTAGATCGGTACGTCGTTGAGTTCAAACGTATAGGGCAAACCCACCATCGGCCCATGTTTTGTGCGCATCCAGACCGGTAAATCGTCCAAGGTCCAGTCGTGAAGGAACTCAATACCGTTCTCCTTGAGAATATCGACCGTATCGAAGGTCTCACCCAGGCCCGGCCCAAGCCAAGCCCGCGGCGGTGTGCCGGAAACCTCCTCCAACCTGCTTAGGCACTGGCGGATCACTGCGCCCTCATCTTCGGCCTGCTTGAGTGATTGCTGGAACCAGCCGTGCCCAACCAGCTCCCATCCGGCCTGGTGCACGGCGTCCATCAGCGAGGGATAAACGTCTGCGATCTGTGCGTTCAAGAACGCGGACGCCTTGAGATTGCGATCTTCTAGCATCTTCATGAAACGCGGCATGCCGCATCTCAGGCCATATTCCACCCAACTGTAGTTGGGCACATCCGGCGGTTCGGCCTTGGTGCCATGAGGCGCAGGGATAATGCCGCGCGGCATCGGGCGATCGAAAGGCCAATATTCGATGTTCATGGCCAGATGCACCATGATCGGCTTACCGTTCAAAGGCTCCAGCCTCGGGCACTCGTTTGCAAGCTTGAAGGGCACACAGGGGTTTGACCACATGATCGGCAGCTCCTGATTTGATCTAGCTTACATGAAGCCGGGGCGCGCCGGGCTTCCATGCCACGCGAACCTTGCTGCCCGGCTTGGGTGCTGTGTCCGTCGTCTCGTCGGAGATTGCCCGCACCGTAACCTCTGCACCACTTTCCAGTTGCACACGATAGGACGTGGTGAGCCCGAGATAAACGGTCTCGGAAAAGGTCCCAAGCAGGCTATTCGGATCGTTCTTGGTCGCCGCGCCCTTCATCTGCGACATTCGCAGGAGTTCTGAGCGGATGGAGACCGAGACCTTGTCCCCCTTGCTGACCGACATTTCGCGGCAATCAACCGATATCAGGCCGGCGCCAACATCCACAACGGCTTTCGTCTTGCTAGCGGATGTTACAACCCCATTGAACAGGTTGTTCTCGCCGATGAAGTCGGCTGTGAAACGCGCAACCGGGGCTTCGTAGACCTGTCGCGTGCTGCCTTGTTCGACGAGTTCGCCATCAGCAATCAGAGCAATGCGGTCACCGACCGTCATAGCCTCTTCTTGGTTGTGGGTCACATGGATGAAGGTGATGCCCACCTTCTCCTGCAGGTGCTTGAGTTCCAGACACATGTCCTTTCGGAGTTGGGCATCAAGGGCCGCGAGCGGCTCGTCGAGCAGCAATATATCGCGGTCCAAAACCAATGCGCGGGCGAGTTGGACCCGCTGCTGCTGTCCGCCGGACAGTTCATGCGGCTTGCGCTTGCCATAGCCCTTAAGGCCCACCATCTCGAGGATCGCTTCAGATCTGGAAATAATCTCATCCTTAGCGACCTTGGCCAGCGAGAGGCCGTAGCCAACATTGCCCATCACGGTCATATGCGGGAACAGGGCGTAATTCTGGAAGACCATGGAAGTTGGACGCTTGTCTGGCGGCAGACCGGTGACGTCCTCCCCGTGAAGCAGCACGTGCCCCTTGGTTGGCCGGTGAAACCCGCCAATCGTCCTCAGCAGAGTGGTCTTGCCGCCACCACTTGGGCCAAGCAGCACGAAATATTCCCCAGCTGCGATCGTAAGATCGACCTCTTTAAGGGCGACGACAGAGCCATAGTGTTTGGTGAGGCCCTGGACCTCAACGGCCGTGGGCCGGTGTTCAATCATATTCTTGTTTGTCCTTATTCATTCTGCCATCTGGGGCTCTGTCTTTACGCGCGCGACCCGCTCCAGGCTCTCTGCTTTCAGAATCGTAACGATGATAATGCCGCCGATAATGCCGATTGCGATAAAACTCACAAAGCCGCTCATGGCGTAGGATTGTTCCGACATGCCCTCGTTGAGCATCTGCGAGACCAGCACAGTGGTGAAGGTGTTAAACCCGCCCTTGAGCAGGCTGGTTCTTGTGTATTCGTTGAAACACAGGATCACCGTGAAGGCGCAGGCGCTGAAGATGCCCGGGCGGATTTGCGGAAACTCGATATCCCAGAATGCGCGCCAGGCTGTGGCGCCGCAGGCGCGTGCCGCTTCGGTCTGTTGTTCCTTGTAACGGCCCATGGTGATCAGGATCACGATGAAGGCATAGGGAATTGTGTAGATGATCAGGCCGATGAGCGCGGTTTCGAAGCCCAGTTCAAACCAGCCGTAAAAGAACGTCGTGCCGAGGGCGTCTCCAAGGCTTTCAAAGCTGCGATTGACGTTTTTGAAAAACACCAGGAGCGCCGAGCCCAGAATATCCGAGGCAACAAACAGCGGGGAAATCAGAAGGAAAACGGTGAGCAGTTTAAAGCGGGTGGTCTTGTAGAATTTCGCCGCCAGAACTGCCATCGGAATGGTGATGACTGTGGTGCAGATCGCCAGGCTTAAGGTCCAGCCCAGGGCGTTCATCATCAGTCTGTCGCTGAAGATCAGTTTGTACCAGTCCAGCGTGAAGACATATTGTGCTGCGCCAAAACCATTCTCGTTGAACGAGATGTAGATAACGTAGAACACCGGGCTCATCAGCGTGACGACGAGCAGCAGCAGGTAGGCCCATTTCAGCCGGTAGGTCCATATATTGCCGTAGTCATCCACTATCGTGCCGGCCTCACTTCTGGGGATCGAGAATGTGGGTGAGATCGAACAGCCAATGGCCGATATAGAGCAGCGCCATTAACGTTCCCATCATGATCGCGCTCACGGCCATCGCGAGAGGGAAATCGAGCGCGGTAATTGCCTGGGTCGCGATCAGGCCGGCATTCACCGCGCCGGGGCCGCCGAGTATATTTGGCAGCAGCGCCACGCCGATCCCGTTGACGAAGATGAAGACGCTGCCGGCGAAGATGCCTGGGGCCGCCAGCGGCAGGATCACATCCTTGAACGTGCGGTAGGTGCCAGCGCCCAGATCCTCGCAGATTTCGAAAATATATTTCGGAACGGCCTCCATGGCGAGAAAGCCGGAGAAGACGATGAAGGGCAGGAACGAGAGCACTTCGCCGATGATTACCCCAAGCGGGGTGTAGAGGATTGCGGTGATCGGTTCGGAAATGACACCGAGTTTCAACAGAACATAATTGACCAGTCCGTTTCGCTGCAGCACGGGGCGCAGGCAGAATATGCGGATGATCTCCGACACCATGAACGGCAGGATAAAAAGCAGAACCACCCGGTGCTGCGCCACTTGCGGGATGCGCCGGCGCACAAATACCGAGATCGGAAACCCTAGCACCAGACAGATCAGCACCGAGATCAGCGAATGGTACATGGAGGCCAGGAAGTTCCACAGTCTGGCCGAGGTAAAGAAGTTCTCATAGGCGAAAAACGTGAAGCCCGGTTCCATCCAGAACTGGGTGCGTTCAAACACGCTCCACACGGCTGTCAATGCGAGTGGCAACGCAAAAAACACCGCCATGAAGATGATCGGAATATAAAACGCCCAGCCCTGCAGGCGCGCCAATGCGCGCTCTGAAAAAGGCTCAGCCGCCCGGACGACCGAAAGCCCATCGGGGCGGCCGGGGCCGCTGGAATTCGCCTCAGGTGACATGGATGCGGGCAATCAGGCCGCCTGCACCCGTGACCACCAGTCCTGATAATCGCGGATGTGTTTCGGGAACACATTCTGCCAGGAATTGCCCTTCACTTCGTAGCGTGCCTGCTTGTTGGCCAGGCGCTGTTTGATCGTGGCGCGGGCCTTCTCATCAAAATCGCCCGGATTGGCATCCACATATTCGTTCACGCCCTGCATTTGCGGGGCAAAGCCAAACGTGGCGAGCGTGCGCGCACCGAACCATGGCGACAGATAGACGTTCATTAGCTTGTAGAAATTTTCTTCCTGACCGCGGGCCTTGCCGCCTTTGGTCAGCATGAACATGTTGTTCCAGGTCTGATGACCTTCCTTCATGGTACCGTAGCGGATGTCCTTGCCGCTTTTCTTACCAGCAACAATCTGCACAGGCTCCCAGCAGGAGGAGACGAGCACTTCTTCAGACGAGAGCAGGCTGACGCCGTTCTGGAAGCCATCCCAGAAGGTGCGGAACTGCCCCTTCTTCTTCAGGTCAATGAGGAACTGGCAGACGCCTTTGACCTCGCCCGGCACCATGTTTGACGGGTCCTCGATATCCTGCTTGCCGGTGCTCTTCAGATAGATTGCCGTGTTGGTCAGTGTCGGGCCGAAATCATTCTGCATAGCCGCTCGGCCCTTGAACTGGGAATCGAACAGGGCAGCCCAGCTGTCCAGATCCTGGCCGATTTCCGAATGGTTATAGGCCAGCGAGTCTGCGTTCGAGATGTAGGGCACCGAGACGATCTTGCCCTTGTGGCGGATGGTGTCCGCCGCCGCGCCGCCTTCATTGTAAATCGGCAGGATGTTTTTCCAGTTCGGAATCTTCGAGACGTCGAGTTCCACAACAGCGCCCTGCGAAGCCAGCGCGTCCTCCATGCCGCCGCCATTGTCCGACATGGCGTCATAGAGCTTGTTGCCGTCGCCGACGACCATCTTCTGGATGGCTTCATCAGCGCGGGCGCTCTTGGCGTTGTAGGCGATGCTGATGCCTGACTGCGCTTCCATGGCGCTCCAGTCCTTGGCGCCAACCTTTGCGATGCCGATCGTCCATAGCTTCAAGGGTTCTGCTGCAAACGCAGATGATCCAGGAATGCTTGATGCCGCAGCAGCTGTCACGCCTGCTCCGGCCAGGGCTAGCATATGCCGGCGGGTAAATTCAGCTTGGTTCATTATATCCTCCCAGGGAATGGCATTTCATGCTCTGTTGAATGTGAATTGGCATTTAAAATGTTGCACAAATTGTATTGCCGTTGAGCCGGATACCCCGAATCCAGCCCGCCGGCTGCAGATCCTCTTACTGCTTAGGAAGGCCTATAGGCTCGTAATACCAGATATCGCGCTCTATTCCGAATCGTGGGATAGCACCTCAATTCGTCCGCTCCATGCTCTAGGGTATCCACCATGGCCGATGAGAGATCTATGGCATTATCACTGACAGAGCAGCTTGCCGGCATTTGCAGTCGGCCCGTAGCACCGGCCACACGTTGCCGGGCGGCGCGGCATGTCCTGGATTGGCTGGGTTGTGCGCTGGTCGGCTCAACCGAACCAGCTGGCCGCGCTTTGAGCGCCTATGGCAAAGCGTACTCTGCTGCTCTGGGCAACTGCTTCACCGTCGGTGCGGCTCCAAGAGGAGCTATGGACGCGGCCTTTATCAATGGTGGTCTCGGCAATATCCTGGAAATGGATGACCTGCACCGGGCGTCAATCCTCCATGCGGGCGACGTCGTCGTACCAGCTGCACTGGCTGTAGCGCAGGAACACGGTAGCTGCGGGAACGCTTTTTTGGATGCCATCGTTGGCGGCTATGAAAACGCAATACGGATCGGCACTGCCGCAGCCGCCAGCGGTTACAGTGCCTGGTACAATTCCGGCACCTGCGGTGTCTTTGGCGCGACCTTCGCGGCCGGATCAATCATGGGTCTGAGCGAAGACCAAATGTCCGACGCGTGGGGCCAGGCCGGCATGCTGGCCTCCGGGATCTGGCAATGCAGGCTGGAGCCGACCCACAGCAAGCAATTGGCCGCGGCCCAAGCAGCCCAATCCGGCGTCCTCGCTGCACGCCTCGCCGCAACCGGCTTTCCTGGCGCCAGAAAAATCCTGGAAGGTGAACTAGGCTTCTTCAATACCTACTATCCCGCAGCTGATGCATCGCGCGTACTCGCAGAGCCAGACGCAAACTGGAAAATCGAGGATGTCAGCTTCAAACCCTGGTCTGCCTGCCGCCACACGCATCCCGCAATCGAAGCTGCGCTCAATTTTCGAGCTGAGTGCCCGGCCGGCGATATCGAGCAAGCAATGATCTACACCTATGCCGCGGCCATCGATTTCTGCGACAATGCCAGGCCCGCCAGCGACCACGAGGCACGATTCAGCCTCCAGCATTGTGTTGCCGTGACTTTGCTGCGTGGGGATCCTCAATTGTCCGATTTCTCAGCATACGCTCGCCACGATCCAGCGGTTGCCGCCCTGACCAAGCGAATTACCATCGCACATGATGAAGAATTGACCCGGCGGTTTCCCGGTATGATGGGCAGCCGTATCGAGATCAAATTGCGCGATGGCACCAAAAGGGATTGCGCCGTGGCAACGGCCAAAGGCGATCCTGAAAACCCCATGAGTGACGAAGAACTTGATGCGAAGTTCCTCAAGCTTGCTGGCGCTGCTGGGATCAACGAAGATGTTGCAAAAGACGTATTAGAGCAGATCCTCTCATTCCACGAGCACTCCAATCTCGACCGGCTCAACCAAAGCCTGGCCAAACTCACAACAGAACCAAAATGATAAAAGGGGAGACAATCATGGCGCTTTCAACCGAAAACAAATCCCCGGTGGAATTCAATCACCTCGATCTGACCGAAGGCTGGGAACCCGCTCCTGGCGCCGCCCCCGGCGTGGAACAGAAAATGCTCTCCGGCCTTTTGGATGAGGACAAGAACGTCGGCGTGCGCACAAGACTGATCCGTTTTCAGCCCGGCGCCGTGGTGCCGAACCGGTTCGTTCATCCCTATTGGGAAGAGGTCTATCTGATAGAGGGAATACTCGTCGTGGGAAACGATGAGAACGGCGATGGCGGAGATGTGTTCGAGGCACCGTGTTATGCCTGCCGCCCGCCAGGCACATATCATGGGCCATTCACCTCGAAAGACGGATGCTTGTTTTTTGAAATTCAGTATTACGCCTGACCCGTCCAGCCAGAAAGAACACATTGCATGGATCTACAATTGAACGGCAAAACCAGCCTCGTCACCGGCGGCTCCAAGGGCATCGGCCTTGCCACCGCTAAGGCTTTTTCTGCCGAAGGCGCAAAGGTCATCATCGTCTCGCGCGACGCCGCCAAGCTTGAAAAAGCCGCTGCAGAAATTGGCGGGACTGTCGAAACGATCGCAGCAGACCTGTCGCAAGATGCCGAGCGCGAGCGTCTGTTTTCCGCACATCCAGACGCTGACATCCTCGTCAACAATGCCGGAGCTATTCCTGCCGGACGACTGGAAGACCTGAATATGGAGCAATGGCGTGAGGGTTGGGAGTTGAAAGTCTATGGATATATCCACCTGTGTCAGCTCTATGTGGAGAAAATGAAAGGTCGCAAAGCCGGAACCATCGTTAACATTATTGGCATGGGAGGGCGGGCAGTTCGTCCCGATTATATATGCGGCGCTGCGGGCAATGCGGCTCTAATCGGCTTCACAAACGCGCTGGGCGCGGAAACACCAAAACACAATGTGCGTGTGTTCGGCATAAACCCGTCGCCCACATTGACAGACCGGATCATCACGATGTCCCGTGTCCGCGCAAAGGCGAGCCTGGGTGACGAAAATCGCTGGGAAGAAATGATTGACGGGGACAAGTTTCCGTTTGGCCGGCTGAAAACGGCAGAAGAGGTCGGCGCTCTGGCAGCCATGCTGTGCGCGCCGCAGGTGCACTATCTCTCCGGCACTGTTGTGGACATGGACGGCGGCGGGCAATGGACGGGCAGCGGACGTGACGCCTCGTGAAACGATAGATTTGGTGGCAAATTTTCTGGAATTCTAATTGCTGCGCAGTCCAGGGCATTGTCACGTTAACTTGCAGAGGCGAAATCTCATCAAACCTGCCCCTTTGGTACAAACCGGCAATACGAGTCAATAAAGCGCCCGGGGGCGTCGATATAATCAACCA
>Ga0114925_10001685_pt1 | contig 11039 bp, 20 predicted proteins | sample SumtaG_2_FD_87287 | JGI IMG/M metagenome (GOLD analysis project Ga0114925, IMG submission 87287) | Deep subsurface microbial communities from Indian Ocean to uncover new lineages of life (NeLLi) - Sumatra_00607 metaG | ecosystem: Environmental > Aquatic > Marine > Oceanic > Sediment | place...
AGAGTGGTCAATTTAGAATAAATTCTATAGCTGTAAATAAATTTGATTTAGAGTTTTTTAAATACGTAGTTCTTTACTACGACGATGACCGTAAAAAAATAGGATTAAAGTTTACAAATAATTTTATGGATGTTGGTATCTGTAAAGCTACCTATGTTCCTAGAGGAAAAGGTTCTATTATTATTTGTGTAAAAAACTTTATAAATCATTATAAGATAAATATTGAAGCGGATATAGCATTTGTTTTTAAAAAAAGCGATTCAATGAAAGACTTCTATAGTTTTTCTTTGGTGAAAGAAAAAGAAGATGATGAAGACAAAGAATCACCAAAAAATATTAAGGAGATATAATTTTGATAATTAAATTTAAACCTAAAGTAGGTAAAATTATAAATAAAAAAATATTAAATGTAGAATTGTTGAAATACAATAGTGGGTTAGCAGTTAACTTGTTGAAAGCTTAAATTTTTATAAGGAGAAAATAAAAATGCCTACTTATGACTATCAATGCAAAGGGTGTAATTATATTATTGAACAAGTACATGGTATAAATAAACAGCCTATTGAAACTAAATGCCCGGTTTGTGGTAAAATACTAATTAAACTTATATCAGCTCCAGCTTTTGTTTTAAAAGGAGATGGTTGGTTTAGTTCTGGATACTCTAAATCTCCTCCTACAATTAACGAGGATAAAAAACCCCAAACTAAGAAAAAAGAAACTTGACACTTGTAGAAATATTTGGTATGTTAATATACATAAAAATTAAAATTACAAATATAAGGAATAATATGAGTCCTATTAGACAATACAGTCTTCCTCCTAATGATTATATAGCAGCTATAAAACTGCAAATTAGAGAAATAACTTCTCGAAATTAAAAGTTTAGTCCTATAAAAGGACGAAACTAATGGAGGAAAAATGAATAATTTATTTGATTTACCTATAAGCTTTACTACTCCTAATGGAGTAAGTTTTACTTTTACTATGGAACCTAAAAATCCGGCTACTGATTTAAAAAACTGTACTTTAAAAATAAGCGGTGATGTAACTTTAGAGGAACAGAAAAGTTTAATAGCTTGGGATTATATTACGTTTGCGTCTACATACAACTGCGATAAAGGTGTTCCTGACTTTAAAATTGATGGAAAAACTAGTAGTAAACAAATATTAGGTATATTTCCTAGAAGTGTATCATTTACTGTAATACGGTATTATTATTATTTATGTGAAGAAACGTCAACATCTATATTCATTAATACAAATAAGGTGTTAAAAGCGCATATGATAGTTAATTTTGATAAAATTATTGATATACAAGTAGGATAGTTTAAAAAGGGAGGAAGACTGTATGTTTAATATTTTCAAGTTTATAAGAAAATTAGATCGTTTAAAAAAGGAACAAGAAGAGAGGTATGTAGCGAGAATAAAAGCAGAAGAAGAGTATAAGAGGAAGTATCCTAAAAACTACTTAGTAGTGTTTATGAATAAAGGATTTACATATAATGGGTAGCTACAGAACGGGAAGCTTTTGACTTAGCTACTAAAAAAACAGCTAAGAAGTATGGTGGTGCTATGGTTGTTAAGACCGATAAAAGAGGCGGAAGAGATTTAATAGTATATTATTCAAGAAATATAGAAGAATTAGATTTATATTGTCAATAAATTGAGGATCAAACTGAGTATATAAAAAATACTCTTAGAAAATATAGATTGTTGGGCAAAAAACTTACATTTTCTGACTTTCAATTAGATGTATGGAGACAAATGGTATTAGGAGGAGATTTTTAATGAGATGCTCTTGGTGTAAAGAAAATATAGATATAAATTATTACGATATGCATATATGTGTTACTTAAAAATAATTGTTAACAGTATTATGCTTATTGCAGGTATATTTTTGATTCTTAAACAATAATAGGAGATACAAAAATGAATATTTGTATTAGTACCGCTATCGTTAGCGTAGTATTATGTTTATTTCTTAACTGGTCATGGATAGGGGCCTTTATATGGTTATTTACTTTTGATAAAGAGTATAAATTAAAGACTTTTATCGGAGGACCTTATCTTTGGGTAATAAAACTTCTTGAAAAAATTATATATTAGGAGGAAATACTATGGCGCAAAGAATTCCTTATTGTGGCCTTATTGTGGTTTTGTACTAGCTATTAATGGTACATATACTAACATTTTAGCTCAGGAGCTTAAAGATTCTGGTTTTAATAATTTTTTATATACAGAAAAGCAACTAAAAGAAATTAATGATAAAATTAGCGAAAATTTTCTATTTATTTTTAAACACTTCCATAAGTAAGGATAAAAAATGATAATAAAATTACAATCTAAAGAAGTAAAAAATGAAGAATGCGACGTAGATTTTCCTATATACTCTAGAGATAGTATTGGTGATAACTGGAGAATATTTAAAAGGATTGAATACTCCGGTAAAAAACATTTAGGTAGAGATGAATTTATAGATCAGTTTAAAGCTACTATTATTCAAATAACCACTGCAGATACTGACGAAGAATTAGAAGAAAAAAAAAGAAATAAATATAGCAGATATTAAAAGCATAACTATAGAAATAGATAATAATTATCAGTTTGATATCTCAGACTCTATAAATAAAAATTTAGGACTATGTGGGTATAGTTGCATAGAAAATGAGTTTAATACGGTTTTAAGTAAGGTGTGTGCTAAAATAAAAAGTATAAATGATTCTACACAAAAAATAACTAAGGAGTTTTTAACTAATGCTATAAAGTCTTTCGTAAGTGAAGTTAATAAAAATCTTTCTCCATTGGGAGAGATTAAAACAATAAATAATAGAGTATTATTAATGTTTGAAGTCTTTCGTAAAACTAATGATTTCTTTAAAAGAACACCGTTTACATGTTCTGAAAATTTTGTTAAAAAAATAATTAAGTTGAGTAAAAAGTATTTTAATAAGGAACCCTCTTTTAATGACATAAATTCTGTATTTTGGTTTAAAGAGTGAAAAAAATTTTAATAGAAAGGAGAATATTTATGTTAAACATAGTAAATTCAATTTATCAAACAATAGCTATCGCAACACTGGTTCATGTATATGTATTTAGTTTAAATATTGGCGGTTTAATGTTAAGCGATTATTTAGAGTTTAACTCTTAATTCTCATTTAAAAATACTTGATATTTAATTTTTTATTGTTATAATTACAACAGTTGTTATTACTAACCATAAAAAATTGGAGATGAGTTTAATGAATATCTGTATAGAGATTCCTGAAGCTAAAACATAGCAAACAATTACTTATCATCCGAAACCTTTTTATGTAGATTACTGCGGAGGCGGTGATAAATATCTTAAAGAAAAAGAGACTGAAAGATACACAATTGAAGTTGTTAAAGAAGATATTGGCTACTGTTTAAGAAAAGGTATTAGAGTAAAACTAATTCCTCCTCCAGATCTTACTAAGTCTTATGTAGAACCTCTTGCTACAATGCATACTTCTTTTTTTAATAAACTTAGTGAATTATTGTGGGAAGTTTATCCATATAATAGACGAAAAAAAATATGGTTTTTCGATCTGATATACATTCTATAGTAGCTAATTGGTATTGGGATACTGTCGGACAAACTTGGAAAAATTATACTCCTCAAGAGTGGTGTGAGTTACTTAATGCTATGCTTACATATATCGAAGAAAACAAATTAAAAAAGATCGAGGAAATACCGTTTTTTAAAAATAAGGTTAATACTTATCTGAATCAATTTATTAAAAAGGAGATGGAAAAGCATGATAGATTTTGAAAAATTATCTTTACAGCAATTGGAAGTATTAAGAGAACAGTGGTACATTAAAGCAACTAAAGACGGCATAATAGAAGCTATTACTCAAGTCTTTCTTGTATTGGGGGAAAACTTAGCTACAGATATTAACCACGAAACATCTGTAAAATTCGAAGTAGGTAAGTTTAAAATGGTCGGAGATGTATATAATGTATGCGATGATCCTACTTTATTAAAACCCAAACATCTTATAAAATTACAAGCTTATTATCAAGATTGGCTTGTATTTGATACCAATCAAAGAATTTTTGTACCTAAACAGGAATGGATACATATTATTCAAAGACATGCTTTAAAAATTGATGAGACTATGTCTTCTTTTAAAGAAAAAAAAGATAGAAAAAGGAGAGATTATCTTTTAGAGGTATTGAAGGGAGAATGATAGATAAGAAAAACGATGAATTAAATAAATAAATAAAAACCACTATAAAAGAGTTAAAAAATATTATTAGAATGTTGAAAAGAACTGAAAGACACATGGTGTTCAAATCTAAAATATTAGATAGTATTTGTTTCTTGTCTAAGAATCTCTACAACAGAGCTAATTACCTTATTAGACAATGTTACTTTGAAACTAATGAAATATTAGATTATTATGAAATAGAAGACCTTTTAAAACAGGAAGAGTGTTATAGAATATTACCTATTCAAACATCTCAACAGATATTAAAATTACTAGATAAGAATTGGAAATCTTTCTTTAAGGCTATTAAAGTTTATATAAAATATCCTAAAAAGTTTAAGACTAGACCTAAAATACCTGGATATAAAATAGATAAAAGTATTGTAATACTCACTAATCAACAATTGGGGTATAAAAATAGTTATATATATATTTTCCAAAGAAGAGTTGTTTACAACCGTTGAAAACTAAAATTTTAAAAAAAGATATTCAACAAGTAAGAATTATACCATACCCTACTTGTTATGTAATTGAGATAATTTATAATAAGGAGATTAAAATATGTAAAAATTTAGATAATAATATATACCTAAGTATTGATTTAGGAATTAACAATCTTATAGCTTGTGTTGCAAATAAGTCAGACGTAGAACCTGTTCTTATTAAAGGTAAGATATTAAAATCCATTAATCAGTATTACAATAAAACAAAAGCTAAATTACAAAGTTATATTGACAATAAGGGAATTAGTAATAGGATAAAAAAGTTAATTTTTAAAAGGAATAACAGAGTAGCTAATTATTTACACCACACTTCAAGGTTTGTAATCAATTATTGCTTAGAAAATGGTATTAAGACTATTACCATTGGTAAAAATGACGGTTGGAAACAGAGTATTAATATCGGTAAGGTTAACAATCAGAAATTTGTAAGTATTCCATTTAATACTTTGATACAACAGATAGAATATAAAGCAGAAGAAGTAGGAATTGAGGTTATTCTTACAGAAGAAAGTTATACATCTAAAGTAGATCATTTAGCTTTTGAAACTATGAAATACCATAGTAAATATTTAGGTGGAAGGGTAAAGAGGGGATTGTTTAAAAGCTCTACAGGATTAATACTTAATGCAGATATTAACGGAGCATTGGGTATTTTAAGAAAAGTAATTGGGGATAACTTTTTAAATAAGAAGTCAGTACTCAATAGAGGGTTAGTGGTTAATCCGTTGAAAATTTAATATTAAATTTTCATAAAGAAAGTAATTCAAGTGTTCAAATCATAATGAATATAGTAGGTTTTATACAATGGAGGAAACAAGAAAAGCGTGAAAAGAAAAATATTTAAACATTATTTACCTATTTATTATAAAGAGGTAATGGTTTAAAAATATTTAAAAATGAATAAATTTTTTATTTTATGAAAACTATTAATAAAAATTATAATTTAAGTAAACTATATTCACAAATAGCATTAGAGTGGGGTTATAGTAGAAATTTACCTTTAATTCCAGAAAATATTTCTCCAGGATCTCATAAAAAAGTATGGTGGATATGTAAAGAGGGACATGAGTGGGAAGCTATAGTGTATAATAGAACAAGAGGTAATAATTGCCCTTATTGTTCTGGAAGATACTCTACAGAAAATAATAATTTAGAAATAAAATATCCAGAAATAGCTAAAGAATGGCATCCTGTAAAAAATAAATTATTAGCAAAGGAAGTTACTCCAAAAAGTAATAAAAAAGTATGGTGGGTATGTAAAAAAGGACACGAATGGAAAGCTAGAGTAGGAACAAGAGTTTGTAGTAATACAGGTTGTCCCTACTGCTCTGGTAGACTAGTGACTAAAAATAATAATTTAGAAATAAAGTTTCCAGAAATAGCTAAACAGTGGAATTATACTTTAAATAAAAAAGTATTACCAAACTCCGTTACTCCTTTTTCTAATAAAAAAGTATGGTGGGTATGTAATAGAAAGCATGTGTGGAAAACTCAGATAAGTAGTCGAACAAAAAATATGGGAGAATGCCCAAAGTGTAGTATTTATAAATCAGAAATTATATGTAGATTAGTTTTTGAAAAACTTTTTAATAATAAATTTTCTCAGACTTGGTTAAGTATTATTAAAAATAAAACCGGAAGAACATTACAGCTAGACGGTTATTGTAAAAATTTTAATATAGCTTTTGAATATCAGGGTATTCAGCATTATAAAATAATAAAATATTTCAATAATAAAAAGTCCATTAAAGAGAACGTAGAAAGAGATAAAATTAAAGTAAAATTATGTAATAAACATAGAATTAAACTATTTGTAATACCCTATACTGTATTTGAAAAATGTAAAACGTTAAGAGAAAAGATCTTTAACCTTTTGATATTTATTAAAAAAGAGGCTTTAAAAATAGAAATAATTTTACCTGAAAATATAAATATTATTATAATTCAGGAAGAAATTTACAATAACGTAATTAATAAAATACACAATATTTATAAAACACAAGATGCTCAAGAAACAGAGAAAGTAAGAAAAATAGTTCTTTCAAAAAAAGGTAAAATAATAGAAGGCAAATATGAAGGATTTACGTCACCTTTTAAGATAAAGTGTATTAAAGGACATGTTTGGAATACTCAAGCAAATTATTTAAAGAGGAATAGGTGGTGTCCTAAATGTGCTGATACTAAACTCTCTTTAGGATTATTTAAAAATATCGCTATAAATAAAGAAGGGGAATGTCTAAGTAAAAAATATATAAATATCTATACAAAACTTAAATTTAAATGTAAAGAAGGGCATACCTGGGAAGCTGCCCCAAAACATATAAAATTTAGTAATACTTGGTGTTCTAAATGTGCTAATAATTATAAACTTTCTTTAAAGTTATTTAAAGATATAGCTAAAGAAAAAGGAGGTGAGTGTCTAAGTAAAAAATACATAAATATTCATACAAAACTTAAATTTAAATGCAGAAATGGACATACGTGGGAAGTGTTACCTAATAGTGTTAAAAATAATAATACTTGGTGTCTTGCTTGTTATAAGTTAGGGAGGAAAAAGTTATGTATATAGAAAAATATAGAAAAATAGTAGAAGATAAAGTTTTATATAATCTTTACCGAAAAGCTAGGAAACTTTATGGTAAAAGAATTATTCATATAAATTCTACATATCAAGGAGGGGGAGTAGCTGAGATATTAAACTCATTAATTCCTCTTATGAATGAGATAGGAATTGAAGCTGGCTGGAGGATCTTACATGGTTCTCCTGATTTTTTTTTTTAGTGACAAAAAAAATACATAATGCCTTACAGGGACAATATACTAGTTTTTCAAAAAAAGCTCTTAAACTTTATCTTAAAACTAACGAAATGTTTAGTAAGTATACTCATATAAATCACGATTTAATCATAGTACACGATCCTCAACCTTTACCTTTAATTAATTTTTATAAAAAAAATAGACCGTGGATTAATAGAATTCATATAGATATCTCTCAACCAACACCTATTTTAGAATATTTAAAAAAATATATAATTAAATATGATAAAATAATAATTAGTAGTGAAGATTATATTATGAAAGATTTTCCTGTAGACACTAGTATTATAGCTCCTGCTATTAATCCCTATTCTTTGAAAAATATAGATATAAAAGCTGAAGAGATAAAAAAATGTTTAAAAACGTATAATATACCTATAGATAAACCTATTATAACACAAATATCAAGATTCGATATTTGGAAAAATCCTAAAGGAGTATTGAAAGTTTTTGAAAAGGTTAAACAAAAAATAGATTGTAGATTAATACTTTGCGGATCAATGGCAAGTGACGATCCAGAGGGTATTTTAATTTATGAAGATATAAAAAAAGAAGCTAAAGATTGGATAAAAAAGGGGGATGTTATACTAACAACTATTGAAAGTGACATATTAGTTAATTCTCTACAGAGAATTTCTGATGTTGTTATACAGTTTTCTAACAAAGAAGGTTTTGGATTAACTATAACTGAAGCTATGCTAAAAAGTAAACCTGTTATTGGGACTACTGTGGGAGGCATACCTTTACAAATAACTGATGGTAAAAATGGATATTTAGTTTCCCCTGGAAATATACAACAGTGTGCAGATAAGGTAATAGAAATACTTAAAAATCCTAAATTGGCTAGAAAAATAGGAAAAAACGCTAGAAAAACAGTTATTGGTAAATTTTTAATAATTAGATTATTAGAAAATTACTTAGACCTCATGATTGATATTTTAAAATAAAGGTGGAACAGTGTTATGATAATTAAAAACCTTAAAAATAATACAATGGTTTTTAAAGATAAAAAAAATGAGATTAGTTTAAAAACTAATTGGAAAAATGCTTTTAAAATAGCTTCTACTTTAAAAGTAGCTAAAAGTTTTTATTATAAGTATGAAGGAGTTTTATTAAAAGTAAATGCTGAAACTGATACAAAGAAAATTTATATTCAAAAGAAAATTGAAGGAAAGAAAATATTTAAACCTCTTACTTCTTTCGATTATGTAGAAATATTTGGAGGTAAAATAACTTACACTAAACAGTATGATAAAGTTATAGTTATTGAAATATTACCTGGAAAAAAAGTAGATTTAGCAATAGCTAAAACGTTATCTTATGTTTTAGAGAAAAGAATAAGTACCGCTTCTGGTAAGTTAAATATAACTCATAAAATTAAAGTACCCTCAAATGTAAAAAATAGATTTACAGACCATGAAAGATTTATATTAGATAATACAGAAAACAGATCAGGTAAACCTATTTTTAAATTTGCATGGCATCCGGAAAGTGGAGAAATGCTTTATGATGTAGAGCCTGTTATGCATAAGCAAATGATTTATTACGGAAACCACCCATTTGCTGAATACTGTAGAGGTATTTATATGAAAAATAATGAAGAGGTTTTATTGAGACCTTATTGGAATCCATCGATAAGTGAAGATTGGGATAAAAAACTTTCATTAAAAGTGCAGGAAGCTTGTAAAAAAGCTTTACAGCTAAAGGGAGGTAGATCTATTAAATACACATTTGATATTACTAGTAAATCTTTAACTGAAAAGTATGGAGGTAGATGGTAGTTATGAAAAAAGAATACAAAAAATTAGTATTATCCAGACAGGGTATGTCTAGGATATACCAACACTTTATCAACAAAAAATTTGCTATAATCGCTCCTTCTCAACCTAGAGCTTATTGTCCTATGCCTGGAAGCGATAAAATAGATTTTCCTGATGAAGAGCCCAATCCTGATGAAAAAGTTAGGGTTAGTGAGATTAAAAATCTTCTTAAACAAAATAGTTTAGGATATATACAACTACAAGGATGGTGGAAAGACGATAAAGCTCCTGGTGGATTTACTATGGATAATTCTTTCTTTATCCCTAATGTTAAAAAAAGAGAAATTATTGATGATATCGCTACATATTTTAATCAAGAAGGATATATCTACGGAGATGGTAAAAAATATTATTCTTTGGGAACAAATTGGTAAAAAATCATGTGCTCCTTATCATAAAGTTATGAATTTTGAAGGATTTAAAGAAAGCGAAGGCGAGGTTGGTTTTTCGGAACTTAAAAAGAAAAAAGGTAAAAAGTTCTATTTTGCTAATTATAATAAGCCATGTATAGCTATTCTCGGTACAGCTAAGAGTTTGTGGTTTCCTAAAAAGAAAGTTAAAGTTGGATGCTCTATTATTGCTTTAAATAAAAGCTTTGGAAAATATACCTCAGTTCCAGTTTATATTTATGACGTAAACAAAGAAGTAGAAGCTATAGCTAAAGATCCTGCTTTTGGTAAAGGTTATGATTGGTGGGTAGTTGTATAGCTTTTAATATTTAATTTAAAAAATTTAGGGAGAGTGGTTTAATGTTAATACAGATGAAAATTTTACCTCATGGAAAAAATTTATCTATTCCTACATACACTACAAAATTAGCAGCATGTGTAGATCTTTATGCAGCAGTCGAAGAAGATTTAGTTTTAAAATCTTATAATAGAAGCGTTATCCCCACAGGTATAGAGTTAGCTATTCCTATGGGATATGAAGCTGTTATAAGACCTAGAAGCGGTTTAGCTATTCAGTATGGAGTAACTGTATTAAATACTCCAGGAACTATAGATTCTGATTATAGGGGAGAGATAGGAGTTATTTTAATAAATACAGATAAGGGTGATTTCATTATTAGTAGAGGTATGAGGATTGCTCAAATGGCAATACAAAGACTTATTGATATAGAATTTAATATAGTAAAAGAACTACCTACTACAAAAAGAAGTAATGGTGGATTTGGTAGTACGGGAAAATAATACTTGACATTAAACTCTCTCCTGGTATAATCAATAATGTAAGGGTTAATTTCTAATTACCTAATTATAAGAGGTGTAACCATGAATCTTATTATTAAAACTATAGGCGACATAGCGCCGTGGTTGTTTCTAGGGATTATATTGTTTGAAATAAGTGTAACAATATATTGTCGTGTAAAATCGCCATCCAAAATTTCTTATAAATGTATAAATACTTTATTTGATTACCTAGTTATGGAGAATTTGCAAAATTAAATGAAATAAAACCTTGACATTAAAAGTTTTTCTGGTATAATAAACAATGTAAGAATTGAAATTAACCTTTAACATATAGAAAGGATAACTATATGAAATACTTAAAAATCGGAAATCATTTCTATCTTTGTCAGTATGAGGCGGTAAAGATGCCAGAAGAAGTAAAACCCACCGAACCAACTAATCAAATTTGGATTTTACTTCTTCTGGCATCTTTAC
>Ga0114925_10001686_pt1 | contig 11037 bp, 5 predicted proteins | sample SumtaG_2_FD_87287 | JGI IMG/M metagenome (GOLD analysis project Ga0114925, IMG submission 87287) | Deep subsurface microbial communities from Indian Ocean to uncover new lineages of life (NeLLi) - Sumatra_00607 metaG | ecosystem: Environmental > Aquatic > Marine > Oceanic > Sediment | place...
ACCAATCTAGCTTAACATTCGGAATATTACTTATCACCTTAAGGGGTCTAATCGCCTTTCCATAAACAAGATAATCCTTAGCAAAATTAGTTCGAGCTTCGGTTATCTCTCTGATGAATTCTAATTTTTCCTCATCCGCCAAATAAGGATGCTTATCTTCGTAAATAGCATTGAGATAGACCAGTTGATAAGTGGATCCTTTCATTCCCGAAAAAAGTTCCAGAGAGGAAAATTCGTAATTTAACTCTAATAAGTTTCCTTCCAGAGCAACCTGAGCAGCAATTAGGTAGAATATATCTCCAAATTCTGAAGAAAGCTTTGCCCATCCATCAAGTTTTATCGGTCCATATTCATGATAAACATAAGTAAGTAAAGGAATTTTTTCAACTTTGTTATCTTTTAACAAGGGAATGAATGGATTACCTTCTATATCACCTTGAACAAGACCCCCCGCCCGCCATTGTCCAAAATCCAAAACCTCGATAAAATTTTCTGTCATTCCTTCCGTACCTAGAAGAATATAGATATCACTATCGGCCTTAATAGCAGCTTGTTTGGTCCTTAGAAATACCTTTTTATAATTGTCCACCATCCATCTGCCCCATCCTAGAGGATGATTATGGTCAAGTCGATCCGAACCCATAACTCCTATACAGGATGAAATATCATAGTAAAGAGCTGAGGCTCCACTTTCCTTTATTACTTTAGCATCTCGTTCAGCATGAAAATTCTGCCAATACTCAGTTCCTGGATCCATCCAGTAACATAGCATACTGTTCGCAATATCAGAAGCAGAAAAAACTTCACCTAAAAACTCACCTTTGTTCAGCAACCTATGATAACCTTCTTTGCTTAACAAACCAAATTTTTCTAGATTATGTCCATAATCAAAGAAATCAAATTCAAAAGGAGCAAAGTAATCACCATTCTTTTTTATAGTTTTTAAATTGTTAGGGTGAAATTTGGTGGGAAACCAGGAAAGTTCCTCCGTATCGGCTTTTAACCAGGGACCAACTTTGGTTAATTCTTTATAAAGTCCTTTAAGCTGCCCATAGGAATCCTTTTTTATTTTTATCCCCAATCCTCTGGCAAATTTTTCAAGCAATGATTCCTCAGTTTCGTATCGAGAAATATTACTTAAGGTCATAAATAAACTAGCGGAACAACTAGCGAAATCTCCCAAACCTAAGGATTTACAGAAATGCTCTAGTTTCTCCATTATTTGAGGGCAAGGACTGGCCCAATTTGGCCAGTCAAATCCCAAGATATGGAAAACAGGTTTTCCTGTAATATAGTGAAAAGCCTCTAACCATTTGCTAACATCCCAGGAACTGGAAATTCCAAATGTACAAAATCCCACTTCTTCCAGTAGCCATCTTGAAGCTTTTTCCTCTTTCAATCTATCTTCGATTCTTCCTTCTTTGCACCATTTAGGGTGTCCTTTTCCCATGGAGGTAGACCACTCACGGTACCGTTCTGCTCCTTCATACCAATTTCCCTCCGTTAGCGCTCCTATGACTATAGGATACTCTAAAACTAATTGATTCCCTTGATAAATATCCCAATTTCTATGAGTAAAGGAAGCAGTTAAACTAAGATTATCCTCATATTTATAAAAATCCACATATTTGGCTGTATCTAAGGGATCATGACAGGCTAGATAAAATCCTCCCTTTTCCTGAGCATAATATATCATGAACTGCATAGGAGTTCCTCCAGTAGCATTAGGATAAGAAAGTTTATATAGTCCTCTGTTTTCCTCTGGGTAGAATTTTTTGTTTTTTAGGTCCCCGTTTCCTTTTCTCTGGAAAAGATGAAAGGGGTCCTGGAATAAGTATCCACTGGCTACTGGATGAGCAAGGAAGTTTTCTTTAGCATCCTCACTCAGCTCCCCTATCCCATAGAGAATAGGGTACTCTAGTTCAATCATCATTACATCAGTTTCATTCTCGACCTGAGCATAAAAATAGGCGTTTTCCTCATTTGTAGGCAGTTCTATTCGTCCTCGTAGAACAATACCTTTTTCTACTTCCCAGTACAAATCTATAGATTTCCCCTTTTTGCAGGAACTAACTGGCTGGCATTGAAAAGAAACAAAGTCCTTCTTATCCTCTACTTCCTCAAAGTTTTTCTTGCCAATTTTAAGACGCCAGGGAGCTTTATCTATCTTGATCCCATTCGCACAAATCAGCTCTAGGTCTCTTCTCTTGTTGTAAACAGAAACTGTAGCTCCGTTAGAAGTGGACAAGCCTATTTTCAAGTAACTATTCTCTAGCCAAACTTCCTCATCCTTTCTCCTCATTATATATACTTCCTCTCTTAATAAACTTGTCAGAAGACAGTTGCTCAAAAAACTGTACCCCGTTAGGGACTTTATTATTTAATACCTCGGTTCCGCAGTAAAAAGAATTGCCGTCACTGCCAAAAACATACAGTATCTTATCTTAATTTAATCAAAAAACTTCTAATCTCATAAGGTTTGTAAGAAAAGACAAAGGAATTGTTGGTCACAGTCAGTTTCTTTTCTACCTCTTCCAGAAGATTACAGGCATAGACGCTATCAATATTAAAATTGAACTTGATTGAGGCCTCTCCGCGTTTCTGCTCACTTTCATATCCACGTAGAAGAATTGCACCTTCTTCATTCCTCTTAATCGTTTCAACTACAAAACTACCTGTATCAAGGTTAAGGAAGGCGTATGAGCTCCTGCAATCTCCACCATGAACATCGGCAACATGAATGAGTGCCGGTACATTAAGAGCAAAAGCTTCCTTCACTGTAGCTCCTTCTCGCCAGTTGCCTACATGTGGAAAGAGGCTGTAGGTGAAGGTATGGAATCCCCTATCTGCTCTTGGATCTGGAAAGGTCGGCGCTCTTAAGAGAGTCAGACGCATAGTGTTCCCAACTACCTCATAGCCGTATTTAGAATCTGTGAGAAGAGAAACTCCATAATTACCTTCGGAAAGGTCAGCCCACTTGTGACCGCAAACCTCAAATTTTGCCTCATCCCAGGAGGTGGTGACGTGGGTTGGCCTCTCAATTGCGCCAAAGGGAATATCATAGGTAGCATTTCTGGAAAAGACCTCTACAGGGAAAGCAACCTTGAGTAATTTTTCATCTTCCCGCCAATCGATCTCTGTTTCAAAATCAATACGTGGGGAATCCTTCCAGAGAATAATCCTCTGTGTCAGTTGAGATTGAAGAACTTTCCTCTTAACTTCAACCACCGCCCGGACAGGGCCCCTCTCCACAATCTTAACCGAGTCGGCTGGTTCAAGGAAGAATTCTCTCTCACGATAGCTCTTTACAATATCCCAGGCGCTATAACGTCCCGGTCGGTCTTCATAGATGTGGAAGGTATTGGCAAGAGCGCCTTGAGGAAGAACCTGGCGTTTGGCCTTCTTATCCGTGATACGGCAGATATCGCCACTTTCATTAAACTCAATCTCGAAAAAGGAGTTGCTAATGGTTAAATTATTTGCCATAAGTGGATTTTCCACCTTTTTTGCCTCAGAGAAATAGAAAATCTTATATCCCATAGCTGGAATAGCTGGAATTGAGACAGCAGCCATATTCCTAATCCATACACACTGCAAAGGGTAAACATTACCTTCCTCATCTTTGAGAACCAAATGAGCAGAGTAGCCTTGAGGAAGTTTAATAACTTGAGTAACCCTTCTTTCCCAGGGTAGAGTATTAAAGACCATTAGCGGGGTTATCTCAGTCTTATTATTTAGTTTTAAGGAGATACCAACCTTGGCAGCAATCTTTGAAAGTAATTGCTCTTTTAGCCTGGCACACTCACCTAGAATCTCTTCATATTCCCTTTCTGTTGACTCAGCCGTTTCACGCATGTGAGAACCAGCGAGAGTATCGTGAAACTGAGTAGCAAGAACCCTTTTCCAGAGAAGAGTTATCTTCTTTAAGGATTTTATATCTTCGGCAAAGGTAGAGAGAATCTCAGTATCGCGCAGGGTCAATTCACTTTTTCTATTGCCAGCTTTGATTTTTGCCTGGGTAGTGTAGCTACCGCGGTGGGTTTCAAGGTATAGTTCATCTGCCCAGACTGGATACCTATGGGAATTTTCATCCAGTCTCTGGAAAAAATCTCTAACCGTAGATATCTCACTCCTGGGTACCCCTGGACAGTCCTTGTAACGTCGGGCTAACTGCCACATCTCGCGGTTAGGACCTCCACCACCATCTGCCCAGCCAAATTGGTACATCGATATCCCAGCTTCTTTCTTCTGAAAATTGTTTTTCCAGTTGATAGTCATATTACCAGGGTCAATCGGGGTAACAAAGTGGGTGGGTGGAAAATGGACCAGTACTCTTGAGCCATCAATACCTTCCCAGTTAAATGTAGTGTGGGGAAATACATTTGTATCGTTCCATATAGTTAGCTTTGTAGTGCTAAGGTATCTAACTCCTGCTTTTTTCAGGATCTGAGGCAAAGAAGCCTGGATACCGAATACGTCTGGGAGCCAGCAAACATCTGTATCAGTTCCAAATTTTTCTCGGTAGTATCTCTTCCCGATGATAATTTGTCGAACCAATGCCTCTCCTGAGGGAATGTTACAGTCCGGTTCAACATACATCGCTCCCACAATTTCCCACTGACCGAAATCTATCTTCTCTTTGACCCTATTCCAGAGGCTGGGGAAAGTCTTCTGGAGATCATCATACATCTTTGGTTGACTTTGTGAAAACTTGAAATCAGGAAATTCAGCCATCATGCGAAGCTGATTAGCGGCAGTTCTACCCATCTTTCTCAGGTATTCCTTATATGGCCACAGGTAAACTAAATCAAGGTGTGACTGGGAAATAAGAGCCAACTTGCCTGTATGTCTATATCTTTTATCCCTATAGATCTTCTCTTGTATCAGAACCCCGGATTCTATAATTGAGTCTCTGAAGCGATCTTTATGGTATAGATCAACAGCAGTCAGAGTCCCCTTCAGTCTTGCAAGCAACCAGTCCTGGACCTCCGGATCAATGTTCTTTGCTGTTGCTGCCTCGAGGATAGCTCTAGCATCCCAATAGACTTTCTCAAGCTCACGGTCTATGACAAAACATTTCGCTGAGCTAAATTTATGGAACTTTCGGATATCATTACGATAGGAATCGAATGGTTGATTATGAACATAAGCCTCTACCTCTAGCTGTAGAGTCTCACCGCCCATTGCTTCTTCTTTCCAAAAGACCTCAGGATGCCAGAGGTCAATACCAGAGAAAGGTTCTCCATTGACCCTGAGCATTCCTTCGCCGCCGAAAAAGAAACGGAAAAAGACGGGCTTTCCCTCAAACTCCTGGGGTATGGTAAACGTGGTGCGAAAGAAAGCGGTAATTTCCTTTCCACCCCACTCCTCCCCTGGCTTGATCGGTTTCCACTCCGACTGCGTCTCGTAATTTCCAGTACCTTTGTAATAGGCCTGCTTATACTCCCAATTTTCAATATCAACCGAGAGTAGAATCATCTGGGTTGCGATATGCGCTATTATCGCTTTCAACTCTTCTGGCAGGGTGATTGCGCTGCGCACTCTATCCTTTACCATACCCTCAAATTCCTTTCTTCAGTATCTTCCAACTGGTATTCTGGCAGAGGTTACCTATCGAATAGCACTAAAAACAAATCGATACTGCCAAATAATACTTAAGCGGTAAAAATAAAGACAAAGCTTTATGGAAGGCTATTTTTGGTCTTGGTTGTAACCCCTTCACCCCTTGATCCCTGTCAATGCGATCCCCTCAATAAAATACCTCTGGCCTATGAAGTAGATGACGATTATAGGGATTAGGGCGACACACGAGGCCGCCATCAGATTGGGCCAGTTTTCAAGGTACATTCCCCGGAGAGATGCCACCATGAGGGGAACTGTAAATTTCTCAAGATCGTTTAGGTAGATAAGGGGGGTCAGAAAGTCGTTCCACGACCAGATGAAGACAAAGATAGCTAATGTGGCCAGAACCGGCATGGACAATGGAAACATAATCCGCCAGTATATACCGAGGGGACTACAACCATCTACCCTGGCAGCGTCCAGAAGTTCATTGGGAACGGTTAAAAAGAACTGCCTGATGAGGAAGACGCCGAAAGCATTGGTTAAGATGCGCGGGATCATAAGGGGCCAGTGGGTATTGACCCAACCTATCTGATTGAAGAGGATAAACATAGGTATCAGGGTCACCTGAAAAGGGACCATCATCGTGGCCAAAAGAAACATAAAAATATAATTCCTTCCAAAGAACCTCATCTTGGCGAAAGCGTAGGCAGCTAGCGAGCAAGTAAAAAGCGTCCCCACTACCACAAAAGTTGTGATTTTAAAACTATTTAGATAGGCTAGTTCGAAGGGATACTTCATGAAAATATTCTTGTACGCCTCCCATACAAAAGGGCGGGGTATCCACCGTAGAGGGACTTCCATTACCCTTAATCTCTCCTTAAAGGATGTAGAAAGCATCCACAAAAAGGGAAGAGTCATTGTCATCCCGACAATTATAAGGGAGAGATGAACAGTAAGACTGAACACCAGCCTCTTAAACTGGATACTTAAAGAGATATACTTCTTCTTGATTTTCATATCTAATCTACTCATTTTGCTCCTCCCCGATAATAGACCCATTTCCTACTGAAGAGAAATTGGACCAAAGTAATCAAAAAGATAATTATGAAGAGAACCCAGGCCACGGCGCTGGCCTCACCTATCTTGAAAAACTTGAAGGCGAGCTTGTAAATATACAAGACGAGAACACTGGTAGTGTTGGCTGGTCCTCCTCGAGTCATTATAAAGACCTCATCGAACATCTTAAATGCCCCTATAATCGATATGATCAGGATAAAAAATGTCGTCGGCGAGAGCATAGGTAGGGTCACATGCCAGAATTGGCCCCACCTACCTGCTCCGTCTATCTTAGCCGCATCATAGAGATGGGTCGGTACAGCCGTTAAACCTGCCAGAAAGAGGACCATAACGTAACCTACTGACCTCCATATTATTAGTATAATTATGGAGGGCATTGCCCATCTGAGGCTGGCTATCCACTGGGGCCCCTTTATGCCAAAAAATGAGAGAAAACTGTTTATCAGACCATAATCGGGGTTATAAAGCCAAAGCCACACTAAAGATATAGCTACAGATGATGTCACATAAGGAAGAAAGAAGGCACTTCGGTATATGGTGACACCTAATATCTTCGTTTTTAGAATCAAAGCCAACCCTAGAGCAAGAATAATCGTAACTGGAATACTACCAAGAGCAAAATAAGCGGTATTGAAGAGGGACTTCCAGAATATCGGCCGGTTAAATTGAACAACATAATTCCTAAGGCCGACCCACTCAAAGGGTCCTATCAGGTCCCATTTACTAAAGCCCAGAACGAAGGCGGCTATCACTGCTCCCACGACAAAAACTAATGTACCTATAACTTGAGGTGCTATAAAAAGATAGGCCCATATTGCCTCTTTATACCTCTCTTTCATCTTCCCATCCCTACTTTACACCAACTACCTGAAGTTAGTCCCCATAGAAATATTGTTCCACTTGACAAAATTACTGTTAACTTTCCGAACATTTTGCTCTGTCCTCCTAAAATTTTCTTCAAAGCCATATTCTAAGAGACTGCTCATTTTTCGTAAAAGGCTCTCAAGAAGAGAAACTAATCTTTCGAGCTCTCCTGGAGAAGCTTTCCTTCGCCTTAAACTAAAGGACTATTTACTTTCTCACCCCCCAGACTAGACTGCGAAGAGTTAAACTCTCCGCAGTCTATTATAAATCTCCTGCAATCTACCGTCAAACCCCTATATTCTTATTATATCCCGGTGTTTATTCAAAGTTCCGCAAGGAGTCTGTTTACTTCTTCAGATATCATCTCAGCGACTTCCTCAGGGGTGGCTTCATTTAGTGCTAGAAGATCAAATCCCTGGACGATTCCTTCCTTCATCTCCATCCAGTTGGCAGGAAAATCAAGGTTCCTGGCGTACTCTAGCGTACCCAACCACACCTGTTTCTCTTCGTCCGATAGGGGATTAAATAGATCCGATCTACGCTCTTGGGCTATTATCTTGCTCAGCGGAGCCCCCATCACAGCATGGTCGATAAGTACGTTCGCTCCTTCCGTGGCGAAGAACTTAAGAACCTGCCAAGCCGCCTCAGGCTGTTTAGCCCCCTTGAAGACGACATAAGGATCAGCCCATACGTAGGTGAACCGTCCTGCTCTCCCCAATGGATAGGGTGCAACACCCCACTCCCAGTCGGCTTCGGCCAGGACCTGGCTGAACCCCGGTATCATCCACGCTCCCTCCTGGACCATAGCTAGTTTACCCGATATGAACCGCTCATACCATATCGATGTTCCGTACTCAGCAGGTGTGGGGGCAACTTTGTAATCCCAGATTATATCCTGGAGAAGTTTGAGCGTTTCAATGGCAGCGGGCTCGGTCAGCGCGCACTCCGTCCTCCCCTCATTGAAGAGGTCTGCACCATTAGCCCAGAACCAGTGAAAGATTCGCTCAGGCAGAGCTATGTCGAGGTACATCCCGTAGACCTTATCGGGGCCCTCGCCCGTCGTCAGTTTCACTGCGGCATTTATCATGTCCATTTCAGTCCAACTCTCATCGGGATAGCCGACTCCAGCTTCATCAAACAGTTTCTTATTGTAGTACATAGCTTGGGTGTATATACCAGCGGGAAGGGCATACAGATGACCGTTAAACATCCCCGTATTTAGGGCCGACTCGTAGAACTGGCCAAGGTCGAAGTTTTCAGCCTCTACGTAGGGCATGAGGTCCACTAGAAGCCCCGCTGCGGCAAACCCAGGTGTATACGTGGGGGTAAATCGCCCAATATCCGGGGGGTCACCTGCAGCTATCATCGCCTGCATCTTCTGTGTGTACCCATCCCAGCCCCCACCCACAACAAGGCGTATCAACTCCACTTCGATATCTGGAGACTGAGCGTTAAAGGCATCAACCATTCCTTGCCAGGCTGGCTCTTCACTTTCGCCGTAGATCATCATCATTTTCACCGGTGTCTTAGCATGAAGCGTCAAGCTCATCCCAACGATGACCAGCAAAGAAACCAACCAAATAGTTAGCAACTTTCTAAACATCATTTCTCCTCCTTATCTAACTCAGGGAAGTTCTCCAATCTCCTCCTGAAATAAGAGAGATTGTTCACTTTTCCCTGAAAGCCCTCAAAAAGAGAAATTAATCCTTCCACGCTTCTCTTTTTGGAAAGTCTTCTTTTATTTCTCAGCTAATAGCCGTCCTGCTTTTCACCTCCCCCTGGCTTTATTTTTAGCTTTTCTCTTACCAAAGATCCAACTTTATTACTAATTGTTAGTAAATATTTTTTCAAGCTCCTTTTTGGTTCTACTCCATCCTGCCATCTTCTTCCCAGGTTCTGGTACTGTAAAAATTGTACGCACACGTTAATCTAAATAGATTTAAAAAAACAGCTCTCTTTACCCGCCCTTTTTCAACCTTGGACCACAAAATATTTTTATCTTTTTTGCTATATCCTACCATTCCTGCCTTTTCTTCTTTCGTCTCCTACACTAGGAGAGAATTACTTCAATAGATTTAAAATACCCTCCTGCCCAACCTTTTTTAATTTTTTTTTTGTGCCACACATACCCCACAGGACTCTCTCACTTTTAACTCTGGTTTCACCACTACATGTCTAATCTCTGAGACATGGGCTTTATTATTTTTGCCTTTTCTCAATTTTTCGATTAATATCTCTGCTGCAATCTCGCCTATCTGATAAGTCTGCTGAGTTATCACAGTCAGGGGTATAAGTACCTGGGAAACAATGGCTACCTCATCAAAACCTACAAAGGCCAGCTCTTCTGGAATTTTTGTCCCCTCTTCTCTAATAGCCTTCAATGCTCCTACCGTGGATATCTCGTTATAGGTAAGAACAGCAGTTATATTATTTTCTCTTAGAAGTTCTTTCATGGCCTCATAACTTTGCTCGATTGAAGTAACGGGGATAGGATCGATCTCTTTTACTAGTCTTTTATCAAACTCAATACCACAATCCTCCAAAGCCTTTTTGTAACCCTCTAGTCTATCATAAACCGAGGTAAGAAATCTATGGCCTGATATATACCCTATTTTTTTATGGCCTAATCTTATCAAATGTGATACAGCCTGGTAAGCCCCCTCAAAATTATCACTGACCACATAGTCTGTCTCTATCTCTTTAAAGTAACGATCCACCATTACTACCGGGATGTTGTTGTGTAATAGAAATTTAATATAGTCTAAGTTATTCCCTTCTTCGGTAGTCACCGGCCATAACAGTATTCCATCCACTCTTCTCTCATGTAAAAACCTTAAATATCTATACTCAGTTCCAACATTTTCCTTTGAATTAAAACTTAAAAGTTGATATTGTTCTTTATTTACTATATCCTCTACCCCTTGAATAATAGGTTCCAGACAGTTCTTTTCTACACTTGAATAAATAAAACCGATGGTTTTACTCTCTTTTAGTGACAGCTCTCGAGCTATTATATTAGGTACATAACTAACCTCTTTGGCTATCTTTAATACTTTCTCTTTAGTTTTCTTACTTATCCTCGGATCATCCCTCAAAGCTCTGGAGACAGTAGTATGAGATACCTTTAGCTTTCTTGCTATATCCTTAATTGTTACCGCCATTCCTCCCTTCCTTCGTTTCCTACACTGTTATAGAACTACTTTTTATAACCAGATAGGCACTTGCTTACGCTCGGCCAGCTCTTTCACGAAAGAGCTGGGAGCTCTGGGAATTTGATTCAAATTTCGATACAATAAATTATGCACACGGTTGACTAAATTAATTATATATCCCATCCTTCAAAAGTCAAGTTGGAGAATCTTCAGAATCTTCAGGGAAAGATTTATACACATGTTTCAAAAACTTTGAAATGCACATTATTTATGAGTTCTATCTACATTATTTTTTCATACTCCAGATTTTTATCCTGCACCTTATATCCTATTCCCAACTTCTCACATACCTCTGCCAGACCAGCCACATAATCACCAG
>Ga0114925_10001687_pt1 | contig 11037 bp, 4 predicted proteins | sample SumtaG_2_FD_87287 | JGI IMG/M metagenome (GOLD analysis project Ga0114925, IMG submission 87287) | Deep subsurface microbial communities from Indian Ocean to uncover new lineages of life (NeLLi) - Sumatra_00607 metaG | ecosystem: Environmental > Aquatic > Marine > Oceanic > Sediment | place...
CTTCTCTTGAACCTGAGGCCAGTACAATCCACCGGGCTTTTCTTTCTTGCCCAACATATAAAGGTAGGTTTCCACAGCATGGCCTACGTTCTCGACCACTGTAGACTGGGGTGATGTGATGCTAAGCAATAGATTAAACAGAAGACCATCTCGACCAAACACTTTCTCCAATCTCTGGAGATGTGCAGGGTACCATTGCTTGGCCTCTGGTAATTCTTTCATTACCTCACCAACCATCTTGGCATACTCTTTGACGGTCTTTTGAAACTTAACTTTCGGGGTGATAGCAGACGGTACCCGAGGAGCCCGGGCTTCAAAGGCATTTACTATGGCCTTAGCCAGCTTAGGCTGCTTGCCCATGATACCATGCTTGGCTGCTTCCATGATGGTATTCAGATCATCCATCGTCAGGATCTCACCAGTCTTTGAAGCTTTCTTATCAAAGAAGCTTGCCGGCAGCCAACGTTTCAGCATGTCCATCAGCTTCGTCAGCAGACCCTTACGGGTTTTGGCATCCAACTTCTCAGCAAAGTTCAAGGCCAGATACTCTTCAATGACCTCATACTTCTGCTTTGCAGTGGCACCAACAAATGTATTACCATTGTACATGACAGAGATATCATTTAAATCAGTTCCCTTGCCGGCCTTGAGCAGCACACCACGAGCTTCAGTAAGAAACTTATTGAACTGTGCCTTGGTCGGAAAGATATTACGTAGGCCCTTATGGGCCACATTCTCATGCAGATATTTTTTCAGGAGTTCAACTTCTGATTCCAAATTCTCTGCAACAAAATACACGGAGTCAGTCTCTTCATCCCATACAGATTTGATTATAGTGCCCTCGTCCTTGGCCTTCTGAGACAACTGCAGTTGGTTCGGCAGCTTGTCCTCAGTTGTTACGACCCTCGAGGTTGCACCCTTCGGAAACTTTTTGTCAAGGTCCATAACGACCTTCATGGTCTGGGCAGGAGATATACCTTTAGCCTTGCCCTTTGCCTTGGCAAAACGTACTGCTTTGTCAGGCAAGATATCATTCATCAGATCTGTAAGCTCACTCAGCTTAGAGTCCTTGGCTACAACACCAGCCACTCTAAGGATAATGTTCTGCAGTTGCTGCCAGAGAGTTTTCCCCGGAGCTTCCACTGTGGCTGAGGCAGGTATACTATTCAACCATGCTGCAACCTCAGGAGAGGTAAAGGCCCAAGTAATGATCTCTTCATGACCATGCAGAGCTTCCTCGATACCCGGAACGTCTGACAATGTTTCAGAAGCAAATAACTTCCTACGGTTGGCATCCATCTGGGACACGAATGTCTGGATGGTAGGATCATAAGGGACAGGGAGATTCTGTTTAGCTGATTCAGGAATTGAATCGTACCAGTGGCCTAATTGCCTCATGGCAACACGGTATCCACCGGGGGATTTATCGATAAGCTTATGTCGAACCACAGAGTGCAGCCCCTCATGGGCCATTGTTCGTACACCATGGTCGATCTTACGAGCCATGTCCTTCTCAAATGGATCTTTGATCATGGCATTGACGTTGACGTAGATCTTATCGGTGCCGTGGGCATACAGACCACGGGCTATTCCAAACATATTCTTCAGCCGTTCAGACACACCCTTCAGGTCTGCCTTTGATTCAACCAGCTTGATTGTTGTACCCATCTTGGCTGACATCTTGAGAAGAGGTAACCAAGGATTACGTTTAGGATCAGCAGTGGCCTTAACCAATGCTGCCTTGAAGGTAGCTGACTCAGGGGAGCCTGCTATTTCACTGGCTGCAATACCCACAGTCTCAGCCTTGTCAGGATAACGTACCCGGATCTTACCATCCTTGGCACGGAACCCTTCAACAGCTTCACCAGACTGCATCTGTTTCCTTTGGGTCTGGGTAGCTTTGGTATAGATCTCACCAGACGTAGCACCTTCAATGATCCTACCATCAGGGAAACGGAATACATTGGTTGCACCCTTCGGAGATACCTCAGCCTTATCCAAGAAGGCAAAGTCAGAGTCAAAATCAAAATCCATCGTGAACTTCTGCCCACCAATCTCTGTATAGAAGTCGGTAGCATCCGGTGCCAACTTAATGTTTGCACGGGTACCCTTATTAACCTTGGTGCCCTCTACCAGACCAACCTCTTTCCCTTGAGCATAGATGAATGAGGATTGAAACAGTTCATCAGATAGTTTCTTACCCTCAGCCTTGGACATATTATGAATTATAAACGGAATTTCAGTCATGCCCTCAAACTTAGATGTGCCCACGGTGTAATCGATACCTTGAGTATCCAGCTTGGATTGTAACTTTAATCTTCGAGCAACATTCTCAGCTTTACCGGACGGTGTGCTCCGGGGATTATCTGATGTCAGGATAACAAAGTTGGTTGTATCCTTCTTAAGATCCTTGACTGTTGCCGTGTGCTTCTTTATGGGAGTTGTGGGACGTTCTTGACCCTCGACCTCACGGACCTGTTTGGCAATATCGGCTTCTCGTACAGCCGTTGTCTGGGCCTCTTCAGCCTGTTTTGCCTTAGCTTCACGGACTTTCTGGACGGCCTTCTTCAGCTTGGTCTCTGGCTCACGTAGCTGTGCCTTCTGTTTAGACACGGCAGCTTTCTTAGCTCTAACCTCAGCAACCTTCTTAGCCAAACCAGTCTCAGCCTTGGCTCTCTTGGCTGCCTTCTGCTTCTTAGCAACAGCCTCAGCTTTCTTGGCAACCGGAGATGGTTTAGCTTTTGGGGCTGCACCCTCTTTAGCTTTTTGTGCTTTTTCAATTTCGGCACTTTCAATGTCAGCCAATCCTTTCTTAACATTCCAGTCCCGTTTGGTCAGGATCAAGTCATCCAGCCGGCTGACGGCCTTGTCTAAGATCCTCTCTTCCCGGGAGCCGGGTGTAAGATCTGACATATAAGACTGAACGTCAGTCTTCATGTCAGAGAGTTTATTTATATTGGCCTTATCCAAATAATCAAACTCACCAAGATTCTCACTTACGTTGAATTCCTTGACGAGCCTGTCATGGATCTTGGCACCCTCAGAGTTACCCTGATTCTTTTGACGTAGGCCTTCAGCCCACATTAAATCACGGTGTGCCTCAGGCACTTCCAGCTGATCAAGTAGGGCTTGATTCTGTTGCCGGGCCTGAGTCTGGATATTGGTGTTTGCTATATCGAGATTCTTCTGAGCACGTTTCTCACGGTGCATCAAGTCATTAGAGAAGGCCTCTTGGATCTTAGGGTTCGGCTCAACCTTCTGAGCCTTGGCCTTGACCTCTTGAGACTTTGCCATGCTATCGTAGTCTGTTGTCAATTTCTTAAGGTTGTCCAATTGGGCAACAGCCATATCTCTGGCAACAAGGGGATCGTTATTCTGGATAGCATCAGTGAATTCAAACTCGAGACCCTCGTCCTTACGGATGTCGGTCTCTATCTCTGTGCTGAAGAGTTGGATCTCCATGGTACTACGGGTCTCGTTCAGTAAATTTTTACCGGAGTCAACCTGATTCTTTTGAGCATTCTCAGCAATCTCAGTTGTTCCAGTCAGGTTACGTTTCTGAACGGATACGTGATTGTCAAAGCCAAGCATGTTCGAGGTTCTACTGGATTCCTTGGATGCTGGAGTGCCATCATCTGAAACCCTCTCTTCAGCCTGAGCTTCTTGGGTACTATTCAAAGCCACAATCATCTGCCCGTTGCCGGTCAGACGTACCTGTGACAATGGCTCTACCTTTTCGGCAGCCTTAATATCGGGGGTCTTAATATCCTGAGCTTCGAGTATTTCCTTATCGGCCTGTTGGTTATCGGCAACCTCTTTAGCAGCCGTGCCTTCGGGCTGCAGTGCAACATTTACACCTGCAGATAGAACGGCAAATGGCCCGAGGCCTTTTACCATGAGTTCAGCCGTGTCCCTGATTGTTTGAGCAACTTCTTCAGGAGAAACAGCTGAAATACCAGCACCAACAGCCTTGGCAATCCCCTCGTCTTCCTTGAAGTTCTTGGCAAAGCTTTTGATATATAAGGTGTTCAACTCTTGAATGATTTCAACACCAGTTTCTGCAGCCAGTGTAGTACCGGACTTAGCCAGTATCTTACGGACGGCAGGGTTTTTCATAAACTCAGTCACTGTCTTAAGGGCAATCTTATTCATCAAACCCTTAGGAACAAATCGACCAAGCATTTTAAACTGTACGGCTTCCAAGCCACCATTGATTGCACCAATAGAGTGAGCAGCAATTCGTGCTGCATCAGGATCTATGTTCGGATCTTTCTTCATATCGGCCCATGCATGGCCGGCTTCAATCTTACGAATGGCTTCTGCAGATCCAAATATACCACCAATCTTAGCACCAGCCAGAGCCCCACCGGGGATAGTGAGTGCTTCTTCGGGCAGGAATTGGAAGCCCGGTATAAGATTACCCAGTATACCACCGATCACACCACCAGCCATTGCCCCAATCAGTGCACCCTTACCACCCTCTTGTGCAGACTTCACAAAGTAGGGGGCCAGTGTACCCATGGCAGTGGCTATGGTTATGTCTTCATCACGGAGTGTATGGATCTCTGCCTGACGAGTACCAATCTCAGTGAGACGTTTCTGGTCTGCATCTGAAGCACTGCCCATCAGGTCTTTGAACTCTAACTCACCTTGCTCAACCCCAAGATTAGCATATTCATATGACATCTTGAATGCATCGATCTGTTTAACCAAGGCACCACCGGCACCAACTTGCTCCCCGGGGTCCGAGGATGTTAATCCACCTGTTCCGGGCAAGCCATGGATTCCCAGATTATCCTCTGGTACATCTTGTGCTCCATTGTACTGATTCCAGAAGTCCTTGGCAAATGAATATACGTCAGGTTCTGTATCGTTTACAACCTTCAAGGCCTGATCCACATTTTTAGGCTCAGGAACTGTTGGTCGTTTTTCTATTTCAGTTAATCGTCTTTGTTCGTGAGGATCAATTTCGTTCACCTTCTCTTCTTCATCCAAGAAGCTGAACATCGAATCGGGTGTGTCCTTCTTGTCCTCTTTTAAATCATCAAATAAACCCATGAATAATTCTCCTGTTAGTTACCAAGTAGTGTACCAAAAAAACCCTTCTTTTTTTCGGGTGCCTTTTCTGGCATGTCGGGTTCTATCTTCAACTCAATCCACCTGACCCAATCCTCTGGGGCCTTCAGGTCTCTCAACTCCTTAAGGAATTTTTCACCTGTAGATGGATCTTTTTTGGCTGCTTCGATACCCCGATCCCATGCCTCATGACCAACGATTTTATTGACCTTCTTCATTTCATCCCGGGTGAACCGTGTTTCAACTTCACCCTCTTCACCAAAGGCTGTATTGATTCTACCAGTCATGACTTCAATCTGCTGATCCAGATCTTTGATTTCAAGATCTCGTCTCTGCTTTTCAGTCAGACCCTTTTTAGTAGCACCAGCTTGGGCACCAGCATAAATCTTGGCCTTCTCTATTTGTATTTTTCCACGTTGCTCAATGAGCTTTCCTTCAGACGTTTCCTTAACGGCAGTCTTCTTTTTAAAGAGCTCAAACTCTTCCTTATTTAAAAGTTGAGCCAGTCGGATCTTTGGGTCAAATACATTGCCGGTCAAATGGCTTTGCATATCCGTTGAACTTTCAAACGTGATGTCCTTGCCGGCATCCTCAGGGCTGAAGATAAATGTACCATCATCGTGCTTTTCACGTTCCCCTGTAGCAGTACGGGAGTACGTGCCCTTACGGAATTTGATCTCACCAAGACCGTCCTTTGCTTTAGTCTCATTAAAGTGCTGCTTGTCAAACATATACTCACCATCGAATAGACCAGAATCATTGTATACGTCAGCAACAACCTCAGGATTAAAGTTCGAGAACTGTAATTTCTGCAACTGCTTCTGGGCTTTAACGGCATCCTCTTTCAGCTTACGTTGCAGCTGAGCAGTCATTATTTGTTCCTGCTGCAAAGAGAGGCTTGCCTTCTCACGTTCAGCCTGAGTTGCTTTAGTCCCAAACGGATCAAACACTTTGCCAAATGTTTCTCTGGCAGCACCGGCTGTTTGCTGTGCAGCTATACTTGCTAAACTTGCCATGATTCAATTCTCCTTTATGTGGCCGGCATGTAGGGGGTTGGTTCTTTCTCTCCACCCATTGCACCAATTGCCATGTTAGCCATTCCACCACCGACACCACCAGCTAATGTGCCAACAGCAGTAGACAGTCCACCAGTTACTATGCCACTGAGTACACTGCCAAATCCACCACCTGTTTCTGTGGTCTGTTTGCCTTTGGTTATGGTTGTACCCTTTTGAGTTGTTGCTCTTTCACCTGTCAGGATTTGCTGACCAGCCATAGCACCAGACAATTCAGCAGCACCTGTATCGGCACCCACTCCAAATTGCTGAGCTTGTGCAGTCCCAGTAGCCATGGAGCCTCTCATTGAGGCTGCAACATCTTCCATGCCCCGGGCCTGAAATGTACCAGCAGCACCGGCTATGGTTTCCAAAGCTTCTCTTTCTGCAGCTGTTCGAGCAGACAAGGACTGTCTGGTTTTCTCTAATTCCATTTCCTTTTTAATAGCCTTGGCCTCAGGGGATGTAGGATCAAGACCCTCACGTATGAGGTTACGTTCCATCCTACCAAATTCTTGGGTTATCTGTGAACGTTTCTCCTGAGTACGGGCATCAACATCAGCCATCTCCATGACTCTTTCAAATAGCTCAGCACCAAGCTTGCCAGATCGTGCAAGCTCTTCGGCAGACTTGCTTCTGAGCTCATCTCGTGTCTTAAAATCACCAGCTATATCAGCAGCCTGAGTTATAAGCTGAGCCTTCATGTTGTCACTAATAAATGGCAGCAACTCCTTATTGACTGCCATCAAATCCTTTTGATAAGGCAGCATTGTTTGTTTCCAGAAGTCAGACTTAAGGTCGAAAATCTCTCCAAAGTCTCCAGCTATATCTTTCAAGGCATCTCGTACTTCATCCGTGAAAGACACAGTGGTCTTCATGTCAATCTTTTGTTTAGAGCTCGATGTCGTCTCTGTCGATTCTCCACCAAAGAGGCCCATTATTTATTTCTCCTTTTTAAATTATCCGAAAGCCAGCCAATTATAAGTTACAGCTTCTTTGTTTGGGTGTGAAAGTCCTGATACAGAAGCAAACACTAAAAACCCATCCTCAGTGCAGCCAACGATTCCTACTGTATCATCTTTAACTAAGTGGTAAGAACCAGAATCGTAGTGCCAATAATTAAATCCAGCCCAGTTAATACTTTGTTCAGGGTCATCAATGTATTCCATTATACGTTCATTCTCAGAGCCAGCACCAACGTCCGTAGATGCTGGATGAATAAATACTTTGACGTACCGTGGTCGGAAATTCACGGCTATTGTACGTGAGCTTAATGACCCGTTGCCGGTATACTCTCCCATTTGAAACTGGGGAATGGCCGGGGCTTCTCCTCGTCTGCCACAGATGACTTCCAGTAATTCCTTAACCCGAGCAAAGAACTCTTGCTGTTCAAGGCTTAAGTCTCCCGGGATGTCGGGAAGTACTGGAAGGTTTTGATGTTCTTGATAGATTGTCATGATGTGATAAGCTCCTTCATGGTCGTTGCCATATCAAATCTTCGAACTGGGATAGAACCTGATAACTGGATTTCCCATCTCTTGGCCTTCATACCCTTAGGCAGTTTAAATGCTTTATAGGTATCAACACTTTTAGTGAATACTAATATGCCGTTGGCCCAAATCTTTAGGATTACATAAGGAGATGCTGTCACATCGTTAAGGTCAAATAAGATATCTCCATTAATTGTATGCCGGTTGAGAGTTCGACCAGTTAGATCATTATTTAGATCTCCACTGTTCAGAGCACCCTGTAAATCCCGGGGGATGATGATATCAAATGGATCAGTGAGAGTAGCCGGGGGGCAATCCTCACCACCACTACCAGACACAGTGTCCAGTGTGATGAGATCTGCTCCTGCACCATTGCCTAAGTCTACGGATGCTATGGGATAACAATACCCAGTGCCTTGATCCTGAACTCTCATATTGGTAGTAATCGATCCAGTTGCATGGGCATCAGTCATGGTAATTACCCCTGTGCCCGACACGTAACTATCATAAGCAACATCTGCCTCATATGTCTGCTCAGCAAAAAGCAAAGAATTCTGCTCTTGGAGATACTCGTTTTCAGCTATAAGGCCGAGCAGGTTCTCATAAAAGTCATCATCCAATTCAATACGAGCAACGGACATATTAACATCCCGGGGAAGGATCACCTTCTTAGACTTCCAAGTGAATGGAAGAAAATTAAGCTGATCACCCTGCCATTGTTTGATAGACCGGAGAGTTGTACCTGCTCCCTCAGACGAGTCAACATCAACGTAAAACATGAGGCCGTCATCGGGGGTCAGGTATCCACACTCTGCACCAACGTTTAAGGTGAGAAACTGCTTATCATTGTAATCGATTATGAACCCTTTGATAGCAGCATTGTTGGGAAAAGCATAGTACCGATCATTACGATACAGTGCAAATGCATTTGCCATGGTGTAGCCAACCCATGTCTCACGTCTAATCAGTTTGGCTGTGGTGTTGATCACACCATTAGGACTCAGATCCATTAGTCCCTCACGAGCAGGGAATAGAATTGAGTTGTCCAGCTTCACGGTTGCCCGTTTAGAAAGACACGGTGTCCACTTACCCATCTTGATTTTATTGAATGTCCGGGGGGTTTGACCGGAGAATACATAAGGGTTGCCGTCTGTGGCTATGCAAAGTGTATTGGCAAAGCCTCGTGCAACCACGATGTTCTGATCAATTGAAATTACATCCAGAGGATTCCAAGCATAAGGAAGATACGGAATGCTGTAATATAAGGTGTTATTTTTCCAGCCATACAGATGACCTGAGGCCATTGATGTTAGACCGTCAAGGTCTGCAGGGGGTGAAAAATAAGTTTCAGTTTCTATCGGATCACCAAGGTCGGCTGTGGCTGTGTCATCAATGGTTGTCCATTCAAGGATATCAATGTCAGAGCTTAAGGTGTTGGGCTTAGAGTCACCAATGGTAATGGTATCTGCACCAGCACCACCAGCAAGAGACACGGCTGTGATTCTGTAATACCGGCCATTGTCATTGTCCAGTACATAATGCCACTTGGCTGGATCAATGTCACCGGGGGCAAAGTCTGAAGTTAAAGTAATGACTCCAGTTGCCGGCACATATCCATCAACTCCAGTGTCGTTGGCAATTATGTTTACAATAGAAGAAAGGTTTAACGTCTTGGAAAAAAGAAAGTCAGACGTTTCTACACCCGTGGATGATCTATAAAGCTTAATCTGGGTAACTCCATAAAAGAAGTCGGCAGGCATGACGGCTTCATTAGAGCCAACTCCAAACGGTGGTTTAAAGTACAAATTCAGATTACCACCAGTTGCAACTGAAGTGTCATATGCTGCAATGGTTGAAGGATCACTTGGTACACTCTCTTCACCATACTGGTTCACATATGTGTAGATCCAAGATAGCTCAAGGGCTGCACCCTCGTCAATCTCAGACCCTACACCTGCAACCTCAGCTACCGGAACACCGTCCGGTGGTGTAAGGCCAAGCACTCCATAATGAATGTCACCATTCCAGTCCTCGACTCCGTCCAGATCGTTGGCAAAGAACCTGAGCTCTTTAGTACCATAGTTGGGAGAGTCAAAAAGCTTTTCCTGAATACCAATGGTGCCTGTCATAATGGCCGGGGGATTTTCGATTATCACCCAATCATCACCGGCTCCCTCAGTTAAATCAAGGGAAGTGATTTTATAAAGTGTGCCACTGTACAGCACATAGTCATCAACGGCAAAGTCAAGGTCTGCAAAATTAGTGGTTAGGGTTATCTTTCCGAGAGATGCATCGTATCCTGCCACTGTCTCAGCATCAACGGCACTCCCACCGACAAGAACAAAGTCTGCAAAGAATGTATCATTGAGAGCCCCGGCAAAGAATACTCGTTCAAATAGATCGACTGATTGGGGGTTACCCACAAAATCAAGATCTTCATCGGATACCCACCAGTCTTTCGTTGCCCCCTCGTTCTGCATATATTGATACAGGGTTTTGGGATTAGCTACTTCAGTATTTTCAACCTTGTCAGCTTGATACCAAGATTCCAGCATCCCTGAATCGATCTTAGCATTCAGGGATTCCTGTGCATTCTGGTCACCCAACAGGTGACTTGCAACCTTGGGTATCTCACCGGCAAAGACTTCAAAACGTATTCTTGCCATGAGAGTTCTCCATTAGTTATGATATTGAATCGGGGAAGAACACTGCCATTCCGTGTAGGATTCCCCATTTTCCCGGGGGCTCAGCAGTATATCCTTGGAAGCCAAATTGAAAGAACCCACCTGCTTGAATACAAGGATCATTTGAATCGGTGTCAAGCCGATAGTTGGTATAAGAACCTATGTCATGTTGGACACCAGTGTCTTCTACTGCTCCAATACCAGAACCTAAAGCTGGCACATGGCAAAGCAGCCATCTCCAACTCAGAGTTTCATTCTGTGCTGCAACCATAACAGCAGTGGCAACATTGTCTTGGGCAGAGTCTAAGAAAACCATCCATGGCATGTACTTAGGTGCAGTGGTACTAAAGCTCTCATTGTCACCATCGATACTTCCACCACCGGCTCCGAGGCCAACATTATATGCCCACCGGCCAACCCCTGCCATGTATGCATTGCTGTTTACCGTATCAATGGTTATATTCTGCATCAGATACGGCATGTTGTACATGGTCGAACTGGCCTTATCGTGGGTATGAGATGAGGCTGACTTCAGGGCCAACTGATCGTAGATCTTATTGGCAGACCAAAGCTGTGTGGTAACACCGTTGCCGGCTGAGTCGTTAATGATCCTATGCTTGGTGGCCTCATCATCTGTGAGTTGAGAATGGGAAATTGCATCCTTACCTGTTAGATGCTCAGCATCAATAGGAGCACCAGCACCGGCAGCAGCAAGTTCAGTTTTTGTCCACA
>Ga0114925_10001688_pt1 | contig 11035 bp, 7 predicted proteins | sample SumtaG_2_FD_87287 | JGI IMG/M metagenome (GOLD analysis project Ga0114925, IMG submission 87287) | Deep subsurface microbial communities from Indian Ocean to uncover new lineages of life (NeLLi) - Sumatra_00607 metaG | ecosystem: Environmental > Aquatic > Marine > Oceanic > Sediment | place...
TGGTATTGCGACACCACTCATTGTGCACTGGCCCAACGGTATTGTTGACCCTGGTCGTATGGAAGAAACACCCGGTCATCTTATCGACATAATGGCAACTGCAGTCGATGTTGCTGATGCAAATTATCCAAAGAATAAGACTCCCCTTGAAGGATTGAGTCTGCAGCCACTGTTTCAGAAAAAGACATTGCCAAACCGAAAACTTTACTGGGAACATGAAGGGAACCGAGCAATTCGTGACGGTAAATGGAAACTGGTTGCAGAGTTTAATAAGCCTTGGGAACTCTACGATATCTCCAGTGATCGATCTGAACAGCATGATCTTTCAAGTGAACAGGTAAGCCGTGCGAAGAACATGGCTAATGCATGGGATGACTACGCTGCTCGGGCACAGGTCATTCCTTGGGAAAACATTCGTCCCATGAAAAAATCCAAGACTAAGAACTAGTTTAGTACGCTCGGCTCGTTTAGCTGCGTACATGCTCCTCACGTCACATCTTCATGCGTGGGTCTAACGCATCACGTATTCCATCACCAAGGAAATTGAGCGCAAAGAGCATGATGGCCATGATTCCGCCGGGAAAAACCAGTGTCCACCAAAATACCAGCATTTGATTTGCTCCGTCATTAATGAGGCTTCCGAGGCTTGGCTGGGGTGGTTGTACGCCCAAACCAAGAAAAGAGAGGAATGCTTCCTGCAAGATCATCGAAGGCACTGTGAGCGTAAATGTCACAATGACTGGGCCCAGTGTATTTGGAATGAGGTGTCGAAAAATAATACCTCGACTTGTTGTGCCAAGACTACGAGCCGCCAGAACAAAATCCTGTTCCTTGAGACTCATCACTTGCCCACGGACAACACGCGCTGTCAGTAACCAACCAACAGCCCCAAGAGCAAGAAAAAGAAGTAACAGACTTTTTCCAAGAATTGTGACAAGAATAATCACAAGAAACATATACGGTAATGCATAGAGAATATCGACAATCCGCATCATGAAACTATCTACAAAGCCACCGTTGTAGCTTGATACTGCTCCATAGATTGTGCCAATTGATGCCGCAACCAGTGCCGCAAGCACTCCAATTGAAAGGCTCACTCGGGCACCAGTAAGCACGCGAACTAAGAGATCCCGGCCATAGAAATCCGTACCGAACGGATGCTGTAATGATGGAGGTTGTGGACCATATGCAAGATTCTGAGTGTGTGCATCATAGCCCCACATAATCTCTAAAATTGCCGGACCACAAAGACAGGCCACGCTGAGGCACACCATAATGATGCCGCTGGACAATGCCATATTGTTTTTCCGGAGCCGCTTCCAGGCATCTTGCCATAGTGATGTACCCGCGATGAGATCGTTCTCATGCGCGTTGGTTTCAGCCACAGTTTCTTGTTGAATCCTCTTCATGAAACATCAATCCGTGGATCGAGCAACCCGTATACAATATCTACCACAAGGTTCATAAAAAGAAGGAAAAATGCGTACAGTAAGACAATGCCCATAACAAGAAAGTAATCCCGATTAAAAGCCGCATCGACGAAGTATGGTCCGATTCCGGGAACATTGAATATCTTTTCAACTACCACACTTCCTGTGAGCATGCTGGCAACAGCAGGCCCGAGATAACTTACAACTGGCAACAGTGCACCGCGAAGCATATGCCGCCAGACAATCAGTTTTTCGGAAAGTCCTTTGGCTCGTGCGGTACGAATAAAGTCACTACGAATTACCTCAAGCATTCCACCGCGAGTGAGCCGTGCTATCGAAGATGCGTAAATCGTGCCAAGTGTAAGACCTGGTAATACCACATGCTGCCAATCACCCCAACCAGCCGGAGGCAGCATATGCCACCGAAGGGATACCACTAATACAAGCAAGGGTCCAAGGACAAAGCTTGGAACACTAATGCCAATCAGCGCTGCGGTCATTGCAGCATGATCCCAGACTGTATTCTGGCGAACGGCTCCGATGATTCCAGCCGTCATGCCCACAAGTAAGGACCAGAGAAGAGCGACTGCTGCTAACGTAAGGGTAACAGGAAAACCATTTGCAATAATCTCATTCACTGTGCGCTGTGGATACTTTGTTGAAAGTCCCAGATCTCCCTTCAAAAGATTGCCGAGGTATCGAACAAACTGTTCCGGAAGTGGCTTATCAAAGCCATACTTTGCTTCAAGTTTCTGACGAATCTCAGCCGGGATTTCCTTCTCGCTCGAAAAAGGTGAACCGGGTGCCAATCGCACAAGTGCAAATGATGCCAAGACGATAACCAACACCGTTGGGATGAGTTCCAACACGCGTCGAACGAGAAGACGAATCATTCATGCACCTGTATGTGTTTCCATGACTTACTGACAGAATCACTTACTTCCTGATTCGGCACTTCCTGATTTGGTTTAAACGTTTCATCAATCCACATATATTTCCATGGATGTCGATCCTGGTGATTTCCCCAGATGCCTCGAACATAAGGCTTAATCAGTTGTGTTCGGGTGTACACGTAAAGAGGAATTAGTGGTTGTTCCTCAAGAGCAAGCGCCTCTGCTTTTCTTAATATTTTGAGTCGCTCTTCTGGATTATTTTGTTGATTGGCTTGTTCTAATAACTTGTCGTATGTCTTACTGGACCAATTTGAGTGGTTGTTCCCACAGTCACTCGTGAGAAGTTCCAAGAACGTATAGGGGTCTGCATAGTCACCAATCCAACCCATACGACTAATTTGGAAATTCATTTGCTCGGCATTTGCCAGAAAAACTTTCCATTCCTGATTCTCCAAGTCCACAGGAATCCCAAGTTCCTGCTGCCACATCGCCTGAATTGCTTCAGCAACTTGTTTATGTCCTTCGGACGTATTGAACGACAACGTGATTGCCGGCACGTCCTGACCTGTTGGATAACCTGCCTCCGCAAGCAATCGCCTGGCTTCCACTGGATCATAAACCGGCAGATGAAGTCCTTCGTATCCAGCAAGGCCATCAGGTACAAGATCGGATGAGCCTATCTGTCCCCCACGTGTCACATGCTTCACCAGTGAGTCCCTATCAATTGCAAGAGACAATGCTCGCCGAATGCGTGGATCATCCAACGGAGGTTTCGTTGTATTGATCCAATAAAAGTACACACCCAAATAGGGATGGCTATGAAAATCCTTGTATCTCGCTAGATGGTCTATGAATTCAGCAGGAAGTGACGTACTTCCTCCTGGCCAATCAAATTCACCAGCGACATACATATTCATTGCCGTCGTTGAACTTTCGACCATCGCGACACGTACACGATCAAGCTTGACAGAAGAAGCATCCCAATAATGTGGGTTCCTTTCAAACGTCATGTGCTGACGAAACTGCCAGTCTGTCATCCGAAATGCTCCATTGCAGACAACATGCTCCGGTCGCGTCCATAGATCTGCATCAATACCTCGTTGCTGGAGGTCTTGAAGAAGATGCTGTGGGATAGGCATAAAGGAGTAAAAACTCAGGAAGTTGAGAAAGTATGGTAGTGGATCGACCAACTCAATTTCCAAAGTGTGTGAATCTAATGCTCGGACACCAAGAGTACTGACGTCCGCTTCACCCCGACTGATTGATAAACCTTCCTGAAAAATAAAACCATTGCTGGCATACTTACTCCCTGTTTGTGGATCAACAAGACGGCGAAGCGCAAACACAAAGTCATTTGCTGTAAGTGGGTGACCGTCTGACCAGAATGATGGGCGAAGATAAAACCTGTACACGCGTCCGTCTTCTGATATATCCCAATGCGTTGCAATGGCTGGAAGTGGCTTCAGAGTAGATGGATGAGCCTGGACAAGTCCCTCAAAAGTATTCCAGATAATCTCACCACCTGTACTATCTGAACATCGGCCAGGATCGAGCCACTCTGGTTCACTTGAATTATTTATCCAAAGCTCTCGTGGGCCATGCCGCGGCTCAACCGTTCCGAAGTAAAGCGATGACTGTTCTTGGCAGCCAACTGTCACAGTGATGGTGAGCATCGAAACAAAAACAACACAGGTCAGGATGGTTGTTTTACAGGTGATTGAGTGAAACCGTTGCAAAAACGTATCGGATTTCAATCCACCACCTGCTCGTACGATGAGTTCTTCATCAGAATTCATTCAAAACGGTATCCTTTTGACTGTCATTCAATTCTGGCAACAAGCGTCTTAGAGTTTCTTCTCGTTTGGGTTTTTCCCCTAATGCTCAGTCTACTCATGGCGTTGAAACAATCAGGTCGTATCAGACAGCACACGAAGGATCGCTGACGCAAAGTCCGGGAGATCACTTGGCCGCCGACTGGACACAAAGTGTCGATCAACGACAACGGACGTATCTTCCCAGATAGCTCCGGCGTTAATGAGATCGTCACGGATACCTGGGCTTCCTGTCACACGCACACCACGGTAGACACCAGCAGATATTGGAATCCAGCCACCATGACAGATAGCAGCAACAAGCTTGCCATGATTGGCAAAGTCCCGCACAAGTTGGAGCACCTTTGGGTCGCGACGCAAACTGTCAGGCATCCAGCCTCCTGGAATGAGAATTCCATGGAAATCATCCGCCTCCATATCTCCAAAGGCGGCATCACTTACACAGGGATAGCCATGTTTCCCGGCATATTCATACCCCTGCTGCGGGCCGGCAAGTGTGACATGTCCGCTCGCTTCTTCAATCCGGAGTTTCGGATACCAAAGTTCCAGATCTTCATAAGCCTCACCAACGAGGCACAGGACGCGAGTTTTTGCTAGCGGGTGTTTTTTATTCATTGATGACCTGCCTCACTTGCTTGAGTATGGAAAATTTGCATTTTTTCCAAAGATCGGACCGCTTTTTTGCATTATCACCGATTCGTTTTCAATGCGTTGGTAAAAAGATGTCGGGGAAACACCGCTGCTGAAACTTCTTGGGAAGGTAGCCGGCCATAGTTTTGATGAAAAGGCAGCTGAACCCCTCGCAGGAGCTATTTTTTAGCTGGAACAAAAGCCTGTCCACAAACGTCTCGGAAAGTTCGAAAACTCATCAAATAGGGTATTCGTAGGGGTTCAATTTTTTCTGCTTGACGTGGGCTGTCAGACCGCTACATTCACCCCCCTGCCATATCAAGTGGTCCAAGTAGTAAACACCACAATATCTTGCGATAGCATGCAGACGGAACTGCCTTTTATCTTTGTAACGTTTTTAGGGAATTTAACGGAGTGAAGGATTCACTCCAGACGCGTATGTCGGTCGATACCAGTTGTTGAGAACCTATACGCGAGTACACTTTGTTAGGTCTTTATGAGGCCATCATATTCATCAGGAGTTTTGCACATGACTCAGTTCGATTCATCCACTCAAGTCGCTTCGTCCGCCTCACATTCACAAGAAACTTCTGGAACTGGCGGCCCGCAGTCGACTTCCGAGCGAGTGGGAATCGAAATTGAATCAACATTCTGCCCGACTGAAGCTGAGAGCCCGTTTGACACAACAGAGTGGGAACTCCGAACAGCAGCCATTAAGGGAGAGAATGGTCAACTTCTCTTCGAGCAGGCTGCCTGCGAAATTCCAGCAGCCTGGAGCCAGCTGGCTACCAACGTTGTTGTCAGCAAGTATTTTTATGGTGAGATTCACACTCCAGAACGCGAACATTCAGTCAAACAACTTATCCATCGCGTCGCCCGTACTATTTCAGATTGGGGCATTGCAGATGGCTATTTTAAGACACCAGAAGATGGTGAAAACTTCTACCGCGACCTGGCATGGCTGTGTGTTCACCAGCATGGTGCATTCAACTCTCCGGTATGGTTTAACGTCGGGTTATATCACCAATATGGCGTCCAAGGGGCCAAGTGCAATTGGCGATGGGATGAGGCCAGTCGGGATGTGACGCAACCTGATAATCCCTATGAATATCCACAAGGAAGCGCCTGCTTCATTCAAAGCGTCCAAGACAACATGGAAGACATCATGGAATTGGCTCGTAGTGAGGCCATGTTGTTCAAATTTGGTTCTGGCACAGGCACCGACCTAACGACCCTTCGAAGCCAAAGAGAAAAGCTCTCGGGTGGTGGCAGTCCATCCGGCCCACTTTCGTTCATGCGGGTTTATGACCAGATTGCCGGTGTCGTCAAAAGTGGTGGGAAGACACGACGTGCTGCGAAAATGCAGTCACTGAAAGTCTTTCACCCGGACATCATGGATTTCATCGAATGTAAGTCCAGAGAAGAAAAGAAAGCACGCGTTCTGATTGAAAAAGGTGGTTACGACGCGAATTTTAATGGAGAAGCGTACAGCTCTATTTTATTCCAGAATGCAAACCTCTCGGTTCGATTAACTGACGAGTTCATGGAGGCTGTAGAACGTAATGATTCGTGGACGACTCGCTGGGTAACAGACTCTTCAAAGGCCGGCCCAACGTATAAAGCTAATGAGATTATGGATCGTATGTCACAGTGTGCATGGCAATGTGGTGACCCAGGTGTGCAATACGACACAACAATTAATCGTTGGCACACGTGTCCAAACTCTGGTCGAATCAATGCAAGTAATCCTTGCTCTGAATACATGTTTCTTGACGATACTGCATGTAACTTAGCAAGTATCAATCTCATGAAATTCCGCAAGCCAGATGGTGAATTTGATGTTGAACGATTCGCTGCAGCGTGTCGAGTCTTTCTGATCGCACAAGAAATCCTTGTTGATCACGCCAGCTATCCAACGGCACGCATTGCCAAAAACAGCCATCTGTATCGTCCACTTGGCCTTGGTTATTCCAATTTGGGTAGTCTACTCATGGCCGATGGCATGGCTTATGACTCCGATGCTGGTCGTGGCCTTTGTGGTGCACTTACGGCAATCCTTCACGGTGCAGCAAACCGCACGAGTGCAGAACTTGCCGGTGCTGTCGGTCCATTTGAAGGTTTTGCTGCAAATCGCGAACCAATGCTTCGTGTCATGCAGATGCACCGTGATGCCGTTGAGGAAATTGACGAAGCCTGCCCCGCACCTTTACGAGATGCGGCGCGTCAGATTTGGGATGATGTACTAGCAGAGGGTCGACAGCACGGCTATCGGAATGCCCAGGCAACGGTACTCGCTCCAACAGGTACTATTAGCTTTTTGATGGACTGTGATACGACCGGTATTGAACCTGATATTGCTCTTGTCAAATACAAGCAACTTGCTGGCGGTGGCATGCTGAAGATTGTTAATCAAACAGTACCTTTGGCATTAAGAAAACTTGGCTACGAAGAGCCAGCAATTGAGAAGATTCTTGCCTACATCGACAAAAATGACACCATCGAAGATTGTCCTGAGATCCAAGATGAGCATCTCACAGTTTTTGACTGTGCTTTTAAGCCTCGTCTTGGGAAACGGTCAATTAACTGGGAAGCCCACATCAAGATGATGGCAGCAGCCCAACCATTTCTTTCCGGTGCTATTTCAAAAACAGTAAATATGCCTCGTGAAACAACTCCTGAGGATATTGCTGGTGCTTATGTGGAAGGCTGGCGACTTGGACTGAAAGCAATCGCAATATATCGTGATGGATCAAAAGAAAGTCAGCCACTTTCTACGAGTACTGAAAGTGATAAAAATGCAGAAAAGGTTGTTGCTGCACCACGACGAGAACGTCTTCCTGATACGCGAAGAAGTGTGACCCACAAATTTAATGTTGGTGGGCATGAAGGCTATATCACAGTCGGTCTCTACGATGACGGTCGCCCTGGTGAACTATTCATCACAATGGCAAAAGAAGGTAGCACTATTGGTGGATTAATGGACTCGTTCGGAACAGCTGTATCCATGAGCCTTCAGTACGGTGTTCCTCTTGAAGTCTATACCAAGAAATTTTCACACACCCGGTTTGAACCATGGGGCTATACCAAAAACCCTGATATTCCTGTCGCGAAGAGTTTGGTGGACTATATTTTCCGCTGGATGGGAACAGAATTCTTGCCTGGGTATCGTGAAGCAAATCGACCAGCCGGCAGTAGCAGTGGTGGGGAGGCCACTGCAGGAGAAGATGGAGAGAGTGAGTCCAAGCCCGCCGCCACGAAGGCGAGCGGGCACGCAAACGGGCAGGAAGCCACCAATGGAAAACACAATGCAAGTGGCCAAATCTCCACAAGTAGAGGCCGGCATCCAAGTGGGCGAAATGGGAAAGCCAACGTCACCGCTCGGGCAGCGACACTCTCAGCTCCAAAGAGAAAAGGGACCGATGGAACTACGGCTGCTCTTCTTGAACGTGCTGGGCTGAAAATGGCAGAAAACCCTGAGGCCAGTGCTGACGACAGACAGAGTCAGTTCGCCAAATTTCAGATTGATGCCCCTGCCTGTGATAACTGCGGATCAATTACTGTCCGAAATGGAAATTGCTATCTCTGCCACAACTGTGGCAACAGCATGGGATGCAGCTAAATAAATAGAGGGTTACAAGGGACAGTTGCGGAAGACCTTTTCTTCCGCAACTGCCTTTGTATTGTGCCCAAGCACGCCAAGATGTTTTGAACATTGCTTAGGATGAAAGATACGACGACGTAGCAAATCATCCGTAGTATTTTGTTCAAATGGCTACCCCATTTTAAACCATGGGCCTGATCACCTGACCTCGTCACCTGAATTGATCAAATGAACTAATCACCAGACTTGGTCACGTCTCATCGAGAATATCGACTGTCTTAAATTCTTTCCCCTCGAGCATTTCGAGAGATGCTCCACCACCAGTTGAAACATGGCTTACCTTTTCCGCATAACCAAGCTGTTCAACTGCTGCTGCTGAATCACCTCCACCAATAATCGTGATTGCACCGCTGGCTGTTGCACTGGCAACGGCGTCGGCAACTGCTTTTGTACCAGCATCAAAAGGTGGCATTTCGAATACCCCCATCGGTCCGTTCCAGACAACTGTGCCAGCGCCGCGGATTATTTCAGCATACTTATTGGCTGTATCAGGGCCGATATCGAGACCCTCAAAGCAATCTGGTATTTCACCGGCCTTGACTACCTTCTTGTTCGCATCTGATGAAAAATCATCTGCACATTGGGTATCCACTGGGAGAATGAGTTTCTCTCCACCATCTTGGATAAGTTGCTTTGCCAATTCGAGTTTATCTGACTCCACAAGAGAATCACCCGTCTTCCCACCTTGAGCGAGAGAAAACGTATACGCCATCGCGCCTCCGATTAATACGTAGTCACAAATCATTAAAAGATTCTTGATAACAGCAATTTTATCACTTACCTTTTTACCACCTAGAATAGCTACAAACGGTCGCTTTGGTTGACCCACCGCATCGGAAAGATATCGGATTTCTTTCTCGACAAGAAAGCCGACAACCACTGGCTTACCTGATTCTTTCATAGCCTTTGGAACGGCGTACATGCTCGCTTCAGTCCGATGACAGGTTCCAAAAGCATCGTTCACATATGCATCTGCCAGGTTCGCAATACCGGCAACATAATTCGCATCATCTCCCTTTTTTTCACTAGGATTGAAACGGACGTTCTCCAAAACCAGTACATCACCAACCGACAAAGCAGCTACCTTTTCGGCCGAGTCCTTCCCCCCGGTATCAGCGGCAAGTGCTACTGGTTTTCCCAGTAATTCGCCTAGACGTTTTGCGACTGGGGCAAGTGAAAGCTTAGGGTTTGCCTCACCCTTTGGTCGACCAAGGTGGCTCATGAGCACCGCCCTTCCACCGCGATCAACAATGGATCGTATCGTTGGGATAGCCATACGAATTCGACGGTCATCAGTGATCGTACCGTTACTGTCTTGTGGGACATTAAAATCAACTCGGACAAGAACGGTTTTGCCAGTGGGATTAAGGTCAGCGACTGACTGCTTTGCCATCGGGTGCAGCTCCTCATAGAAATAGGGTGGTCTGTAAATAACCTCCGTATTTCACATGAGGAACGTTACCTTCGCAAGACTACTGCTCTGTACTCGCTCTCTGCCCATAGATCTTCACATAGGAGAAGTCATTCATATCATCGAATGAGCCAATACCGACTCGGCCTGATGTAAATGTTTTATCGTATGCCTCCATGATTGGTTTTTTCATATCATCAAAGAAGACTGCTATCTTTCCACTTTTTGTATTCCGCTCCACCCTCACATGATGCCATTGATCATCCCATGGAACCAAATTCTTGTTTTTTGTTAACGCTCGACGAGGTGCACCGTTCACTATCATAATTTGACCACTATGCGGATCGGGTTTTGCACCAAGATGAACATAATAAAAATGTTCTGGGTCTTTGTATTGAAAGAACACACAGCAGTCACGATGATTGCCGGTGTCACGAGTACTTTTTACGTCAAACTCAATAACAGTATCGGTAAGGTCCAGATCCCGGACTAACGCTATATTATGTGGGCTCCGAACCTTTGGCTGGTAATCACTCTTCCGCTTATTGAGCCCCCAGGCCGCACGACCATTCTGTTTTGTCAGTGTCCACGAGTCAGAATCTGTTGTTTCCCATCGCGTACTACCGTCACTAAAATCATCCTCGAATACCATATCTTGTATAGATTGAGCAAATACATCAGAAACGTTCCAGGCAAGAGTCACGAAACACAGAGTAAAAAACAGACGTCCTCGATTCCTCGTACTCTGTTTGGTCATGATAAAATCTTTCCATTAAATTTGAATTTGCTTGTCCCGAATACGTGAAGAGACTTCCTTTGCAGACAATGTCTTCCCTGTGAGCCCATTATGCGAGATCTTGTCCAACATATCGAACTTCTTCTACATTCATTCTCCTCCCTTCTTGGGAGGGAGTTACTTGTACATGATGGCAGCCATGAGGAACGAGTTCGTTGTTTATTTGATGCACCATTTGTTGTTGTTTCACATGGACTAGAGAACGATCCCATACTGAATTACGGGAACAAAAAAGCGCTATGCCTCTGGGAGATGACTTGGGAAGAATTCGTTCGGACGCCGTCTCGAAAAACAGCTGAGCCCGTTCACCGGGATGAGCGTGCACGTCTTTTGGACAGAACCAGAAAAAATGGGTATATCGATGATTATGCCGGCATTCGAA
>Ga0114925_10001690_pt1 | contig 11028 bp, 10 predicted proteins | sample SumtaG_2_FD_87287 | JGI IMG/M metagenome (GOLD analysis project Ga0114925, IMG submission 87287) | Deep subsurface microbial communities from Indian Ocean to uncover new lineages of life (NeLLi) - Sumatra_00607 metaG | ecosystem: Environmental > Aquatic > Marine > Oceanic > Sediment | place...
CACCGGAATCTCTTTTTTTCGGAGAAAATCGCTCATGGGCGGGTAGACGTTCTGATCCGATCCGGTGACATCAAAACCGAGTTCCTTGAGCATGGCGGCAAGCGCCCCCATCCCCGTGCCGCATGCGGCGACAAGATGAATCCGTTTTACAATATCCGGAATACAGTTTTTGGCCTGATCCACGTTCTTATGCCCATCATATTTCTATTTCGATTGAGGTTTTAGTTATTCAACCTTAAATGGATATCGGCACCGCTTTCTGAAAAGTCTTTTTTTGTCCTTCATGAGTTGCCTCTAAATATTTATTTTTATTCTTCTTTTTCAAATCTTACTGTACCAGAATTAACTTATTTTTACAAACTTTTATTGCAACAGGCCTCCAAAACCGCGGCATAAAAGGCCATGTCGATCTTCGGTTATTTTTCGCAATTAGACCTTGCCAACCTGCCGACGATTTAGTTTAATCATTATTAGAAATTATAAAGAGTCCTGTAACGCCTATCAGTTCACCCAATGGGTGATTGTTGCGGCTATCTATGTTTGCCGTTCTCGGTTCTGCGTTCACCGTTAACCCCTGAACCCCGAACCTCTGAACGTTGAACCGCTCAATTTAAAAACGAGCTGAAAGTATGGCAGAAATCTTATGGACTCTGTTTGAATATTTATAATGTAACAAGGAGATTCCCAAAAGAAGAAAGATACGGTCTGAAGGAGGCAAAAAATGGACACCCAACAATATATACAATTAGAACAGGAGTTCGGCGCGCACAATTATAAACCGCTGGATGTCGTCTTAAGCCGGGGCGAGGGCGTTTGGGTATGGGATGTGGCCGGCAACAGATATCTGGATTGTCTGTCCGCCTACTCGGCGGTCAACCAGGGGCATTGCCATCCAAAAATCGTGCAGGCCATGGCGGATCAGTGCCAAAAGCTTACCCTGACATCGCGGGCCTTCCGAAACGACCAGCTGGGCCTGTTTTATCGCGAACTGTGTGAATTGACCAACTCCCACAAAGTCCTTCCCATGAACAGCGGTGCCGAGGCGGTGGAGACCGTCATCAAAACAGTTCGTAAATGGGGATACAAGGTTAAAGGCGTGGCGCACGATCAAGCAGAGATCATCGTGTGTCAGAACAACTTTCACGGCCGCACGATTACCATTGTCGGATTCAGCACCGACGACAATTCCCGAAGGGGGTTCGGGCCGTTTACCCCGGGGTTTAAAATTATCCCCTTCGGTGATGTAAATGCCCTGGAAGATGCCGTTACCGCCAACACGGTGGGATTTATGGTTGAGCCGATTCAGGGGGAGGCCGGTGTTATAATCCCGCCTCAGGGATATCTGAAAGAAGCCAAGGCCATTTGTGAAAAACACAATATCGTATTAATCTTAGACGAAATACAAACCGGTCTCGGACGGACGGGAAAACTGCTGGCCGAGGAACACGATGGCATCGAAGCCGATTTAACCCTGATCGGCAAAGCCCTGTCCGGTGGTTTCTACCCGGTCTCCGCCGTGCTTTCCAATACCGAGGTAATGGACGTTTTACAACCCGGAGAACACGGCAGTACCTTCGGGGGTAATCCCCTGGCCTGCGCTGTTGCCCGCACGGCAATGAAAGTTCTGCTCGATGAAGGAATGATCCAAAATTCAGCCGAAATGGGGGATTACTTTATGAACGGGTTGAAACAGATCAAAAGTTCCAAAATCCGAGAGATCAGGGGGAAGGGGCTGATGATCGGTATGGAATTTCATCCTGAACTGGGCGGTGCCCGGCAGTACTGTGAAAAGCTCAAAGAAGAAGGCCTGTTGTGTAAGGAAACTCATGATCACATTATCCGTTTTGCCCCACCCTTGATCATTACTCAAGATCATGTTGATTGGGCTTTGGAGAGGATCGAAACCGTTATACGGGATTGAGGCCTGAACATATTAAAAGGAGCTGAAGAAAAAGTATGAAAAAGGATTTTCTGCATATTACCGACTTGAGCGCCGATGAAATTTGGGAAATTTTCAACCTGACGAAGAAGTCAAATATATTTAAGTAAGACTGGAGGCGCCGTGAAAGAGAAGGTGGTTATCATGGGAGCCGCCGGTCGCGACTTTCATAACTTCAACGTTTATTTCAGAGACAACAGACGATACCATGTTGTTTGCTTTACGGCCACTCAGATTCCGGATATCGATGACCGTCTTTATCCTCCACAGCTGGCCGGCAAACTGTATCCTGAAGGCATACCGATCCATTCCGACAAGAAGCTCGCCGATCTGATCATCGAAAACAATGTAGACCTGGTCGCTTTTTCTTACAGCGACGTTCGCCATTCTGAAGTCATGCACAAGGCATCGGTTGTAACCGCCGCCGGAGCGGATTTCATTATCATCGGCGCGCCGTACACCATGCTCAAATCCAAAAAACAGGTCGTCTCCGTTTGTGCGATAAGAACCGGATGTGGAAAATCCCAGACCAGCCGCAAAGTGATCCAAATTCTCCAGAATATGGGCAAAAAAGTTGTCTCTGTACGTCACCCCATGCCTTACGGAGATTTGATGAAGCAGGTCGCGCTCCGTTTTTCGTCTTATGATGATCTGGAAAAAAACAACTGTACGATAGAAGAAAGAGAAGAGTTTGAACCGCTGATCGCAATGGGGGTTTCAGTTTACGCCGGTATCGATTATGAAAAAATACTGAGAAAAGCGGAAAAAGAAGCCGATATCATTGTCTGGGACGGCGGAAACAATGATACGCCGTTTTATAAACCCGATGTCCACATTGTGGTTTTTGATCCGCACCGGGCCGGACACGAAACCGCCTATCATCCCGGTGAAACCAACATGCTCCTGGCCGATATCGCGGTGATCAACAAGGTGGACAGTGCGACACCTGAAAATGTGGAAGCGGTCCGCAAAACCATTCAAAAACACAACCCGAATGCTGCGATCGTACTGGCGGACTCAGCAGTTCTGGCCGATGAGCACAACCGGATCAAGGGTAAACGCGTGCTGGTAGTCGAGGACGGCCCGACCCTGACCCACGGGGAGATGACCTACGGCGCCGGCGTTATCGCCGCCCAACGCTTCGGAGCGGCCGAACTGGTTGACGCCAGACCCTATCTGGTAGGAACATTGAAGGAAACCTTTGCAACCTATCCACACATTGGAACGCTGTTGCCCGCCATGGGTTACAGCTCTAAGCAGGTTCAGGATCTGGAGGACACGATTAACAACACCGAGTGCGATCTTGTCCTGGCGGCGACACCCACCGACCTTTCACAGCTCATCACCATCAACAAACCGGTGCTGCGAATCCGTTACGAATACAAAGACAACAGTAAACCAACGCTGGAAGAGGTTCTCACAAAATGCCTGGAGAATTAGCCCTCATTTCTCATGAAGAACTTTAACAATTTTCTAAAAAAGATGAATTCCAACCATGAAATCACCGGCAAAGCATAAACCGATTCTCATGATTGCACTGGGGGGCAACGCCCTGATTCAGAAGGGACAGGAGGGGACCATTGAACAGCAGTTTGAAAACCTTCGGGTACCGATCCGGCAAATCGCCCGGCTTTCAAAAGACTATAAAACGATTATTACCCATGGAAACGGCCCTCAGGTCGGCAATTTACTATTACAGCAGGAATTTTGCGATGAAGTACCGAAGCTGCCGCTGGAAATTTTGGTAGCGCAAACCGAGGGCCAGATCGGCTATATGATTGAATCCACGCTGGATGAAGAGCTCATGGCACTGGGGATTGACTTCAGACCACTGGTCAGTCTGATCACATACGTGGTCGTCGATAAAGAGGACCCGGCGTTTCAACGGCCGACAAAGCCCATCGGACCGATCCTCTCCCCGGAAAAGACCGATACCGTCTCGTATCCCTTCATGAAAACATCCAAAGGTTTCAGGAGGGTTGTTGCTTCTCCAAAACCCGTAACAATTATTGAAAAGCGTGAAATCGAAAAGCTGATCGATATGGATTTCATCGTTATTTGCTGCGGCGGAGGGGGCATCCCCGTCATCCGAGAGGGACGTGCCTTTCACGGCGTCGACGCGGTAATTGACAAAGACCTGGCCAGCGCCAAATTGGCGGAAGAAGTGAGTGTAGACATCTTTCTCATCGCGTCCGACGTTGATGGCGCCGCCTTACATTTCGGCACCAGGGATCAACAATTTCTCCGGTCGATGACCTGCAGAGAGGCTGATGAATATTTGGAAGACGGGCATTTCCCCGCGGGCTCCATGAAACCCAAAATCGAAGCAGCCACGCAGTTTGTTGAAAAATCCGGAAAGAGAGCGGTCATCACTTCGTTAAAAAATATTGAGAAGGCCGTGGCCGGAAAGGCGGGTACGGAAGTTGTTACCGGGCTAAAGTGAATTCTCCTCCCGCATAGCGGGAGGCATCAGGAAGCCCCCACAATGGGGGTATCGCCGTTGGCTTTTGAAACCGTCACTCGTTGGCAGATTCCGAATATCCAATTTCCAACAAGGAATGTCGAATGATGAGGGGGCTTCGCTCTACCTTGGGTATACAACAGCGCCGTATTCTACGGCCAATTCAACCCGAGGAAATATCGACTGTTTTCCTTCAATATTCGACATTGGATATTGGATATTCGATATTCATCACAGCGGAGGGTTTAAGGCACAAATAAATTATTCGGCGGATGAAATGAAACATTATTTTGACATCCGCTATTTTATCTCGTTAATCAATCATGTCTCTGACGCTTCATTCCCAATCATTTTTTCAATTCTGGGTATATCATCAGGCAGATCCACCTCGGGTGAATCATACTGGGTGGTTTCCACAAAAATGCGATAGCCGTATTCAAGCGCGCGAAGCTGTTCGAGTTTTTCGATCGCTTCCAGCCTTCCTTCGGGCAGTCTCCGAAAGACTTCCAGGAACCGCCTCGTATAGGCGTAAATGCCCAGATGCTTATAGGTGTCAAAAATAGTGTCTGCATCCCGGGCACAGGGAATCGGTGATCTGGAAAAGTAGAGCGCATATCCTTTGTTATCAAAGGTCACTTTACAATCCTTTGAGCTGGTGATTTCGTCCGTATTAACTATTTTAAAGGCCAGTGTACTCATTTCAAAATCAAGGCCGTTCATAAAAGGGTTGACCACATCGTCAAGATGTTGGGGAACGATACAGGGCTGGTCACCCTGTATGTTGACGACAATATCATCGTGGCCAAGGCCCATCAAATCTGCTGCTTCAGCCACCCGGTCGGTACCGGTTCGGCTCTCTTTGCCGGTCATGACAGCCATACCGCCGAACTCCCTCACAGCTTCGAAAATTCGCTGATCATCTGTTGCAACCACAACATCGGTGATTCGTTTAACCCTTTTTACACGCTCACAGACCCACTCTATCATCGGTTTTCCTGCGATGAGGGCAAGAGGCTTGCCCGCAAACCGGGTGGAATCGTATCGTGAAGGAATAATTGCGACAATCTTCATTTTTTTTCTCCGGTTTAGGATTTTGTTGACCGATTTGATTCTTTTAGTTTATTTAAATCTGACGGTATCGTAAAAAGACTGATTTTACGAGTTTATCAAAATCCAAAGATTTCAACATTTGATATCATACGAGTTTTCCAACTAAATGCGGGTCGGAAAATTCTCTCTGTTAAACGCTCCAGCTGGTAATAAGGCTTTATAATAAAAGTACCCCGACCCTTCAACTCAATAAGGAAACTATCTCATGGACATGGAATTGTTACATCAGCTTCTTCGTAATGTTGCAGCAGGCAAAACCTCGGTTGATGACGCAGCCCAAAAGCTTACGCACCTATCCTTTGAAGATATTGACTATGCACATATAGACCATCACCGCTCCCTGCGCAAGGGGTTTCCTGAAGTCATCTTCGGGCAGGGAAAGACAGCAGAACAGGTCGTGGGGATCATGGAAAAGATGCTGCGCCAGGAAAATATTGTTCTGGTTACACGTATCGATGAAAAAAAAGCGGAAGCGGTTGCTTCACGCTTTCCGGACGCTGACTATCATAAAGATGCCAAAATGTTGATATGGAAGAAAAAAAAGGTTCGGAAGCAGGGTAAAGGAACCATACTTATACTCTCAGCCGGAACGTCAGACATTCCTGTTGCAAAGGAGGCTTATCTTACCGCAGAGGCTATGGGAAATCCAGTGGAGTCGGCTTTTGATGTGGGTGTTGCCGGCATCCACAGGCTATTTGACCACAAAGAAATGATTGACCGGGCATCGGTCCTTGTTGTTGTTGCCGGAATGGAAGGAGCGCTTCCAGGGGTTGTAGCGGGAATGGTCAGTCGACCGGTGATCGCCGTACCCACAAGCGTCGGCTACGGCGTCAGTTTCGGCGGATTAACAGCCCTTTTTGCCATGCTGAACTGTTGCAGTTCGAATGTTGCCGTGGTAAATATCGATAATGGATTTGGAGCCGGGTATATGGCTTCAATTATTAACAGACTATAAAAACGGCTTCACTTCCCTCTAATGCTTTATGGTCCCGACGCTGACGGAGCCGCGCTTTTTCGACGGCCTCGCGCCCTACCCTCGATCATGATTTAGGGTTTTGAAACCGCTTCTTGCAAAAGGAATGCCTCATGAACGAATCTGAAAAGTTCTGGATAGGATTTGGCGATATTCACGAAGACCTTTCACTTCTATACGAAATCCCCGACCTCGCTTCCGCAGACGGAGTAATCATCAGCGGAGATATAACCAACAGGGGCGGCCCGCGCAGGGCAAGTGAGCTGATGAATGCGGTTGTTAAATTAAATCCGAATATCTATGCACAGATAGGCAACATGGATCGGCCTGATATAACTTCTTATCTGGAAGAAAAAGGTTGGAATATCCACGCCAGAGGAAAAGAAATTGCTCGAGGTATTGGTATTATGGGTGTGGGATATTCCACACCCACCCCTTTTATGACACCGGCTGAAGTGCCCGACGAGAGGCTGGCACAATGGCTGAATGAAGGTTACGCGTACGTGAAACACCTGCCGAAACTGATCCTGGTGGCTCATGATCCGCCCCTGGGGTCAAAAGCGGCCGAGCTTCCCTCCGGAGAGAACGTAGGCAACAGATCGGTGTTGGAATTTATCCAGCGTGTTCAGCCGGACATCTGCCTCACCGGCCATATTCACGAGGCAGAGTGCGAGGATTTTATCGGAAAAACAAAGATTTTGAATCCGGGCATGCTGAGTATGGGAGGGTATGCCCGTATAAGCCTCAGGGAAAACCAGCTGGAAGCCAAGCTCATGTTCATATGATCCGGCTTCAGCAGTGAGACTCTACCCGCATAGCGGGTGGCCTCAGGAGGGCCCCTGAAAGGGGCCTAAAAGCATCGCGATTCCTGGATATTACAATCCAATATAAAGGACGTAGCCGTTAAGCTAAAGGCTATGAACATTGAACATCCAACGTCCAACATCAAATTTTGAATAAGGTATTCTGCCTATTTTTATAAACTATAAGCTGGCGGAGCGAAGCGATTTCATCATTCGATGTTCAACGTTCTATGTTCGATGTTGGACGTTCAAAAAATGCTTTATTTTGCCACTATTGAGTATATTTATAATCGCCTGACCGGCGGAGCCGCTGTTGACTCTGCCTGTCCTGTTTGAAAATCAGGTTATTATATTTCTGTCTTCAAAACAATCCTTTTACCTTTACCGTCGGCATGGGCTTTTTATACTGCTCCGGAACCTGTTCTGATATCTGCTCCGGGGCTTGCTCTGGAATCTGTTCAGGAACCGACTCTGATATTTTCTCCGGAGTCTGCGCGGGGGCCTGCTCGGAAATCAGCTCAGGGGACGGCTCCGGAATCTGCTCTGATATGTATTCGGGAGCCTGCTCTGATAGTTCCTCCGGGGTCTGCGCGGGGACCGGCTCCGGCATTTGCTCCGATATCTGTTCAGGGACCTGTTCTGATAATTCCTCCGGGATCTGCCCGGGGGTCTCTTCTGACATTTCCTCCGTGACCGGTTTGGAAATCTCCGCTTCTTTAATCTGTTTTTGAACCAGAGGGGAAGTCCCACGACACCGGAAGTTAGGATCATCAATGTAATAGATATCTGAATTTTGCATCAGATAGTCGATCTCACTGGCCAAAAGGGTGGTGATAATGACCTCGGTTGGCGGCAGTTCTTTGGCAAGTTTTCCGGTATCCATCTCACTCACGGATCGATCATCTGGTTCAATCGCTTGACTAACACTGCTCCTTGCGACAACAATCGCTTCGGACAGGTCGGTAAATACTTCAAATGTCCCTGATAGAGGATCTGTGACGCGTCGTTCGTTTTGGCAGATTACAATAACAGTGTTATCGATGAATAAGACAGCGTCGGTTTCTTTCCAAACCATCGAGATACCCAATCTCTCCAGCTGATTTGTCAGCAGCCTGCGAAAAATTTCACCAAATGGTGTTTCGTCAGACGTTTTCAGGTATATGGGTACTGAGTCGTAAATCCCGGCATTTTCCAGGGCCAGTTGTATCTGCGCGGCGACGTCCCTGGCAATTAAATCCCAATGACGCGTGGTTTGTATTTCATCTCTGGAACTGACGGGAGGGGTTTCGGGCCCGGTGGACGCACACCCCGTCACTAGAGCCGTGATGACCACAGCCATCAAGCATATTTGAAGACGGGCTAAAGTGATTATCGGTCCTTTTTTACACTGCATTCGACACTCCTTACTCCGCTTTAACCAGCTCCCACAGATCATCGTCACCCTCCATTTTAAAATCGAACGAAGATACAATTATACCGTCATCAATTCTAACGATACGCGAGGATACATACACGGATGTTAATCCGATTGAATATGTGCCAACAATAACGTAGTTGGCTTGAAACGATGTTCTGACATGTTCGAATCTGCGGGTTAAAGCAAATTCCCCACCACCCTTTTTGACAAAGAGTGAATCATGACTCAACTTGATTTCTTTTACGAGATACCCTTTTTGAGATATTTTTGAAGCAATTTGCTCTGATAACAATCGCCCCAAAGTGGTTGATTCTTCCATATCGTTGATATTGACAAAGCTGGTTACCAGAAATGGCGTCTCTTTGGTAATCTCTTTCGGCGCTCGGCGCAATAAAGTATTGGCTGCCCCATAACTGTAATCAATAATATTACGGTTTGTGCTGCATCCAACGATAAAAATCAGCGCGATTAACAAGATCAATTTCCTGCTATTATTAAACATCACAATGCTCCTTTGCACTCATAACCTCGCTCTGAATCCTGATAAATGCGGGCTAACGTATTTTGACCAGTATTCATAACCGCCTTATCCTAAAAGATTTTTTTATCATAAAATGTCCTTCCTTGTCAAAGAGAATCATTTTTTTTCCCGGAAGTTTTATCTTGCAATATTCTTGTATTTTGGTAAATTATTATTTGTTACGATGAAATCTTCACGCCAACACCGAACTCACCATACAGGCTACTCTAAAACAGATCCTTCATTGAAGCATCTTGCACTATCATTAAAAGCCCTTATTGCTGGTTATTATGGCTATAATCTCGGTCTGCTTCCGGCGGATTTCAGCAGGTCAGCTTTGCCAAATGGTCGGACAAGGGGCCTATATAGATACGTAATTTACTTTATAACGAGGAGGAAAGATGACGATCGAAAAAGATCCCGGGATTGATGACTTAACCCAGTTTGCGATGGATGTAATTCTTCGTTTAGGAGAGGAAGCGCTCTCCTTTTACGGCAAAGGCAAGCCCTATGTTAAATTCGACGAGGGTTTGGTCACGGAGGTTGATTTCCACCTGACAAAATTTTTTCAAGATCAACTCCACGCTCATTTTCCTGAACACCGGATATTTAACCACGACCAGGATCAGACAGGCTATACCCATGATGAAACAAGGTATCTCTGGATCTATGACCCTTTGGACGGAATTGCCAATTTTCAGGCAGGAATTCCCATCTGGGGGATCTCACTGGCGCTTCATGATAATTTCTGGCCCATTTTCGGTGTCTTCTTCATGCCTTCCACGGGTGATATTTTTCACGCACGGGCAGGACAAAAAGCCTTCCGTGGAAAAAAGGAAATTCGCATTTCAACTCAAGACAATATAAACGACGAGAGCGTTCTTCTCACTTACTCCCGATTCCATCAGCAATATCAAACAACATTTCCCGGTAAAATTCACAATCTGGGCTGCACTGCCGCTCACATATGCTATGTCGCCATGGGTCGCGCCGAGGCAGCCGTGATTGCCAACGAATCGTATCAGGATCTTGCTGCAGCCGGTGTCATCATTGAATCAGCAGGTGGAAAGATCTGCAAGATGGATGGGAGCGACTTTTTTCTTAGCGAATACGTGGAGGGTCAAAGAATCGAAGATCACTTGCTGGTGGTAGCCCCGGACATCTATTCACAGGTCAGTGAATGCCTGAAAAAAATCGCTTAATCCGCATTTTTCACCTGACAGGATGAACAAGATGGATAAGTACGCAAATTTCAAAGCGCTCGAACAATACGAAATAGAAGATAAAGACTACGAAATCCAATCAAGAAAAGGCATCTCGGATATTGCTGTCATCGCTCCGCATGGCGGAGGCATAGAGCCTGGAACATCAGAAATCACGAATGCGATTGCCGGCAGCGATCACACCTTCTACTCCTTTAAAGGCAACAAAAAATCGGGAAATATTGATTTGCATATAACGAGCACAAAGTTCGACGAATTGCGAGGGGTTGGTATTGTTAAAACAGCGGATACTGTTCTCGCCATACACGGATGCCGGGAGATAGAAGAAATTGTGTATCTTGGCGGCTTAAATAATGATCTCATGGAAAAGATAAATATAAATCTCACTCAGGCCGGGTTTAAAACAGGAAAGAGCCCGGCTCAGGAGTTACAGGGGACAAACCCTGACAACATATGTAACCGGAGTCGAACCGGTCAAGGCGTCCAATTAGAAATATCCAAAGGTTTGAGAAAAAAAATGTTTGATCGTCAGTGTCATTCCGACACAACGAATACAACCGAGGTGTTTCACGAATTTGTATC
>Ga0114925_10001691_pt1 | contig 11026 bp, 11 predicted proteins | sample SumtaG_2_FD_87287 | JGI IMG/M metagenome (GOLD analysis project Ga0114925, IMG submission 87287) | Deep subsurface microbial communities from Indian Ocean to uncover new lineages of life (NeLLi) - Sumatra_00607 metaG | ecosystem: Environmental > Aquatic > Marine > Oceanic > Sediment | place...
ATCCTATTGTTTTTGCCACAGGCCCTTTAACAGTAACAGCACGCCCCTCTTCGGGTAGATATTCTGTCTCTGCAATCTCTCCTTTGACAGGTATATGGGGGGAGTCCACTTCAGGAGGGCAGTTTCCAGCGGCTTTAAAAAGATCTGGATTCGATGCTGTAGTTATAACGGGTAAATCTCAAACGCCCGTCTATATATTTATCAATAATGGTAAAATTGAAATTAAAGATGCAGAAAAATTATGGGGGCTTAATACTTATGAAACACAAGAAAAGATTAAAGAAGAGATTAGCGATAAAAGAGTTAAAATTGCATGTATCGGAAAAGCTGGTGAAAATCTTGTAAAATACGCATGTATCATGAATGACGATGGAAGGGCTGCTGGAAGAACAGGCATGGGGGCGGTCTTAGGATCTAAGAAATGTAAAGCATTGGCAATAATTGGCAATTTAAGTATTCAAATTAGTGATAAAAACAAATTTATCTAACTAAGAGATGAATCAAAAAAAATTGTACGAAGATCTTTTGCGTGTAATTTCCTTGAACTCCTTGGAACCTTATTATATATGGATATTGGACAAGTATTTGGAGAAATTACGGCAAATTATTTTACTACTCCTGAATTTTTATCATCTCATTTAACAGGAAGAGCTTTAAAGGAAGAATTTCCCGTAACAAACGCATATTGTATTGGATGTACTATTGGTTGTGGGAGAACAACGTACTTAGAAAAGGATGGAAAAGAAATAAAAATTGATGGTCCAGAATACGAAACTACCGCTGCTTATGGACCCTTATGTGGAATAACAGATATGAAACCAATTTTAGAATTAAATCACTTGAGTAATCAAGAAGGGATTGACACGATTTCGGCTGGTGTATCAATCGCATTTTTAATATATCTTGTAGAAAATAAAATTGGTATAGAAAAAATTGAAAATCACCTCGCAAACATAAAATTAGAAGATATAAAATGGGGAAATAGCAAAATGGTTAAAATCCTCCTTAATAAAACAATTAATAGGGAAGGTATAGGCAGCCTAATAGCAGAAGGTACGAGAAAAATGGCTCAAGATTTAAAGGTTAACCCTGATTTAGCGGCTCATGTTAAAGGATTAGAAATTCCTATGCACGATCCTCGAGCTTATGTTGCGCAAGGGCTAAATTATATGACCTCTTGCGTTGGAGCGAGTCATAAAAAGGGAGATTATTACGAAATTGATGGTGATAGCACGAGCTTTCCAAGTTTAAAATTGAAAAAGAAAGATAGGTTTGTTATAAAAAGAAAAGAAAGACATGTAATTACATTACAAGATTTAAGGGCAATTGACGATTCCGCTATATATTGTAATTTTGTCAATTTAAGATTTCCTTTAACTATTGAATTTTTTAATGCGGCTACTGGGTTTAATTATGATAAGAACTCTTTATTAATGTGTGGCGAACGTATGAATAACTTAAAGAGATTAATCAGCTGTAAACTTGGATTAACAAGGGAAGATGATTCTCTTCCCAAAATTATTACTCAACCTCTTGAATCTAGTTCAACCAAAGGGATTGCGCTCAATCTAGAAGAGAATTTAAAAAATTATTATGGAATTCGTGGATGGGACTGGGAAACGGGATGCCCCACTCAGGAAAAATTAAAAGAACTTAATTTAAAATTGTGAAAAATTCATTTTACGTCTAAATTATTTTGGCAATTAGGGCAAAATAGAGGTAATTCCTCGTCACAAGGTTCCAAATCATCGCTGCTCAATAACTTTCTCCAGCAAACTAACTTTTCACCCTCTTTTATCATATCTCTCCCGTGATGTTGGGGAATAATGTTTTTTATTTTACAAGTATCACATAAAAGTATGTGTGCTTTATTTTCCAACTTCTCAGTAGGCATTTCTTTATATTTTATCTTAAACCCAAAAATTGTCATACTATTGAGCATAACTAATAATGAGACGCCCATATCTCCAATTCCGACGGCAAGCCAGAGGGTCATAAGACCTATAACAGTTAAAATCGCAAATGAAACTTTTACTATAATCGATGTCCATATATTTTGTTTGATGATTTTATTTGTTTTCTTAGCAATATCTATAAATGTAATTAATTTTGTTAAATCATCGCTCATTATAATAACATCAGCAGTTTCGAGAGTTAAATCAGTGGCAGATGCACCAATGGCGATTCCTAAATCTGATAACGCTAGGGCCGGTGCATCATTAATCCCGTCACCGACCATCGCAACGCCTTTATAGACTCCCTTTAAATTTTCAATCTCTTGTAGTTTTTGATCAGGTAAAAGTTCACCACGAGATTCAGTTATATCCAAACATGCGCCTATTGTATTACAGACAATTTGATTATCTCCCGAGATTAAAACAGAATCAAATCCACGCTTTTTTAAACCATTTATTAATACTGGTGCTGTAGTCCTTAATACATCTCTAATAGTTATTATTCCTAGCAAAGATTTTCTACTTCCAACTAAGATTGGAATAGTACCATTTGTTTCTATACTTTCAGAAATATCTTTAGGTAATTTAAAATTCATATCTTCAAAGAATTTTTGACTTCCTACTTGATATAATTCTCCGTTTATTTCACCTTTAATCCCTTTACCCCTTGAGATCTCGAAGTTATCGACAGTTTCAAGAGTCACATTCATTTTATCAGCTTGTTCGACAATTGATTTTCCTATGGGGTGTTCCGAAAGAGCTTCCAGACTTGCAGCTATTTTTAGAATCTCTTGATTATCCCCAGCTAATGCATAAATATCAAATACTTTAAGATTTCCCTCTGTTAAAGTGCCTGTTTTGTCAAATGCAAAAACTTCAATGTCATCAACTTGTTCAATGAATCTATTCCCTTTAACAAAAATTCCTTCCTTTGCTAATTTCGTTAAAGCGGTAATATTGGCTAAAGGGGTTGATAATGTCAGAGCACAAGGACAAGAAACAACTAAAAGAATTAAACCGCGATAAAACCAATCATTAAAATTTAATCCAAAGAGAATTGGGGGAAGTATCATTACAAATATTGCAGATAATAGTATGATTGGAGTGTAATATCTAGCAAATTTTTCGATAAATTGTTCATGTTCACTCTTATTTGCTTGTGCTGTCTTTATACTTTCAGCAATTTGAGCGACAATAGTATTATTACTTTCTCTCGTGACTTCAATATCTACAAAACCATCAGAATTAATGCTGGCAGCGAAGACCTCATCTTGCTTTTTTTTGAAAATAGGTACAGATTCCCCTGTTATTGCACTCTCGTCAAAATAAGACTTACCCTTTATAATAATCCCATCCAAAGGGGCTTTCATTCCTGGTTTAATACCGATTATTTCACCCACTTTTACAGTTTCGGTTGGTACTTTCTCGTACCCATCTTCTGTCTTTAATAAAGTTTCATCTGGAGCTAATTCCAATAATTCTTTAATTGCATTTCGGGATTTCTCAGTAGTCATTTCTTCTAAATATTCCGCAATCGCATATAATAAAATCGCAGTAGCACCTTCTTGACCGTGCAATATAAAAAATGAAGCTACCGCAGCAACTAACATTAATATATTAGCTGTTATTTTTTTTTCTTTTATATCTTCAATCGCTTCTATTACAATTCCATAACTAGAAAGAAATATTGATATTATAGCAAGAACTTGACTAAGAATTACTAAATCAGTAGTGAATTCCAAATAAATCGAAAAACTTAATATAATTACTGAAGGAATTATAAAAAATTTAAAATGAACTTCAAAGAAAGATTCTTCCTCCTCTTCTTCTAATTCACAAGCAGACTTCGAACAACTTAAATGACTGATTCTACATCACCTAATTAACTAAAAGAAAGTAATTATAAAAAGGTATTACTTATTTTCCATAAAATTACGGCGTCGCGTAAAATTTCTTGAAAAGATATTTATACTTTTGACTTATCTCTTATAAATTGATAAAACTAGTTTAAAAATAATTATCTTATTATATACTTTAATTTTTGGCCTTCTTGTTCCTCAAGATCCAATTCTCGTCTTATAGCATTTCTTACTAAATAGCCGCCTACATGAAGAATTGAGTCCTTTAGAATAGAATCTTGGTCCATTGAAGCGTTGCATGGAAAAGCATGATGAGCCTTGCTAATTCTTTCATTTAAAGATAAGTTTCCACTTCTACCGTTTTTAAAATATTTTGCTTTTAATTGTTGAACTATGTAAAAAGTAGAACCACATGGAGCGGACTGTATTACACAGCAATCTTCAATTGATTCTCCATCCTTGCTTAGAATAAAAGATACTATTGGAACACCAATCTTAAAGTAATCAATAAATTCATTAATATATTTTCGATTTTTAGTTAAATGAAAACCAATCTTATTATATTCATTAAGTTCTTTACTGAGTGAGCAAAACGGTTTTGGAAATGCTGCCTCGATTCCAACTTTTTCAAACTCTTCTAAAACTTGTACTTGTAAACCTGGAGGTGCCCATTTTGGATCTTCTAATGGAACAATAACGGCTTTAACACCTTTATTTTTAAGATAATCTGGTAGTCCTGAAAGTAAATCCTGATGAATTCCAACTACCATAAGGAAATCTACCGGAGGAATGTTTTTTGGCAGAAATTCTGCCGGTTCTTCTATAAAATCAGGTATATTCTCACCAATTTTCTCGTAAAAATATATCGAACTCGCATGACTTTTAAGGTGTTCTCTACAATGGTCACATTTGACCTTTTGTTCCAAGAGCTCGCAAGATTTACAAAACTCCTCATCATTAATAAGGTTCCCTACAAATCTTTGTGCGAGCTTTTCAGTATCCAGGTCCGTTCCATAAAAAATTCCTAATTTATAATTTTTTTCACTCATTCCTATGATTATTACTTTTTTTTAGGTTTTTAATTATTATTTTAATATAAAATAAATCATATAATCCTTTAGCTGAACATGTTCAATTTTGAAGAAATTTTATAAAAACACAAAAAATGGGACGACTTTAATTTAGGTATAAAATAATAATATCTCAATTAACAAGGGAATTTGACTTTTTCTAAATAAAGTAAATTAATAACCAATTGAAAATGGAAGCTCAAAGAATTAAAAGAAAAATTATTAATGATCTTAAAAAATATCTTCCCGATTTTGCTGAAAAATCTAATCAATTTACTTTAAACAAGCTTCCAAGTAAAAAAAATTTAGTATATGATTTAATATTTAAAAATAAGCCCAAGACTCTACCCAAAGAACTTATTATTAAAATTTTTCGTACAATTAACGCAGAAAAAGAGTTTTTAACTTTTAAAAAAATAGAAAACCAAAATCTTTTCATACCAAAAATTATTTACTTTGAAAAACCTTATTTAATCCTTGAAAAAATAGAAGGCATTAATCTCTGTGATTATATTAATGATAACTTAATTGGAAAAACCAGTTTAGATGACTTAGATTCATATCTTCGAGATAGGTTAATTTTCAGTATAAAAAAATTAGCAGGTTGGATTGCTCAACTACATAAACAGAATATTGTAGAAACGAGAGTTCTTTCTAAGACTATTGTATTAAATAAAGGAGACACTCGATTAAGAGATTTCATTATCAACTTGTCGGACGACTTATTATACGGAGTTGATTTTGAAGGATCCTATGAAGGAAATCATCTTGATGATATTACTTGGATATGCTGTTCTTTATTAGATACTGATCCAGGAATCTTCGAAATGAAAGAACCTGAACACAAAACGGAATTAATTAATGAATTTTTAAAAGAATACTATCGTATTAATAAGGAATTTGTTTTTTCATTTGACTATTTTGCTGAACATTTGATTGAGGATTTAAATATTGTAATTGAAAGAAGAGGATCGGGTTTAGGTCCTTTTAGAAAAGAAGAAATTTTAAGAAGAATTTCCGATAGTCTGTAATTTGATTTAAGTTTTAATTTTATTCAAATTTATTATCAAAAACGTTCATTTTTCTTAATTGAATGTATAAAGGAATCAGAAATAAATAACAAATATCGATATTTCCCTTCATTCATAACGCTTAAATAACTTGAAGAATTATTTTATCACAAAATTATAAAATATTACTCTAAAATGGAAAATAATCATACAGAAGAAGATTTGGAAGAAATAAAAATAAGAAAGCCATTGAGCAAAAATCAAAAAAGAGCAATATTTATTAGTGTGATTGTTGCAGTTGCTGGATTTGTTGGAATATTTTTGATTCTGGAAATAAATAGACTACAGAAACGGTTAATCCTAGCAACTACTACCTCGACCTATGATTCGGGATTATTGGATTATTTGCTTCCAATATTTGAAGAGCAATCGGGGATAACTATAGAAATAATCTCAGTGGGTACTGGACAGGCAATAGAGATCGGTCAAAACGGTGATGCTGATGTCTTATTGGTTCATTCAAGAACTAGAGAAGATGAATTCATTGATGATGAATATGGGCTTCATCGTGTATGTGTTATGTATAATGATTTTATTATAGTTGGCCCAGTAGCAGACCCTGCAAATATTAATGGTGAGAATGTTTCAGAAACAATGACAAGGTTAAAGAATGCTGGAGAATTAGGTACGATCGAATTTTATTCGAGGGGTGATGAATCCGGGACTCATTCAAAGGAGTTAGCACTATGGTCAGAGATCGGTTTTACTCCTGATTCAGAAACAGATACATGGTATTTAGAAACTGGGGCTGGAATGGGAGATACTTTAACTATTACGGATGAAAACGATGGTTACACCTTAGTTGATAGAGGTACTTGGCTTTCTGCAAGAGACAAACTTGACTTAATCCTTTTAGTTGAAGGTGGAGAAATACTACTTAACCCTTACGGTGCGATGGTTATTAATCCAGATAAAAATACTGGTATTAAATATAAAAAAGCCATTGTTTTTATTGCTTTTCTCGTTTCTGAAGAAGGACAAGATTTAATCGGTGACTATAAAAAAGATGGAGAGGTATTATTCCATCCTTGTTTTGGGATTTGCGATGAGACACATAGTTGTCCTACTACTGATGAGGAAGTCGAGTTTTGGAAAGAATATAACGGGGGGTATACTGGGCCCTAAACAGCTTCAGCAGCAGTGTAATTTAAATAAAAATAAAGTTTTAAAATAATAAAAGTTAATTTTGGTGAATTATCTCGGCAAATGAAATTATTGAAGGAATAATACAAGCATTTTTATTAATATTTACTTTTGATCCCGAAATTTGGGGGATAATTGAAGTTTCATTAAGGGTTTCAGGTATATCAATACTTCTAGCAACATTAATCGCCTTACCTCTTGGTTCATTTTTAGCTCTACGTAAATTTAGAGGTAAAAAGGCTACTACAAACCTTTTAAATACTTTCATGGGTTTTCCTCCTGTGGTTATGGGGCTTATAATATTCCTACTATTATCTAAAAGTGGACCTCTAGGACCATTAGGTCTATTATATTCTACTACTGCGATGGTTATTGCTCAATTTTTATTAGCCGTTCCAATAATCGCGGGAACCACTAAGGCGGCTGTTGAAAGCGTTGATCCTGCTTTAAAAGAAACATTAATGTCCCTTGGATCAACTGAGAGCCAATTGTGGTGGGAAATGATTAAAGAATCGAAAAAGTCGATTATTGCAGGAATTCTGGTTGCATTTGGGCAAGCAATATCTGAGGTTGGCGCAGTAATGATTGTAGGGGGGAATATCCGATGGCACACCAGAACATTTACAACTTCGATTGTTCTTCAGACACGGATGGGAGAATTTGGGATGGCTATTGCCTTGGGATTGATTCTCATTTCCATGACCTTTATTATAAATTATGCTCTAACTCACTTACAGATGGGAGATGGTAATTATAAATCTACTCGAAGTAAATAATATCACTAAACTATATCCAAAGGAGGCTGGTACCTCACAGACAGTATTATCAGATGTTAGCTTTAGTGTTAAAAAGGGTGAGTGTTTTGTCATTATTGGACCAAATGGAAGTGGAAAAACAACATTATTGAAAATCTTAGGTTTACTTGAACAACCGACGAAAGGTAAGCTAATATATCAAGAGAGAGATATTACAAATTTATCTAAAAAAGAGAAAATTATATATCGCAGGAAATTTTCTTTTGTAAGGCAGAAACCTGTTGTTTTAAATACAACCGTTTTTAATAATATCGCTTATGGTCTAAAAGTAAGGGGTGTAGAATGGGAGCAAGTAGTTTCCCAAGTAAGAGAAATCATAGATGTAGTGGGTTTAAAAGGTTTAGAGAAAAAAAACGCAAGATCTTTATCTGGTGGTGAAATGCAACGAGTTGCTATAGCCATGAATTTCGTGATTGCTCCAGAATTATATATTTTAGATGAGGTTTCAGCAAATTTAGATCCTCAAAATGCTTCATTATTAGGTGAATTTATTGATAAAATAAAAAAAGATATGCAAAAAACCATTATAATGAGCACTCATGATAGAACAGAAGCAATTAAGTTTGCCGATCGTATAGGTGTATTAATCGAGGGAAGATTAACTCAAATTGGTTCACCTAACGAGATTTTCACGTCTCCAAAGGATGAATTTACGGCTTTATTTGTAGGATATGAAAATATTTTTACAGGAATTGGAAAAATTGATGAAAAATCTGGATTAAATCTGATAAAGATAAATGATCTAATAATAACAGCATCTAATCAAGTAGAGGGTAATGTTAAAATCTGTATTCGCCCTGAAAGTATTGGAATAGTAAAAACACCCCCAAAAGAGGTTAGTTATAGGAATATTTTTAAAGGAGAAGTCGAAGATATCCGGGATCTTGGAAATATTTGCCATTTAATGGTTAAATGTCAATCTGAAAAATTCTTAATAACTATTACCGCCCTTTCAAAAGAAAATTTAAAATTAAAACCAGGCTCCGAGGTATTCATAAATTTCAAAGCTACAGATGTTAAACTTTTATAAACTAACGTATGATGTAATATGCCAAATTTTTTAAAATAATCCAATTTTTATTAATTAGAACGATATGTACAATAATATAAAACGTATAAATTAAGGTTTTAAAGTAAAATGATTGACATTTCACAAAAAGACACAATTCCAAGAATCGCGAAAGCATCCGGTAAAATTAAATTAAGAAAAGAGACTATTGAAAAGATTAAAAATAAGGAAGTTGAGAAGGGAGACGTTTTTACGATTGCTAAAATATCGGCTATTGCTGCTGTTAAAAAAGTGCCCGATCTGATACCGTTATGTCATCCAATTCCAATAAATAATGTGGATGTGGATTTTGAAGTTGAAAACGACAATAATATTAAGGTTATTTGTACTGTCAAAAGCATTGCTAAAACAGGTGTAGAAATGGAAGCGCTGACAGGAGTAAATATTGCTCTTTTAAATATTTGGGATGTGGTTAAAATGTATGAAAAAGATAAGGACGGGCAATATCCATTTACTTTAATTTCTGATATAAAGGTTGTTGAAAAGATTAAAAAAGAATAGGGTTCTTTAATGAAAGACAAATGTAATAGAGAAATAAAACACATCAGATTTTCAGTAACTTCAGAATGTAATTATAATTGTATTTATTGTGATCAAGAGGGCTTTATTCCTAAAACAGCTGAACTGACCGTTGAAGAGATCACAAAATTATGTAAAATTTTGGTAGAAGTTTTAGAAGTTACTAAAATTAAATTCACGGGAGGAGAACCTTTATGTCGCAAGAATATTGTACAAATAATTAATAACATTTCAGATTTACATCTTTATAAAGATATTTCCTTAACCACTAATGGTTTCTTTTTAAAGGAAATGGCAGAGGATTTATATAAAGCCGGTTTAAATAGAATTAATGTTTCCTTGAGTTCACTTAAATCAAATATTTATAAGATGATCTATGGTACGGATGCTTTAAATAAGGTTCTAACAGGTTTGGAAAAAGCGAAAGAAGTGGGTTTTAATCCAATAAAATTAAATTTTGTCATATTAAAAGGGATTAATGATACGGAATTAGAAGAAATGATCGACTTTTGCGCAGAGAACAATTTTATCTTACAGTTGATTGAATTACATAAGGTTTCAGACGTAGTAGGAAATAATGGAGATTTCTATGAAAAGTATCATTTTGATGTTAAACCTTTAATTAAAGAATTCGAATCAAGAGCAATAGAAACAAATATTAGGGGTAGTATGCAAAACAGAAAAGTTTTTGTTTTACGGAATTCTGCGGTTATAGAAACGATTGCTCCAAGTCATCAATTTTGTATGGGTTGTACAAAATTAAGAGTCGGATGTGATGGAAACCTTTTTGGTTGCTTATATCGCTCAGATTTAGGGAAAAATATAAAAAAGGCTTTAAGAAATCATTATTCATTATCGAAATATGAACAAATTGTAAAACAAGTTGTAGATTCAAGAGAACCATATTTTAAAAAAAAAATATAAGTGTAATAATTTGGATATTGAAGTTTTATATTTTGCTGAATTTAAGGATATTACAGGAAAAGATTCGGAAAAGTTCAATTTAAGTAATCCTGGCATATTAGATTTAGTAAATTTACTTTTTGAAAAATATAATTCAATTAAAAATCTAATTTGGGATGAAAATTTAAATAGATTAAAACTTGATGTGTCCATCGCCATTAATAATGAGATAACTAGTAAAAAAGACGATTTAACAAGTGAATTATCGAATGGTGACAAAATAGCATTTTTATTACCAATCTCTGGAGGTTAGGGTAGATTGGATAAAAATGATATAAAATCAGGGATATATAATAGGGGCGAATTTACTTTAGAAAATATTATTGAGACTATAAAACATCATCATAGCATTGAAGACGTAGGCTCAATTCTCACGTTTACTGGAATTGTAAGGAGCACATCAAAGAATGGGAAACTAGTTAAAGGTATAAAAATAGATGCCTATATAGAGATGGCTAATAAGAGTATTAATGAAATCTGTGAAGAGTATAAAAATAGAGAAGGAATTATTGAGGTAATTTTAGTACACTTTCAAGGAGATTTCGAATTATCTGAAGATTTAG
>Ga0114925_10001692_pt1 | contig 11023 bp, 8 predicted proteins | sample SumtaG_2_FD_87287 | JGI IMG/M metagenome (GOLD analysis project Ga0114925, IMG submission 87287) | Deep subsurface microbial communities from Indian Ocean to uncover new lineages of life (NeLLi) - Sumatra_00607 metaG | ecosystem: Environmental > Aquatic > Marine > Oceanic > Sediment | place...
CACGAGTGCGGCTGTCCCGAATCAATATGTTGCGGTTCATTCAACGAATCTACCGCAAATATGTTGATTGGCCTAGATGTCAAACAGGGTTGCGGGACAGCCTAATTCAACAATACCGTCAGGATCAATGTGAGGACGGTAATTTTTTAAAAAAATACGTTTTTTGCAACAGACCCGTCTGTGACTTGTCGACTAACCATCGGGTTTGCCCGCATCTCACCCATATCAGGCCAGCCAGCGGTCCAGATTCTCCCGGACGAAACCGTGATCGATCAGGTGGGGATAACGGGCGATCACCGCGTCGATCTTCTCGGCCTGGCCGGGAGACAGCCCTTCCCCTTCGCCGAGAGGATGCACTCCGGCGACCAGAGCGCTGCGCTTGAGAACGTAAAGGATGCCGGAGATGCAGCCTTGAAATGAGTGCTCCGGATCGAACACCGCTTCGTTGGACTCGGTAACCTGCGCCGCCAGGGTGAGCAGCCCGGGGGCAACCATACCGCTTCGCTTGGCTGAACGAACCTGTTCGAGCTGCTCCACGGCCCGTTTTGTCCAATAAGCCCAGTGTCCGAGCAATCCTCCAACGATCTCCAGAGCGACTGTCCCGTGCTCCAGGGCAACCTCGTATTGAGTGAGAAGATCGACCAGGATCGAATCATCGTTTCCAGTGTACAGGGCCACCTCCCCCGCCCTGCCGGCGGAGGCCACAGCCCGTATCACAGCCAGTGTGTAGTAGCGATTGAAGGGCGCCATCTTAATGGCCGTCAGATTGGGGATCTCGGCAAATCGACGCCAGAACTCTTCGGAAAGAATTCTACCCCCGACGGCGGGCTGGAGATAGAAGCCCATGATCGGCAGTACCTTGGCCACCTGGCGGGCATGGTCTACGAGCTGCGTGTCGGAATATCCCTTCAGGGCGCCCAGACCGAGCAAACCCACATGGTAGCCCAGGTCGCGGGCCAGCTGCGCTTCCCGGACGGCCTGGTCGGTCTTGCCGATGATCCCGGCGATCATCACAGGATGATCCGAAGCAGCGACGAGGGGTTTCCAGGTACGAACCGTCTCCATGGCCAGTTCGAGCACCGGTCGATACAATCCCACTTTGAGATCGTGTATGGCGAACTCCGTGGTGTGCACACCGACCGCCAGGCCTCCCGCCCCGCAGTCGAGGTAGTATCTTGAAAGTGCACGCTGATGGGACTCATCCAGACTTCCATCTTCGTTCAATGCCAAGGGGTGGGCTGGAATCACCAGTCCCGCCCGCAGTGTCTCCGCTACCTCATTGGGAGGCGGCGGAAAATCATGTGAGCTGATCACTCTTGAGTTTTTCCTTCCTCAGAACTTTCCGTCCCGCACCTGGAACTTTGTGGGTTTCTTCAAGGTTTTCTTTCCCCGACTCACCCAATCCAAGACCTGGGAAAGCATCTGCTGAAACGTACCTTCTTATTCGCGAGCTCTGCCATCCGTTCGGCCGGAAAACGTACGGTGACCGTCCGGGTTCCCCGGCTGCGGCTGAAGTGCTGAAAAATTCTCTCCCGCCCCAGGCAAGACATGGCGTACTCTCCCAGAGGCGCCGGAGGGGTCTGCTCCTCCGCTCCGAGAACCATGGAAACTCCTTCTATCGAGCCTAAAAACTCGATCGTGGGCCCGTACGGACGGCTCAGCGCCTCCTCCAACTGCTCTTCGTTTTCGATCCGCTCAATTTCCACTGCATCTCCCTAACAAAATAGTGGGACCTGGCATGACCGGAAAAAAAATTTTCCAGGAGAGTTAAGAATACAAAGATCGGAGCAAAGAAAACAACACCTATTACGATGACGGGTGCGAAAATCTTGTTATCCTACTTGAAGCTTCGCTGTGGTTTAGACAAGATTTTCGCACTGGTTGAGGACATCGCAATCTTCCTTTTGAGTCGCAGCCGGAGGCCGCGATATGAATCCGCCCCTTGTTCGAAGACCCGAAGATCGGCTACACTCTTTAGGACTATGGCTGCCGAGGTACTTCTACGCACCGTGATGCTGGTCTGGATCGGAATTGGAGCGGGAACCTTCTGTCTGCTGTTCTTCGTGACCGCCCCGTACGGCCGCCACAGCCGCAGCGGCTGGGGGCCGACGATCTCCGCGAAGGCGGGATGGATCCTCATGGAGGCGGTGGCCCCCCTGGGATTTCTCTACTTCTTTCTCAAGGGAAATCAAAGCCCAAACCTGGTTACCGTCCTGTTTCTCGGTCTGTTCCTGCTCCACTATCTCAACAGGGCATTTATCTATCCCTTCCGTATGAAGAACGGCGAGCGGCCCATGGCGGTGTCCGTAATCGTCATGGGAGTATTCTTCAACTCGGTAAACGGGCTGCTCAACGGCCGTTATTTGAACCTGTTTTCTTTCCGATACACAACAGGCTGGCTTCTGGACATCCGTTTTCTCGCCGGGCTGGCCCTGTTCTTCTTGGGAATGTACATCAACCTCCATTCCGATGGCATCCTGCGCCTCCTGCGATCCGATGAAATCCCCGGATATAAGATTCCCAAGGGGGGAGCATTCGAGTTGGTATCCTGCGCCAACTACTTCGGAGAACTGATCGAGTGGCTCGGCTGGGCCTGCCTGACCTGGTCGCTGGCGGGTCTTACCTTTGCAATCTGGACCGCCGTCAATCTCATTCCCCGGGCCCTGGCCCACCACCAGTGGTACCGCCGGGAATTCCCGGATTACCCGGATAAACGCAAGGCAATCTTTCCCTATATCCTCTGAGGGGGCGGACCTTCATGCTCGCCCACTTTGAAGGAGACGCGCGCACCGTCATCACACCGTCAACCTGAGAGGAACTACAGCACAGCCTCCCACGACTCCACTATCCGCCGAATATCGTAGCTCGACTCCGCTTCCGCTCTTCCCCTGCGGCTCAGTTGTCTGCGAAGCTCACCCTGCTCCGCGATTTCCAGAAGGACCCGGCAGACCGCTTGAGGATCCGCTTCATACAACAAGCTTCCCTCCTCTTCCTGCACCAGGCTTCCCGGCACCAGGGTATCCCGGTAGGGAAGGATTTCCCCGGGGCCTTGGATCGGAAGGCTCACCACCGGAACTCCGCAGGCCATGGCCTCGATCACCGGAATGCAAAAACCCTCCCATTCCGAGAGATTGAGGTACAGATCCATCAGATTGTACAGTTCAACCAGCTCCTGATCCGATCGTTGCTCCGCAATCACCTCGACTCGATCGGAGATTCCCTCCCGCGCAATCAGCGCCGGAAGATCCACTCCATCCAAAGACACGAGCCTGTCCGTCTTGATCATCAGCCGGGCGTTTTGCCTCGCCTGAGTGAACAGCGCGAAGGAGCGGACCACCAGATCGAAGCGTTTTCTTCTCGAATTGTTGCCTATACTTCCGACCACGAAGCACTCCCTCAAACCGTGAGTCCTCTTCAGCCGGCTGCGTAGAGGCTCAGGCTGAGGGGTGAAGCGCCGGCTGTCGACCCCGTGGGGAATGATCGGGCCGATTCTCGAACAACCGGCAAGGCGCAGGAAGGATTCGGTCTTCCCGGTCAGCGGGATGTACACCGGTTGTTCGGGCAGAGCCTGTCCGGGAACACGGGAAAACTGAGACCAGAGGAAACAGGGAATCCCGATCTCCCGCTTCTCGTAGAGGAAGGGAAACTGGTCGGGGTAGCCAAGGGCGATCACCGCCTCGGCGGCTGTACGTACCACGACTTCCCCGAATCCCCTATGATCCTGCCCGCCGTTTTGCAGGCGCCATAGCGGATCGGAGGGGACGGCCACCCCCACCGTGCCCTCCGGAAAAACCGGACCACAGAGAAAGGTTTCCCGCCCCCGATGATTCCACACCGAGGCGAGCAGAGTCAGCTGGCGAAGGAACGAGGGTTTTCTGCTCAGAGGCAACCCCGAGAGCAGCAACAACGGACCGGCTCGTTTCACCCCGGCTGAGCCCTATACACACACCTTCCTGCACGGAAAGTCATGTCGACCTCAAGACCGGGTCCGAGCAGAACCAGGTCGGCGTCCTTTCCCTGCTCCAGGCTGCCTTTGTGGTTCTGCAGCCCGAGGACGGAGGCGGGATTATAGGAAGCGGCACGGACCGCAGGCATCAGGCCGCATCCTGTGTGGGTGATGCAGCGGTCAATCAGTTCACTGATCCCCAAAGTGGTTCCGATCAAGGTGCCGTCGATATACCGGGCCGTACCGTTTTTCGACTCGTAGTCCAGACTATTGTACAGGTAACGCCCCTCCGGCAAACCCATAGCCTGCATGCCGTCGCTGATCAGGACCAGGCGCCCTTCGGTCAGCCACTGCACCGCCATCCGCAGCACCGCGGGATGAATATGGACACCGTCGGGTATCACCTGGGCACTCACCTCGGGCGATTCGAGTAAAGCCGGGATAGGCCCCGGGTCGCGGTGGTGCATCGGCATCATGGCGTTGAACAGATGGGTAACGTGGCGGATCCCCGCCCGAATTCCCGCCTTGGTCTGCTCGTAGTCGGCGGTGGAGTGGCCGAAAGAGGCTACCACCCCCGACGCCGGCAGCCGTCGGATCAGGGCCAGCGCCCCCGGGAGCTCCGGAGCAATGGTCATCATACACAGATGCTTTTCGGTGAGCTCCTGGATCCGCTCGAACGTTCGATCCTCCACCTCGCCCAGGCAGTCCTCCTGGATCATCCCTCGTTTGTCTTTGGCGATGAAGGGCCCCTCGAGGTGTATGCCGAGAAGCTCCGCACCCCTCTGGTCCCGGCCCCAGCCTCGGGCGGCGGTCCGAAGGTGACTGTTGTCGCCTTGGGGGCGATACACGGTAGTGGCCAGATACCCGGTCACTCCGAAACGGGCGCAGGTTCGAGAAATCGAGTCCAAGGCTTCCGGTGTTCCGTCAAGAACGTCTGCTCCTCCGGCTCCCTGGACATGGACGTCTATGAAGCCCGGTACTACCGTCTTCCCGGCTGCATCAATCCGGGTATCGTAATCCTGGATCGTACGCTGGGCGGATATCCGCAGGATCTTGCCCTCGCCGAGCAGGATCTCGTGATTCTCCAACTCCTCGAAGGGAGTGATGATCCTTCCACCTGAAATTAGATATCGTTCCATCGTGATAGCGGAAGTGTAGAAAGTTCCCAGCCTCCTGGTCAATGGCACGGGATGACTTGAGAAGGCAGCCCGAGCCGCGGTAGAATGAGCTTCAAGTTGCCAGGTAACAGCACCGTGGAATACCCCGGGAGAGGAGCACCGATGAGCTCGAGGGTTGAACAAAGGGTTCTTGAGCGGACGGGACAGCGGATCGTCTACCCTCCGACTGAAAAGATCGGGGTGATCGTGGTGGATAGCTTTCCCTCCCTGGGAACACTGGCTGCGCTTCGCTTTGTCGAGTGGACTCAAGAAAATCCTGAAGGGTTGATTGCCCTACCCACCGGCAAGACTCCGGAGCATTTCATAAAGGAGGTGACCCGCCTCCTCGAAGGCTGGAAAAACAAAGAGGTTCAGCGGGAATTGGAGGAATGGGGCATCGATCCGGCACGGGTATGCGAGCCGGCCGGTCTTCACTTCGTGCAGATCGATGAATTCTATCCCGTCAATCCTCTGCACCACAACAGCTTTTTCCACTACGTGAATCGTTTCTATCTCGAGGGGTTCGGATTGGAACCCAAGCGGGCGCTGCTGATCGACTGCAGCCGGATCGGCCTTCCTCAGGGAAAGACCCTGGAGGAGGTTTGGGCAAATGACGAGGTGGACATAACGCTCCGTCATCGCATGGCCCGCAACAAGGATGAGAGGCAGCAGAAGGAGATTATCGAACGTATCGACCAGTGGTGTGTCGAATACGAAGACCGCATACGGGCTCTGGGAGGAATCGGCTTCTTCCTGGGCGGCATCGGTCCGGACGGTCACATCGGTTTCAACGTCAGAGGTTCGGATCTATACTCCACCACCCGTTTGACGACTGTCAACTATGAAACACAGGCAGCGGCGGCTGGAGACCTCGGAGGAATCGAGGTTGCCAGGAAACGCCTGGTAATTACCGTCGGCCTGGCTACCATCACCTACAACCCAAACTGCACGGCCATAATCATTGCAGCCGGAGAGTCTAAAGCCCGGATCGTGGCCGAAGCCGTCCAGGAGGAGCGCCACGTTCGCTTCCCCGCCAGTTCTCTACGGGTTTTGCCGCACGCCCGTTTTTATGTGACCAGGGGAGCCGCCAAGGCTCTGCAATCCCGCCGGCTGGCCGAAATCGTCAAAGCACCCTCCCTGACAGATATCCAGATCGAACAGGTGGTGATCGATCTGGCTGTGAACAAACAGAAGAAAATCGAAGCTCTCAGCGAAGAGGACTTCAAGGACTCCCCCTTTGCAGCCCTGCTTATAGAGAGGGAGCACGGTTCCGTGCGGAAAATCTGCAGTCGCGTGGTTGAGACTTTGAAGAACAAGATCGCAGCGGGTACCCAAATTATGAGGGATACCGTCTTCCTCCACACCGAACCGCATCACGACGATCTGATGCTGGGATACCTTCCCTTTATCGTCCGCCACATCCGGGAACACTCGACACGGCACCACTTTGCCACTCTGACCAGCGGGTTCACCGCGGTGACCAATCTGTTCATGCTGCAGCAGTGCCGAAAGCTCAAGGCTTTTATCCGCTGCCCCGCTTTCCTCGAGTTGGAGGCTGCCGGGTATTTCGATCCTGCCAACGGAATCTTCCGCAACCGGGACGTCTGGCAGTATCTGGACGGAGTAGCGGCAGGATCACGAACCATGAAGGACGACGGGGAGATGCGCCGTCTGTACAGAAATCTGGTCGAGCTGTACGACGAGAGGGACGGCCAGATCCTCGTAGACCGCATCGAAGAGCTGATCAACTACTTCGAGACCCAATATCCCGGGAAAAAGGACCTCCAGTATATCCAGCGGCTGAAAGGCATGGCTCGCGAATGGGAGGCGGACTGCCTGTGGGGATACTTCGGCTGGAGCGGAGAATCGGTGTGCCACCTGCGTCTGGGCTTCTACAAGGGGGACATCTTCACCGAGGAACCCACGGTTAACAGAGATGTTGCCCCTGTGCTGAAGCTTCTCGAAGAGATCAAACCCGATGTGGTTACGATCGCTCTGGATCCTGAGGCCAGCGGTCCGGACACGCATTATAAGGTCCTGCAGACCGTTACCGAAGCGATCCGTTCGTACGAGGAAAAATCCGGACGGAAGGACATCACGATCCTCGGTTATCGTAACGTCTGGTACCGGTTTCACCCCAGTGAAGCGGAAATATTTGTTCCGGTATCGCTGAACATGTTCGCACTCCAGGAAAGTGCCTTCCTCAACACCTTCATCTCCCAGAAGGCGGCCTCCTTTCCCAGCTACGAACATGACGGCCCGTTCTCCGAGCTCGCCCAAAAGATCCAGGTCAGCCAATATCAGACTCTCAAGACCTGTCTGGGCAGGGAGTTCTTCAACGAGCATTCCAGTGCCTTGATCCGAGCCACCCGGGGAATGGTTTTTCTAAAGAGCATGAGCCTGGACGAGCTGTATCGACATTCCCAGGAGCTGCGCCGCAGCACCGAGAACCGCTGATCTGAAGCCCTGTATCAAGAGCTGCCCAGGCCGCCGAGCCAGGCCAGCAATCGGGAGCTTCTGCTCTGCACCCGGCGGGAGTCCTCCCGCAGCTTCCTTACAAAGGCGTTGCCTTCCAGGGAGCCCCGGACCGCTTCGAAATCCAGCTTCCCCTCTTCCCTGGATCCGTCGATTCCATATCCGATGTGGGAGTGCTCGTCGAATTCCTTTGCCGCATCGTTCTCCAGAATCGAATTGAGCTTCACGGCGTTCTCCCCGCCGACACGGATCAGCTCGGCCAGCTGCGGCGGCTCAAATTTCTCCCAGGTCATACCAAGGCGCTCCTGCATAACCCCGATGCACCAGTCCCACTCATATTCCCGGTAGCTGTCGTAGATCCGCCGCAGCCGGAGCTGGAGCTCCCCGAGGTCCTTTATGCGCCCCTCGGCCACCGATTCTACAATCTCATCGATCTTCTCGGCGGGAGCGAGGAGCCCGCAGATATCCCGCCATTTGCTTTGCCTCGGAAATGATTTCGAAGGCGCTATGGCCTTGCGGATATCCGCGACCGTTGCCCCGGGACAGAGAGGTTCCAGGCGTTCGGCCAGGCGCTCTCCGAGATACAGACCGATCCCCATCTCGTAGTAGCGGATGCCCATCTTGAGCAGCAAACGGCGTATATGCACTCCTCTGTAGACCACCGTTTCCTGCTGCTTGGTACTGCCTTCGGCCAAACCGCGGAGCACCTGCACCCCCATGATCATCTTACCCACTGTGTAGGGATTGAGAAGATCGAAATGGATCAGGTCCAGCTTGTCCGGGTCTCGCCGCCTGTCTCTATCCACCCATTTCTCCGCATCCCGGCGCGTGCCGATATTGAGAAGATTCATCGCCGGGGTAAGAAGGCTCCGGCCATTGCTTTCGGTCAGGTTGGAAAATGGCAGATCCGCCGTGTCTATATTTCCGTAGTGTTTGCCCACCACGGAGGTGAAGGCGCCGACCCGGGAAGGCCAGAACAGGTAGGAAAAGGAACCCGTCTTCACCCCCCTCTCGAGAACTCCCTGGTGCAGAGGACCGAGCTTGTACATATGATTGCTCTGGTTGGTTCCGCTTCCGGCATTGAAGAAGGACACATAACAGGCGATCAGCAGCGTGGACTTATGATGGGTCACCGAGTAGGGACCGGCGAACAGCGATACGGCTTCGCTGTGAAATCCTTCGCAGTTGGCGAAGAAGGCGCAGTTCTCGGCGGAGAACTGCTTCCCGATGCGGACCCCCTGCCCCACAAAACACCTCTCAAGGGTAGCCCCGGTGTCGACCCTAGCACCTGACAGGATGACGAACTGCCTGGCCACAACACCCACACCCACGTAGCTCGGATCCTCCGGACAGCCGGCGATGGTTCCCTCCTCCAATTCAAGAGCACCCTCTACGGTCACGGCGGCTCCAATCATTACGTTGCGCAGTCGGCCACAGTCCTCGATCCTGCTCCCCCTCTGAACTCTGCCCCGGTGGGATTGTTTACTGTCCGTGCAGGTTTGGATCAATGCCTCCAGGGACCGAAGAAAGCGGGATTTGTGGTGATACATCACCAGCAGGTAGGCAATCTGAGCGGAAAGCCCGTCGTAGATGGGAAGCTCCCGCCCGCCCGCTTCGTTCACTATTTGGATGCCCACTCCATTGGCAAAGGAGCTCATCCCCTCCACCACCAGGGCGCCAACATTTCGAACGATCACCCCCTCCTCGAAGTCGTAGTTCGCCGCAAAGCCTACCGAGTCTACGAAAACGTTGTCAGCAAACGTACAGTCGTGGACCCTGCTGTTGTACAAACCGCAGGGCACGGAGCCGCCCCCGGGCAAGGAAGCCGAACCGTCCAGCCGGCCGAGAAACACGGGACCGCTGAAAGACGTCTCTCTAACCCGCCGCGGATCGAAACCGTCCCTTACCTGGATCTGCCGCCAATCTTCAGCAGTGCAGCCCTGAGTCGTGAGGGTGGCTATTTCTGAGTCCGATAAGCTCCGGGATTTCATGCACTAGATGTTTAGACCGGGAAGGCTGTGGATGCTCTCCCTCTCGATATCTTTGAAGTAGCGTACGGTTCCCACTTTGAGCTCTTCTGTGGCGTCCTCGTCGCAGAGGATCATCGCTTTTCTGTGCAGCTGCAGCATCGACACGGTCCAGGCATGATTCACCCCCTCTTCTACGACTTTTTGAAGAGCGTGGGCTTTGGAATGGCCGCTCACGATAATCAGGATCTCTCGGGCATCCATTACCGTGCCGACTCCCACGGTGAGGGCTGTTTTGGGCACTCGGTCTACATCGCCGTCGAAAAAGCGGGAGTTGGACAGTCGGGTATCGTAGGTCAGGGTCTTGATCCTGCTGCGGGAGGAGAGAGAGGAGTAGGGTTCGTTGAATGCTATGTGGCCGTCGGGACCTATCCCGCCGAGGAACAGCTGGACGCCGCCTACCGATTCGATCTTTTTTTCGTAGCCCTCGCACTCCGCTTCCAGATCCGCCGCATTCCCATTCAGGATGTTCACATTCTCCGGGGCGATGTCTATGTGGTCGAAGAGGTGATGATGCATGAAATAGTGGTAGCTCTGCGGATGGTCTTCCGGCAAACCCACGTACTCATCCATGTTAAAAGTAATCACATTGGCAAAACTAACGGCCCCCTGACGGTTGAGATCCACCAGATGCTCGTAGGTCCCAACAGGGGAGGATCCCGTAGGCAAACCCAGAACAAAAGGCCTGTCCTTGGTCGGTTTAAAGCTGTTGATCTTACCCACGATACAGTGGGCCGCCCATTTGCTAAGGACGGCATAATTTTCATGAATGATGATTCTCATCTTTCCTTCCTTTCAAGGTTTTCCAGAACGACACGGGCATCTGCAACCACAGCGCCCCGTCCTTGTGACCGGACAAGCAAAGGATTTATATCCAGTTCGGCTATCTCCGGCCGCTGCCGGGCCAGCTGACCGACCCGCTCGATGCAGGTCAGCAGACTTTCGATATCCCTCGGTTCCCGGCCGCGGACGCCGGAAAGCAGGGGAAAGAGCTTCAGCGACTGTACCATGGCCCGGGCTTCTCCGCGGCTGAACGGGGCTATCCGAACGACAAAATCCCTAAAAATCTCCACGTAAATGCCGCCGATTCCCACCAGGACAACGGAACCGAAGGAGGGATCCTGTTTGATACCGATAATCACTTCCTCCCCATCGCCGGCCATCTTCTGTACCAGCACCGCCTCCACCCGGGCGCCGGCGACGGATGAATGGACACTCTCGAGGATACCCTGATATCCCCTCCGCACCTTCTCCGCCGAATCAAGCCCTAGAAGAACGCCGCCTGCGTCACTCTTGTGGATCACATCCTCGGAGACGACTTTTAATACAATGGGAAAACCGATCTCGCCGGCCAACGCGGCCGCCTCCGCCTCGGAACCGGCCAGACCATAGGGAAGCAGGGGAATCCGGTAGGCATC
>Ga0114925_10001693_pt1 | contig 11015 bp, 12 predicted proteins | sample SumtaG_2_FD_87287 | JGI IMG/M metagenome (GOLD analysis project Ga0114925, IMG submission 87287) | Deep subsurface microbial communities from Indian Ocean to uncover new lineages of life (NeLLi) - Sumatra_00607 metaG | ecosystem: Environmental > Aquatic > Marine > Oceanic > Sediment | place...
TAGAGGAGATATCCCTGTTTTTCGTGGTGCTTCCCGTCCCCTGATCGGCCAGCCTCACCACGCCGAAGGAGTACACGGACGCAATGGATTGGGAGACGTAGAGCTCGACGATGCGGGCAAACCCCTGGAGGATACAGGCGCTCCGGAGGGGATGCTTCGTTTGGCCAGAGAGAATCCGGGTCTGTCTCTGATCGCCCTCGGGCCGCTTACCAATGTTGCCATCGCTTTGAACCTCTATCCGGAGCTCGAAGAGCTGATCGGCGAGATTGTCTCGATGGGGGGAGCCATCGGAAAAGGAAACGTCACCCCTTATGCCGAGTTCAACTACTACGCCGACCCGGAGTCGGTGCAGGTTGTACTGGAGAGCAAAGTGCCCCTAACGGTGGTTCCCTGGGACGCGGCGGTTAAGATGACCCACAGCGAGGAGGAGATTTGCGCCCTTGGATTCGGGGACAGCAAGGCGGGGAAGCTGCTCCTCGATATGCACCGGCCCCTTTTCTCCTACATCGAGAAGGTGTACGGGAACAGGGCGGCGATGTTCCCCGATCCTTTGACCATGGCCTACGTCGTGAATCCGAACATTGCTATCCAGGTCTTGGCAGGCGATCTCACGATGGAGTTGGCCGACACACCTCGCCGGGGAGCCAGTGTTCATCGGCAGGGAAATCGCTTGGAATTGGTGATGGAAATTGACAAGGCGGGTTTTCAAAGTATATTGTTGAGGATACGCAATCTTACCTAATAAGGGTATAACCATCCAAATCCAGAAGGAGGGAAAAATGAAAAAGGTATTGTACGTACTCCTGGCAGTGCTTCTCGCCCTGAGCGTACTCGGTCTGGCAACTTGCAAGAAAAAAGAGGAAGCGGCGCCGGGGGAGAAGAAGATCCGGGTAGCCCTGTATGTGAACGGGACCCTGGGGGATAAGGCCTTTTTTGACTCGGCACACCGTGGGATAAAACAGGCCGAAGAAGAGTTCGGTGTTTATACAAAGACAATCGAAGGAACCTACGAGGAAGCGAACTGGGAACCCGACCTTGCTCAGCTTGCCGAGGGGGATTGGGATGTAATCATCGCCGGCACTTGGCAGCTCGTGCAGATTGTTGAAAAGCTCGCTCCCAAACACCCGGAGAAGATGTTCGTAATTTACGACTCTTCGGCAGACTACTCCAAGGGGGGGCTGGACAACGTCTACTCGATACTGTATGCCCAGAACGAAGGGTCTTTCCTGGTGGGCGCCCTGGCCGCGCTGATCACCAGCTCAGACATGCCCAAGGTGAATCCCGAGAAGGTCATCGGATTTCTCGGCGGCATGGATATCCCGGTCATAAATGACTTCAAGGTCGGATACATCCAAGGAGCCAAGCACATCGACCCAGACGTCGAGGTGTTGGTTTCCTACGCCAATGCCTTCAATGATCCCGGGAAGGGAAAGGAGCTGGTCCTGGCCCAGTACGAGCAGGGGGTGGACATCGCTTTCAACGTAGCCGCAGAGACGGGGATCGGGCTGCTCGATGCGGCCAAGGACAAGGACCGCTACGCCATCGGGGTGGATTCGGATCAGTACATTCTGTTCAAGGAGACCGATCCCGCCAAGGCAGATAATATCGTCACCTCGATGATGAAGAACGTGGATGATTCCCTGTATCGGGCCGTTAAGATGTATATCGAAGGTACCCTGCCCGTGGGCAAGGCTGAGGTTCTCGGCATCGCCAAAGACGGCGTCGGGGTCGCTGACAACGAAAACTACAGGAAACTCATCCCGGAGGAGTTCCGCAGCCGCATCAAGGAGCTTGAAGACAAGATCCTGAGCGGGGAAATAAAAGTAGATACGGCATTCGGTCAATAGCCCAAACCATGGGGAATCCCCGGAGCGATTCCAAGGGATTCCCCATTTTTTTTATTTATAGATTCTCTCGATAACCGTCCGGTCAGGGAAGGAACAGAGGTTTTCAGATCATGGAAAAAATCCTGGAAGCAAAGGATGTTCTCAAGGTTTATGAAAACGGAGTAATCGCCAACCGGGCCGTGAGTATCGCTGTCGAGGAAAATACTATTCACGCCGTTGTGGGGGAGAACGGGGCCGGCAAGACCACCCTGATGAAGATTATCTTCGGTATCGAACAGGCTCAGGACGGAGAGATCTTTTTCAAAGGTGAAAAGGTGCACATCCGCAGTCCCCGCGATGCCATTCGGATAGGTATCGGTATGGTACACCAGCATTTGATGCTGGCGCCGGACCTTACCGTGGCGGAGAACATGGTGTTGGGCAACGAGCCGCTACGGGCCAAGCTCTTTCTCGATACCGACAGGGCTGGGGAGATTACCCTTCAGGTTTCTGAGGAGTATGGGTTGCAGGTTCCGCCGAACAAAAAGATCAAAGACCTGCCCATCGGAGTTCGTCAGCGCGTAGAGATCCTCAAAGCCCTGTTCCGAAACGCCGAGCTGCTTATTTTGGATGAGCCTACATCGGTACTAACCCCCCAGGAAACAGAGGTTCTTTTCAAGACATTGAAGAATCTCAAAAAACAGGGCAAGACTATTATCTTCATCTCCCACAAGTTGAACGAAGTCAAGCAGATCGCCGACCGGGTGACCATCATGAGGGATGCCCGGGTCATCGACACCCGGGATGCCAGCGAGCTCACCGAACATGACATCGCTCAACTGATGGTGGGAAGGGACATCAGTTTCGAGCGCATTCCCGCTCCAGTGACACTGGGGGAATCGCTTCTGTCGGTTCGAAATCTTTCCTACGTCAACGACGAGGCGATTTTAGTGCTCAACAAGATGTCCTTCGATGTCCGCTCCGGTGAGATTCTCGGTCTGGCCGGTGTGGTCGGAAACGGCCAGACCGAACTGGTGCGGATCTTGACCGGACTGCTGCAGCCATCGGAAGGGGAGATCACACTGCGAGGCGAGAATCTGATCGGTCTGTCCCCGCGACGAATCCGGGAAAAAGGGTTGTGCCATATCCCGGAAGACCGGATGGAAGACGGTGTGGCCGAAGAAACTACTTTGGAGGAGAACTTCATCCTCGACAGGTACTACAAACCAGGCTTTTCCAAAGGGCTGAGGTTGCTGTGGAAGGACATCTCCCAACACAGCAGGGAGTTGATCGAGAAGTTCAACATTCTCGCCCAGTCCACCAAAACTCTTGTATCTGCCCTTTCAGGAGGGAATATCCAAAAGGTAGTGGTAGCCCGGGAGCTGTCGTCGGACCCCGATGTGATCATTGCCGCCCATCCGACCCGGGGGATCGACGTGGGTTCCGAGGAGATGGTGCACCGCCTGCTTCAGGAGGCTCGAGATCGAGGCAAGGCCATTTTTCTGGCTTCCGCCGACCTCGATGAGATCTTGAAACTGTCTACCCGGGTGATCGTGATCTACAATGGCGAGATCGCAGCCCACTTCCAGGACGTGTCAAAGATCACCGCAGGGGATCTCGGGCCATATATGCTGGGGGTACAGAGAGAGGAGGCTGTCAGTGGAAAAGTTTCTGCTTAAGTATTTCACCCTGATCCGGGTCATCATTGCCATCGGCATCGGCATCGTGATCAGTGTGTTCCTGATCTATCTGACCAGCCAGGAGCCCGGATTTTCCCTGCGATCTTTTCTGCTCGGACCGTTTCTCACCCGCTCCCGCCTCGCTCACCTGTTCGAGACCGCTTCACCGATCATCTTCTGCGGACTGGCCATCGCCGTGGCCTTTCAAGCCAAACAGTTCAACATCGGAGCCGAAGGATCCCTGTACCTGGGAGCAGCGGTGGGCACGGCTTTCGCGGTTTCCACCAATATGCCCGCCTTCATCCACGTCCCTCTGGTGCTGTTGATAGCCGGTTTGACCGGCGCGCTGTGGAGTTTTATTCCTGGAATCCTCAAGGCGAAGTGGAAGGCCAGCGAGCTGGTATCGTCCCTGATGCTGAACTACGTGGCCTATTTCCTCGGACTGTATCTGATCAACTACCACTTTCGCGACAAAGAGGCGGGATTCCTCGTTTCCTTTAAGCTGCCGGAAACGGCCTGGCTGGCTCGGTTCATTCCGGACACGCGTATTCACTACGGCATTATCCTGGCCCTGGTGTTCGCCGTCCTGGTGTACTACTTCCTGTACCACACCACCGCGGGGTATGAGATCCGCAGCACCGGTTTCAACGAGCGTTTTGCCCGCTTCGGCGGAATCAGCGTATTCAAGGTGATCATCCTCTGTCAGGTGATTCTGGGTTTCCTCGCCGCCTTCGGAGGCATGACCGAAGTCATGGGAATTCACAGGCGGTTCCTCTGGCAGAGCTCCCCCGGCTACGGCTGGGACGGGATCATAGTGGCTATCATCGGCAGAAGCCATCCCCTGTTGATCGTACCGGCATCGTTCTTCCTGGCCTACATGCGGGTGGGCGGTCGGGTGTTGAACCTGATGTCCGACGTGCCGGCGGAGATGGTCATGGTGATCCAATCGATCATCATCCTGCTCATCACAGCAGAGGCCTTCTTGAGCCAGTGGAAGTACCGCATAACCGTTCGGCAGGCTGAGAGGGGAGGTGCGGCATGAACCCACTTCTGCAGAGCATCCTGAGTGCTGAATTCGGGTTTGCCATCTTCCGGGTAATGACGCCGCTGTTGTTTGCCTCTATCGGCGTGTCCATCTCCCGCCTGGCTGGCACTATCAATATCTCCATGGAAGGGACCATGCTTGTTTCCGCTTTCGTGGGGGTGCTGGTCAGCGCCTTCACAAACAGTCTCATCCTGGCCCTTCTTGCGGGAGTCGCCGCCGGAGTGGCTATGGGTGCTATCTTGAGCTATTTCCACCTCCGATTGAAGGCCGACATCATCCTGGCTGCGATCGCTTTGAACATGTTTGCCAGCGGTATCACCGTGTTTCTGTTGTTTCTCGCCACCGGAGACAAGGGGTCTTCCAGCTCGCTGAAAAGCATGCTCTTTCCCGAGGTGCACATTCCTCTGATCAAGAGCATCCCCGTGCTGGGAACGATCATCAGCGGTCACAACATTATGACCTACGGTGCCTTCCTGGCCATCATTCTGTTCTACATCATCACCTTCAAGACACCCCTGGGACTGCGGATTCGGGCCGTAGGACAGAATCCCCATGCCGCCGAATCGGTGGGGATCAATGTGAATCGAACCCGCATGTGGGCTTTGATGCTTTCCGGTTTTTTCGGAGCTTTCGGCGGCTTGTACCTCTCCATGGGGTATGTGTCTTGGTTCGCCCGGGATATGACCGCGGGTCGAGGATGGATAGCCATCGCCGCCGCCACTTTGGGCGGCTACATGCCCCTGGGAACCTTCCTGGCTTCTTTGCTGTTCGGCGCGGTTAATGCTTTGGCCATCTACTTCGCCTCGCTTCAGATCCCTTCGGAGTTGATCGCCCTGATTCCCTATCTGGCCACAGTCATCGCCCTGACGATCTACTCGGCTCAGGCCCAGAAAAAGCGACACCGGAAGGTAGAAGAGGCCAAACAGGTGGGTACGATCAAGGAAACGACATGAAGCGTATACTGATCGATTGCGATCCCGGACACGACGACATGATGGCCATCATGCTGGCCAGTTCATCCAATGAGCTCGAGCTGCTGGGAATCACCACGGTTGCCGGGAACCAAACCGGCGAGAAGACCTATCAAAACGCCCTCAAGACGCTGACCTTGATCGGCCGAACAGACATCCCGGTAGCCCGCGGGGCGGACAAGCCTCTGTTTCGGGAACTGACAGGTGCCCCGGAGATTCACGGTGTTTCCGGTCTGGACGGGGCGGACCTGCCCGAGCCGGGAGTGCAGGGAGTGGAGCAGCATGCGGTGGATTTCCTCATCCAGACCATCATGGAATCCGGCACGCCTCTGACCCTAGTGCCCACAGGGCCCCTGACCAATGTAGCCCTGGCCATGCTCAAGGATCCGAGGATCACCACGAAGCTGGAGCGGATCGTGCTGATGGGGGGCGCCGTGTTCGACTCCAACATCACCCCGGCTGCGGAGTTCAATATCTACGTGGATCCCGAGGCAGCGAAAGTCGTGTTTGGGAGCGGTGTTCCGATCACCATGGTGGGATTGGATGTGACCAACAAGGCCCTGTTCGGCTTCGATGACATCGAAGAGTTGTCCAGGCTGAACGGAAAGGTCTCCCGGGTGGTTGCGCCGCTGCTCAAGTTTTTCGCCCAGGCCAACAAGGATATCTTCGGCTTCGACGGAGCCCCCCTCCACGACGCGTTGGCCATCGCTCACCTGATTAAACCCGAGGTAATCAAGACCCGCAATATGAATGTGGAGATTGAAACCGAAGGGGCCCTGACCCGCGGGCGGACCGTGGCCGACGTCTATGGGATCTCCAATCGGACCGCCAACACCGATGTGGCCCTGGAAGTCAACAATTCCCTGTTCAAGGAACTGCTCTTTCAAGCGATCGAGGTGCTCGATACACGGTGATCATCCGCAATGCCACGATACTCTCCTTTCAGGATCTGTCCAGACAGAGCGGTGTGGAGGTACACATCGCCGAGGGACGCATCCGGGAGATCGGACAGAACCTTCCAAACGAGAGCGAAGAGTTGATCGACGCTTCGGGAATGTATCTGATCCCGGGGCTGGTCAACCTGCACTCCCACACGGCCATGACCCTGCTTCGGGGAGCCGTTGAAGATATGAATGCGGAGCGCTGGTTCAATGAGTACGTGTGGATCTACGAGCGCAGCCTTCAACCTGAAGATGTATATGTCGGAACCCCGCTCGGTACCGACGGGCCGCTCCAGCGTTACTGAGCCAAGCCGAACCGGTGATCGGCCTACCCTAATTCCATCGCTGCTTCGAGAAGAGCTTCCCCCAGGGTCGGGTGAAGGATCAGGCTGTGAAGCAGCTCTCCGACCGTTAGGTCTTTCGACAACAAAGCGCCGAAAAGAGAAGCGAGCTCCGATGCATCGCCTCCACACATCCAGATTCCCAGAATCCGATCGTCCTGTGCCGACAGAATCTTGACGAATCCTTCATCGATCCCTTTGGAAAATCCTCTCCAGGTATCTCCGATCCGATACCTGCTGCATTTGTAGGGGATGCCTTCGGTCTCCAGTTCTGTTTCCTGGTAGCCGGCACCGGCGATTTCCGGGAGCGTATAGATCGCACGGGGATAGGGTGGACCGGCTCGACCGCGGACGGCCCCCTTCGTAAGGCGCTGGGCCACGAGCAGGGCCTGCTGGATTGCCGCATGGGACATGCCGCTGATCCCATTGATATCTCCTGCGGCGTAGATGCTGCCGCAGCTGGTTTGAAGATCACCGTTTACTCGAATCTTCTGCCCGTCATGATCGACACCCGCCTCTTCCAACCCCTCGGGAAGGTTGGCCCGGCGCAGTCCCGTTACCAGTACCATGTCCCCGCTTAGATGGGATCCGTTGTCCAGGTCTACTCTCACAGCCGCTTCGTTGGTGCTGCAGCTGCGGACCACTGCCCCGGTAATCAATCTGACTCCTCGGGCAATCAACCGCGCTTCGAGGGGCTCGATCAGATCGCGATCCGTGCCCGGCAGGACCTCTTCTTCCTTCTCCACCAGCGTTACTTGAGTGCCGAGGTGGGAGAATAGACAGGCGAACTCGATGCCCTCCACATCGCCGCCAAGGATGAGAAGATGTTCTGGTGCCCGGGACAGGGACAGAACGTCCTTGTGGCTGATGATTCTCTTCCCGTCAAGAGGAACGCCGGGCCAGCCCACCGGCTCGGTTCCTGTAGCGATGACGATCCGGGAAGCGGTAATAACCCGCTTCCCGATGCGAAAGATGCCGGAATCCGTAAACCTGCCCTGTCCCTGGATCACCTCCACCCCTGAACCGGTTAGACGCCTCTCGATTCTGGCTTCCACCTCGTTGATTCTCCCGGCCGTCCGGGCTATCGCCGATGACTTCGCTTCGGCGGAATTACCGCCTGCCTGTGTCCTGATTTGGTCGAGCATCATCTTTACCGGAAGACAGCCCCAGCGAAACCCCGTACCCCCCAAGTGTTCCTTTTCCACCAGAACCGTCTTCTTGCCTAAGCGGGCGCAGTTCAGGGCGCAGTAGTAGCCTGCAGGGCCTGAGCCCAGTACCAGTACATCCCAGTCCACAGCTCCTCCTTTTCGTCTTCTCCTCCATTTTACAGTACAATCCCGGGCATGATCGACCACGAAGAGATCTATAAATATGAAGCCGAACGCTACGACCTGCTCGTCTCCCGGGAAGATCCCCGAGCTCCTACGCGGGAACTCCAGGCGTATTATGCTTATCTGGAAGAGGACCAGGGATTCGAACGTACCTGGATCCGAACGGACTATCGCTTTACATCCCTCGAGGAATCAGAACAGACCATCGAGTTCTTCTTTGGTGCGCCCTTGAGCCGTAGGGTGCGGGAGGAGATGCTCGCCGTCGTCCCGGAATGTACAGGCATCTGGTGGCGGAAGCTTTGAGGGATGCCTTCGGGGTCAAAGGTGATTCAGGTGACCGTTCTCCACACGGTCCGAGCTCGGGCCACCTCAACCCCATCCTGCCTGCGTACAAGGCTGTGATGGTATTCTGTTCCTTTTGGTGAGCTGACAGGGCTGTTTGAGACGGGGAATATATCCGTCTCACCGTTCCGCAGCGATCTGGTGATAATCTCCTCGCCGAAATTTGCTTCGCTCAAGAAGTGAATCTCCATTTCGGCGATTTCCTCTTCGACCCTGACCTCAGGGGGGATGCTCTCCAGGAACCATTCGATATAGCTGAGGTAGTTGGCGTGACCGTTGATGTCTACATCACCGAAACGCACGGTGAACTCCTGCTGTCCTGATGGGTCGAGGTCATGATCGAGCTCGGGGAGTTTGCCGAATACATGTGGAATCGTTCGCTCCGGATGGATGAAGGTGCCCCATTCGGGGTATGATTCGGGACGAAGCGGACGGCGTTTGAGCATATCGATCATCAGCCAGCCGCTGGTCGCCTGTCCGATCAGCTGCTGCCCTGAGAACAGCCGCCAGTCTCGCAGGTAAAGGAGCTTCCGACTGCCCGATGGCCAGGTCTCCACGGTGATCTTCTCCTGCCAGCCCGGATATTCCTGCATGCGGATCAGAAAACGGCTGAAGAACCAGCTCCTGTTCTGTTCGAGCAGCTGAGGTATGGTATAGCCAAGCTCGTGCACATGCTCGCCCGCTGTATCGATCAGAAAGCTGCATATGCCTCGAATGGAGACCTTCTGCTGTCTGTCGAGCTCATAGGTATGAACTTTGTAGGTTTCGCTCCAGATCTTGCTCATTTTTTTCCAACAGTGGCCAGGTAGAGGCTGAACTGCTCTTCCCCATCGAGGCTCAAGAATTCGTTCACCCCATCGTCGGAGAAGGCAGCGATGGCGCAGACACCGCTGCCAACCGCCTCGGCCGCCAGATAGAGGTTTTGGCAGACATGCCCAACGTCGAGAAAGAAGTAACGGAAGCCTCGTTCGCTGTAGCGCCAGGTCATTCTCGAGATCAAGGCTGTCCAGATGAAGGTCACCGCGCTCTGGGCTACGAAGCGCTGTCCCAGGCAGGCTGTCACCAGCCGATCGGCAAGGCGGGCGGTGTCATCGATCAGGATCAAACCGTGGCGCAGAGCACTGTACCAATACAGTCCCGGAGCCAGGGTTTCCACGTTGTTGACCAGCAGGTATGTTTCCAGGGCATGGCGTGCTCCGGCGGAGGGTACTGTTCGCAGCGTTGCCGAACCCGGGATGACCTCCTTGACTCCCTGTGTGCACCAGAGCAGGAAGGAAAGCTCCTCTGCCTTTAGAGGGGTTCGGGAGTATCTTCGCAGGCTGCAGCGTTTTTCGATCGCCTCCCGCAGATCGACGTGGGGGATGGAAATCGTCTCCGGCTCCGGCAGCTCGATCAAATCCCGGTTTTTGTAAATCTCGAGCTCGAGGGGGGGTTGAGGCCGGCCCCGGCACTGGGCCGACAGGTCTAGAAACTCGTATTTTGTCTTTTTAATGAACTCCCACCCTATTCGTGCCATATTCGCTTCTCGTTCCTGCTATTCGTGCCCGGCCAGACCTACGCTCCCCGTGTATTCTGCCCGGCGCCGAGGGCAATTTTCTCGCGTGCAGAGCTGGCAACTCACAAAATTGACTTCAGTGGGGAAGAAGATGCCCGATACCGTTTTGTTGGGCATCATGAGGAAGCTATCCGTCAATCGTACCCCAACGGCACCTTCAACATCGCCCAGAAGTTGAAACAGCTGTCTTTGCTGGCTGATCGGCCAAACGTTTTTGTTGCCCGATCCGGGATTCATTGTTGATAACTTTTCCGCTTTCAAACCATATTCCGCCACCAGATGGTTTTTGAGGTGCTCCACAGCCGTTCTGAGAGCCATCTCCTTGAGCCCGTCCAGCCAATACCGGGCAAGGACGTCGGTTACGGCGCTCAAAGCTTTATCCAGCTCTGTCCCACAGGTAACGATGTAGGGGAATACCCGCTCCACCTCACTGAGGTTCTGGCTCAACACTCGACTGGTGAAACGTATCCCCTCCAGTTCTACGGTGTCATCCGTCCAGTTGTCGATGTAACAGACTTTGTAGAGTGCTTTCGGTCGAGTAGCAGCCAGAGCGTTTTCGAGAAGGCCCGCGACTGCCTTGGCGTAGGGTCCGGAAAGATCAATATGAGTCAGCTTTTGGAACTCCTTCTCGTCGAAGGAAAAGGGGATGTTCTCCACTACGGTGGCTGCGCCGTGCTTTACTTGCCCTGTCATGACGCTCCCCATACTATTGGAAGCGACACGGCGCGTCAACGACGGCCAGGGCTCTAGGCTCCGGGCTCCACTACCTTGCACAGCCTCTGGGTAATATCGCGACCATCATGAAAGACATCATCGACGCGAACGATCTCTCCAGACGAGCTGATCTGCTGTACAGGGACGAAATCGGAGATCTGGGGCATATTTTCAACCTCAGGAGAAAATACTTCTAACAACTGAAAACCAGGGTAACACTTCCTCCTGCCTCGGGTGTTTAACCATTGAAACACAGCGCGAGGAGGCACA
>Ga0114925_10001694_pt1 | contig 11014 bp, 10 predicted proteins | sample SumtaG_2_FD_87287 | JGI IMG/M metagenome (GOLD analysis project Ga0114925, IMG submission 87287) | Deep subsurface microbial communities from Indian Ocean to uncover new lineages of life (NeLLi) - Sumatra_00607 metaG | ecosystem: Environmental > Aquatic > Marine > Oceanic > Sediment | place...
ACTAAACGCTACGTGGGATATCCAAAGTTTAAATCAAAACACGAGAAGCAGTCGTATACCTCCTGCATTACGAATAATAACATTAAAATCTCCTGGAACGAGAAATTATTAAAAGTCCCTAAACTTAAATCCTGGCTCAAGTTTAAAGATGATAGAGTAATTGATGCTGACATCAGCAATGTTACGCTCTCAAAAAATGGAGCAGGACACTATTTCGCTTCGATTCTTTTTAAAGATACCATTCAAAAGGAGGCGCCTAAGAGAATCATTTCAGAGAGCAAAATAATTGCGTTTGACATGAGCGCCAAGGACTTTTTAGTAAATAAAAACTTTCGATTTGCAAACCCTCGTTTTTATCGGAAAAGTTTAAATAAATTGAGAAGGAAGCATGGAAAATTGAGCAGGAGAAAGTTAGGAAGTAAAAATCGAGAGAAAGCAAGACTCGTGTTATCCAAGCAATACGAGAAAATATTCAACCAAAAGAACGATTGGGCTCATAAATTTACGTGTAAATTATCAAAGCAATATGAGGCCATAATTCTGGAAGATTTGAACATTGAAGGAATGAAACAATTCAATGGAGGCCTTGCGAAATCGGTGAGCTTGGATTTCTCGTGGAATCAATTTACCACTTATTTAGATTACAAATGCAAGAGAGAACGACACCACCTCATCCTTGTAGACAGGTTCTTCCCCTCATCGAAGCTCTGTTCTCATTGCGGGTATAAACACGACGCGCTTAAATTAAGCGAACGGAAATGGATTTGTCCTGAATGTAAAAACGAGCATGATAGGGATGTGAACGCTTCTATAAATCTTAGAAACGAGGGAATTAGAATATTAAAAGAAAATGACATCACGATCATCACTACCGTTGGAACGACGGGAATTCACGCCTTTGGAGATCGAGTAAGACCTTACCCTTTGGGTGTTAAGGCGTCGGTCGATGAATTAGGAATCCACGTCCTTTAGCTTTAGGGCGTGGTAGTTCAATTATTAGACAAGGAAAAGTTAATTAATTATTTAATGAATTAAGAATTAATCAAATTAAATATAATCTAAAACTAATAAAATAAGGTAAAATTCAGAGGTTTTTTTGATGAGATTGTTAGATTTTGTCCGGAATGTACCCGACTGGCCAATAAGGGGAATTCAATTTAAAGATATAACAACTCTATGTAAAGTTCATGAACCCTTTAAAGTAGCATGTGATCGATTAGCTGACCACTACAAAGATAAGGGGATTTCTAAAGTTGCAGGTATTGAATCTAGAGGATTCATTTTTGGAGCCGTCATTGCTTATTTAATTGGTGCAGGATTTGTGTTAATCCGAAAGGAAGGAAAATTACCCGCTACAACAATAAAAGAATCATTTGTTCTTGAATATGGCAAAAATGTAATCGAAATGCACATGGACGCTATTGAAAAGGGAGAAAAAATATTAATTATAGATGATCTATTAGCAACAGGAGGTACTACAAAGGCTACAGTGAATTTAATTGAGCAAGCAGGCGGAGAAATTGTTGGAATCGGTTTTGTTATAGAGTTGACTGGAAGTTTGCATGGAAGAGACCAATTGAAAGGATATGATATTTTTTCTCTTCTAGAAATTCCTGTAGAAGAATAATATTTCAGAAACTATAAATGGTGAATATTATGGTTAAAATTGGAATAATTGGCGGTTCGGGATTAGATAATCCAGACATTTTAAAGGATGCTGAGGATATAGAAGTTGATACACCATATGGAAAGCCAACTTCACCTTTAAAATTAGGGAAAATTAATGAAGTGGATGTGGTTCTCATAGCAAGACATGGTCGAGAACATACTATTCCTCCAACGCAGGTAAATTATAGGGCTAATATACAAGCGTTAAAAGATCAAGGCTGTACTCATATCTTAGCTACAACAGCTTGCGGGAGCTTGAGAGAAAAAATAGGAAGAGGCGATTTTGTCATTCTTGATCAATTTATTGACTTTACTAGGCTTAGGAAAGTATCTTTTTTTGAAGAGTTTTCTCCTGGAGATATGAAACACACTCCGATGGCTAATCCTTATTCAGAAGAATTGAGAAATGCTTTTATTGAAACTGCGAAGGAACTTAATCTTAAACATCATGAAACAGGAACGGTTATTACCATAGAAGGTCCAAGGTTTTCCACAAGAGCAGAATCAGAGATGTTTAGGATATGGGGCGCTGATGTGATAAATATGAGCATTGCCTCCGAGACTATTATGGCAAACGAAGCTGGTGTTCCATACGCAGCTGTTGCTATGTCCACAGATTATGACTGCTGGAAAGACGATGAAGCTCCCGTTACTTGGGAGGAAATATTAGAAGTATTTGGTAAAAATGTCAATAATGTTATTAATTTATTAACTAATGCTATAAAAAAGATAAAATAACCAAATTAATTGTAGATATTTCTTTTTACTCTATTAAATTTTAATGTTTTTTTTAATTTCTCTAATAAAATTATTATTTTGTGTTTGTTTACATTTTATAATTAGCTTTTTATAGCTTTTAATATTCTAAGTGTTTTTTTATGCCAAAAATTTCTTTTTTAGGTAGCTGTAGAGAAGTCGGTCGTTCAGCAATTTTAATTGAATCTAATTCAGGAGATCAATGCCTCTTAGATTACGGAATAAGATTTCGAGGTGAAGAGCGAATACCATATGAAACTGATCTTGGAAATCTTAAAGCAGTTGCGCTAACCCACTGCCATATTGACCATTCTGGGGCACTACCCATTCTTTATAAAGAAAGAAGTATTCCTTTTTATACTAATCCCTTATCTCTTAGAATTATTGAGACTCTCATCAAAGATATGATTCGAATATCGAATTATCCTTTTCCTTTTGGATTCCGAGAACTTAGAAAAGTAATTTCTAATGCTATTTTTTTAGAGAATAAATTCCGACAAAAAATTGCGGATAATTTCTATATTACATTTTTTAATGCAGGACACATTCCCGGAAGTGTTTCTATACTAGTAGAAGTAAATAATAAAAAGATTTTATATTCTGGCGATATAAATACTAAAGAAACAATGCTGACAAGCCCCGCTAACCCTATTGATATACCCGAATTAGATGCTCTTATAATTGAATCTACATATGCTTTAAGAAACCATCCTCCTAGAGAAGATCTTGAGAAAAGTTTTGTTGAAAATATTACTGCAATTACTGAAAATGGGGGTAGAGTACTTATACCTGCTTTTGGCGTTGCTCGTTCACAAGAAGCTTTATTAATTTTAAATAAATACAACTATACAGGGAAAATTTTTATTGATGGCTTAGCTAAGGAAATATGTGATGTGTATTTACTCAATCAAGAATTCTTGAGGGATGGAGTTTCATTTAGAAGAGCATTGAAAAAAGCACAATATATCTCAGCAAAAGACAGAAACACAGCAAAAAAATCAAATGGGGTAATAATCGCACCTTCAGGAATGTTAAAAGGAGGCGCAGCTATTAGTTTTACTACGTCCATTTTAAAAGATCCTGCCTCTGCAATTTATTTGATCGGATATCAGGTTGAGGGATCACCAGGTAGAATCTTACTTGATAAAGGTATTTTTAAATATAGGGTAAAGGATAAAAAAACAAATATGATTAAAAGAATAAAAATGAATGTCAAATGTGAATATAACTATTTTGATTTCTCAAGTCACGCTGATGGGATTGGACTTCATAAATTTATCAATAACTTGGGCTTTCTTAATGACTCAAAAGTTACTTTTTGTGTTCATGGAGATTCAAAATCAACAACTACTTTTGCTAGTGAGTTGGTAAAAAATAATTATAGTGCTATTTCTCCAGAAATAGGAGAAACATATAAGATATAAATTAACTAAGTTGTATTTGGTTTTTTATTACATTATTAATATTATCAAGAAATTCCTCTATTTTGTCAATAGGAACTTTAGTACCTGCTGCTGGTGGATGTCCACCCCCTAAAGCATCTAATTTTGTAAGTGCCAACGCTTCTCTTATTGCTTCAGAAAGATTAACTCCGAGTTTGACTATTCGTTGTTCAGCCCTTCCAGAGACTTTATATACCTCTTGATCTTCCCTTTTAGCCAATCCAAAAATTGGTTTTGATTTATCTATTCTATCTGATTTATCAAAAGTTAAGATTGAAGCTACTGTCCCTATAATATTTTCTGGAATAATTTCTTCTCCAAAAAAATATTGAATGTGTTCCATTTGCTTAATTTTATTATTTTCAATAATCCAATTGAGTGCCTCACCAAGAGATTTCCTATAATTACCTAAAATGTCCAATGCTGATTGATAGGCTGATTCTCTCTCACCCATAGCGATTGCAATGCCTAAAGACCCATTATTTGTTCTGCCACACGCATTTAATAAATAAGAAAACTCTTTAGAATAGTATAGATGTGTTCCGAAGAGTTCATTTTTTAAGATATATCTATTTACGATTAAATTTCTAACTATTTTATATGGTTCAATATCAAGTTTAACTGAAGCATATTTAATGATTGCGGAGGAAAGTTTTTTCTTTTCATCTTGACTTAAGTCTATCAATCTTTTTATACTTCCATCTGAATTTTCAACTAAAATCCCTAATGTTTGTAAAAACTTTAATGTCCTATTTACATCATTAGTTAATCCAGGTAAATTAATATCATACGAATAAGCAATCGCGTTATTTAAAGGGTTTATTGGAGAGAAATTAAGGTCATCTTTTATTTCTAATAATCCTGAATTTTTTGCATCATTCAAAATACAAGTATTTATTCCTTTAAATGACTTATTTTGTTCTTTATTTTGAATGTCTCCTACGGCTCCAACAATAGCCACAGCCGATAAATCAATGTTATTTTTATTTAGACATTTAGCAAAATAATAACACATACCTGCTCCAGATATCTCATCGCTACCATTAATGCCAAAAAAATAAGGATTAATATGCCACCGACTCGTTTGTTCATGGATCTCTTTAATTGAATCGATGTCCTCCTTGTTTGCAACATTTTGAGGTATATGATGATCTAAAATTATAAAAGGAGATATTACATCATTACTCGACCATTGTTTTTGAAGAGTCTGATATTGACCACTTCCAAAATCAGAAAATATTACAAAATTTTTGTATTCTATTGTCTTTTCAATGATTTTTATTATTTCTTCTCTCTCTAATTGTCTTAAAATTGTAATTTGAAATGGTATTTTTTCTCGATATAATGCCTTACCTAAAATTGCTCCAGATGCTAACCCATCAGCATCAATATGGGTATAAATATGAACTGATGAGTTCAAATTATTAATTTCTTTTAGAAAATACGCTTTAGCTTTTTTAAGATCGCTATTTAATAGTTTTAATTTCTCGATTGTATCATTCATTTTTAAAGAAATTTGAGTAATAATATATATTATATTTTTAATAATAATAAATACCTAAATAAAAATCACATAATAAGGTGAAAATAAAGATGAAAATAAATGAATTAACATTAAAACTAGTAGAAAAAATATTGTCAGATAAAGAATTTTACGGCGCAAAAGTTAATATATTAAGTACAGGTCAAACTGTAATTGATATGACAAATGCCAATCGGGAGGGAGGAAAAATTGTTTCTGAAATCTGTATGGGCGGTCTAGGATCTGTAAATTTTACCACATATGATTTAGATGGACAAACCCTCGATGCTGTTGAGGTTAAAACTAATGAGCCAATTATATCATGCATGGCTTCTCAACTAGCCGGATGGAGTGTAAAATTAAAGAAAGAAGTAGAAAAAGATGGTAAGATGAAAAAAAAGGTTGTCTTTCAATCATTGGGGTCGGGCCCCGCTCGTGCAAAAGCCAAAGTTGAAAAATTATTTGAAGAAATTGAATATTCTGATGATTCTGATTGTGCTATTATTGTTTTTGAAACTAGAAAAATGCCAAATGAAGAGGTTTTGGCAATTATTACTGAAAAATGCAAGGTTGATGCAAATAAAACTTATGCCGTATGTGCTCCAACCGCTTGTTTAACAGGCTCAATTCAAGTCTCTGCTAGAATTGTTGAAACAGGCATACATAAACTTCATGAACTACATTTTCCATTAGAAGTTATAAAAGATGGTACAGGTATAGCACCAATTGCACCTATTGCTAAGGATGATTTTGCTGCAATGGGGACTACTAATGATTCAATGATCGCAGCTGGAACAACTGTCTATACAATGGAAATTAATGAAGAAAACGAAGAGGAACTATTTGAATTAATTAAAAAAGCCCCTGCTAATCAATCTTCTAGTTATGGAAGACCATTTAATGTGATATTCAAAGAAGCCAATTATGACTTCTATAAAATCGATCCTGGCTTATTTGCTCCAGCAGTAATTACAGTAAAAAATGTCAAAACTGGTAACACAATAACAGTAGGAGAAATAAATCACGATTTGTTGAAAAAATCCTATGGTATATGATTTAGATTTTTTTTTTTTTAATTTACTTTTTATTGTAAATTATTTATAAAAACTAAAAATTATAGGTTTTTCAATATTAGTTACCACTCTTGCTACTATTTCCAACTAATGCGTTTACAATACGTGGTATGATTTCACGAGGAAAACTATGTCCCATCCCATCCATAATCAATAATTCTGCTCCAGGGATCGTTGTTGCAATATCTTTACCAGCTTCTATAAGATTAAATGGATCTTCTGTCCCATGAATAACAAGTGTAGGTGCTTTTATAGCAGAGATTCTGGGCTTAATATTACCCGGAACAGCCATTGCTGCTAATTGGCGCACTATACCTTCAGGATAATAACTTCTATCATACTCTTTTGTTCTATACTCTCTTGATTGTTCTTCATCATATGCAAAAGTGCCATATATGAGACTATCGCGTTTGACCATTTCTTCAATATATGCCTCGCGTTCGGAAGGAACGGGTGCAAAGAATTGCATTAAGATTTCGGGCTTAGAAGGGGGTAAATCGGGATTCCCTGTTGTACTCATAATTACTGTGAGAGATAGTACTCGAGATGGATGTCTATATGCTATAATCTGTGCGATCATTCCACCCATGGAAGCACCGCAGACGTGTGCTTTGTCAATATTCAGAGCATCCAAGATACCAATAGCATCATCAGCCATGTCCTCTAAAGAATATGGTACTTGGGGAACTTCACCACGAGCATTGGCAGCACTAATTTCCATAATGTCCGGCATACCTGCATCTTTAAGTTTTGTTGACAATCCTACGTCGCGGTTGTCATATCGGATAACAAAAAAGCCTCTATTTGCAAGATTTTCGCACATCTCATCCGACCAAGCAAGCAACTGGCTTCCTAGTCCCGCTATCAATAATAATGGTTTTAAATTTGAATCCCCGATTGTCTCATATTCAATTTCTATATTATTTACATTCGCTTTTGGCATTGTAGATCTTCCTCATCTTTATTATAATCATATTAAGTATGAAATATGACTAATATTTAAAAAATATAGATCTTTTACACTAAAATAAAATAATAATAAAAGTAGAATTTAGATATTAGTTAACTCCTCTTGGAATTTTAAAATCTCAGCAGTAGATATATCCCTGTCAAATTTAATCTCTTTTTGGATACCTAAGTAAGCACAGGCAAGCTTGGCTGAAGCTGCAATTTCTGCTTTTTTCAGAGAGATAGAATATATATTTTCTGGGTCTTGAATTTTGTTTTCTAAATGAGAAATTTTTTCTAATATTTTCGTCCGTTCTCGTTCTATATCTAATTTTTGTTGTCTTAATGTATGTAATTGATTTAAAACTTCATCGGTTGGATTAAGTTGTTGTTTTCTCCTTAATTTATTTATTTTTTCCAATAATAACGTTCGCTCTTCCTCCAATTGTGCTTGAGAATTCCGTTCAATTTGGTATTGATGTTTGGATTCTGTATGATATTGATTTACTCTCTCTGATTTCATGTCATATAATAAGGAAGCCATTTTATCCGCTACAATAAACGGCAACTTATTTTTACTAATCACACGAGTAATATTTTGGATATCAAAATAATTCAAAGTTTCAAATTTTGCACGTAGATATGATTTTAAATTGTCTTCATTTTTATCACATTCAATTTCGGTCCAATCGTGAATAGCTAATCTTCTCCTGAAAAAAATTAATTCCCAATCGATTTCGAGTTCTTTTAAAAATTCTAATAGCTTATCGTCATTAGGAACTTTCGAGTCAATTATAATATAAAGTTGCAGACCATAGTATTTATGTTCTTGCTGAAGAAAGAATCCCCTCTGTTGCATTGAAGCTAATATTTTTAATTTTATTGAAGTAATATTTTCTGAGACATGTTTTTTACTGCAATCCAAATAAATTACATTACCCTCTTCAGTTATATATTGACTATTTAAAAATCCTAAAATACTATCAGTATTTTCGTTATAAAAATCCATCAATCCAGTAAGCGTAGGTTTAACATCATATTTTACTAAGTCGCGTTCCTCAATTGTCACATAATCCGTTTTACTTCCACCAATTGCTAATTTAATTAGATTCAAATCAAGATCATTATCTTCACCAAAAATACTCTTAACAGCATCATTTATTGGAAAGACTTCTTCATTTAAGATTTTTAAATCTGCCATAGAAATCTCGTATGGATCAGGGTCGGTTAGAATTTTATTCAATGCAGGAGCTTCAGAAGCATCAACCTCGATCTCGTAGTTTTTAGTAAGGTCCTTTCTTATCACACAAATTGATTTCTTATCTGCTTTATTATACATTGAAAGTGAAGTTGTATCATTTATAACCGCTCTAAATTTTTCAAAGTATTTGCTTTTAGTACTATCTGATCTAATCCTTCTTCTTTTCATATTTATCAATTGATAAGGTAAAATTTGATTATTTCCTTATATTTTATAATAAAATTTATTCTTAAATTTGTATCGAATATAATTTATTAATCCTATCATATTCAAATATTTCTTAAAACTCTATATTATCTTCTTAATCAAGAGCTATTTTTCATGATGGAGCCTAAGATCCATTGTAGACCCTCTCAGTTCGCCCGAAATTACGAATGGCTGGCTAACTTTCATAATTACACCTTGAGTTGATATATTCATTTTAGTTATCCCCGGACGAGGCTTTGCTGGAAAAATTGAAGAAACATTAACATCACTAGCATAAAAAACCATCTCCTCTCCGAAATATGTCGTCACCTTCACGCCGAATTGTCCTCTTTCTGGAACAAAGCGAATCCATATTTCTTTTCCCATCTCAAATTTTTGTTCAGAAATCGTAAATCAACCAAAATTTTAATTATTTTAAATATTATTACTTTTTTTTACTATTTAAAACCTTATTCTATCTCTTTTTCTAAATAGAAATTCTCGTCTTTTTTAATATAAACAATTTGAGACCCAAAATTATTTCTAACAGTATATTTATCTCCTTGGACATCTAACAATTCTATAGAATAAGGTAGTCGTCTTGATTTTAATATTTCGTCAATAATTTTCTTTTCTTCGATCGAATCCATGTTTTACACGCTCTTTTTATATATGAATAATAATTAAACAATCCAAAAAAGTTTTATGTTTATGAAAAAACACCTATTAATCGATATTTCATTTTTAATCAATTTCATCAATTTCAGAGAGTGAATTAATAACAATTTCACAACACTTTTTTAAAACTGAAGCGTCTACCTTATCCGTTGTATCATATATCGAATGAATGTATTGGTAAGAATCCCAATCTCCAAATTCTATACCTTGATATCCTCTTTTAGCAAGATAATATCCATCTGTATGAACCCCAAATGGGACTTTTCTTGTTTGAACATCTACCCCTAACTTTTCTGCATTTTTTAAGAATACTTTCAGAATGTCCTTTTTATGTATGAATATTCCAAATTTCACATAATCTATTACAGTTCCAATTGAATCAAAATTGAGGACGATTGCATGTTTGTTATTAATCTCTTTTTCTTTCATCAATCTATAAAATCTCCGAGCTCCCTGAGTCCCTCCTTCTTCCGCACCTGTTAATACAAACCATAAATTTATCTTTTTTAACCTCATATCCTCATTTAGAGAAAAATAGTAATTTAGAAGTTCTAACACGCAAACTACTCCTGAGGCATCATCTAAGGCCCCGTGTGATTTATTATTGGTTGTATTAAGACAAATAATTATCACCGTAAACAAGTGAATTGCTAAAGGTAAAGCACCTAAAATATATAGAAGTAAAGCGTATTGTGGAATGAAATAATTCTTTAGAATAAATATTACGATTATAATAATTAAGGTGCCGGCCCATAAAAAAAAGTTTTTAACACGTTGAACAATATTGAATCTCTGCCCTTTTGAATCTAAATGTGCTAGTAAAAATACATCTTTTTTACTATTTTTCGAAGTTGTAGATGCTCCATTAAAGTTTAATTTTGTATATAGGTTTTGAGAATGGAGGGTTTTACCGATATTGGTATAATTAGTTAATCTTGCATAAATACTCACAGAAATAAATAATATAATTATAATAATTAAACTTGCTACTGTAATTCCTCTCCCTAAATTTAAATAAAGCATAAATATAAGAGAAAATATAAGAATAAACATCATTCTTGGATAATATACTGAATAAAATTTTGAAAAGCTGAATTCCTGCGTAAATGAATTAAGATCTAACTCTTCTATTTTATTCTTCGCTAAATTATAAGATTTTTTCTCATCACTCGATCCGTATAGTCTGGGAAAAGAAAAAGTCTCTAAATTATCTTGAATTCGAGTTTTATTAATCATATTAGTAATAAAATATATCTTATACTAAACTTAAGGTTATTTTTATTTTACCTTCATGGAAAATAAATTTTATTCTTTTTATTAATTTTATCACGTAATAGCAAGAGAATACGGGTGAAACCCTACACCCTCTATCCCATCCACCGCAATGGCATTTGGGACTACTTTCTTAATGATGTTATAACCGGCGTTCACGTCAGCATTTATCATGGTACCATTATAAGACCGAAAAAGACCGCGATTC